>Ga0318572_10000067_pt1 | contig 57899 bp, 51 predicted proteins | sample GRESIP089b5f20_FD_202528 | JGI IMG/M metagenome (GOLD analysis project Ga0318572, IMG submission 202528) | Tropical soil microbial communities from Luquillo Experimental Forest, Puerto Rico - GRE.SIPMG.089b5f20 | ecosystem: Environmental > Terrestrial > Soil > Tropical forest > Bulk soil...
CGCGCGAGGAGGTGCCGGAGTCGGTGTCCCGCGCCTACTCGGGCGAGCGCTTCTCCTTCGGCCGCGAGTACATCATCCCGAAGCCGCTCGACCCGCGCGTGCTGCTCTGGGTCGCCCCGGCCGTCGCGCAGGCCGCGATCGACAGCGGCGTCGCTCGCCAGCACCTCGACATGGCGGACTACCGCGAGCGGCTCCGGAAGCAGCAGAGCCGCACGCACACGGTGATGAGCGCGATCCACCAGAAAGCGCGCCAGAAACTGGCGCGAATCGTGTTCGTCGAGGGCCACCACCCCAAGGTGCAGCAGGCGGCGGCGATGCTGCGCGAGGACGGGATCTGCGATCCGGTCCTGCTCGGTCCGGTCGACAAGATCCGCGCCTCCATCGAGGAGAACCGCCTCGAGGCGCTGAAGGACGCGTCCGTCCTCAACCCGCTCGAGAGCGACGACTTCTCACGGTACGTGACGAGCCTCTGGAAGATCCGGCAACGCAAGGGCGTCACCTACGAGGAGGCGTTCCAGATGGTGCGCCAGCGCGCCTACTTCGGCTCCATGATGCTGAAGGAGGGCCAGGCGGACGGCCTCGTCACGGGCCTGACCACGAGCTACGCGGACGCGATCCGCGCCCCGCTCCAGATCATCGGAACCCGACCTGGTCGCCGCGCGGCGGGCGTCTACATCGTCGTGACGAAGAACGACTTCAAGTTCTTCGCCGACACGACCGTCATCAGGGACCCGAGCGCCGAGGATCTGGCGGACATCGCCATCAACACGGCCGAGCTGGCCCGCTACTTCGACGTGAAGCCGCGGGTGGCGATGCTGTCCTACTCGACCTTCGGGTTCAGCCAGGGACGGGGCCCCGAGACGGTCCGCGCCGCCACCGAGCTCATCCGCCAGCGCCAGCCCGAGCTGGAGGTCGACGGCGAGATCCAGGCCTACATCGCGCTCTCGTCCGAGACGCGGCTTCGCGAGTTCCCGTTCAGCCACCTCAAGGACGACGCCAACGTGCTCGTCTTCCCGAACCTCGACTCGGCGAACATCGCGTACCAGCTGCTGGAGCGGCTCGGGGGCGCCGAGGTGATCGGGCCGGTGCTCCTCGGCATGCAGAAGCCCGTCAACATCCTGCAGATGGGCGCGAGCGTGCCGGCGATCGTGAACCTCGCGGCGATCACGGCCCTGCGCGCGCAGGGAGACCAGTTCACCTTCTGAAGGGAACGATGCTGGGGCTCGGCGCCCCTCGTCTCACGCCGAGGCGGCGCGCCCGGTCTGGCGGGGGAGCTCCACGATGAACGTGGAGCCCCGCCCGGGCGCGCTGTCGATGCCGACGGTCCCGCCGTGCGCCTGCACGATCTGGCGCACGATGAAGAGCCCCAGGCCGAAACCGGTCACGTTCAGGTACGAGACCGCGCGCTCGAACGGCAGGAAGATCCGTTGCTGGTGCTGGAGGTCGATCCCGGGTCCGCGATCGCGGACCCTCAGCTGCGCGGTCGTGTCGTTGCCGCGCGCGGTGATCTCGATGGGAGCGCCCGGCGCGTACTTGAGCGCGTTCGTGAGCAGGTTCGTGAAGACCTGGTCGAGGCGGCGCGGATCCCAGCGGCCGATCAGGTTCGGCGAGACTTCCAGGGCGACGTCGCACCCGGCCGCGATGACTTCGCTCCTGTGGGCCTCCAGGACGTCGCGCACGATGGCGCCGAGGTCGACGAGCTGAAGGTCGAGACGGAGCCGGCCGCTCGTGATGCGCGACACGTCCAGCAGGTCGTTGATGAGGCCGGTCAAGCGGTGGACCTGCCTCTCGGCCCCGCCGAAGATCTTGACGAGACGCTCCGGCGAGTAGCGCGTGAGCTGTCCGCTCGTCGCCAGGCGGCGCAGCGACTCCAGATTGAGCTGGAGGGGGGTCAGCGGTGTCTTGAGCTCGTGCGACGCGATGGCGAGGAACTCGTCGCGAGCGCGAACGGCCTCCTCCGCGCTGCGGTAGAGGCTCGCGTTCTCGAGCGCGAGCGCGGAGAGCCGCGCGAGCTCTTCCGCCAGCGGGAGGTCCTGCGGCAGGCGCAGGATGCTCCTGTCGGACGTGAAGAGCGCGAGCGCGCCGAGCGGGCCGCGACGGCCGAGCAGCGGCAAGGTCACGTCACCGGCACGCGGGCCGTCGAGGTGGAGCTCGGCCGGCCACGTACCCGGCGTGGCGCGGGCGTTGACGACCGGCCGTCCCGACACGAGTGCTCGGTCGACGCACGAGGGGACGGAGCCTCTCCCGCCCGAGGTCGTGGCGAGGCGCTCGCGCTCCGGATCGGAGCACGCCACGAACGACCGGGGCTCTCCCGCCGCGCCGGGCGCCAGCCAGAGCATGGCGGCATCGACGATCCTGGGCACCGGGAGTTGCACCACCGCGCGTGCCGTCGTCTCGACGTCGAGAGACGCCGCGAGGTGCGTGCTCATCTCGGCGAGGAAGCGCTGCGCCGCCGCCTCGTGCGCGAGCATGCGTTCCCGCTCCACGTGGTAGTTGACCCTCACCCGGAGCTCGGCCGGCGAGACCCTCAGCTCCGCCAGGATCCCAGCGTACGCGTGGGAGATGGCGCGGCCCTCCTCGGGCGAAACCAGCGCGTGCCGCGCCACGGCGGCGTGCGCTGCGGCCGTACCGATGGAGCTGGCCAGCGCCGCCTCCACGTTGGCCTGCACGTCGGCGAGCTGCAGTGCGTTGAGGTGGGGTTCGCTCACGCCGGCCGCGCCGAAGCAGGCGATCGCCAGGCGCTCGGACGATGCCCGATCGTGGAACTCGCTGAACAACGTCATCACGAGGGTACGCTTCTCTGCGACGTCGGCCACCGGCTCGTCTCCGCGAGCGACGCGCGGTGCCGGCGGCCGCCGTCCGCCGAAGATTCGCGCCGCGCGCGCGTCCTCCTCGGCGGTCGCGGGGAACAGCAGCGAGCCGAAGACGAAAGCCCCGATGTTGAGGAGGAGCGACCACGTCACGCTGTGTGACAGGCGATCGAACCCGCCCAGGCCCAGCAGCGCCTCGGGCCTCAGCAGGCCGATTCCCCACGGGCCTTCGGTGAGGAGCGTCGTCGGCAGCCAGCCCGTGCGGACGAACATCGGAACCACGAGCGTGTATCCCCACGTCGAGAACCCCGCCACCATCCCGGCCAGAGCGCCCCACGTGCTGGCGCGGCGCCAGTAGAGTCCACCCAGCACCGCGGGCGCGAGCTGCACGACCGCCGCGAAGGACGTCAGGCCTATCGACACGAGCTCGTAGGCCTGGCCGAAGGTCCGCTCGTACGCGAAGGCCGCCAGGATCACGAAGGCGGCCGCGCACCAGCGGCTCACCAGGAGGTGACGCCGGATGTGCTGGAGCGGTCGCCAGAGCTGGGTCACCGGCAGGATGAGGTGGTTCGAGATCATGGTCGCGAGCGCCATCGTCTCGACCATCACCATGCCCGTGCCCGCCGAGAAGCCGCCCAGGAACACGAGCCACGACAACCGCCGCGCGCCGGCGAGGTACGGGAGGGAGAGTACGAACGTGTCGGCCGATGCCGCCGTGTGACCGCGGAGGAGTCCGCCCACCGCGATGGGCACGACGAAGGCATTGATGACGAGGAGATAGGCCGGGAACAGCCACATCGCGGTCCGGATGTGGCGCTCGCCCGGGTTCTCCACGACGGCGACGTGAAACTGACGCGGCAGGAAGAAGATGGCCGAGGCGGAGACCAAGAGGTGCGTGACCCACGTGGTGGTTCCGTATCCCCCCAGAAGATCCGGCAGGACCGCCGCTGCCCCCGGGCTCGCGGCGCGCCGGAAGAGATCCGTGAACCCGTGGAAGAGGCCGTAGGTGACGAAGAGTCCTGCCGCGATGAACGCGACGAGCTTCACCAGGGACTCGGCGGCGATGGCGACCATCATGCCGGGGTGCCGCTCGGTCGGGCTGATCCTCCGGATCCCGAACACGATGGTGAAGGCCAGCATGAGCACGATGATGGGCGGTCCGAGCCGGTCCGAGAGCTGGGCGTGCGATTGAACGAGGTCCCCGCTCACGATGGCCGCAGTCGCGACCATCGTCTTCACCTGCAGGGCCAGATAGGGGACGACGCCGAGGAAGCTCACGGTCGTCGAGATCGCGCCGAGCACCTGCGACTTCGAGTATCGCAACGAGACGACGTCCGGCAGGCTGGTGACGCCGTGGTCGCGCTTGAGGCGGATCAGCTTCCGCAGCAGCCACGGCCAAGAGAACACCGCGATCGTCGGTCCCAGGTACACTGTCAGGAAGAGGAGCCCGCTCCGGGCCGCGAAGCCGACGCTGCCGTAGTAGGTCCACGTCGTGCAGTACACGGCGAGCGAGAGCGCGTACGTCAGGGGGGCCGCCGCGATTCGCCGGGCGCGTCCGCCGCGCTGCTCCGTCCAGGTGGCGACCCCGAACAGCAACGCGACGTAGACGGTGACGCAGACGAGTGGGACGAGGAGCTCAGTCATCGCGCTCCTCGCCTCGCGGCCTCGCGGGCGCGGGGAACCGAGAGATCCACCAGAGCGACCCGACCACGGCGGCCCAGGCGACCAGCACGTGGACGAACGCAAGCAGGACGGGGAGGCGGGGCTCCCGCGCCAGAGGCCACGCGAACAGCAGGATCGCGACGATCGCCAGGGCGACGGCGAGGGCAGGGGTCAGACGTGTGCGCCGTGGGTGTGTCGACCGCGAGATCCTCACGTTCGACCTCCGCGGCCGAATCGCTCAGAGGTCACGTCCGAACGAGTTCCGGCAGCTCCCTTTTCCGTATCCTACGCGCTCGGGTCAGACCCGATGCCGCACCCATCGGGGCGACGGCCTTCAAGGGGAGTGGCAAGTAGCTGGTTCAGGAACCCGGCCTTCTGCTCGGCGTTCGAGCGACTGAAGAGGCAGGCGGCGCTCCGTGAAGGTGTGAGCATGGCGAGCGGTCAGGAAGGGGCTGCAGGGCGCTGCGAGCGTGCGCTCGGGTAGCAGATCGGTGCGCGTCTCCCTTGGTGGCGACCTGCGTGCCGGCGGCACAACCGCTCGTGTGGCCTCCATCCCGCTGGCAACCTTTGCCTCCGCCGGGTGTTGTAGTTGTGCGGCGTACTCGCCACGATCCAGCTCGGACGGGTCTTCAGCGATCGGCTCCTTGCTACCGTCCGCGTCGGTCCGCAGGACGTCACGGAGCTTCGCCTCATGAGACGGAAACCGATCGCGCTGCTGGCCTTTGCGTTGACCTTCTTGCCCGCCGCCGCCTACGCGGTCCCGGCGACGGTCGCGGTGTTCGAGGCGCAGGTTCACTCGGCGCCGGATCTCGCCTCTCCGGTCATCCACACCTTCAGCGAGAACAGTCGTGTCTCGGTGTCGGAGGACTCGACCAACGGTTTCAGGAAGGTCCGGCTGCCGGACGGCAGGGTCGGCTACATCGAGGAGATGGCGATCTCCCTCGCTCGAGCTCAGCCGCCACCCGGGGCGCCACCGCCTGGGGTGCCGCCCCCACCGCCGTTCACGGGCCCGCCGGGCCCACCGCCTCCTCCTCCACCTCCACCAGGGTTCGTCCCGGTGCGGGTCTATCGGGATCCCACCGCCTTCCGCCACCTGGGGCTCTTTCTCCGGTTGGACTTCGGGTTCGGGTACCAGTCTTCGACGACGTCGGCCAGCCAGACCCTGTTCAGGTTCGACTCGGCCCACGGCGGCGCCGGCGAGTTCGCGCTGGCGATCGGCGGGGCGGTCAAGGAGAACCTCTTCTTCTCCGGCGAGTTCTGGTCGACCTGGCTCCCCTGGCCGACGCTGACCTTGCGGGGAACTTCGATCTCGACCGGGAGCAGCCTCTCGAACTCGCTCCTGGGCATCGGGCCCAACTTCACCTGGTACCTGATGCCCGCTGACGTGTTCCTCTCCGTGACCCCCGCGCTGACGTGGGTCACGTTCAGTGACGTCTTCGCCAGCTATTCGACGGATGTAGGGTTCGGTACTCGATTCAGTATCGGGAAGCAGTGGTGGGTGGCCCCGCACTCGACCGTTGGCGTCTCCGGCTGGTTCATCTTCAGCTTCAACAAGGAGGGCGGAGGATCCAACGCGACCTGGGACACGTTCGCGGGGGGGCTCGGGTTCACGGCGACCATCAACTGAACGAGCCAAGACGCGGAGCCCTCGGTCGTCGAGGTGACGGCGTCCGCTATTGCACGGTGACCGCCCCTTTCATCGCGACGTGATAGCGGCAGAAGTAGGGGAACCGGCCCTTCTCCTTCGCGACGATTCGCTTGGTCTCGCCGGCGTCGATCCGACCGGTATCGAAGCTCCGGTCGTCGGCCGTGGCGGTGTGTGCGACGAAGTCCGCGTTCTTCCACTCGATGACGTCCCCTGCCTGCACCTCGAGCGTCTCGGGCGTGAACTTGAAATTGGAGATGGAGACCTGGTGGACGTGCTGGCCCGGACCCGGGCGCGCGGAGGTGGCCCCGGCCTCGTGACCGTGCGACGGCTGGGCCTGAGGCGCCGCCGCCGGTGGCTGTTCGCGAGGCTCCTCTTGCCCGAGCTGCCTCTTCTCCTCGGGCGTGAGCGCGGGCAGGTGGCGGACGAACGCGACGACGCTCCAGATCTCCTCGGGATGGTGCGTTTTCCCGAACGCCGGCATCCCCGTGCTGCCGATGCCGCGCGCCACGGTCTCGTACAGCATCCCGTCGGTGAAGGACTGGACCCGTGGGGACGCCAGGTCCGGTGCCGCTGGATGAAGCCCACCGGCGAACTCCTGCGGCTCGACGCCCGGCCCACCGTGGCACGCGACGCACATCGCCCTGAAGTGCTCGAGCCCCTTCTTCAGCGCAGCTGGGTCGCCGGCCAGCGGGTTCTGCTCATCCTTGGCGTGGTGCGCGATGGAGCGGGTCGAGGCATAGGCGAGAATTCGGTCCTGGACACCGCTCGGTTTCGTTGCCGCGACGTCGACGATGCCGCTCGCGATCACCAACAGCGCGACCACGGCCTGCGCCGCCAAGGCGGCGACCACACCGAGCACGAATGGCTTCGCACCGCGCACGTATCGCGTGTGGACGACGCTCTCTTCGGCGAAGCGCCGCTACTTCGCCGCGCCGGCGGAGGCGAGCTTCGTCTGCAGCTCCTTGGCATGGTCGAGGTGTGCCTGGAAGGCCGGCGTGGCCTTCTCGAGGAGCGCCTTGAGCTCGGGGTTCGTGGCGCTCGGGAGGAGCTTGGAGTTGATCGCGTCGAGGACCTGCTGGTGGTAGGCGACCTCGTGATCGATGTACGCCTTGTCGAAGTCGGCTCCCTTGAGCTTCTGCAGCGCCTTGACGTTCTGCTTGCCACCTTCCAGAAGGCTCTTGGAGGTCGGGTTCGGCTCCGGCGTCACCTTCAGCTTCTTGACCAGCGCCTTGGTCTGCTTGTTGCCCGACTCGTGGTCGCGGATCATCGTCTCCGCGAACTCCTTCACGTCCTTGTTCTTGGTGTGCGACTTCGCGACCTTGGCGGCGTCGATGTCCACCTGGTTCGCCGCGACGACGATCGCGGCGATCTGCGGGTCGGTCAGAGCACCCGCTTCGGTCTGCGCGTGAGCCAGGCCGGACCACATCAAGCAAGAGGCCATCACGACCAGTAACTTGCTGAACATTCAGCACCCCCCTGCCACGCAGTTAATGACGGCGCGGCGCAGGCGCCGCGGGCTGTCGTAGAGCGTCAACTCTGCGAGTGACCGAGATCGCCGACGCCATGACGTTACGCGAACGCTCCAACTGGGCCGAAGGAGGTTCACGCCTTCCCGAGCGGGCGATCCGTGTACCCACGTGCGGTTGGTCGGATGCGACTCGAGGGCGGGAATGCCGAGTGACCCTGCCCGCGTCGCGACGCAGCGCGTGACGACCACGCTGGCGTCGTTCAAGGGCGAGCAATCGCGCGCGGCACCTGCTATTCACCAGCTCGTCCGGCTGCGCGCCGGCACCTGGCGCAGCTCTCGTTCAGGGGGCGTGATGTTCTGGCTCGAGCCCCATGAGGCACCCTCACGGCCCCGCCGCGGGAGCCCGCGGATGTTCCGTGTGGATTGGATCGAGAGGTACCTGTCGCGCGTGCGACCGCTGCACGTCCTCGTCGTCTGGGTGCCGGTCATGCTCTGGTTCCTGGTCCGCGCGGTCCGCACGCCGGGCGTGGGCCCGCGCGGCGCGCTCGGCTCGTTCCTCGTCGGCGTGCTCGCCTGGACCCTGCTCGAGTACGTGCTCCACCGCTGGGTGTTCCACTTCCAGCCGGATCCGCGGTCCGAGCTCCAGCGGGATCTCTCGTTCATCATCCACGGGGTCCACCACGACTCGCCGTACGATCCGGACCGCCTGGTGATGCCCCCGATCGCCGCCGTCCTGCTCGCGTTCGCGATCGGGATTCCCCTGAGGGCGGTGGCGGGGCCGAGCGTGTTCCCCGGACTCTTCGCGGGGCTCGTGGGCGGGTACCTCTGGTACGACATGACCCACTACGCCGTGCACCACCTCGACCAGCACACGGCGTTCGGCAGGCTGCAGCGCAGGAATCACCTCGTCCACCACTTCACGCAGCCGGACGCGCGCTTCGGCGTCACGACGCCGATCTGGGACATCTGCTTCGGAACGTATCCCGCCTCGACGAAGGCCGTCGTCCACCAGCGGCCTGCCGCGCAGCCCGAGGGCGAGGGTCACTGACGCGGGTTCGAGGCGCTGCTCAGCGGCTGGCTCGCAGGGTGCGCCCCAGGAGCGTGAGGTCCGGGGCGATCTGCCCTCGCGTGATCGCGTAAACCGTCTCCACGATCGCGGCGTTCGCGGGCGTGCGAACGCCGAGCTGCCGACCCACGTCCACGACGTACCCGTTGACGAAGTCGATCTCGGTCGTGTGCCCGCGCTCGAAGTCCTGGAGCATGGAGGGCTTCACGTCGCCATAGCCTCTCAAGATCTGGGCGAGCCAGGCGTCGTGTTCACCGGGGGCGCTCCGGGCCGGCGGGATCGGATCGACGAGCATCCGCTCCGGCCGGGCCCCGCTCGCCAGCGCCACCGACAGGGCCTCGTCGTACGTTCGCTCGAAGAGCTCGCGGCCGTCGGGGGTGACGATGTACTCGCGCATCGTCCGACCGGCGATCGCGCCGATCGTGGTGACGGAGCAATTCAGGAGCAGCTTCGACCAGACAGCCCCCCGGATATTCGGCGTGACCCTCACCTCCACCGCGCGGCCGAGCCATCCGCGGACCCGCTCGGCTCGCTCGCTCGCGCCGCCGGCGAGCTCTCCCACGAGCAGATGGCCCGCGTTGCGTTGCTCGTAGACGCCCGGCGCCGCCATCGTCGCCCCCAGGTTCGAGAGCCCGCCGAGCACGCGATCGTCACCGAGCTGGTCCGCGAGCGTCTGGGCGACGCCGCCGTTCTGGATCGGCAGCAGCGTGCCACCGGGCCCGAGCAACCTCGACAACCTCGGCGCGACCTCGATCGCGTCGTGAGCCTTGGTCGCCAGGACGATGAGGTCGAACGCGTCGCCGGCGCGGTACTCGTCCACCGGGGCGACCTCCGCCACCTCGACCGACACCGCGCCTCCCACGCCCGTCAGCCGCAGGCCGGAAGCCTTCAGCCTGGCCGCCGACTCGGCGTTCCGGGTCGCCAGCCAAACGGGAGGCCCCGAGGCCCGCAAGCGGGCCGCGATCAGTCCTCCCAAGGCTCCGACTCCGACGATCAAGGTCTTCATGCCATGCCCGGGCAACTGCGATTCCAGGGTTGGTATAGGCGTGACAGCGCTCAAGCGCAGGTATGTCGTGGTCCTGCTTGAAGAACTTTCGCGGTGTCCGTACGCACCGTCATTTCCACTCGTAGTCGAGATTCCACCGACGTACGATGACCGCTGCACGCGCGGCGGCCATCACGTGCGTGCGATCCGGGGGTGCGCTTGGGCGCTGGCCGTCGAAAGGAGCCGGGCATGAGGCGCGCGGTGGCAACGCTGCTCCTGGCCCTTGCCTCGTGTCAGGAGGCGGGTGGTGGTGGTGGGCGATGCGACCTAACCTGGGGCCTTCCAATCGCGCCTGTGGCCGACACGATCGATCGGGCCGAGGTGGGGATCGGCGGGACCAGCACCTCCTGCGTCGCCGCCACGGTCTCCTGGCGTAACGACACCACGGGCGCTGCCGGCACAGTGGTGGGCGCATTGGACAAGACGACACGGATAGAGTGCTATCCCCTCTTCGGTTGCTTCGGCGAGACGCTCTGCAGCACGAGTTACCAGGCCTCCGTGCCGCTCGCCATGGGCGCGAACACGCTCGAGCTGGAGGAGGTCGGGGCGCGCGAATCCGCCTGCCAGCGGTTCACGGTGACTCGCGTGCCCGACACCACGCCGCCCGCGGTGGCGGCGCAGGTGCTGGGCGACGCGCCCGGGGCGGGAAGTGCGTCGGTGCGCTTCACCGAGCCCGTGGACTGCGCCACCGCCCGGTCGGCCGTGACGCTGTCGCGGGAGGGGATAGGAGCGTTGGACGCGGTCATGACGTGCTCCGGGGACCTCGTCGAGCTCTCGGGGTTCACGCTCGAGCCGCTGGGCCGATACACGCTCTCCGTGTCCACCGCGCTCGCCGACCTGGCCGGCAACCTGCTGGCTTCCGCCTATCGCGCGACGGTGCTGGTCCACACGCCCGGACCGCCGGAGATCGCGAGCGTCTCCCCTGCCGACGTTGCCACCGCGGTCCCGGTCGACGCTGCGGTCGAGGTCGTGTTCACCTGGCCCATCGACCCCGCCACCGCGACCGCCACGTCTTTCCAGCTCAGCGTCGACGCGGTCCCGGTCGCGGCCGATATGGTGGTGGACGGCACGACGGTCACGCTGCGTCCCAGGGTGCCGCTCACGGGCCAGACCACCTATGTGGCGGAGGTGACCGCGACGCTGGCGGGCGTGGACGGACAGCCCATCGCCGTCGGCAGGAGGTGGTCATTCACCACCCGCGACGTCATCGCTCCGGAGGTGGTGGCGCTCATACCTCCCGACGGATTCCGGAACTTCGACCCCGATCTCGCCATCGCGGCCTCCTTCAGCGAGCCCGTGGAGGTAGCGCCGGGCGCTTTCAAGGTCGTGGACACCACCGGTGCCCCCGTGGCTGGCTCGGTCGTGGTCGACGCGAACCGGGCCAGATTCGTGCCGTCGCGCTCGCTGCCGGCCGGAGGCACGTTCACGGCCGTGCTGGGCGCCGCGACCGACCTGGCCGGCAATGCTCTGGCGGCGCCGGCGACATGGAGCTTCACGGTGGTGGGCCCGGGAGTTGGGACCTGGCGCTCCATGGCGACGATCGGTGCGCCGTCGCCCCGGCGCGACTTCGCCTGGGCGTGGACGGGGACCGAACTCCTGGTGTGGGGCGGCCGGTCCATCCCCTCCGGTGCGCTGCTCGGCGACGGGGCGCGGTACGACCCGAGGGCCGATGCCTGGCGCCCCATGGCCGGCGCCGGCGCGCCCACGCCGCGAGCCCGCCCCATCGCTGCTTTCAGCGGGACCGAGCTCCTGGTCTGGGGCGGGGAGGGTGTCGAGCCCGGCGTCTTCAGTGGCACCGGTGGCCGCTACGATCCGACGGCGGACTTCTGGTTACCCATGGCCGTCTCGGGCGTCGATGGGGGCATCCCGTGGTCGGCCCCCACGCCCCGCGCCGGCGCGGCCGTTGCCTGGACCGGGAGCGAGCTTGTGGTTCTGGGCGGGCTTGGATGCCTGACCGCGAAAGGCTGCCCGTGGGGCTACGTGCTCGGTGATGGCGGGCAGTACCTGCCGGCGGCCGACCGCTGGCGCCCCACCACGGGTGTGGCGGCGTCGTACCCTGCCTTCGCCTGGACCGGGAACCGGCTTCTCGTCTTTGGCTCGAACGGCGTCGGCGGAGGCACGACCTCGCTCGCCTGGGACCCGATGACGCTCCAGGGCGTGCCGCTCGCGGGCGCTGGGATGCCAGTCGCCCCTTACCAGGCGACTGGCGCCTTCACCGGATCGGAATTTCTGGTGTGGGGCGGTCGTGGCGCGGCGGGTGAGGCCACATCGCGCGCGGCGTACGCGCCCTCGATCGGAGCCTGGCGGACGCTCTCCACCGCGAACGAGCCACCCGGCGGCGTTCAGCCGGCGGCGGTGTGGACAGGCACCAGGCTCCTGGTGTGGGGCGGCGGCACGCGAACCGGCGGTCTCTACGACCCCCTCACCGACCGCTGGGAGACGACTGCGCTCGAGGGGGCGCCCTCGATCCGGAGCGGTCACGCCGGTGCCTGGACCGGCTCCGAGCTGCTCATCTGGGGCGGCGATGAAGCCGGCGCTGGCGGACGCTACTCGCCGCCCTGACCGATGAGCGCGGTTCCGCCGGGCCACCTGAAACATGCATCAATGGCTCAGGATCTTCGAAAGGAACTGCTGCGCGCGCTCGGACCGCGGGTGGCCGAAGAAATCGCCGGTGGGCGAATCCTCGACGACCTGACCCTGGTCCATGAAGACGACACGGTTCGCGACCTTGTGGGCGAAGCCCATCTCGTGGGTCACGCACATCATCGTCATGCCCTCTCTCGCCAGCGCGACCATCACCTCGAGGACCTCGTTGATCATCTCGGGGTCGAGCGCGGACGTCGGCTCGTCGAACAGCATGCAGATGGGGTCCATCGCCAGCGCGCGCGCGATGGCGACGCGCTGCTGCTGTCCGCCGGAGAGCTGACCCGGGAACTTCGGCGCGTGCGCCCGGAGCCCGACGCGGTCGAGCAGGGCGAGGGCGCGCTCCACCGCCTCCTCCTTCGCCCGCCCGAGGACCTTCACCTGCGCGACCGTGAGGTTGTCGAGCACCGACATGTGCGGGAACAGCTCGAAGTGCTGGAACACCATGCCGACGTGCGCGCGGAGCTTCGGGAGGTCCGTCCTTCGGTCGCCGACGGAGGTGCCGTTCACCACGATCTCGCCGCGCTGGAAGGTCTCCAGCCCGTTCACGCACTTGATGAGCGTGGACTTGCCCGACCCCGAGGGGCCGCAGACGACGATCACCTCGCCCTGCCCGACCTCGGTCGAGCAATCCTCGAGGGCCTGGAATGCGCCGTAGAATTTGCTGACGTGGCGGATGGAGATCATGCGGTGACGGACCTCCTTTGGAGGCGCTTCACGGCGTACGAGCCGGCGTAGCTCACGGCGAAGTACACCGCCCCCGCGAACAGCAGCATCTCGACGAGGCTCCCGTCGCGGTCGCCGACCTTGTAGGCGGCGCCGAAGAAGTCGGCCAGCGCGCTCACGTACACGAGCGAGGTGTCCTGGAACAGGATGATGCTCTGGGTGAGGAGCAGCGGCGTCATGTTGCGGAAGGCCTGCGGCAGGATCACGAGCCGCATCGCCTTGGTGTACGTCATCCCGAGCGCCAGCGCCGCCCCCAGCTGTCCGCTCGGCACGCTCTGGATCCCGGCGCGGATGATCTCGGCGTAGTACGCGGCCTGGAAGAGCGCGAACGCGACCATCGCGGACGTGAGCCGGGTGTCGGCCTGTCGCGGGATGTCGAAGGTCCTCTCGAGCAGCGCCGGCACGATGAGGAAGAACCACAGCAGCACCATGATGAGCGGGATCGACCGGAACGTGTTGACGTAGGCGGCCGAGAGCGACGACAGCACCCGGTTCGACGAGAGGCGCAGGAGCGCCAGCACCGTCCCCCAGGCGATGCCGACGATCATGGCCGTGAAGGTGATCCGGAGCGTCACCTTCATGCCCGTCCAGAGGAACGGCAGCGCGCCCGGGATGGAGCTCCAGTCGAACCGGTACATCAGCTCCTCCCGCCCACGTAGCCGGGGACGCGCAGGCGCCCCTCGACCCACCGCATGCCCGCGAGGATGGTGAGGTTCAGCAGGACGTAGATGACCGTCACCGCGATGAAGGACTCGTAGGGCTGGGCGGTGTAGTCGACGAGCTGCCGCCCCATCGCCGCGAGCTCGAGCAGTCCCACCGTCGAGGCGACCGCCGAGTTCTTGAAGAGGTTCAGCATCTCCGAGGTGATCGGCGGCACGATGATGCGGAACGCCATCGGGAGGAGCACGTACCGGTACGTCTGAGGCAGCGTGAAGCCGAGCGCCTGGCCGGCCGCCTTCTGCCCGCGCGACAGCGACTCGATCCCCGCGCGCACCTGCTCGCAGATGCGCGCGCCGGTGAAGAAGCCGAGGCAGAGCAACGCCGACAGGAACTGCTGCAGGACCGGGGGGAGCCGCTTGAACCAGAGCCCGAGCCCCGACGGCGCCAGCTCGGGAACGACGAAGTACCAGATGAAGAGCTGCACGAGCAGCGGGATGTTCCGGAACACCTCGACGTAGATCGCCGCGAGGCCGCGGAGCCAGCGGCTCGGCACCGTCCGCAGCACTCCCATCAGCGCGCCGACGACCGAGGCGACCGCCCACGACGAGAGTGACAGCGCGGCCGTCATTCGCAGGCCGGCGAGGAGCCAGTCGAGGTAGGTTCCTCCGCCGGCGGGCACCGGCTCCCAGAAGACTCCCCATCTCCAGCTGTAGCTCATCCGCTGGCCCGCCCAGCGACCGAGCGGCCCGTCCGCGCGCCACGCCGAAGTGGCGGCGCGGCAGGTGTCGTCGCCCGCGCGTTTAGTCTAGCGCCTTGTCGTTCGGGTTCTTGAACAGCGCCTTCATGTCGTCGCTCAGGGGGAGGTTCAGGTTGAGGCCCTTGGGAGGGATCGGCGACTGGAACCACTTCTTGTAGAGCTGCTCTGCTTTGCCCGAGGTCATCGCCTGCGCGATCGCGGCGTCGACCACCTTCTTGAACCCGGGGTCGTCCTTCCTCAGCATGCAGCCGTACGCCTCCCGCGTCTGCGGCGTGCCGACGATGTGCCACTCGTCCGGTTTGCGCGCCTTCGCCATCTCGCCGGCGAGCAGCGCGTCGTCCATCATGAACGCCACCGCGCGGCCGCTCTGGAGCGTCAGGAACGCCTCACCGTGGTCGCGGGCGCTGATGATGTTCATCCCCATCTTCTGGTCCTGGTCGAGCTTGCGGAGGAGGCGCTCCGAGGTGGTGCCAGCGGTGGTCACGACGTTCTTTCCCTTGAGATCGGGGAAGTCCTGGATGCCGGAGTCCTTCCGCGTCAGCAGTCGAGTCCCGATGATGAAGATCGTGTTCGAGAACGCCACCTGCTTCTGGCGTTCCAGGTTGTTCGTGGTCGAGCCGCACTCGAGGTCGATCGTCCCGTTCTGCACGAGCGTGATGCGGTTCTGCGAGTTCACCGGCGTGAGCTTCACCTGGAGGTTCGGGAGGCCGAGCTCCTTCTTCACCGCGGCGACGGCCTCGAGCATGAGCTCGTGCGAGTAGCCGACGACCTGCTGCTTTTCGTCGTAGTACGAGAACGGAATCGACGACTCGCGATGGCCGAGCGAGATCGTGCCCGTGTCCTTGATCTTCTTCAGCGTTCCCGCGAGCTCCTGGGCGGCCGCAGGCGCGGTCGAGAGTGAGCACGCCAGGGCTGCGGCGAGGAGACGGATGCGCATCGTTACCTCCGTGGGGCGCAGGGTCGATGAGCCGGCGAGAGCTATACGCGTCTGGACACCCTTTCGCTCCGCACCGAGGTAGGTTGGCCCGTCGCGGGGTCGGGTCCAGTCCGGATGCAGCCAGGAGGGAGAAGCCATGACGGTTCGCGTCGTCCGCCTCGGGAGCCCGCGCGTCGCCGGTGAGGGCCTGCGCATCGGCACGGTGCGTCGTCCGCCGCGTGGCATCCCGGCGGCGCGCTTCGCGTCGGAGAACTGGTACGACGTCTGGTACCCGGTGCTCGCGCCGACCGTCGAGACGATGAAGCTCGCCAAGGCGGCGAGGACGGAGCGTGAGTGGTCCGCGTTCACGAAGCGGTTCCGTGCCGAGATGGCCGAGCCCGGGGCGAGCCGTACGCTCGACCTGCTCGCCGCGTTCTCGCAGACGGCGGACTTCTCGGTGGGGTGCTACTGCCCGGACGAGGGACGCTGCCACCGGTCCGTGCTGCGCGAGCTGCTCGCGGCGCGCGGTGCGAGGATGGGTTGAGCCACGCGAGGGCAGGAGATGCCTCACGGTGAGGCTGAGGAGCTGCCCGAACCGTCGGACGGCCCACCCTCGGCGGCCGAGCTCCCGCTGTCGTCGGCCGGGACCGGGACGACGAGCCCCGGGATGAAGAGGACGCAACCGGTGGTGGTGGTGCCGCAAGGCTGGGACGTTCCGAGCGTTCCGCCCGGCACCTGAGCAGGAACGCCAAGACCGCCGACGCCGGGCTTCGTGCTCAGCGTGCCGCCAGGCACCTGGCCAGGCACGCCCACGCCGCCGACGCCCGGCTTGGTGCTCAGCGTTCCGCCGGCAACCTGGCCAGGTACGCCCACGCCTCCGACGCCCGGGGTCGTGCTCAGGGTGCCGCCGGGCAGTCCACCGCCAGCCGAAGAACCGATCCCTTGCGCCGAAGAGCTGGCGGCCATGGCGAGAACGCAACCCAGCACGGCGAGCATGCGCAACCTCATGTATCCCTCGCTCGCAAGCTGTGCATCGCGGCTCGGAAATGGGACCACCGCGAGCGCCAGCGCAACGCCGTGTGCCACGCCCTTCACGATTCTTCACGATGTCGCAGCGCGCACCGCACGTGGTGCTGCGATCCTGACGGCTGGAGCGGCGGCGCTCTGCGCGGGACCGCGCTGCCATCGAAGTGTGGAGCACGGGCATGATCGACCGGATGACTGTCGAGCGGATGGACTCATTGACGAGGGAGGCGACGGCGGTTCGCGACGCGTGGATCGAGCTGGGGTTCCCCGGAGGTCCGGCAGAAGATCCCGAGGATCAGCCACACGAGATCATTCGGCTGGGGTGGGCGTCGATGGACGCGCTGCCGGCTCTGCTCACCGAGCGCGACGAGCTGGAGCGGGTGTTGCGGCTGTTCGAGAAGGAGCGCTTGGCTCACGCCGCGTCGTGCCCTTGCTGCGGCGGCACGCCCACGCACCTCCCTGGCTGCCGCGTGCCCGCCCTCGTCGGCTAGAAGGTCACCTCGCCAACCGCCTGCGGGCCGAGCCGTGCGGCGTTGTCTCGCGCGGCGGAGGAGCCGCGGCCCGGGGACGTGCCGCTCGGCCCTGCTACTCGATCGCGAGCTTCCTGAGCCGGTCGAGGAGTGCGCGGGCCTCCGCGTCGCGGCAGGCCGGGCATTCGCCCCCCGACTCGCGCAGCTCCGCGAGCCGATTCGCGAGCTCGATCGCGAGCTCACCGGCCATGTCGCGCCGCGCCTGACACACCTCCGCTGCCAGGTCGACCACCAGGTCGGTCAGCGCGAGCAGCTCGTTCGCGGCGGCGAGGTCGCCGAGGGCGACTCGCGATTTCAGGTGTTCGACGCGGGAACGGGTGGGGAGGGACATGACGAACTGTCCACATGCCCATGCCCTCAGCTCTTCGCCAGTGACAGTGGAAGGGGCCTTTGCGCTGGCGACACGCGCGTGCAGAAGGGACTGCCAGGCGTGCGCCCAGATGAAGCCCGGGATCTCGTGCCAGCAGTTGCGCGGCACGATCGGGGCCATTAGCAACGCACCGACGCGACGCGCCCGAGGCGGCTCGACCGGCAGGCGGGCGGGCGCCCCGGTGTCGCATCGGAGCGGGTGGTATGAGGCACCTTCCGACTGCCATCGGCCTGACTCTCGCGGTGGCGTTCCTGCAAATGGCCTGCGGCTCCGTGGGGGTCAAACCATCGGCCTCCGGGGTCACGGCCGCGTCCCGGCCGCCGGGCTGCACGGTCGAGTTCCTCCGCAACCCGCCCGAGCGCGCGTACGACGAGCTCGGCGAGATGCACAGCTACTTTTCTCGCGTGGTCGAGCCGCAGGAGGTCCTGCGCGAGAAGGCATGCGAGCTCGGCGCCGATGCCGTCATCGTGACCCGAGACTTCCTCATCTCGAACGACCGAGGCCCGGACCGCAAGCTCGTGGCCGGCGTCGCCATCAAGTACCGCGAGTCGACAGTCGCTCCGGAGCATGGGTAGGTACGGCAACCGGGACCGCGCCGGCGAGGGAGCCCTCGGTGTGAAACGATGATCCGCCGCGCACTGGCGCGCGAGGCCCTTGCCTCGAAACGCCGCTGCCGGCCCCGCTACCAGGTGAAAGCGCGCACCGCGCCGTCGGCGAGCACGTAGAGGCGCCCACCGGCGGCGATGGGGGTCTGGTACCGGCGTACCGCGCCGACGGTCACGCTCGCGATCTCGGCTCCGGTGACGCCGTCGAAGGCGTGCAACCGTCCATCGCCCTCGGCGCCGACGCTCCAGACGATGGCCTCCGCGTGTCCGTCGGTGGTCGTCACGATGGGCGAGCCGAGGCCGTTCTGCGACGCGCACCACGCGGTCGTGACCGTCGGCGGGCTCGCGGCGCCGATGCGGATCGCCGTGAGATCGCCGCCTTGTCCGCTCGAGCACGAGGCGCCGGTGCCCTTGAAGGCAACGTAGGTACCTCCGCTCGTCGAGTACGCCGCCGCGGCGTTGATGATCTCGTCGCTCGCGACGGTCGCGACGGCTACCTGGCCGCCGAGGTTGCCAAGGCGGGCCCGATCCAGCAGGTACATCTTGCCGTCCTTCCCGAGTGCCACGGCGAGGGCCGAGGGCGTCGCCCCCGGGACGTCCACGAGCACCGGGCCGGTGCCGCCGATGTCGACGTCCCCTGCGTCGAGTGCCTTCCAGTCCGATGGCGCAAACCAGTCGGCGAGGACCGGCCCCGGGGAGAACCGCAGCACCGCTTCGCCGCCTGACCAGGCGTCGGCGCCGAAGGTGTTCCCGGTCGCGATGAAGAGCGAGGCGCCGTCGGAGGAGACGCCGCTCGGCGCCCACGCCCCGCCTCCGACAGCCGCGGTCGCCCACGCGGTGGGTTGCCCGGGATTCGAGACCGGGAATCCGACGAGCCAGCCGTGGAACGCGCCGCAGTCGCCGAAATGACCGCCGTATGGCACGTAGAGCACGCCGCCCACGAGCGCCAGCGCGCCGCGCTGGTTCTGTACGGCGGCATCGAAGACCGTTCCGCCCGAGCGAGCCGTGGCACCGACGTCCACCGGCCAGCCGCCGCGCACCGAGCCATCGTCGAGTGACAGCGCGAACACCTGGTGGTGCTTGGTCGCGCCGCCATCGGGCGTGGTCATGGCGGCCACGTACACCGTCCGCGAAACCGAATCGACGACCGGCGCACTGGTGATGCCCAGCGGGTCGATGTTTCCGCACGGAAGCTGCGACAGCGGGACCGGCGTGCCGAGCTGCCGCTGCCAGATGACGTTGCCGGTGGCGGCGTCGAGGGCGGACACGATGTCCTGCTCGCTCGCCACGACGAGCAGGCTCGGTCCCCCGTTCACGCCCGAGACGTAGAGCGGCTGCGCGTAGAAGGTCGAACCCGGCAGAGAGGCAGTGAAATCCGCGCGCACCGCGGCCGCGGCGGCGCGTGTCAGGGTCGGCTGGACGTACAGGCCGTCACGGGACGCGCTGTGGTGGTGCTGCAGGACGTCGGGGCCAGCCGGGTCGGGGAGCGTCGGCGCCAGCGTGCCGGCGCTGCGCGTCGACGTGCAGGTCACCAACAGGGCTGCCGCGGCGGTGAGTGTCCGTTTCATGCGTCGGAGGTGTCCTCCGGTGACCGCTGCCCATAACGCTCGCAGCGGGTGCGAACCGAAATCTTCGTTGCGGACACCGAAGTGGACTTGTAACGTCGGCCTTCACTGGGAGGGGGGCTTCGATGACGACCGTCCGCGCCGTGGGTGTACGCGCGATGTTGGTCTTTTCCGCGCTCACATGGTCTGGCCTGCCTGCGGTTGCGGAGGAAGGGGCGCCGCCGCACTGGACCTACGAGGGGGAGCACGGCCCAGCGCATTGGGGGAACCTCGATTCGGCATACGGGACGTGCCAGGTAGGCAAGCACCAGTCGCCCATCGACATCCGCGGCGCCAAGCCCGCCAGCCTTCCCGCCATCGTGTTCTCCTACCAGCCCTCGCCGCTGAAACTGATCGACAACGGGCACACGGTTCAAGTGACCTACGCGCCCGGCAGTTTCATCACCGTCGGCGATCAGAAGTACGAGCTGCTGCAGTTCCATTTCCATCATCCCGCCGAGGAGAAGGTGAACGGCAGATCGTACCCACTGGTCGCGCACCTCGTGCACAAGAACGCCGAGGGGAAGCTGGCCGTGGTGGCCGTGCTGCTGAACGAGGGGAAGACGAACCCGTTCATCGACGAGATCTGGAAATACCTCCCCGCCGAGGAAGGCAAGGAGAGCGCTCCGGCCGGCGTGTCGGTCGACGCCACCGGGCTGCTCCCGACCAAGCGCGGGTACTACACCTTCACTGGGTCGCTGACCACGCCACCGTGCACGGAAGGGGTCACCTGGTTCGTCCTCAAGAGCCCGGCGCAGATTTCCAAGAGCCAGGTTGCCGCGTTCGCGAAGAAGTTCCCGCACAACGCACGCCCAGTGCAGGCGCTGAATGGACGAGTCGTCCAGATGACCAAGTGAGCGGCTTCGACGCGGGCCACCCGTCTTTCTACGCAACGCGCTGGTAGCTCAGGACGAATCGAACGCGCCACCGCTGCTGCCTCACGACTCACCGCCGCGCCAGGACGGACGACAGCGTCGCCACGAACCGGGTGATGTCCTCGGCTTCCGTGTCGAAGGCGCACATCCAGCGAACGACGCCGGTCCGCTCGTCCCAGGGCCAGAAGAACGTCTCGCGCTGCAACGTCGCGATCGTCTCCGGAGGGATGCGCGCGAACACCGCGTTCGCCTGCACGGGGTACACGACCTCCACGGCCGGCAGGACACGGATCGCCTGGAGGAGGCGCTGCGCCATGTCGTTCGCGCGGCGGCCGTTCTCTACCCAGAGATCGCCTTCGAGGAGGGCCTCGAACTGGGCCGAGACGAAGCGCATCTTCGACGCGAGCTGCATCGCGTGCTTCTGCCAGTAGGGAAAGTCGGCGCCGAGCCCCGGGCGCAGGAACACGACCGCTTCCCCGCAGAGCATCCCCTGCTTCGTGCCGCCGAAGCTCAGCGCGTCGACGCCCGTCTCGACGATCATCTCGCGGATCGACGCGCCGAGCGTCGCGGCGGCGCACCCGATGCGCGCTCCGTCGACGTGCACGCCCAGCCCGTGGGCGTGCGCGATCTCCACGAGGTTCCGCAGCTCCTCGAGCGTGTAGACCGTGCCCAGCTCCGTCGGCTGGGTGAGGGTGAGCGCGACGGGCTTCGCGGCGTGCACGCCGTGGCCTCGGCCGATCGCCGCCTGGAGCGCGGAGGGGAGGACCTTCCCGTCCCGGCTCTCCACCGGGAGCACGCGCATCCCGAGCACGCGCTCGGGTGCCGTGCTCTCGTCGGTGCCCAGGTGGGCGACGTCCGAGCAGATGACGGCTCCGTACGACCTCGCGAACGCCATGAGAGCGAGGTTGTTGGCGGCGGTGCCGTTGAAGACGAAGTGCGTCGCGACCTCCTGGCCGAAGAGCCGCGAGAAGGCGGCGCGGGCCCGGGAGGTGATGGCGTCATCCCCGTAGGCCATGGCGTGGCCCTGGTTACACGCGACGAGGCGCTCCATCACGCGAGGGTGGACCGGAGCGAAGTTGTCGCTCGCGAGGTGACGGGCAGGACGGTCGGCGGAGGATGGAGTCGTCATGGACTCCGCAGTCCAGCACAGCCGCCGCCTCGAAAAAAGGGAGAAGCCGCGCTTGCGCCTGGGCAGGCCCCTGCCACCTCGGTCCCAGGGTTCCGCTGGAAGGTCGACGGTGGGTCGAGGTCCATCGCGCTTGCCGCAAGCGCGAGCCGTTGGAACGTTATGCCCCTCGGATGTCCGACGTCGACCGAGAAGGGAGTGCCCCTCGGACAGGGCCGACCGCCGGTCATCTCCCGCACCTGCTGTGGAACCTCCTGCTCGCGCGGGGGAACCTGATCGAGGCGCTGCAGCGGTTGTTCCGGGTGCGCGGCGGCAAGACGCTGGCGTTTCGGCTGGGGCCGCTGCGCGCCCGCGTGACCGTGGACCCGCGGGAGGCGCACCGCATCCTCGTGGCCGAGCCGGCACGTCACCCGAAGACGCGCTGGGAGGCAGAGGTCCTCGAACCTGCGATGGAGGGAGGGCTCATCATCCTCGCGGGGGAAGAGTGGGAGCGGCATCACCGGGCCGTCGCCTCGTGCTTCGGCCCGGCCGCGATGGCGAGGCTGGTGACGGCGGTCTCGAGCGTGGCGCGAGCGCGGATGAGCCGGTTCGGGCCGATCGTCGACGTCAGTCACGAGATGCGGTGCATCGTGAACGCGTTGATGTTTCGCTTCTTCCTCGACGGGCTCGATCTCGACGAGGTGGAGGGTTCGGGCGCGATCGATCGCTACTCGCGCCTGTTCGAGCGAATCGAGCGGGGGCTCGAGACCCGCGTCGTCGATCGGCTCTTCGTCCGGGAGCGGGTGCGGGCGCTCTTCCGCCCGACCCAGGGCTTCTGGCCGGCCTTGAGCCAGGTCACCCGCCCCATCGCGCGCGCGCTCCAGGGGAAGTGCCCTGTCGACGGATCGGACGAAGCGCTCGATGCGCTCCTGCGCCATATGACCAACGACGAGGCAGCGAAGGAGATCCGTACGCTCTTCGGCGCGGGGGCCACCACCGGCCACCTCCTCTCCTGGATCTGCGACCTGCTGGCGCGCCATCCCGCGGTCCAGGATCGGTTGCGCTCCGCGATCCTGGAGCAGGTCGGCGCGGTGGCCGAGCCGCCCGTGGCCGTCCTGGAGGCGATCTCGCTCCTCACCGCGGTGATCCAGGAGGGGTTGCGGCTGTACCCGCCGGCGCCCTTCCTGTTGCGCAAGGATCCATCCGGCGCTCTTCACTTCATCTCCGTCTTTGGCATGCACCGAGATCCGGACTACTGGGCTCGGCCGGGCGACTTCGACCCTGAGCGCTGGACCGAGCCCGGAGATGGGCAGCCCCGGCTTCGCTCCCCGCCTCCGGGGCCGTTCATTCCATTCGGGCTGGGTCCACGCACTTGCATCGGGAAGCGCTTCGCGATGCTCGAGGCGAGAGCGATCCTGGTCGAGATCCTGAGACGCTTCGAGCTCACACCGGCGGTCACCAGCGGAGGACCGGAGCCGGTCGTCACCATCCTGACCCGTCCACGCCGGCCGGTGAAGTTGCGCCTGCGCCCGGTGGCTTAGCGGGTGCGCGGCTCGTGGCCGAGCGTGAGCGACAGGCTGCCGGTCCCCAAGCCACCCCACGTCGGCGCGCGGGCCCGTTATGCTACGGACGACTCGGCGCACGCGGCGAGGAGGCGGGCATGCCGGAGGCGATCCAGGACCGTATCCCTCACAACCACTGCTTCGGCTGCGGGCCGCTCAATGAGCATGGGCTTGGCATCAAGAGCTACCCCGACGGCGACGGGACCGTCTGCACGTTCCATCCGTCGCCGCACCACATGGCCGGGCCGACCCACGTCCTCAACGGCGGGATCATCGCCACCGTGGTCGACTGCCACTGCATCTGCACCGCCATCGCCGACGCCTACCGGGCGGCAGGCCGGGAGATCGGGGCCGAGCCGCTCATCTGGTGCGTGACGGCCTCGCTGAAGATCGACTACCTGGCGCCGACGCCCATCGCGGCGCCCGTCGAGCTCCGGGCGCGCGTGCGCGAGGCGAAGGGACGCAAGCGAGTGGTGGAGTGCGTGCTGAGCTCGGAGGGCAGGGATCGCGCACGCGCCGAGGTCGTGGCGGTCGAGGTGCCTCCGACGTGGTAGCGCGACGTCGCAACTCATCCGATGCGCTTCAGCTCCTCCGGGGTGAGACGCACCGCGGCCGCGGCAACGTTCTCCTCGAGGTGCGCCACCGAGCTCGTCCCGGGGATGGGCAGGATCACGGGGGAACGTACCAGCAGCCAGGCGAGAGCGGCTTGGGTCTCCGTGATCCCGCGTTGGCGTGAGACCTGACCGAGCGCCTCGACCGATCCGGACCTGCTCGCCTCGCGCTCGCGGCCGGCCAGGGGCGCCCAGGGCAGAAACGCGATGCCGTCGGTGGCGCAGACGCTCAGGACGTCCTCGGAGTGCCTGTCCCCGACGTTGTACCGGTTCTGGACAGAGACCACCTTGACGATGCTCCTCGCCAGCCGAAGCTCGTCGACCGACACGTTCGAGACGCCGACGTGGCGAATCTTGCCCTCGCGCTGCAACCGCGCGAGCTCGCCCATCGAGTCAGCCAGCGGCACCTTCGGATCCGGAGCGTGGAGCTGGTAGAGGTCGATCCTCTCCAGCCGCAGGCGGCGCAGGCTCGCTTCGCATGCCTGGCGGAGGTGCTCCGGGCGAGCGTCGTGATCCCATCGCTCCCGCGTCGGCCGTGTGAGGCCGCCCTTCGTGGCGATGACCAGATCCTTCGGGTAGGGGTGCAGCGCCTCGGCGATGAGCCGCTCGCTCACCTCCGGACCGTACGCGTCGGCGGTGTCGATGAGGTTCACTCCGAGAGCGACGGCGCGACGCAGCAGCCTGCGAGCTCCGTCCGCATCGGGTGGCTCTCCCCAGATTCCTGGGCCCGTGATGCGCATGGCGCCGAGCCCCATGCGGCGGACGGGGAGATCTCGTCCGAGGAGGAAGGTGCCGGCTGCTCCCGCCGGCTGAGCGCTCGGCTCCGCCGCGCGCGCCAGCGCGGGCGCGGCTTCGAGGGCCGCGAGGCCGAGGGCGGCGGCGCCCGTCTGCAGGAATCGTCTACGCGTGAAGGTCGCGGAACCCACGTGACTTCCTCCGGTCGATCGGCGCGCCGCCCGACGCACGGCGCGCGATGGCTACGCTTACGTACCCACGCGGCGCCATCGGAGCCACGGCATCTCGATCCGCTCATGCGCACTTGGGTACAGCGATGGCCCATCAGCGCTGAGCAGCGGCGTCGATCGAGCGGCCGACGAGCTCATCCTCGAGCTGGGTCCGGATAGACGTACACGCGAACGGGCGTGTTCTTCACTTGCACACCGGCGTCGCACGCGTACTTCGCGCCCAGCCGCTCGGCGACGCGAATCGAGGCCGTGTTTCCGGCGAGGATGTGGCTCGCCACGCCGCGAGCCCCGACCACCTCGTGCGCGTAGCGCAGGCAGCGCGCCGCCATCTCGCTGGCGTACCCCTTCCCCCACGCGGACGGGAGGAGCGCGTACCCTACCTCCACGTCCGTCCAAGGTTCGAAACGGTTGAGGCCGGTGCGGCCGACGAAGGCGCCCGTGACGCGCTCCTCGACGGCCCACGGGCCATAGCCCCTGAGGTACCAGTGCCCGAGATAGGCGCACATGGAGCGGAACGCTGCAGCGCGGTCCTGTTCTTCGCCGATGAACTGCATGACCCTCGGATCGGCGTTCATCGCGGCGAGCGCGTCGAGGTCGTCGACGCGAAATGGGCGCAAGATGAGGCGTTCCGTCGCGAGCGTCGGAATGTCCATGTTCATCCTCCAGCGGTTGCGCCACGGTTCGCCGAGCGTTCCGCCCGGGTTCCGTGCCCTGAATTGCGTCGCGATTCGCGACCAGTTGAGCATGAGACCTGAGGGGTTGGCTACTGCGGGGGGCGTTCCGAATGCGCTACGTCGCGATCCTGGCGCTGCTGGCGGCGGCTTGCCATGGACCCCTCGACGTCCGGAACGAGGCGGCCGGCGATCCCTCTGCGCCGTCCTGGGTTCACGATCCGCAACTGGCGGAGCGGACGACCGTCGCCGCGGACGCGGCGGCGCGGGTGTGGGGAGGCTCCTCGAGCGACCTCGACGGATGGACCGTCGTGTACGTCGCGCACCTCATCGACATCAATTCCATCGGGAAGACGACGGGCGTTCCGATCCTGGGCGGCGGCACGATCGAGGTGGACGTGCTCGTTGCGCCGTGCCTGGAAGCGACCTCGCTCGCGCACGAGGTCGGTCACGTCATCATCGGAGACGGAGACCACAATGACAGCCGGTGGCGATCCCCGGCTTTCAACGCGCGGATGGTGTCCGCCCTTCTCGATGGCGTACCCGCCAGCGACGGTGCCTGCCGGCTGCGCCTCACCACGGGCAGCATCCTCTAGCGGTGCGGCAGCGAGCGAAGCGCCCGGACACGGCGCACGACGCGACCTGCGGGGGGGGTGGCCGCGTCGGCGCCGCGCCGAGCGCGCGCACCATACGTCACCGTCCGGGCCTGTCCAGAATTATCGTTCGCCTGTCCGGCGAACGTGGCCGCGAGTCTACTGAGCCTGGGCCTGCTGAACGAGGAAGACGTCGGCGGCGTGCCTTGCGCCCGCGTGCCAGCGCGAGCCAGGACCGGCAGCGTCGCCGCGATCTCGTCAGCGGGCGCCGACGAGTAGCAGCTGCGGAGACGCCACGCTCCGGAGTGGCGGTGGAGCGCTCGAGGCGACGCATACCGGCAGCGTACGTCAACTCGCCCACCCTCTTCACCACGCTGCGTGCGAGCGGCTCGCTGTTCGCACGAAGGCTTTCGTGAATGTTCGCGCGCCAACGTGGCGGTAGGCAGTACCGGTACACACAATTGGTGACAGACACACAATTGGTGACGACCATGGCAACCGAAACGATCCAGGACCCTTTCCTGGGGATGCTGAAGCAGGGAACCCATTCGGCGGCGGAAGTCCTGATGGCCATGGGGATCGCGCTCGTCATCCTCGGTGCCATCGCGCTGCTCGCCCCGCTGGCCAGCGGCCTGTTCTTTGACATCTTGTTCGGCGCCCTGCTGACCGGAGCTGGGCTCGTCGAGCTCCTCGACGCGTTCCGTTCCGGTAGCTGGCAGAGGGGGGCGCTGCTGGGACTCGCCGGGCTCATCACCCTGGCCGCCGGCATCCTCTATATCGCGCGGCCGCTCGTCGGGCTCTTGGCGCTGACGGTCGTCTTCATCGGCTACCTAATCTTCCTGGGCGCCTTCCGGATCGTCATGTCCATCCAGATGCCGCGCGGCACTCCAGGCAAGGGCATGTCCTTCGTGAGCGGGATCGTCGCGATCGTGCTCGCCTTCATCGCGATCTCCGACCTGCAGGCCATCACCCCGTGGCTCATCGGGACGTTCATCGGCGTGAGCCTCGTCTTTGCCGGCGTCGCGCGGATCTCGGTGGCGCGCGGGTTCCGCAAGGCTGAGCACCTCTTGAGCCCGGCGCCGGTGCACGGCAGCGCGCACGCCTGAAGTGAATGGCCTGACGCTCGGTGAGGTGGTGGCCTGGCGTTCGAAGCTGCCTGCCTCGCCGAGCGGCATTCCCGCGGCCCGTTCGCTCTGGGCGAGCACTCACGAGTCCGCTTTGCGGCCTGCCATGGGCCCGCTCGCTCGGTTCGGTCTTGCTTCCGGAGGCGGTGCGGAACATCTCCTGAGCACGGCTCAAGCACGCGGGGTTTCCCCTGGGCGTCTCAGAACTTCCAGCAGGCCAGCCACACAGGGTGGAATCAGATTTCCACCGTCGTTTGCGAGCGATGGTCTGGCCGCTCATCGTGTTCATCGCGGCCTCGGGCGTGCTCGTCGTCCTCGTTCTCTACCTCGAGAAGCTGACCTGGTGGGCGGACCACGCGGATGTGGTCATCGGGCGTGCCAAGCTGGTCGAGAGGCTCATCGTCGAGAAGGAGGCGCGGCTCCGCGCGTACATCGTCACGCGGGACGGGGAGTTCTTGGCGGCCTACGACGAGGCGAACGGGCTTCTGTCGAGCGCCATGGCCGACCTCCAGGAGTTCGTCGCCGACAACCCTCGGCAGACCATGATCTTGGCCGGCGTCCGAGCCGATGTCGGCAGGTGGGACGAGTACGCCAACGCGCAACTGGGGCGACTTCACGACAACGCGCCGATCTCGACCCTTGCCCCGTACGTCCGGGAGGGCGCCACGCTGGCGAGCGAAACGCGTGCTCGTCTGCAAGAGTTCATTCGCGATGGGGAAGAGCTGAAGGCTCACCGTACGGCGAGAGCCACGACCGCGACGAAGTTCGCCCTGAGCGTGGCGCTCATCATGGCCCTGTTGCTCGGGCCTGCCCTGGCGCTCACGACTGCCCGGCAGATGCGTCGCGCCGGGTGGAAGTACCAGGAGGCGCTCGAAGTGCAAGAGCGGACGGCGCACGCTCTACGCGAGAGCGAGGGCAAGCTGCGAATGGCCAAAGACGCAGCGAAGATGGGCGCCTGGAACTGGGACCTCATCTCCGGCGAGATGGTGTGGTCGGACCGCTGCAAGGCGCTCTTCGGCCTCAGCCCGGACACGGTGATGAGCGACACGGTGTTCCTGGCGGCTGTTCATCCCGAGGACCGCGACCGCATCGATCGCGCCGTGAAGGACGCCCTGACGAAGAAGGAGCCGTATGAGATCGAGATGAGGGTGCCCCGGCCCGATGGGACCGTGGCCTGGGTCGCTTTCAAGGGGGAAGTGTTCCATGCGCCCGATGGGCGGGCGGTCCGCTTGGCGGGCATGGTGATGGACATCACCGAGCGCAAGCGCGCCGAGGAGCTGGCGCGCGATGCCAACGAGAAGCTCCGCGAAACCGACCGCCGCAAGGACGAGTTCCTGGGCATGCTGTCGCACGAGCTTCGGAACCCGCTCGCCCCCATCCGCAACTCGGTCCACGTCCTCGGCCGAGTGGACCCGGCTAGCCCGCAGGCCGCGCGGGCGCGCACCATCATCTCGAGGCAGGTGGACCACCTGGCGCGCCTGGTGGACGACCTGCTGGACGTGAAGCGCATCTCGACCGGGAAGCTGCGGCTCCACACGGCCGTGATGGACCTGACGAAGCAGGTCCGCGAGACGGTCGAGGACATCCGGCCGTTGTTCGTGAACCGGACCCTGACCCTGGACCTGAAGGTGCCGGACCAGGCGGTCTGGGTCGATGGAGACTCCACCCGGCTTGCGCAGGTGGTGAGCAACCTTCTCCACAATGCCGCCAAGTTCACGGACGTCGGCGGCCATGTCTCGGTGAGCGTCGAGAGCGCCGATGGCGAGGCTTCCATCCGGGTCCGGGACGATGGCGTGGGCGTTCCGCCTGACATGCTGGACAAGCTGTTCGACCCGTTCATCCAGAGCGACAGGACGCTCCACAGGACCACGGGTGGGCTCGGGCTGGGTCTCTCGCTGGTGCGGGGCATCACCGAGCTTCACGGCGGTGCGGTGGTCGCCCGCAGCGGAGGCATCGGGAAGGGCACCGAGTTCGTCGTGACGTTGCCCACCACGGAGCCAGCCAGCGCGGCCTCGGCCGAGACCCTTTCTCCTGGGACCAGCGCGAAGTCCCGCGTGCTCATCATCGAGGACAACGTGGACGCGGCCGAGTCCCTCCGTGACCTCATCGAGATCCTGGGCGGTCACGAGGTCCGTGTCGCGCATGACGGCGAGGAGGGCATCGCGGCGGCCCGCGAGCGCGCTCCGGACGTCATCTTGTGCGACATCGGCTTGCCGGTCATCGACGGGTACGAGGTGGCGCGCCGCATGCGGGCCAACGGCATTGCGCCCGGGGCGCGACTCGTTGCTCTCAGTGGATATGCGTCCGCGGAGGACATCGACCGGGCCATTCGGGCCGGGTTCGATTTTCACGTCGCCAAGCCGGCGGCGATCGACAAGGTGCTGGCGCTCGTGGCGAACGCTCCGAGCTGTGCGACTTGCCCACCGGTCCCGGACGACATCGCGACGGGGCACCACGAGGTGGACGCGCAGCATGCCTCCTTGCTCGCCGAGCTGGAGCGGCTGCGCACGGTCGGCCCCGAGAGCGTCCGGAAGTCGCTGAGGCTCGTGAAGCAGCACATGGTGTCGCACTTCGGGTACGAGGAGACTCTCATGGAGGAGGTGGACTACCCGGACCTCGCGGCCCACAAGCAGCGGCACGGGGACGGTCTGCGCCGGTTGCGCGTGCTCCAGGAACAGCTCGAGCGCGAAGGCGCTACGTCGGAGAAGCTGAGCGTACTCGCCGACGCCATCCAGGTGTGGGTGGCCGAGCACGTGTTCGACGAGGACCGGCGCCTTGCGGAGTTCATCCGTGACCAGGCGCGCGCCGACGACGCAGGCATACCGACCCGAAGTACGGACCCTGGACGGCCTACCCCGCGGCTTCGCCTCGTCGGACCATTCTGACGCTGAGGGCTGCACCGATATTTCGGTGCGCAACGGCATTTCGGTGACGATCGGATGTCAGGGTCCGCTGGTTCAGATCTCGACGTCCGATAGACCGCGACTCGGCGCGGACCCCATTCCGAGCTAATCGTCCGAACTTCCGAGCCAATTCGCCTCGGCGCCAGCCCGAAGCAAGCCCGGCCGGGTCTGACCTCGCGCTGGCATACATCTCGAAGAGGTCCTCCCGACAACGCGTCGAGTAGCAACGGGGAGGGTCCGAGATGGCCCGACAGCGGTGGTGGTTTGCGGCGGTCGCCGTGTTCGTCAGCGCGCATGCGCTGGCGGACGGGATCACCGGCGATGTACAGCGCGGTCGGTCGCTCTTCTCCGGCGCCACCCGGACAAGCAACGGGGGGCCGCCCTGCGGCGCGTGCCACGCCATTGGCGGCGAGGGGCCCGCGTTCGCCGGCTCACTCGGCCCCGACCTGTCGCGGAGCTTCGAGGGGCTTCCCGCCGATGCGGTTGACGGCCTGCTGCAGGACCTGCCGTTCCCGACCATGGCGCCCCTCTATACGGGGCACCCGCTGACGCCGGCCGAGCGCGCCGACCTCGGGGCGTTCCTGACCACCACCGGCCAGCGGCCAGCGCCGCCCGACGGGCGCCGCGTGGCCGCGTGTGCCGCCGCGCTGGCGGTCGCGTGCCTCGCGCTCATGAGCGTCGCGGCGCGACGGCAGAAGGGCTCCACGCGCGCACGGCTGACGGCCCACCACCCGGTGGCGGGCGGAGGATCGCGATGAGCTGGATCAAGGACGTCATCAGCCCCGACGCGCGGAGCTGGGAGGACCTGTACCGGACGCGCCACCAGCACGACAAGGTGGTCCGCAGCACGCACGGCGTGAACTGCACCGGCAGCTGCTCCTGGAACATCCACGTCAAGAACGGGGTGGTCGCGCTGGAGACGCAGGCGCTCGACTACCCGCGCCTCGGCTGCGACGTCCCGGGGTACGAGCCGCGCGGCTGCCAGCGCGGGATCTCCGCCTCCTGGTACCTCTACAGCCCGCTGCGGGTGAAGCACCCGTACCTCCGCGGCAAGCTGATGGACCTGTGGCGCGCCGCGAAGGCGCAGCACGCCGACCCCGTCGCCGCGTGGGCCTCCATCGTCGACGACCCGGTGCGGCGGCGCACGTACCAGGAGGCGAGAGGGAAGGGCGGCCTGCGCCGCTCCACCTGGGAGGAGGCGCTGGAGCTGGTGGCCGCCTCCACCATCCACACCATCCAGCGGCACGGCGCGGACCGCATCGTGGGCTTCTCGCCCATCCCGGCCATGTCGATGCTCTCCTTCGCCGGCGGCTCGCGCTTCCTGCAGCTCCTCGGCGCCGTCAACCTCTCCTTCTACGACTGGTACTGCGACCTGCCGAACGCGTCGCCCGAGGTCTGGGGCGAGCAGACGGACGTGGCGGAGAGCGCCGACTGGTATCACTCGAAGTTCATCGTCTCGATGGGCTCGAACCTCGGGATGACGCGCACCCCCGACGTCCACTTCGTGGCCGAGGCGCGCCACGACGGCGCCAAGTTCGTGGTGCTGTCGCCCGACTTCAGCATGGTCTCGAAGTACGCCGACCAGTGGATCCCCGTGCACGCGGGCCAGGACGGCGCCTTCTGGATGGCGGTCGACCACGTCATCCTGAAGGAGTTCCACGCCGACCGGCAGGTGCCCTTCTTCGCCGACTACCTCCAGCGCTACAGCGACGCGCCCTTCCTGGTCGAGCTGGAGGAGAAGGACGGCGCGTACGCGCCGGGGCGCATGCTCCCCGCCGGCGCGCTCCCGCGCTACGCGGCCGAGGAGCACGGCGACTTCAAGTTCCTGCTCTGGGACGAGGGCAGCGACGCCGCCCGCATGCCGCGCGGCAGCCTCGGCTTCCGCTGGCAGCACGAGAAGGGGCGCTGGAACCTCGAGATGAAGGACGGCGCGGACGGCAGCGAGCTCGCGCCCCGCCTCTCCTTCCTCGCCGCCCACGACGCGCTCCTCCCCGTCGCCTTCACCGATCACGCGGGCGGCGCCACCGCCCGCCGCTCGGTGCCGGTGCGGTACGTCGAGACCGCGCGCGGGCGGGTGGCGGTCGCGACCGTCTACGACCTCCTCTTCGCGCAGTATGGCGTGGGGCGTGGCCTGGCCGGCGACTACCCCGCCAGCTACGACGACGCCGAGGCCGCCTACACGCCGGCCTGGCAGGAGCGCTACACCGGCATCGGCCGCCAGGAGGTGATCCGGTTCGCGCGGGAGTGGGCCACCACCGCCGAGAAGACCAAGGGGCGCTGCTCCGTCATCATCGGCGCGGGCGTCAACCAGTGGTACCACGGCGACCTCTCCTACCGCGCCGCGATCGCCGGCCTGGTGCTGTGCGGCTGCGTGGGCCGCAACGGCGGCGGGCTCAACCACTACGTCGGGCAGGAGAAGCTGGCGCCGGTGGCGCCGTGGTCCGCGCTGGCGTGGGGGCTCGACTGGGCGCGCCCCGCGCGGCTGCAGAACGCCCCCAGCTACCACTACGTCCACAGCGACCAGTGGCGCTACGAGGCGGCCGGCGATCTCGAGGGCCTCAACCGGCCGTCCGGCGAGGCCGCCGCCACGGCGTCGCTCACCTCCGGTCACACCCTCGACCACCAGATCCGGGCGGTGCGGCTCGGGTGGCTGCCCTTCTTCCCGCAGTTCGACCGCAGCCCGGCCGAGGTCGTGCGGGCCGCCGAGGCGGACGGCGCGAAGACGGACGCCGAGGTGGTGCAGTGGATCGTCCGCCAGCTCAGGGAGCGCAAGCTGCGCTTCGCGGTGGAGGACCCGGACGCTCCGGAGAACTGGCCCCGCCTCTGGTTCATCTGGCGCGGCAACGCGCTCATGTCGAGCGCGAAGGGCCACGAGTACTTCCTCAAGCACTACCTCGGTACCCACCACGCCAGCGTGGCGGAGGAAGTGGCGAAGGGCGCGGTGAAGGACGTGGCGTGGCGCGACGAGGCGCCGCGCGGGAAGCTCGACCTCGTCGTCGACCTCAACTTCCGGATGGACACGACGGCGCTCTACTCCGACGTCATCCTGCCCGCCGCCAGCTGGTACGAGAAGGACGACCTCAACACCACCGACATGCACTCCTTCATCCACCCGCTGCAGGCGGCGGTGCCGCCCTGCTGGGAGTCGAGGAGCGACTGGGACATCTTCAAGGCCCTGGCGGAGAAGGTGAGCGAGCTCGCCGCGGTGCACCTGCCGAAGCCCGTGCGTGACGTGGTGGCGACGCCGCTCCAGCACGACACGCCGGCCGAGCTGGCGCAGCGTGAGGTCCGCGACTGGTCGAAGGGCGAGTGTGAGCCGGTGCCGGGGAAGACCATGCCCGGGCTGACGGTGGTCGAGCGCGACTACCCCAACCTGTACCGGCGGTTCGTGTCGTACGGGCCGCTCGTCCGCACCATGGGGCTCTCCGCTCACGGCATCAGCTGGCCCGTCGACGACCTCTACGACGAGCTGGTGCGGGATCGCCCGACGGTGGAGTGGGGGGGCGCCCGCTACCCCTCGCTCGTGAACGCGTCGGACGCGGCGCAGGTGGTCCTGCATCTCGCGCCCGAGACGAACGGCGAGTCCGCCTACCGCGCCTTCCAGGCGGAGGAGAAGAAGGTCGGGTTGCCGCTCACGGACCTCGCCGAGAAGACCCGCGGCGTCCGCATCGCCTGGGACGACCTGGCGCGCCAGCCGCGGCGGCTCCTCGACAGCCCGTGCTGGACCGGCATCACCCAGGGCGGCCGGACCTACTCGGCGTACTGCCTCAACGTGGAGCGGCTCGTGCCGTGGCGCACGCTGACCGGGCGCCAGCACTTCTACCTCGACCACCCCGGGTTCCTCGCCTTCGGCGAGGCGCTGCCGACCTACAAGTCGAAGCCGGAGGAGGGGCAGGTGCGCGACCTGGCGCGGACGCCGGACGGGCGGCGCGCCATCACGCTCAACTACCTCACGCCGCACGGCAAGTGGAGCATCCACTCCACGTACGGCGACAACCTCCGCATGCTGACGCTGTCGCGCGGCACGCACCCGCTGTGGATGAACGACCGCGACGCGGCCGACGCTGGCATCGCCGACAACGACTGGGTGGAGGCCCTCAACGACAACGGCGCCGTCGTGACGCGCGTCATCGTGAGCGTGCGCATCCCGCGCGGCACCTGCTACCTGTACCACGCCCCCGAGCGCACCGTCGGCGTGCCGAAGTCGCCGTCCCGCAAGCAGCGCGGTGGCGGCCACAACAGCCTGACCCGCGTCCGCCTCAAGCCGACGCTCATGCTGGGCGGCTACGGCCAGTTCACCTTCGCCCTCAACTACTGGGGCCCCACCGGCAACAACCGCGACACCTTCGTGCGGGTGTCGAAGCTCGACGGCCCACCCGTCTGGTAGGGCGCGAGGAGACCATGGACGTCCGATCGCAGATCGCCTCGGTGTTCCACCTCGACAAGTGCATCGGGTGCCACACCTGCAGCATCGCGTGCAAGAACCAGTGGACCGACCGCAAGGGCGTCGAGTACGCGTGGTGGAACAACGTCGAGACGAAGCCCGGCGGCGGGTACCCGGTCCTGTGGGAGGACCAGGAGAAGTACCAGGGCGGGTGGAAGCTCGAGGGCGGTGACCTGAAGCTGCGCCAGGCCGGCCGCGCCAGCACGCTGGCCCGCCTGTTCCACAACCCGTCCCTGCCCGTGCTCCAGGACTACTACGAGCCCTGGACGTACGACTATGGCGAGCTCTTCAACGCGCCGGCCGGGAACGACCAGCCCACCGCGCGCCCGATCTCGCAGATCGACGGCAAGCCCATCGACATCCAGGCCGGCCCGAACTGGGACGACGACCTGAGCGGCTCCGGGCTCTACGCCGCCAACGACCCCGGCCTGGCGGCGCTCTCGGCCGAGGAGCGGGAGCAGGTCTTCTCGGTGGAGCGGCTGGTCCATTTCTACCTGCCGCGCATCTGCAACCACTGCCTCAACGCCGCGTGCGTGGCGGCCTGCCCCTCCGGCGCCATCTACAAGCGCGGCGAGGACGGCATCGTCCTCGTCTCGCAGGAGAAGTGCCGCGGCTGGCGCATGTGCGTCTCGGCCTGCCCGTACAAGAAGGTCTACTTCAACTGGGCGACCGGGAAGTCCGAGAAGTGCATCATGTGCTACCCGCGCCTCGAGGCGGGCGAGGCGCCGGCCTGCTTCCACACCTGCGTCGGCCGCATCCGCTACCTGGGCGTGCTCCTCTACGACGCCGACCGGCTGCGCGACGCGGCGGCGCGGCCGGACGCCGAGCTGGTCGCGGCGCAGCGCGACCTCATCCTGGACCCGAACGACCCGGCGGTCGTGGCGGCGGCGCGCGCCAGCGGCGTGAGCGACGCCCTGCTCGATGCGGCCCGGAGGTCGCCCGTCTACCGCTTCGTCAAGGAGTGGGGGCTGGCCCTCCCGCTCCACCCCGAGTTCCGCACCCTCCCCATGGTCTTCTACGTGCCGCCGCTCCTCCCGGCGCTGGCCGCCTCCGCCGCGGCCGAGACTTCGTTCTTCACCTCGCTCGAGACGGCACGGCTCCCGATGCGCTACCTCGCGAGCCTGTTCACGGCGGGGAACGAGGAGCCGCTGGTCGCGGCCTACCGCCGCCTCATCGCGGTCCGGGTGCACCGGCGCGGCCTCCAGGTCGACGACCTCGCGCCCGGCGCCGCCGCGCAGGCGCTCGCGCTCGCGGGGCTCTCCGCCGAGCAGGCCGATGCCATCTACCGCCTCACCACCCTCGCCAGCATGCGCGAGCGCGTGGTGGTCCCGGCGATGGAGCGCGAGGCGCAGACTGAGCCCACCCTGGAGCCGCAGGCGCAGTACGCCTCCGGCTTCGCCTTCCTCCGCTCGCCCGTCCGGTGAACGACAATGGACCTTCGCACGCGCCGGCTCTGCACCGCCCTCGCCGAGCTCCTCTCCTATCCGGCCACCCCTGAGGCGACGCTGGCGGCGCTGCGCGAGGCGGTGGACCTCGTGCCCGCCGGGACCCCGGGCCGGGAGGCCCTGGCGCGCTTCGCCGCGCACGTGGAGACGAGCGATCCGTCCTCGCTCCAGGAGCTGTACACGTCGACGTTCGACCTGCAGCCAGCCTGCGCGCCCTACTTCGGCCACCAGCTCCTCGGCGAGGAGGAGAGCGCGCGCCGCGGCCCGCTGCTGGCGCGCCTGGCGGCGATCTACGCCCGGGAGGGCTTCCGGCCGCGCGAGGAGCTGGGGGACCACGTGGCCGAGGCGCTGCGGTTCATCGGGTGCGCGCGGTCCACGCCCGAGCGCGACGACCTCGTCCGAGACGGGCTGGTGCCGGCGATGCGGCGGATGCTGGACACATTCACCGACCGTTCCAACCCGTACCGCGACCTGCTCCTCGTGGTCGACGACACGCTGTCGGCGCGGCTGCAAACGCCGGCCACGGCGGAGGTGGCCCGATGAGCGACGTCTTCCTGTTCGCGGCGTTCCCCTACCTCGCCTTCGCGCTCGCGGTCGGCGGCGCCGTCTACCGCCACCGCACCATGCCGCAGACCGTCACCGCCCGTTCGTCGCAGCTGCTGGAGGGGAAGCTCCTCTTCTGGGGCTCGGTGCCGTGGCACCACGCCATCCTCGCGATCCTGGCGGCGCACCTCGGCGCGACGCTCTTCCCGGAGACCTGGGCCCGGCTGCTGGGCTCGCCAGCGCGCCTGTTCGTCCTCGAGGTCACCGGGCTCGCGCTCGGCGGGCTCGCGGTGCTCGGCATCGTCCTCCTGCTGGTGCGCCGCCTCGGCCTGCCGCGCTCGACCACCGCCATGGACTGGGTGGTGCTCCTGGGGCTGGCGGTCCAGGCGGCGAGCGGCGTCTACGTCGCGTTCGCGCTCCGCTGGGGATCGGCCTGGTACCTCGGCACCGCCGCGCCGTGGCTCGCGTCGCTGGTGCGCCTCTCGCCCCAGATCGACCGGATGGCGGTGCTGCCGTTCGCGGTGAAGCTCCACGCCGTCAATGCCTTCGTCCTGCTCGCGCTCATGCCGCTGTCGCGCCTCGTGCACGTCACCACGATCCCGGTCTCGTACCTGTGGCGCCCGCCGCAGCTCGTGGTCTGGCGGCGCGCGCCCAAGGAGAACCTGCGATGACGAAGTCCGCCACCGCCTCGGCTGCAACGGTCCCCCTCACGGCGCCGGCGCGCGCCGGGTGCACGATCCACGTCTGGAACCCGGAGGACGCGCAGTTCTGGTCCGCCACCGGGCGCCGGGTGGCCCAGCGCAACCTGTGGATCTCGATCCCCGCGCTCTTCCTGTCCTTCGCGGTCTGGATGGTGTGGAGCGTGGTCGTCGTGCGGCTGCCCGAGATCGGGTTCCGCTTCACGACCGACCAGCTCTTCTGGCTGGCGGCCCTGCCGGGACTGTCCGGCGCCACGCTGCGGATCTTCTACTCGTTCATGGTGCCGATCTTCGGCGGCCGCATCTGGACGGTACTCAGTACCGCCTCCCTGCTCGTGCCCGCTCTCGGGATGGGCTACGCCGTCCAGGATCCGGCCACCTCCTACCCGACCATGCTGGTGCTCGCCCTCCTGTGCGGTCTCGGAGGCGGGAACTTCGCTTCGAGCATGGCGAACATCACGTTCTTCTTCCCGCGCGAGCAGAAGGGCACGGCGCTCGGGCTCAACGCTGGCCTGGGGAACCTCGGCGTGAGCGCGATGCAGTTCTTCGTGCCGATCGCCATGACCACCGCCGTCTTCGGCGCGCTCGGTGGGTCTCCTCAGCCGGCCGCCAGGGGCGGCCAGCTCTGGCTCCAGAACGCCGGCTTCCTGTGGGTGCCGTTCATCCTCGTCTGCACGGTCGCGGCCTGGTTCGGCATGAATGACCTCGCCAGCGCGAAGGCGTCGTTCCGCGATCAGGCGATCATCTTCCGCCGCAAGCACAACTGGCTCATGTGCTGGCTGTACATCGGCACCTTCGGCTCGTTCATCGGCTACTCCGCGGGGTTGCCGCTCCTCATCAAGAGCCAGTTCCCGGGCATCGACCCGATCCGCTACGCCTTCCTTGGACCTCTGGTCGGCGCGCTCGTGCGGCCGGTGGGGGGCTGGCTGTCCGACAAGATCGGCGGCGCGCGCGTGACGCTGTGGAACTTCCTGGTCATGGCGTTCGCGGCGGGCGGCGTCATCCTCTTCTTGCCGAAGGGCGGCGCCGGCGGCAGCTTCGCCGGGTTCCTCGCCAGCTTCCTCGTGCTGTTCCTCACCTCCGGCATCGGCAACGGCTCCACCTTCCGCATGATCCCGGTGATCTTCACCTCCTTCCACGATCGCCTGGCGGCGGGGCGCGGGCCGGCGGAGCGGGAGCAGGCGCGCAAGAACGGTACCAAGGAGTCCGCGGCGGTGATCGGCTTCAGCTCGGCGGTCGCCGCGTATGGCGCCTTCTTCATCCCGCGCGCCTTCGGCGCCTCCATGACCGCGACCGGCAGCCCGGCGCCGGCGCTGCTCGGCTTCATCGCCATGTACGTGAGCTGCCTCGCCGTGACGTGGTGGTTCTACGCCCGGCGCGGGGCCGAGATGCCGTCCTGACCCGACCCTCGAACGAGCACGGACACCCCATGCCACGGTCCGAGAAGTTCCAGCGCAACACCGTGCTGGCCATGAACACCCTCGGGTTCACGGTCATGTTCGCGGTCTGGGTCATCTTCGCCATCATCGGTATCGCGATCCGCAAGGAACTCGCGCTGACGGACACCCAGTTCGCGGTCCTCGTGGCGCTGCCCGTCCTGACGGGATCCCTGCTGCGACTGCCGATGGGAATGGCGACCGACTGGTTCGGCGGGCGCCCGCTCTTCACCGGGCTCCTCGTGTTCACGGCCGTGCCGCTCCTGCTGCTCACGCGCGCCGATGCCTACTGGCAATACCTGGTGCTCGGGCTCTTCATCGGGATGGCTGGCACCTCGTTCGCGGTCGGCATCGCCTACACGTCGGCTTGGTTCCCGCAGCACCAGCAGGGCACCGCCCTGGGGATCTTCGGCGCGGGCAATACCGGCGCGTCGCTCACGAAGCTGCTCGCGCCGGCGCTCATGGCCGTCGTGCCGGTGGGCGGCGCCGGGCTCGTCCCCGGGGGCTGGCGCTTCGTGCCGTTCGCCTACGCGGGGATGGTGCTGGTCACGGCCGCCATCTACTGGGCGTTCACCTACACCGATCACGGTCACCACAAGAAGGACTCGCTCCGGCAGATGCTGGCGCCGTTGCGCCACGTGCGCGTGTGGCGTTTCGGCCTCTACTACTTCCTCGTGTTCGGCGGCTACGTGGCGCTCTCGCTGTGGCTGCCGAAGTACTACATCGACGTCTTCGGTTACGACCTCAAGGGCGCCGCGCTGCTGACCGCCATCTTCGTCTTCCCGTCGGGCATCATCCGGGCGCCCGGTGGTTGGCTCTCGGATCGCTTCGGAGCGCGGTCGGTCATGTACTGGGTCCTCGGCACCTGCGTCCTCTGCTCGGGCCTCCTCATGATCCCGGACCTCGAGCTCACGCTCGCCTCGCCCGCGAAGTACGCCGGCGCCGGGCCCCTGCGCCTCGCTTTCCACATGGACCCGTACGTCTTCACCACCATCGTCCTGGTGCTCGGGATCGCGATGGGGATCGGGAAAGCGGCGGTCTACAAGCACATCCCGCACTACTTCCCGGACCGGGTCGGTGCGGTGGGCGGCTTGGTCGGCGTCATCGGTGGCCTCGGCGGTTTCGTCCTGCCGATCCTCTTCGGCGCACTGGCGCAAAGGACCCGGCTGCCCACCACGACGTTCATGTTCCTGTTTGGTCTCTCGGCGGCCTGCCTCGTCTGGATGCTGGTCGTCGTGAAGCGGATGACCCGCGTCGCGGCGCCCCGGGTGGCCGAAGAGCTCGACGAGGGATACAAGGTCCGCCCGCTGGCCGCAGTCGCGCAGCACGCTGATCGCGCCGACGCGGTCGTGGCCCGCGCCAGCGGAAGCGAGTAGGGCTGGCCGCGTCGCGTCGCGGGCGCGGTCTACCGAGACTTGGGCTCGTGACCTGACGCCCACGCGCGAGCGACGTCCACGAACGCACGCAGCGCCGGCGAGACCTGCGCGCGGCTCGGGAAGTACAGAAAAAGCCCCGGCACGCTCGGAGCGTAGGGTTCCAGGACGAGGCGCAGGGTCCCGCGCCGCAGCTCGTCGGCGATCAGCGGCTCGAAGGTGTAGAGGAGGCCCACTCCAGCTTCGGCGAGAAGTCGCATGAGCTCGAAGTCGTTCGTCGTGACCGAACCTTGGACAGGAACGCGCCACGCCTTCCTCCCGCGCTCGAGCTCCCACGCGTAACGCGCTCCGCTTGTGGAGGCGCGGATGCAGAGGCAGTCGTGCTGGAGGAGATCTGGCGGCTTTTGCGGGGTGCCGCGTCGCGCCAGATACGAGGGAGCTGCCGCCACCACGAAGCGGCCCGGCTCCGTGAGCTGGACCTGGACCATGTCACGCTCGATGGCCTCGGTGAGGCGGATGCCCGCGTCGAGGCCCTCGGCGACGATGTCCTCGAACCGATTCTCGACCCGAACCTCCACCTCCACCTTCGGATAGCGCTCGATGAACCGCGGTAGCAGCCGGGCGACGACAAGCGCCACCGCCACGGTCGGCACCGAGAGCCGGACCCGGCCCGTGACTTCACCGGGCCGGGCCGAGACGGTCTTCAGCGACTCGAGGGCCTGCTCCACCGCGGGGCCCGCATTCTCCACCAGGCGCAGACCCGCGTCCGTGAGGGCCACGCTGCGCGAGGTCCGCATGAGGAGGGTGACGCCGAGGCGGGCCTCGAGCTGCCGGACGGACTGGCTCAGCGCGGACGTCGATATCCCGAGGTCCCGTGCAGCGGCCGCGAAGCTCCGGCGCCGCGCCACCGCGATGAACGAGTTCAGGGCATTGAGCGGAGTGAAGGCCACCGTGAAGGTTTCCTACACGACCTCACGGCCAGGAGCCACCCAGGCGGGAACCCCGGCTCGCGGAACTGCGGTTCCCCCCGCGCGCGTCGCTCAGCGGTCGATCTCCGCCATTTGCCGCTCGCCGTAGCGGGGGCCCGCCGTTGAACCGGGTGGAACGGCCGCATCGAGCTCTGCGGCCTCGGGAGCCGTGAGCACCAGATCCGCAGCGGCCAGGTTCTCCTCCAGATACTTGCGGCGCTTGGTCCCGGGAATGGGCACCATGTCGTCGCCTCGGCCCAGCAGCCACGCCAGTGCCACCTGAGCCGGGGTCGCCCCCTTCCGCTTGGCCACCTCCTGGACCACGTCAGCGATGCGCATGTTGGCGTCGAAGTTCGTCCCCTGGAACCGCGGATCGTTCCTGCGGAAGTCGCCCTCCGAAAAGGCCTCGGCACGCCGAGCGGTCCCGGTGAGAAAGCCCCGGCCCAGCGGGGCGAATGGGACCAATCCGATGCCGAGCTCGCTCAACAGCGGGACGATCCGGGCCTCGAGGTTCCTTTCCCAGAGCGAGTATTCGCTCTGAAGCGCCGAGATCGGATGCACGGCATGGGCGCGGCGAATGGTCTCTTCACCAGCTTCGGACAGGCCCAGGAACCGGACCTTGCCCTGGCGAACCAGGTCCGCCATCGCGCCCACCACCTCCTCGATCGGCACCTGCCGGTCGACGCGGTGCTGGTACAGGAGGTCGATGCGGTCGGTACCGAGGCGTCGCAAAGAGGCGTCCACCACCTCGCGCACGTGCTCCGGCCGGCTATCCAGCCCCACGATCTTCCCGTCCTCGATGTGGAAGCCGAACTTGGTGGCGATGACCACCTGGTCGCGCCGGCCGTGCAGCGCCCGCCCCAGGAGCTCCTCGTTCCGGTAGGGGCCGTACACCTCGGCGGTGTCGAAGAAGGTCACCCCGAGATCGATGGCTCGCTGGAGGGTGGCGACCGATTCAGGATCGTTGGGGACGCCGTACGACTGGCTCATCCCCATGCATCCCAGCCCGAGTGCCGAGACCTCGAGCCCCTGTCGCCCCAGCCTGCGCTTGGTCAGCATGATCCCACTCCGGCTCACTCCGACTTGAGCGAAGCCATATCGATGGAGAAGCGGTACTTCACATCGGACTTCAGCAGTCTCCCGTAGGCTTCGTTGACCTTTTGGATGGGGATGACCTCGACGTCGGCCGTGATGCCGTGCTTCCCGCAGAAGTCGAGCATCTCCTGAGTCTCGCGGAGACCGCCGATGGGCGATCCGGAGAGGCTGCGGCGCCCGAGCAGGAGGCCGAAGGCAGAGACGGCGAGAGGCTTCTCTGGCGCGCCGACGAGGGTGATGTTGCCGTCGCGGCGCAGGAGGTGGACGTAGGCGTCGATGCCGTGATCGGCGGAGACGGCGTCGAGGATGAAGTCGAAGCTGCCCGCGTGCTTCTTCATCTCGTCGGCGTTGCGCGAGATGACGACCTCGTCGGCGCCGAGGCGGAGGGCGTCTTCCTTCTTCGTGGGTGAAGTGGTGAAGGCGACGACGTGGGCTCCGAGCGCGTGAGCGAACTTCACGCCCATGTGGCCCAGTCCGCCGAGGCCGACCACGCCGACCTTCTTGCCCTTGGTGACGCCCCAGTGGCGCATGGGCGAGTAGGTCGTGATCCCGGCGCAGAGGAGGGGCGCGGCTCCCGCGAGATCGAGGTTCGAAGGAACGCGCAGGACGAAGCGCTCGTCGACGACCACGCTGTCGGAGTAGCCGCCGTACGTCACGCCGCCGAGGTGCTTGTCCCGCGCGTTGTAGGTGAGGGTTCCGTTCGGGCAGAACTGCTCGAGGCTGGCCCGGCACTCGGGGCAGGTTCCGTCGGAGTCGACCAGGCAGCCCACCGCGGCGAGGTCGCCGGGCGCGAACTTGTCGACCGCGGAACCGACCTTCGTGACGCGGCCGACGATCTCGTGGCCGGGGACGCACGGGTAGACCGTGGGCATCACGCTGCTCCACTCGTTCCGGACCGTGTGGAGATCGGAGTGGCAGATCCCGCAGAAGAGGATCTCGATCTGCACGTCGTGCGCGGTCGGATCGCGCCGCGCGATCTGGGTGGCGGCGAGCGGCGATGTCGCACTGGCGGCCGAGTAAGCCTTCGCGTGGTACATGGATTGGTTCTCCTTCTGAGGTTCGCTGCGGCTCCTGCTCGGGAACCCGACAGCGATGGAGAACCTACGCGCCGGACGACGTTCGTGAAACGGGCGCGAAGCGGATGGGCCGTTCAGTAAACCTTCACGATTCGCCTGCCGCGTGCAGCGTGCTGGAATGGTTCGTCTGCACCGCTCTAGAAGTCGAGCACCGCGTCGAGACCGCGGTGGACGCCGACCAGCGTGGACACGTTCCGTATCGCGAGCAGCGCACCGTCCACGTACGGCCTGGCGCTGCTCCCCGCGTTGTGGCGCAGCACCAGCGTCTGGTCCGGCATCCCGAAGATCACGTCCACACCGAGCACGAAACCCGGGAGGCGCACCGAGTGGACCTGCGAGCCGGAGAGCTCGGCTCCGCGCGCCTCGGGCCGCCCGAGCGTGTTCGCCACCGGCACCCCGATGTCGGGCCGGCGCACCTTCGCCATGCGCTGGGCCAGCTCTCGCGCGGTGCCGCTCGGCGCGTCCGGCTTCCCCTCGTAGGCGTAGTCGACGATCTCCCAGCCCGGGATGTACCTCGCCGCCAGCGCCGCGAACTTCTGCAGGAGCACCACCGTGAGCGCGAAGTTGCCGCAGGCGAGGACACCGAGAGCGTGCTCGCGCGCCAGCGCGTCGATCTCCGCGTAGTCGGCGTCCGAGAGGCCCGAGGCGCCCACGACGACGTGCGCCCCGTGCTCGAGCGCGCGAAGGACGTTGGCCTTCGCGCTCGCGGCGGTCGTGTATTCCACGAACACGTCGCACGGAAGCGCCAGCGCCTCTGCCGCCGTGGCGAACACCGGCGCGTCCAGCCGCTCGTCACCCAGCACGTCCTGGAGCTTCCGGCCGGCATGCTTCCGCGACACGGCGCTCACCAGCGCCACGTCGTCCACCGCGGCGATGCCCCGGGCGAGCTCCGAACCGGCCCAGCCCGTCGCGCCTGCGAGGCAGACCTTCAGCATATCGTCCTCCCATCCGCTTCGTGACACGCTCCCAACTCGCCGAGTCTCCTCGATCTCCCCGGCCGCGTGCGCTCACCCGCCGGTCATCTCTCGACACGGACCGGGGGATGTCACCTTGCGCGCCGCTCGCCGACGAAATCCTGGCGCGCTCACGACGGTGATGCCCGCGAGCACGAGCGCCGCCCCCATCCCGAAGGCGAGATCGACGCGTTCTCCCAGCACGAGCACGCCGAAGCTCACCCCGAAGAGCGGGGTCAGGAACGAGAACACCGAGACCTGCGACGCCGCGTAGCGGCGGAGCAGCCAGAACCAGGCGAGGTAGCTCGCAAAGGACACGACGACGCCCTGGAACAGGAGGCTCGTCCATGCGACGGGCGTGAGCGAGACCTGCGTCACCTGCCCGGAGGCGGCCGCAGCACCGACGAGGAGGAGGCTCGCGACCGCGAGCTGATAGAGCAGCGTCTTCGCGGGCGCCGCATTCGACAGCGCCGACCCCCTCACCACGACCGTCGTCGCTCCCCACGCCGCCCCGGCGAGGACGCCGAGGGCGTCGCCGCCCAGCATCCGCACGGACACGCTGCCGCGAAGCCAGCCACCCGCGAACGCGACCGCGATCCCCGTGAAGGCGAGCAGGATCCCGAGCCACTGCCGGCGCCGGAGCCGCTCGCTCGGGACGGTCCAGTGGAGCCCGACCGCGGTGAAGATCGGCGACGTGTAGAGGAGCACCGCCATGTGCGACGCGGACGTCCGGCGCAGCCCCTCGGCGACGAACAGGAACTCGGCCGCGAAGAGCACGCCCGCGACGATACCCGGTCGCAGTGTGCCGTCCCGCAGCGACAGCTCCTCCCCTCGGATCGACATCAGCAACAGGACGAGCGCGGCGCTCATGCCGGAGCGCAGGCCCACCTGCATGATCGGGACGACGTCGTGTGCGGCCAGCTTGATCGCGACCTGCTGCGCGCCCCAGATCGCGCACAGGAGCACCATCGTCACCACCACGAATCCGTCGAGATCTCTGCGCATCGGGCTCGTCCGTCGGGTTCCCGCCGCCGACCGGGGCGGCACGGGTGGATGATGCCGCTGGCGAGCCGTCTCGATATAGTGCGTTTCGGACATTCGCTGCAGCGATCTCGCCATGCCGAGGCACATCCGCACCCCGTTCGACGAGACGCTGCCCCACCCGGTCTACTTCCGGACGGACAGCCTGCAGCCCGACTCGTCGTACCCGCGCCACCGGCATCACTGGGGCGAGTTCGTCTATGCGTTCAGCGGCGTCATGGAGCTGAAGCTCGCGGACCGTCACTACCTCGCGCCCCCGCAGTACGGGATCTGGATCCCGCCGGAGGTCGCGCACGTCGGGCTCAACCGCCACGAGGCGACGTTCTGCTCGCTCTACCTCGCCCGGGAGCGCTGCCGCCGACTTCCGCGGGAGGCGTGCGCGCTCGCGGTCGGTCCGCTCCTGAAGGCGCTCCTGGAGCAGCTCCGCGCGCGAGGGATCGACACGCCGCGGAAGCCACCGGACGTGCGGCTCGTGGAGGTGCTCATGGACGAGCTCGCGGCGGCGCCGCGGCAGGGGACCTACCTGCCGACGTCCGAGGACCCGCTGCTCCGCCCCATCCTCACGGTGCTCGAGGCGCGCCCCGACGACCAGCGTACTCTCGCGGACTGGGCGAGCACGGTGCACGCGACCGAGCGGACGCTCGTGCGACGTTGTCAGCGCGACCTCGGGATGTCGTTCGGCGAATGGCGACAGCGGCTGCGGGTGGTGCGTGCGCTCGCGCTGCTCGAGGCGGGGCGCTCCGTGGAGTCCATCGCGCTCGATCTCGGCTACGGCAGCTCGTCGGCGTTCATCGCGATGTTCCGCCGGATGAGCGGCACGTCGCCCGACAAGCTCCGGAGAGACGCGACGGTGGTCAGCGCCACGCGAAAGTTCGAATCGGGCTCATGAGTGACCCCGAGGCGACCTTCGCTGTGGTTGCGGACGATGGCGCGCGGATCTAAGGGCCTGACGCATGCGCGTCCCTCCCCGAGCTTCGGAAGCGAGCGGCCGAGGCCTGCGCAACGCAACCGCGGCCACGTGGTTGTCGCAGATCTATGACGCGACGGCGTGGTACTGGGACTCGTGGGTGCACGCGGTCAGTTATGGTCGAGCGTATCGGAAGCTGTTCGAGCAGCTTCGCAAAAACGGTTGGGGCGAGATCACGGCCTCGCGGCTGCTCGACTGCGGCATCGGCGCGGGCGTCTTCAGCGAGGGCTTCATCCGCGCGCTGGGGCCCCCGGCTCGGGCGTACGGTGTCGACCTGTCACTCCGACTGCTGAGGAGAGCGGCCGCGAGACTCGGCCGCTTTGGACTCCACCCGTGCCTGTTGTGCGCAGATGCACGGGCTCTGCCGCTCGGCGACGCGACCATGGACGCCGTGATCTGCGGCCTGGTACTCGATCATCTCGGCGAGGCATCGACGACCTTCCGGGAGCTCGCCCGCGTCGCTCGACCGGGAGCGCCGATCGTCATCGTGACGACGAGGCCGTTTGCTCCCGATCTACCCGTTCGCCTCGTCTTCCGTTACCAGCGGCTTCGACCCGAGGCCGTCGAGAGGGCGATGACGGCAGTCGGTCTCCGCGATGTCCGCCGGCACCTCCTGACCGGGCTTGCGCGCCCCTTCGGTATGGCCTTCATAGCTCGCGCATAGAGCTGGGTCGTCGCGGTGCTGCCGCGGCCTGATGCGGCTCGCGCCGCGGTGCGCGAAACACGGGAGCGCGTGACACGCAGGCGGGGAGGGCGGCCAACGCCCGGCCGCCCCTCCCTAAGTTCGCGTTCCTTTTTCAGGCGGTCCACGCCGGTTCCCGGTACCCCAAGCCCTTCGAGCACGAGGGGTGAACCTTGAGGACCGGCCGATCGCCTCCCCGAAGAAACCGCTGGCTTGTCCCGTCCTTGGCGCTGCTCGTCGCTGCCGCAGTGGCGATGGGTGACGCCGCCGCAGCGCGACGGCGATCGCTGCCCCCACACGGCCCGCCGGCACGCCTCGCCGACACGGGCCTGTACTCCGATTTCGCCACCCGCACCATTGCCCCAGGCAACCTGCACTATTCGCCCCAGTACCCACTCTGGGCGGACGGCGCGGGCAAGAGCCGCTGGGTGTTCGTGCCGCCCGGGGCGGCGATCGACGCCAGCGATCCTGACGGCTGGCGGTTCCCGGTCGGGACGAAGTTCTGGAAGGAGTTCGCCTGGTCGCGGAAGGTCGAAACGAGGTACCTCGAGCGCACGCGCGACGGCTGGCTCTATGCCACGTACGTGTGGAGCGAAGACGGGAGCGACGCGGTCCTGGCGCCGTCCACCGGCCTCCTCAGCACCTACGAGATCGCGCCTGGACGGCGCCACTTCATCCCGACCGTCGCCGACTGCAAGAACTGTCACCGCGGGGGCCGGGCCGAGATCCTCGGCTTCGGCGCGCTGCAGCTCTCCTCGGATCGCGACCCTCTGGCTCCCAACAGGGAGCCACTCGACGCGGGGATGCCCACGCTCACGACCCTGGTTCGCTCCGGGTTGGTGCGAGGGTTGCCGCGCGCCCTGGTCGAGCATCCACCGCGCGTCGCGGCGACGACGCCGCGCGGCCGCGCCGCGATGGGTTACCTGCACGCCAACTGCAGCATCTGCCATGACTCCGTCGGCCCGCTGGCCTCCCAAGGGGTGAGCCTTCGCCATTCGCTCGTTGCGCGCGAGCAGAGCGACGAGCCGGCCGCGGCCGCCATCGGTCATCCCAGCCGCTTCCGGGCTCCGGCTGTCGCTCCCGGCGAGAGCGTCTGGATCGGCCCAGGCTCGCCCACGACCAGCATGGTCGTGGCGCGGATGGCGTCGCGGAGCCAGATGGTCCAGATGCCGCCTCTCGGGACCGCGCTGGTAGATGAGCAAGCGGTGGCGCTCCTGAGAGCCTGGATCGAGCAGGACCTGCTTCCACGGGAGCAGGCGAAGTGATTCACCCGAACCTGGAGGCCGACCATGAGGATGCGCACGGTCGCGTGGCCCGTTGCACTCCTGGCCGCCCTGGCCGCTGTCTCGGCCATGGCCGCCGCGAAGCCACCGGCGAAGAGCGCCATGCTGCGGCGCGGTGAGTACCTGGTCACGATCGGCGGGTGCAACGACTGCCACACCCCGTGGAAGATGGGCCCGAACGGCCCGGCGAACGACATGACGCGCATGCTGTCGGGTCATCCGCAGGACGTCGCCATCTCGGAGGCCCCCAGCCAGAGCCCGCCCTGGACCACCAGCGCCTCCTCGACCTTCACGGCATGGGCTGGACCATGGGGCGTGAGCTTCGCGTCGAACCTCACGCCCGACCCGGAGACCGGGCTCGGGAAATGGACGCTGCAGAACTTCGTCGAGGCGATGCGCAGCGGCCGCCACATGGGCCGCGGCCGGCCCATCCTGCCGCCCATGCCCTGGCCGGGGATCGCGAAGATGACGGATGACGATCTGAAGGCGACCTTCACCTACCTCCGGAGCATCCCCGCCATCAGCAATCGCGTGCCGGACCCGATTCCGCCCGAGGCGGCCAGCGCGGCTCAATCCTCCGGCATGCAGGGCAGCTCCACCGCGCCGAGCGGGACCAAGCCATGAGCCAACCGAACACCGTCGGCAGCAGCCCCGCCGTGCTCCTGGGTCAGGACGATGGAGAGGCCTTCCGCCTGGGACCGCTCGAGATCATCGTCAAGGAGAACGGCGCCGGCACCCGGATGAACCTCGCGGTGGCCGAGTTCCGTGGCAACGGCTTCCGCATCCCGCCCCACATCCATACCGAGCACGACGAGACGATCTATGTCCTCGAAGGGCGGATGGGGGTGAAGCTCGGCGAGCGGACCTTCACCGCGACCGCAGGCAGCTCCTTCACCATCCCGGTCAACGTGACCCACGCGATTTGGAACGAGACTGGCGCGCGGGTGCGCTTCCTCAACATCATCGTCGCCGCCCGCTACCTCGACTACTTCCGCGAGATGGCCGCCGCAGCGACCACGGGCCTGCCACCGCCCGACGTGATCGCGAAGGTCATGGGGCGCTATGGGCTTCAGCCGGTGAAGGAGTGATTGGACATCACGCGCCCGTCGGCAAGGGAGGCATCGCGAAGTGCCTCGAGAAGCACTCGGCGGAGCTCTCGCCTGGCTGCAAGGCCGCGGTCCCGAAGGCGAAGGGGAAGCAGTGACAGGCGCAAGCGCGGAGGACGCTCCAGTTTCGGCCTGGACCACCCACGGCTCTTCGACCATGCTCCGGGATCACGGAGCGCGTGAGTCTCCTCCGAGCTGACGGAACATGAGCGACGGGTCTCCCATCGTCGATGACTCGGAGTTCAGCACCATGGTGAACTCCCGAGCGAGCTCGCTTCTGAGCATCGCCGGGCGACTCAGCGCGATCGACCTGCCGGACGTCGAGTCCACGCTCGCCTTCCTGACCCGACCGCTTCTGGCGGTGATCCACTCACAGGCCACCCAGGTCGAAGAGCTCCTGGATGCCTACGGGGCTCTCAGGAACGAACGCTGGCGCCCATTCCGCCGCGTGATCGCAGCGATGAAGGTCTTCGCACGCGTCCACTACACGCTGATCCACCTGGCCTACGCCTCGCCACGCTACCGCCTCCTCTCCGAAGAAGCAGATCTGACCGCGGCCCTCCTCCAGGCTCGGCGATTCACTGCGCGGGTGCTACAGACGGCCAGCCGGCGGCTGACGGGGATTGCGCCATCCCTGGGTCTCACCCTTCGTCCCGTCCACAACTCCGAGGAGGTCCTGCCCGTCGGTCGCCTAGCCCAGGACTGCGCGCTTCGTCACGTGGATGACGTGGCGGAGACGGTGGCTCGCCTGGCCACCGCCTTCCTCAATCTGGCCGGGGAAGCCGGCCTGTTGGCGCCCACGGCGTCGTCTGGGTCCGGGGACCAGCGGCCCACTGCCCTACCCACGGAGAACGAGCTACGCCTCCTGGCCGAGGACTTCCACAACCTGCAGGCGCTCTACGACACCCACGTGGCTCACACCGATGCCGAGCGCAAAGACCCGGAGCTGCTCTCGCTCCGCGGCCACGCCTCGGTGGTCTATCACCTCCTCGAGATGGCTACGGACCTGACGCACTACCGCGAACGCCACGTGCTCAACGCATCACCCGCGAACGGTCAGGTCCGCCTCTTCGCGCATCAGCCTGATTGCATCGAGCCGGAGCAGCTGGAGTCGGTGCTGCGCGATGGCTTGCTGGTCCTCGCAGCCCGTTACGTGCACGTCGGTCGGACCCTCGCCCAGCAGCTCCTCCGGCGCTACGCCGAACAGGGCGAGATCACCGTGCCGGTCCCTCGCTATCGCGGCTTTCACGTGCGGCCCTCTACCCTCGTGGCCCGCGTGGCCTATCACTACGGCAGCGCGGTCTCCATGACGTTGGAGGACGAGACCTACGACGCGGCTTCGCCGCTCGAGCTGTTTCGCGCCAACGAGCTGATCAACGCGAAGAAGCGCCGCTGGCTGGCCCAGGAGATCGGAAGGCTCGTGAACGGCGCCGAACAGCATCTGGGAGACGACCTGGCCCGGGCCGTGCGCAACGTCCTCATGCGCCTGGCGGAGGAGGCCAAGCTGATCCTCTACGAGCAGCCGCTCCCACCCATCGAAAGCCAGCTCGGCGAGGGACAAGCGGTCCTGTCCTTCATCGTCGATGCGGTCGCTCGGCTCCAGGCGCTCGGCAAGATCGACATCATCACGAACGTCACCGTGACCTTCCGAGGGGACCGGCGGGTGCTCGGAGACCTCCAGTTGCTGGCCTCGAATGGCTACGGCGAGGATGCGTACGGAAACAACATCGCTCTACCCGGCGAGCTGAGCTACCTGCGGCGCTGACGGATTCGCCCCCACGGCGGCGGCAGCGAGCTTGCGCGCGCAGTCTTCCACGTCAAGCCGGCTCGCTGGGCTTGTGGCGCCCTTCCCCCACGCCCTTCCGCCGACCTCCCAGACGAGCTGGTCAGGAGCGCGGCCCCGCACTCGGATGTATCCTCCGTGGATTCCGCGCAGATGGTGACATCCGCAAAGCGCCACCAGATTGTGCTCCGCGTCGGGGCCTCCGTGCGAGCGCGGGTCCACGTGATGGGCGTGCACCGCCCTCCGGCTGCACCCCGGCATCTGGCATCGACCGAGGTCGCGCTCGCGGACCTTCTGCGAGAGGGTCCTCGCCATCCTGACTTGGGGTCTCCAGGTGTCGGAGAAGTGCCGGGCCATCAGAACGAGGCACCTTCCGTCGTGGAGGACCGCGCCTTCGGCCCCGCGCACCGCTCGGAACGCCGCCTGGAGCAGGAGAGCGATCCGAACGGGTAGGCTCACGCGCAGCGTCCTCGCCGCACGCATCTGCTTCTCGTCGCGTTCCTCCAGCTCGGCCATGAGCGACACGCAAGTCAGCGCCCACGCCCTCGGGATCCAGCTCGCGATCTCGCGATCGGGGAGGCGGGAGAGGAGGCGGACCTTCTCGTACGGGAGCCCGGCGTCTCGCGCCGCCCGGAGCGCCGGGACCCGCCAGATGCGCCCCTCCACCGCGGCGCGCTGCTCGACCGCCCGCGCCGAGAGGCCGAGCCGCTCGGAGCCATAGTGCGCGAAGGAGGCGAACCCCGCGATGCGCCACAGCCCACTGCCCTTCACGACGTACGCGCAGTAGCCGAGGAGCTGGTCCCACGCGTCGCGCTTGGCCGCGAGCTCCCGCAGGCGTGCGTCGATCTCCTTGGCGGACGTCGCGTCATCGAAGCTCCCCGGCGCAGGGACGCGACCGACCGGCGGGAGGAACGACCAGCGATCGGTCTCCAGCTCGAGCTCCGCCTTCTGTCGTTCGAGCCGGTCGCTCTCCGGGCGGAAGGAGCCACCGAGCACGTCACCGGCGTCGGTCCCCGCCTCGAGCGGGTGTTCCGCGAGGTACTCCTGCGCCATGGCCTCGAGCCGCTGCGACCGCGTCGATCCCGGCATGAGCTTAACCGCGATCGCGAGCGCCTCGTCGACCGTCGCGCGGTCCTCGGGGGTGAGCAGAACGCGCAACCGCGTCCACTCGTCGTCGTCCTGCTGGCCGTCGTCCCGTACCGCGCGAACGGCCTTCTCGAGGGCGCGAACCGTATCGAGCCTCGCCCGCTCGACCCAGGCCGCCTCGGCGTCGCCCGTCGCGACGGGCAGTATGGTCTGGGCGGCCCGCAGTCGAACCTCGCCGGCGCGAACCGCTGCCCGCAGGAGCGGGCGGGAGCGCAGCTCGCGGGAGAGGCGCGCCATCGCCTGCGCCGTCCGCTCCTGGATGCCGAGGATTTCCCGCGCGTAGTCCTTCAGGTTCGAGAAGCCGAGCGAGATGAGCCGGTCTCCGAGGCACAGGGCCGCGAGGCCGTCTCCGATCTCGATGTCCAGCGCCCCCTCGATGCGGGCCACCTGCGCGAGCACCTTCTCGCACAGGTCCGACTCCGTCTCGCCGCCGAGGACGAACGCCCGAAGTTCGGCAGGCGTGCATGGCTCGGGCGGTGGCCCAGGCACGGAGAGTTCCAGGCAACCGCCGTCGCGGCGCGGCGCTTCGCGAGCCGGGAGCGAGGCGGCCTCCATCCATGGGATCTTCGCACGAAGGTCCGACACCGACCGTCGATTCGCAGGCGCCGATCGGTGTCCATCGCTGCCATGCGAACGTGCCTTCCCAGGGGGTCGGCTTCGACATCGTGGTCCGTGGGCGCCGGCCGCTTTCGGACGGCTGGCGCGGGACCCCGCCGCCGCTCTAAGCTGCGGGCCGCGATGAAGGCGTCGAACATCGTCCGCATCGACCCCCGCCGCCGCGCGCTGGCCCCCGCCATCGCGCCGGAGGGACCGCCGCCGGGCCGATTCACGAGCGTCGCGCGCCGGGCGGTGCTCGCTCGCCTCGCGACGCTCGAGCGCGGGCGCCTCGTGCTGCTCGAAGGCGGCGGCCGCCACGCATTCGGCGACGAGGCCGACCCGGTGGAGGCGACCGTCGCGATCCGACACCCCTGGGCGTTCGCCGCGCTCGCGTTCGGCGGCGGCGCGGGACTCGCGGAGGCGTACGCGGACGGGCTCTGGGACGCGGACGACCTCGTCGCGGCGCTGCGCATCCTGCTCGCCGTCGCGGATCGGCGCGCGACGAGCGGGTGGATCGGCCGCGTCGGGGCGCTCTCGGACGCGCTGCGGCGCGCGGCCCGGCGGGCGGGCGGTCGCGACGCCCCCGCCACGCCTGCTCGGTCGGAGCTCGGGAGCGAGTTCCTGTCGCTCTTCCTCGACGAGACGATGTCGTACTCCTGCGGCGTCTTCGAGACGCCCCGGTCGTCGCTGCGGGACGCCCAGGTCGCGAAGCTCGAGCGTGTCTGCCGCAAGCTCGACCTGCGGCCGGGCCAGGCGGTCCTCGAGATCGGGTCGGGATGGGGCGGCCTCGCGATCCACGCGGCGCGCCGACATGGCGTCCGCGTCGCCTCCCTCACGCGCTCTCGCGCGCAGCACGCGCACGTGAGCGCGCGCGTGCGCGCCGCCGGCCTGGAGGGGCAGGTCGAGGTGCTGTTCGCCGACTACCGCGACGTGGTGGGCACCTTCGACCGCGTCGTCTCGATCGAGATGGTGGAGGCGCTCGCGGGGCCCTCCGACCGCGAGACCTACTTCCGTGCGATCTGCGAGCGGCTCGCCCACGACGGCTTGGCGCTCGTCCAGGCCATCACGGTGCCCGAATGCCGCGGGTCGCGGCGCGAGCGGGCGCGCCGCGAGGCCGACCGGGTCGTGTTCCCCGGGATCCGTATCCCCTCCGCGACGGCGCTCCTCGACGCCGCCGCGCGGGCGAGCGACCTGCGCTTGTTCCACATGGAGGAGATCGGGCCGCACTACGCTCGCACCCTGCGCGCCTGGCGCGAGCGGCTGCTGGCGCGGTGGGACGACGCGCGAGCGCTGGGGCGCGACGAGCGCTTCCTGCGCGCGTTCCTGCACGACCTCGCCGCGTGCGAGGCGGGGTTCGAGGAGCGCTACCTCGGCGACGTCCAGCTCCTGTTTGCTCGACCGCGCGCCCGGCGCGACCCCATCCTGGCGGCGCTCCCGCTGCCAGTCCCCGACTAGCTCACAGCATCGTCGGGTTCGTCCGGCTCCCGGAGCGCGACGCCGAAGTCGGTGGGGTACAGGCCGACCGACGTGATCGATCCGTGTGCACACGGCAGGGCGAGCGCCGCGCCGGGCTCGAGCCGCCGCGCGAGGCCTAGCAGGACGCGAATCGGCCCGGCGTGCGAGACGACCGCGCACTCGCCACGCGGGTGGCGCGCGGCGATCGCGTGGGCGGCGCGCACGACGCGGGCGGCGATGTCGTCCCGACCTTCGCCGCCTGGGAAGACGACCTCGTGCGGACGGGCCAACCAGGTCGCCGCCACCTCGGGGTGAAGGCGCTCGAGCTCGTCGAACGTGAGCCCCTCGGCGACGCCGAAATCGAGCTCGCGCAGGTCGGGCTCGATCTCCACGGCGAGGCCGTGCGGCGCGGCGACGAGCTCGGCCGTGGCGCGGGCGCGCGAGAGCGGGCTCGAGACGACCGCGGCGAGCGATCGCGCCCGGAGCGCTCGCGCGGCGGCGCGTGCCTGCTCCTCGCCGCGCGCGGAGAGCGGGACGTCGAGCCGGCCGGCGATGACGCCCGTCCCGGACAGCGCCGTTTCTCCGTGGCGCACGAGGTGCAGCCACCGCGGCGGGAGCGCGCTCACCCCGCGGCCACCGCCACGAGGAGCACGACCGCCTGCGCCAGCTCCACCCCCGCACCGAGCGTATCCCCGGTGACCCCGCCGATCCGGCGCCGGCACAGCGCGCCCAGGGCCAGCGCGAGGAGGGCCACCGCCGCGAAGGCGAGCAGCCCCGCCGCACCGGCGAGCCCGACCGCGGCGGCGAGCGCGAGCGCGGTCGCGCCCGCGAGCTCGACCGCGCCGCCGTGCTCGGTGACCGAGGCACCGAGGCCGCCGCCGGCCCGCGCATAGGGCAGGAAGCGCGAGAGCGGCACCGGCACCCACCGCCCGAGCGCCGGCGCGACGGCGAGCCACGGCGCGGCGCGCCCCCGCTCGAGGAGCGCCGCGAGGAGCGCCGCGTCGAGCAGCAGCACCAGCGCGAGCGCGGTCGCGCCGTAGGCGCCGATGGCGTGGTCGCGCATGATGCGCAGCACGTCCTCCCGCGTGCGCCCGCCGCCGAAGCCGTCGGCGGTGTCGGCGAGGCCGTCGAGGTGGAGCGCTCCCGTGAGCGCGGCGAGGAGGAGGACGAGCAGCACCGCGAGCGCCAGCGGCGGCACCCGCGGCGCGAGCGCTCTCGCCGCGCCGGCGAGCAAGCTCCCGAGCAGCGCCCCCACCACCGGGAAGAAGATCGCGGCGCGGCCCACGTCGGCGGCGCCCGCGATGGGCGGGCCGGGCACTGGCAGCCGTGTCAGGAAGGCGACCGCGTGCAGGAGCCGCTTCATGACGCGCCCCACCGCGTTCACGCCTTACCGCTCACGCCGGCCGAGGCGAAGGTGGCCATCTCACGCAGGATCCGGACCGAGGCCTCGACGAGGCTCATCGCGAGCGCCGCGCCGGTCCCCTCGCCCAGGCGGAGATCGAGATCGAAGAGCGGCTCCTTCCCGAGCGCCGCGAGGAGGTGCCGGTGCCCCGCCTCCACCGATCGGTGCGAGGCGAGCAAGGCGAAGCCGGCACGCGGCGCGAGCCGGACCGCGCAGAGCGCGGCGGAGGTGGCGATGAAGCCGTCCGTGAGGACGGGCACGCGCCTGGCCGCGGCGCCCAGCACGACGCCCGCCAGCCCGGCGATCTCGAGCCCGCCGAGCGCGGCCAGCACGCCGAGGGGATCGGCCGGATCCGGCCGGTTCACCCGCAGCGCGCGGGCGATCACCTCCACCTTGCGCCGGTGCGCCACGTCATCGATGCCGGTGCCGCGGCCCGTCACCTCAGCCGGCGGAAGTCCGGTGAAGGCGGAGGTCAGCGCGCTCGCCGCGGTGGTGTTCGCGATCCCCATCTCGCCGATGGCGAGGAGCGTCACGCCGCGGTCGGCGAGCTCGTTCGAGATCGCGATGCCGGCCTCGAGGGCGGCGGTGGCCTGGGCGCGGGTCATGGCGGCACCGCGGGCGAGGTTGGCCGTCCCGGGCGCCACCCGGACCGAGCGGATGGCGGGGCTCGCCGGCAGCGGCGACTTCACGCCCATGTCGACGACGAGCACCTCGGCCCCGGCCTGGCGCGCGAGGACGTTGATGCCCGCGCCCCCGGCCGCGAAGTTGAGCACCATCTGGGCGGTGACCTCCTGCGGGAAGGCGCTCACACCCTCCTCGGCCACGCCGTGGTCGCCGGCCATCACGACGACGGCCTTGCGCGGGAGCTCGAGGTCGGCGGTGCCCCGGATCGCGGCGAGCGTACAGGCGAGGTCCTCCAGCCTGCCCAGGCTGCGGGGCGGCTTCGTCTTCTGGTCGAGCCGCGTTTGCACCTCCTTCGCCGCGGCCAGGTCAGGGGTGGGGATGGCTTCCAGCGTCTGCTCGAGGGTCTTCATGGAAGGTCTCCTTCATCTACGACGAGGCACAGCGGGCCGGGCTTGAGGCGCAGGATGCAGCCCAGCGCGGCGAAGTAGAGGTGATCCGCGAACGGCGCGAGCCGCTGATGCGACCGGCCCGCGATGTCGCGGAAGGTGCGCCCGAGTGGGCTCGGCGGAACGACGCCCAGCCCGACCTCGTTCGTCACGACCACGACGTGGAAAGGGCGCCGCGCGATCGCGGTGGCGAGCCGCTCCACCGCCCCCTCGAGCGCGGCGGCGTCGTCGCCGCGCAAGAGGAGGTTGGACAGCCAGAGCGTCAGGCAGTCCACCACCACGACGTCCGGGGTCGCGGGGCCGGTGGCGAGGCGGTCGAGCGCGCCGGGGACATCGAGCGGCTCCTCCACCGTGTCGAATTCCGCGCCGCGCTCGCGCCGGTGCGCGGCGATGCGCTCCCGCATCTCGTCATCGAGCGGCTGCGCCGTCGCGACGAGCGTCCGTCGCGACCCGAGCCGGCGCGCGGCCCGCAGCGCGAAGGTGCTTTTCCCGGAGCGGACGCCGCCACCGACGAGCACGAAGCGAGGAGTCATGGCGCTGCCTCCAGGATGCGCGACAGCTCGGCGAGCGCGCGCACGAGCCGCGGCCCGGGCCGGAGCGCGGCGTCGTCGGGGAGCCGGCGCACCGCGCCGCGCCGCACCGCGCCGATGACGGAGTGGCGCGCGAGCGTCTCGGGCGGCTCGAGCACCCCGCCGTCGATGACGATGGCCGGGTCGTCGGCGACCGCCTGCTCGAGCGAGTAGACGGACCACGGCCGCGCGTCCCTGACCACGTTCTCCCCGCCCGCCAGACGCAGCAGCTCATCGGCGTACGATCCGGGGCCCGCCACGACGAGGGGATCATGGCCGACGACGAACAGGGCCCGGCGGCGCGGGAGCGCTTGCGCTCGCGCCCGGGCCCTCGACACCGCCTCCGACAGCTCGCGCGCGACGCGCTCACCCGCGACCGGCGCGCCGAGAGTCGCGCCGAGCGACCTCGCGGTGTCGAGGACGTCCGCGACCGTCACGAGGCGGAAGATGACGACGGGCACGCCCAGCTCGGCGAAGCGTCGGACCGGGGTCGCGTCGGCGTCGTCACCGGCCCACATCACGAGGTCGGGGCGCAGCCCCAGCACCGCCTCGGCGCTCGGGTCGAGGTAGCCGCCGACCCGCGGGAGCCTCGCAAGCTCCGGCGCGTCGTCGAACCGCGTGACGGCCACGAGGCGATCGGCGAGCCCCATCGCCACCACCAGGTCCGAGAGGCTGGGAGCGAGAGAGACGACGCGCCGCGGGCGGGAGGGCGCTCCCGGTCCGAGAAAGGTGGGAGCGCGCCCGGCGCCGGACCGGGGCGCCTCCAGGGCGAGCGCGTCGGTCGCCAGCGTCGCCCGCGCGGCGAGGGCGAGGAGGGCGGCG
>Ga0318572_10000077_pt1 | contig 47929 bp, 42 predicted proteins | sample GRESIP089b5f20_FD_202528 | JGI IMG/M metagenome (GOLD analysis project Ga0318572, IMG submission 202528) | Tropical soil microbial communities from Luquillo Experimental Forest, Puerto Rico - GRE.SIPMG.089b5f20 | ecosystem: Environmental > Terrestrial > Soil > Tropical forest > Bulk soil...
ACTGCTGACCGCGGCGCCGCTCACCGAGCCGCCGCCGCCCGACATGCTGCAGCCGCTGCGCGTGCGGTTGCGGCTCGCGCCGAATCCGGATGCGCCCGGCGCCACGTCGGGGGCGTCCGCGCGCACACCGTGATGGGGAGGCTTGTCCGGTCACGCGGAGGCAGAAGTGACTCCTGCCTCACTCCCTTGACCACGACAGACCGACAACCATTGCTGCAACCCGTTTTACGCTAGCCGCATGGAAGGGCGAGCTAGCTGTCTCGAATATCCAGGCAGTCGGACTGCTGAACTCCCTGCGCTTTGGCACGGGGCGACGGGCTGGTTCCCGCGGAACGGGAGGGCGTCGAGAGTTCGGGACGACCTGGGAAGATTTATGGTTAAAGCGTGTCGAAAATGGAAGGTATATGGGGTAACTGCCCCTTGTTGGGACTGGTTCCATTTGCTGGGTTTCGCCCCAAACGGAAGCTATTTGGTTGAATTTTCGGAAGTCAATTGAGCTCCTCCACATGTCTTCTAGCCCAACGTCGTGACTGGCCCAGACACGGCACATATCCGTCGACCGTCGCTCGTTCGGTGCGGTGGCGACTGACGGCATGGCCTGTACGCGAGGCCGGAAGCCAATCGGTCGCGAACCTGCCAACCCTTCAGCTGGAAGATCCGCTGCGCCGTGTTCTTGTTGAACCCCGGCAGGTGCGCCACGGTCCGGTAGCCAAACGACGGCGATTCCTCGATCAGTGCTTTGGTCGGTTCGGCAAAACGCGCCTGAATCTTGGGTGCAGACTGGACTGGTCGGTAATACACGGTGTGGCGCGGCACCTCGAACCAACGGCACGTTTCCAGATCGAGACGGTAATACCGCCGGCTTGCAGTTCCTGTCGGATCGGCTCGATCACTTGTCGTCCTCGCCCGGCAGGGACCGCAATCAATAAGATGGTCCGCCCCGCTCCCGGTAGGGCACACGTAGTTTTCGCAGTCCGGAACGGGAGAGTCCCCATGCGTATTCAGCCGGCACCAGCGCGCTCTTGCGCTTGGCTGTCCATCGTCTGATGTCTTGTTCCATTCTTGTGCTCATCGTCGACTCGTCCATTATGACGTGAGCAGGAAATCATTGGGTCGATGCATGCCGTTCCGATCGAGCGCAACGGCGTGATGCAGGCCTTTTACCGACGTCGACACCGACGAAGACATCGACGGCGTCATGTTGTTGAGTCTCTTGCATCGCAGGCTATGCAGATTGAACGGCTTGGCCTGCAACAATGGTGGCAAGTCCCGGCATCCACGTTACGGACAGGGGTGGGAAATTCCGGCCAAACTTCTATAGGCGATCCACCGGCCACCCGCGAGGCCCGGCGACAACGCCCCGGGATCATGGGCGACTGGGGCGGGAATCATATCGGGCCTGGCTGGCTTAAGCCCCGATTATCGTGGCAAGAAGATAGTGACAGGGCGCTTCACATTCTGCTTCGCCCATTATTCATGCCATTTATATCGAACATTCGTCCCCCCTGCTGGCTCGTCAAGGCGTTCCCGCCTAGAGTAATCACACACTAAGAACGCGTGCATTACTCGAGAGGAGATATTGGCGATGCTGGAGGGATTTATTCCGTGGTCTTCAGAGCTGGCAGAGAAATATATTGCTAACGGATATTGGGAAAACCGAACTGTAAGCGATATGGTGTATGCCTCTGCTGATCGTTACCCAGACAAGGCGGCTGTCATTCACGATGATCGACTAATTACTTATAGTGATCTTCGAGACAAGGTTGATTGCTTGGCATATCGCCTTGTCGGTGTGGGAATCAAGAAGCATGACCGTATCGTCATGCAGCTTCCTAATTCCATTGAATTTGTCATTTCATATCTGGCCCTGACGCGAATCGGCGCGATTCCGGTGTTGGCCCTGAGGGCGCATCGGCACACTGAAATTTGCCACTTCATCAATGCCTCCGGTGCAGTCGGCTACATGATTCCAGACGAATTCCATCGCTTCGACTATCGGCAGATGGCCAAAGACGTGCAGTTGGAGTGTTCGACGCTGAAGACGGTTTTTGTCCTTGGTCGTCCGCTGGATGGCCAGATTTCGCTGTTGAACCTGATCGACCGGACCACATCGCGGGAAGAAAGATCCAGAGGCCTCGCCGAAGTCCATCCAGATCCATGTGATGTCGCGACCATGCTGTTGTCAGGCGGGACAACCTCGATGTCGAAACTCATCCCGCGAACTCATAACGATTATGTCTTGAATGCAAGGCTATGCGCAGAGGCGGCCGGGTTTGGCCCTGATACGGTTTTTATGGCCATCTTGCCACTTGGGCACAACTACAATCTCGCAGCACCGGGCATGCTGGGTGTTTTCTATTACGGCGGCACGGTCCTAATCTCCCCTTCCGGAGATGCAGAAGTTGTCTTCCCGCTTGTCGAGCAGTATCACGTCACTGCTATTGCCACGGCCGTCCCGCTGATTACGAGCTGGCTGAGTTCCGGCATCCCTGCGTGCCATGACCTTTCTTCACTCAAAGTCATCCAGAATGGCGGAGCTCGACTGGCGCCAGAATTGCGCCAGCGCATTCGAGCCGAATTGCATTGCATCCCACAGGAAATCTATGGGACAGCTGAAGGGCTCATCAACATGACTCGCCTCGACGATCCCGATGATCTTCTGCTCGAGAGCTCAGGATCCCCGGTTTGCGATGCAGATGAAATCAAGATCATCGATGACGAAGGAAATGAATTACCGGATGGCGAGGCTGGGGAGCTGGTAACGCGAGGCCCTTATACCATCCAAGGCTACTACAACGCCGATGAAAAGAACAAGGAGGCGTTCACTGCTGATGGTTTTTACCGCATGGGTGATATCTGCCGCAAACAAGGGCGTTATGTCTTCGCAGAAGGAAGAACGAAGGATCTGATTAACCGTGGTGGCGAAAAAATCAGCTGCGAGGAAGTTGAGAACCTTATTTTCAAGTTGCAAAAGGTGCATCAGGTTGCTCTTGTTGCCATGCCGGATCCTGTCTTCGGTGAAAAGGCCTGCGCCTACGTATCACTGAAGCCCGGGGAAAGCCTGACTTTCGACGAGCTTATCGAATTTCTAAAGAAGCAGCGGATTTCGAGTTTCAAACTTCCCGAGCGCCTGGAGATTGTTGATGAGTTTCCGACCAGCCTGGTCGGAAAAATTCTGAAGCGGGAGTTGCGGGAAATGATCGTTAAAAAAATGGCTGGCGAATAAGTTGGGGTCGGCAATTATAAGATTTGTCTAATCAGAGGAGCGCGTCAAATGAAAATTCGAATTATTGGTGGTGGCCCGGCAGGTCTGTATTTTGCTTCATTAATGAAACGCCATGACCCGAGTCACGACATCATCATCTACGAGCGTAGTCCTCGTGATGCTACGTGGGGTTTCGGTGTCGTATTTTCTGACCGCGCCCTGGAGTTTCTGCGTGCAGATGACGAGGATATGTACCAGTACCTCACACCTCACATGCAGACCTGGCCGGATCTCACCATCGTACACAACGATACACGCATTCCGATTGCCGGTAATGGCTTCGCAGCAATCGGGCGCCTGGAAATGCTGACCCTCATGTATGAATTCGTCGAGAAACTGGGGGTGCAGATCAATTTCGAGACTGAAATCACCTCCCTTCAGGACGTCGGGGACGCTGACCTGATCGTGGCAAGCAATGGTGCCTTCTCCTGGATACGTACCGAGAACGAGGACAAGTTCGGATCAACCTATGATTGGCGTCCGAACCGCTTCATGTGGTATGGCACTAGTAAAACTTTCGACAGCCTGTCGTTGACCTTCCGCGAAACAGACGAAGGCGTTTTCTGCGCACACCACTATCGCTACAGTCCGACCATGAGCACGTTCCTGGTCGAGGTTGAGGAGGAGACGTGGAAACGGGCCGGCTTTGAGCACATGGATGCCGAAGACACCATCCTCTATTGCGAGAAGGTGTTCGCTAAAGATTTGGACGGTCATCGTATCATTTCCAACAATTCGTACTGGCGGCAGTTCCCGGCAATCTGGAACAGCCAGTGGAGTTTTGACAATGTCGTACTGGTCGGCGATGCACTGCGTACCGCACACTTTTCCATTGGTTCCGGTACCCGCCTCGCGATGGAGGATGCGGTAGCTCTTTTCAAGTCTTTCAACGAAAAGGGTAATAACGTCAAAGAGGCCCTGGCCTGTTACCAGGAGTTGCGCGAGCCGCCGATGAAAAAGATTTGGGATGCCGCCAATATCAGCCTGCGCTGGTACGAAAAGATGGACGAGCTAATGAAGCTCGCCCCTGTTGATTTTGCCTACAGCTACATGACCCGTACCGGGCGAGTCAATCACGCGGAAGTGCGCCGGCGCGATCCGAAATTGGCCGCCGAGTATGAACAGCTCCACCCGGAAATCGTGGCGAATACCTAAATCTCTGGTGTCGAAAGAGTGCGGGCGCAAGAATGCCTGCACTTTTTTCGCCGCTATCGACCGCACATAAATAGGAAGTCGTATGTTCAACAGATCGGGTCCATTCGAAACACGACGCAAAAACCTGGAGCGTCTCTTCGCACCAAAGTCCATTGCCGTCATCGGAGCCTCTTCCGATCCAGCGAAGGCTGGATCTCAGGCGCTGCAATCACTCAAAAATTTCCCTGGTCGCCTCGTAGCGGTTCATCCTCGCGAAAAAAATATCCAGGGTATCTCCTGCTACTCCAGCCTGACCGAGATTCCTGAGCCTGTAGACCTGGCCATACTTGCCATACCCGCTGAGCATTGCGTCACCGTTGCGGAAGAAGCAGCCGCATGTGGCGTTGGCGGCATTTTTATCATCTCGGGCGGGTTTGGAGAGACCGGTGAATCCGGTGCACGCTTGCAAGAGCGTTTGCAGGAAATTTGCCAGAGAACGGGTCTAAGGCTACTAGGGCCGAACACATCAGGGTTCATCAACCCCCATGTGAACTGCATGGCAAGTTTCGTCCCCGGCGCCAATCAATTGCGAAAAGGACAAATCGCGGTCGTCGCACAGTCGGGCGGGGTCAATCTTGCTATCAGTTTTCTCATTGACCGTCTGGGGCAAGGCGTATCGTTCGCGGCGGGCCTGGGTAACGCGGTCGACGTAGCCGCGGCGGATGTACTCGATTGGCTGGGCGACGATCCCAACACTGACGCAATTGCCCTCCACCTTGAAGGGGTTCCAAAGGGCAGGGAATTGTATGACACGTTGCGCCGAGTTACCGCCAAGAAACCTGTAGTTGCATTGGTGGCCGGCCGCTCGGATATTGGGGAGTTCGCCGTCTCCCACACCGGTAATTTGATGGGATCGCATAAGCGTACAGTCTCGAGCCTGACTCAAGCGGGTGCCGTCGTGGTCGATTCGACAGAGGCTTTGGCCCAAGGTGCAGCAATCCTCAAAGACGGGCGTCTTCCTCCCAAGGAGAAGGCTGGTTTTGCTCTCGTTACCGGCCAGGCCGGGCCGGGCCTCCTGATTGCCGATGGTCTAAAAAGCAATGGGCTTGAGCTGCCTCCCCTTGGACCCAACACGCTCTCAATTGTGAAAGACCTGCTTCCGCCACTGACCTTTATAAAGAATCCAGTCGATACAGGCCGGCCAGGGCCAACGTTCGCTGAAATCGTGGGGGTAGTGGCTCGAGATGAAGAAATTGATGCGGTCCTCGTTTTCGGTCTGCACGAACCATCAGTGCTTGATCCCGTGAAGGTACTCCCTCCAGTTGTGAAAACAGTTGGTAAACCCATTATTTTTGGAACGCTCGGGATTGCTGGCGATACCGACTTAACGAGAACCCAGTTGGCGGAGAAGGGGCTGCCGATGGTCGAAAGTCCAGAGCGTTTAGTCTGGGCTGCCTCCATCCTGGCAGCCGATGCGAAAGCTCGTTACCGGATAGAAAGGGAAGATGCGAAGCAAGTAGGCACAGAGAAGGGATATGCGAGGCTGCAAGGAAATTTCGATGAAGATCGAGCCAAGGCATTGCTGGCAGAATACGGAATCGCTACTCCTCAGCGCCGGTTGTGTGTCAATCGCGAAGAAGCAGTGTCAGCGTTCCATGAAATTGGAGGGGCGGTTGTGGTCAAGATTGCCTCTGCGGAGATCACGCACAAAACAGAGGCCGGTGGTGTCCATCTAAACATCGCCAATCTTGCGGACTTTAATAAAGCACTCGACGCTATCGAGCGTATCCCCACTCAGTCGCCAGCCGGCTTCCTCGTCGAGCAGATGGCGCCGCTTGGAGTTGAGTTGATTATTGGCGGTGTCCGTGATCCCTCCTGGGGACCGTGCGTAATGGTTGGCATCGGCGGTATCTTCACAGAAGCGCTAGCCGATACTGCGGTTCGCTTGGCACCGCTGTCGGCCAGCGATGTCAGCGAAATGCTGGACAGTCTGCAAGGACGCAAGCTCCTCGATGGTTTTCGTCACATGCCGGTAGTCAATCGTGTGGCCATCACGCAGGTAGCAACAGCAGTTAGCCGCCTTTTAGTCGAACACCCCGAAGTCCTGGAAATAGAGATCAATCCTCTTCGAGTTGATGATAAAGGCGCCCTTGCTCTGGATGCCTTGCTTGTTGTCGACTAAGTAAAATTAATTCTTGCGATATGTGTGCGTACCCTGTGGCGTACGCATGCAAATAATTGACCACATCCAACTCGATCCGTTAGTCGTCGGGTTGCCTCTCGATTTGCCTCAAAAAAGATTGAATTAAATGTTGCGGTATGGATCATTTTTAACCAGCCCGGTGCTTCCCGGCTGCCTTGACATATTCCCAACCTGTTTCCCTTGGGTGCCGGATCGTCAACAGGGAGCCGGTAGCAAGTGCCTGAAAATTTTCGTACAAAGGAGACACGTATGAATGACGAACTTGGTCGCATTGAAGATCTGCCGATCGATTACTACAACGGGCTTAAAAGCTCCAACCTGATGCCGCTCTGGCCGTCACTTCGTGCCGCGTTGCCTTACGGCCGGCCGGTCCATAATACCAAGCCGACCCTGTGGCGCTATGCTGATATCCGCCCACAGCTCATGCGTGCTGGCGAGCTGACTCCGATTGAGAAGGCTGAACGCAGGGTTCTCGTCTTGTGTAACCCCGGCCTCGGACTGGAAACCCTGCGGGCTACTCCAAGCATTTATATTGGCCTGCAACTCATTTTGCCTGGGGAGAGTGCTCCCTGTCATAAGCATTCCCCGTCAGCTGTACGCTTCGTCATCGAAGGTAAGGGGGGGTACACCGTTGTTCGTGGCGAGAGACTGCCCATGGAAAAGGGGGACCTTATCCTGACGCCACCGGGTCTTTGGCACGAGCATGGGCATGAGGGGAATGATCCTGTCGTTTGGCTTGATGCCCTTGACCTGCCTCTTGTTTATGGCATGGAAGCTTCCTACTGCACGGAGGGCAACTCACAGAAGATTACCGACCCCGAAAACACCTCGGTTGCCCGCTTCCGGCAAGGGGGCGTCGTGCCGTATTCCGCACTGGCCTTGCCACGCGAGACTTACCCCATGCTGCGTTTCCCGTGGCGCCAGGTGAAGCAGACTCTCTCCGAGTTGGCCGGTGTGACACCGAGAGACCAGTTGGTACATGTTGCGTACATTAATCCGGAAACCGGCCAGGAATGTCTGCCGACCTTGGGTTTCTCGGCCATTATGCTTCGCCCTGGAGAAGAGCGCCGACTGGTACGTCGCTCTGCGTCATCTGTTTTCCATGTCGTGGAAGGTGAAGGGGCTGCGTTGATTGATGGCATCGCCCATACCTTCTCTGAGTCGGACACCTTCGCGGCTCCGACGCATGCTGAAATTGTCCTCGCCAACCCGTCCAGTAGCTTGCCCGCGTACCTGTTTATGGCGGATGACGCACCGATGCACCGCAAGCTTGGCTTCTATGAAGAGTTTGTCGAATTAGATGCGTGAATTTTAAAAGTGCCGGCAACGCCATGCAGCCGTTATGTCTTGACGCGCAGAAACAAATCTGATGGTTTGGCATCATGCTCCATGAATAAAAAAGAGGAGATTGGCAATGATTCGTTCGCTTCATCACGTAGGCGTGACTGTCCCAAATCTTGAAGTGGGGCGCGCCTTCTACGAAATTTTTGGTCTCGATCATTTTGCTTCGGGCAATGATCTGGTTTTTCGCTGCGCTGATCGTGCCAACGACCAGATTCGTCTGATTGAGGGATCTAAAAAGAAGCTGACCTATATATCGTTTGGTACCAATGCAGAAGGTATGAAGGTTGCCAAAGGAAATCTTGGTCGATCAGGTGTGACAGTGATGGATTCACCCTTTCCCGGTGTAGAAGATGGAATTTGGTTCCAGGACCCGGACGGCCTTTGGGTTAATTTGCGTGAAGCTGAGCCGGCTCCATCGCTGCGTCAGGCTGCACGTGAGGTTAATGCACCAGGTCATTATCGTCGTCAACTAGACCGCGTCTTTGGGGCCGGTATGGCGGTTCAGAGGGTACGGCCTCGTCGCCTTGGACACTTAATCAAATTCACGCCGGATGTGCGCAGATCGGTTGACTTTTATACTCGTTTGCTTGGCATGAAAGAGTCTGACCGGTCTCGAGATATTATTTCATTTTTGCGTTGTTCTAATGGTGGCGACCACCATACCCTGGCTTTTGCGAAAAGCAGCCACGTGGGTTTTCATCATCTAAGCTTTGAAGTGGACGGCATTGATGAGATTGAGCTTGGTGCGCGCACGCTGATCGAAGCTGGGTATAAGGATTGTTTTGGTCTTGGTCGTCATGTCGCTGGTTCGAATTTTTTCCATTATATTCGAGATCCGTGGAATAGCTTGGTAGAAATGTTCTGGGATATGGACATGATTCCGGAGGATGATAGCGGTTGGGAAATCCTTGACGGTGACCCGGAAGACGTAACTGCTGTGTGGGCCAAAGCACCCCCACCGGAAGATTTTGTGGTCAACTTTGAGACAATGGATTGAGGAAAAAACTGATCGGCTCTAAAACATTGCTGAAATACCCCTCGGCGGCGATCAAATTTTCTTCTCCCGCTCGCCGAGCGGGTACGATATTCAGATAGACAGGCATTTGGGCTCCGTTTCAGAAAATTTCGATGGTTCGAGATGGGCTTTTGCGTGAATTCATTTTTTTATGGCACCGCGGGACGCACTGCTCCTGGCGAACCCATACACACGAGGTTGTCGGCGGCAATATTCAGCGCGAGCCGCTGGTCGACTCGCGAGCCCGCGCAGCATCCGTCCTGACCTACCCTGGAATTTTCGGAAATTTTCTCCCCGGAGGTTGCTCGGCCGGCATTGACTGGCTTGTAGATTACGTCCGGGGAGGCGTTATGCAGGGCGGGGGGCGTTCACGGTCTGAAAGTGCTGTGCAACAAGTTCTCGCAACCAGAGATTAGACGGGTCGCGGTGAAACTTCGAATGCCAGAACAGACTGATATCTATTGCCGGGAGCTCCACCGGGTGCGGGATATACCGCAGATTGAAGTGTTTCACACTCCTTCTCGCGAAAGTCTCTGGCACTGTCGCTATCAGATCTGAAGATTCCAAGATATCCGCCAGGGCCACGAAGTGCGGGACGCGTAGTCGAATCCGACGATGAATTCCGGCGCGTTCTATCAGTTCGTCGGCTCGACCATGTCCCGTTCCTGCCGAAATGACCACCGCATGGTCTGCTGAAGTGAAGTCGTCCAGTAATGGATGCTCCCGGTCCATGGCGTGCCCTTTGCGAAACAGGCAGACATAGCGTTGGGAGAAGAGCGTGCGACGATGAAAATCTGTCGCGAGTCCTGGGATGTGGCCGAGGGCTAGATCGACTTTGCCTTCTTCCATTTCGAATCTCAAATTGACTGCCGTGCTGCGTACAGTGCTAACAGTTACGCCAGGAGCAACAGTGGCTAGTTTCTGCGTTAATGGTGGAAGAAAATTGAATTCACCAATATCGGTCATCGCGAAGGTGAACTGACGAGTGCTCGTGGCGGCATCAAAATCTAGTGGCCGCGAAAGACTCTCCGAAATCATCGCGAGTGCATTAGTAATTGGCACCGCTAGTTGGTCAGCCAAAGGGGTTGGTCGCATCCCGCGAGGCGTGCGAAGAAACAATTCATCGCTCAGCAAGCGGCGCAATCGTTTAAGGGCGCTGCTGACAGCCGGTTGTGATAGGCCGAGATTCTCAGCCGCCAGCGAAACTTTGCGGTCTTCATAAAGCTGCGCGAAAACCGTCAGCAGGTTGAGGTCGAGGTCCCTTGGATTCATGGCATGCCTTCCATCAATGCGTTTAGTGCTGCCCGTCTCACCGTGCGCCGAGGGACTCCCGACTTGTCTTCGGTAAAATCCCGGGATCTGGAGAGCATTTGTCGCCGCCTTTTTTGGCATCGGCACAATCGCCCGGGTTAGCGCTAGGGCCGCAGGAGTTGCGACGACTTCCGTTGCCCCGCGATCCACTTCGGATTGCTGTCGCACTACACAGTCCTTACGTTCCATTCCTTTTAAGGCCCCTGGACTTGCGCCTGCATGGCCGGACACGCGGTCACGCGGGGTTGGAGGCGGCCTCGCAGTGTTGGTTGACGGTGAACCCTTCTTTCGGTGCACTAGTGAGCGTGATTGAAGGAAACTATTCCTGAATCAGGAATCGATTGCGATTCTTGGCATCCTTGATCCATGCCGGCGCGCGCCCGCGGCCCGACCAGGTCGCGCCAGTCTTGGGATCTCGGTACTTCGCCTCAACCGGTGCCGGTGCCTTCTTTGCAGGTCTGCCTCGTCGAGCGCCGAAGATGTCTTTCTCGGTAATACCGTACTCGGCGACCTTGGCGCGGATGTCGTCGACGATAGCTTGGAATTCTGCCAAGCGGGCAGCTTCGGTTTTCGCGGCGAGTGCGTCCATTTGAGCTTTCAATTCCTTGTAAGTCGCCATGTATTCCTCCTCTGGTGGTGTTGCACACATGATAGCGGTTTCGACTTAAGAGAAGGAGCGAATCGAGACGTGTCTTCTACTCAATCGATGGCTCTCCCCGCCGTGCGCGCATCCATACAGGAAGCTTGGTGCTGGCCACTTTCGGTTGGGGATTTCGGTGGGGGCGACCGGTCGGCTCGACAACGTCCAGCGGAACGAGAACCGCGCGTAGCAGTGCTCCGACTGTACGGCGGTTCTCCTCATTCCGACGCCGAAAGAGTGAAGACATCTACAACCTGACCCACCTGGTGCATTTGGTCGGAAAGCGACTGGGTTGCGGCTGCGGCCTGTTCGACCAGTGCGGCATTTTGTTGGGTTGCGTCGTCTATCTGTGACACGGCCAGGTCGATGCGCTGGACGCCGTCTCTCTGTGCTTCGCATTCGGCCGAGATTTCGCCGACGACACCCGCCACTTGCGTCATTTTTCGTTGTACTTCATTGATTGCGCGACCCGCATCGGCAGCCCGTTCGGCACTTGCCTCAATGGCCGCAGTCGTCGTTTGGATGAGCGTTTCAATTTCCTTGGCCGCCACCGAGGTCCGTTGAGCCAGCGTACGAACTTCGCCGGCAACAACCGTGAAACCACGCCCTCGCTCGCCGGCGCGCGCTGATTCGACTGCTGCGTTCAAAGCGAGAATGTTCGTTTGGAATGCGATGCCCTCTATCACTGTGATGATTTCGCAGATCCTTGCCGCGCTTCGCCTCATATCACCCATGCTGATCACTAGCGCCTGAACCGTGTTGTTTCCGGAGTCGGCCGTGTGGGTCGCGGACTCGGCCAGCGTGTGGGCGTGACGGGCGTGAGATGCATTCTGGGACACTGCGTCTGTTATCCGTCGGACATTCGCTGCAGTTTCCTCGAGCGAGGCGGCTTGTTTTTCTGTTCGCGAGGAAAGGTCGGTATTTCCGGCCGCAATCTGTTGTGTTGCAACACTGGCAGTTGCCACCGATAGTTGAACTGTCCGAATCGCTTCATCAATCCGGCGCATGAAGCGATCGAACTCCATTGCGCATTTTCCGAACTCATCCGGACGCGGGCTTGCTGATCGCTTTGACAAATCCAGCGTATCTGCAACCTCGGAAAATTTTCGCTGCTGGCGGCGCAATCCCCCGCACACAAGGCTATGCAGGTGTCGTCCGCCAAAGACGGATGTGGTGCAACCCACAAGGGCACCGAGCAAGATCACCCATGGAAGTACGGCCCTGCCATGCGGAGACACGGTGCCCCCTACGCCGACGCCCATTGCGCCGGCGATACTCACCGTGATCAAGGATGCGACGAGCACCCCATGGAGGCATACCATCTTCCGGCTGATTGTCGCGGTGATTTTTTTCATTTCGGTCGACGTAAATCGTTGGTGCGGCCCGGACAATGCATGTAAGCCCCGTGCGGGTGCCTACGCGTAGCCAGTAGCAATCCGTAATGTCAGAATATTGGGGGAGGCGACGTGCAGGCAAGCGCGATCGCCTGGTTGTGTGATCGTGCGCCGTAAGAGACGTGAACCCGAGGCATGGCCTGGCAGAATCGGTGAATGACTTTGGCGTATTGGTACGATTCTTTGAGTGGAGTGGCATTTGAAAAGCATGGGCGGCGACCGATGTTCGGGAATACCGGCAATCGGTCGTCGCGCCGATGCGTCACTGCCACTAAAGAACTGCGGACCTATCGGTCACTCTGCCGCACCGCTTGCACCCGGAATGGACGCTGCGCTTGCGGGCTTGACCTTCTTCGGTTTCTTGGGGCGGGGAACCGGCTGATTTGCCGATGCGGCCGGATTTTCTGCGCCAAGGCCGTGTCGATACCCGGATGGATTAACCACGGTCGGCGTCGGTTCTTTCTCCGCGTGTGCGGAGAGGCTTGTTGCACATGCGGCAATGAGAAATGCGAGTTTGCGCTTCATGATGTTGTGATGCTCCGTCAGAACGAGTGGTGAATGCCGGCAAGAACGGCAACCTGCTTGTTGGTCGAGGATGGGCCGAACCCGTTAAGTACCGCGACCGTTCCATTCCCCGATGCCTTCTGGTACAAGACGGTCGCGTACAACTGGGTGCTCTTGGAAAGCAGGTAAATGTTGTTCAGGCCGAACAGGTTCCACTTGTGCGGGCCAATCTTGGAATAGGTCGTCGTGGCATTGATGAAATCGAACGGACTAAGCTGGTAGTTCAGCCCGGCGTCGATGTTGTTCATGCTATCGGTTCGGCCGTGCGCCGTGATCTTCGTCTGCGTAAAGAGGGTGTATACCTGAGCGCTGGTGAAGCGATACGTTCCGCCCACACCCCAGTTTTGTACCTTGTCTGTCGCGTAGAGAGACGTTGAGGTGACCGGCACGCCATTGAACGACGAAACGCCGAAGGCGTTTGCAAGGTTAAGGGATCGGTTGTGCTCGTTCGAATACGCGGCGCCGACCTCGACGGGACCGTTGATGTAGTTGACGCCAAAGCTATAGTTGCTGCCCGTCGAAAACTGACCGGGAACATTGGAAAAACCAAACATGGCGCCGACGCTGAGGCCACCGAACGACAGCGATCGGAACTTCACCGAATTGTCGAACTGGAATGTGTCGGCCAGATCGTCCAGATTTCCCGGGTGGAACGCGTAAAAGCTGTCAAAGAGGAACCCGGCACTGTAAAGATCGAGAATGTCTTCGCTGAAATTCTGCTGGTGTCCGAAGGTCACGTAGCCAACGGGTGTTCCGACGCCGACGAAGGCCTGGCGGTTGAAGATTGTGCCGCTCGAGATCAGTGCTCCCGTTAGCGGCGAGAAGCCCGTTTCAAGCTGGAAAATTGCCTTGTACCCGCCACCGAGGTCCTCGACGCCCTTGAATCCAAAGCGGTCCGGCTGGAGGTTGCTTTTCTCCGCGAGAACTGTGCTGCTTCCACGCACATTGTTCAGATAGGCAACGCCAGCGTCGAGCGAGCCGTACAGGGTAACGGTGCTCTGCGCATGTGAAAGCGAAGCGAAGAAAAGAAAAGATAAGGCGGCTCGCTTCTTCATCGAAAAAGGTCTCCATGATATGTCTTATGTTCTGCTGATCGCCTGATGCGCCGGTGAAGACCGAACGACAAGCTACGCCGAGAGTACACATGAAGACCGTTCGAACCCATAAATGGCACGTGATACTTTGCTATCAACCTCCTTTATAGCGTCGCCATCGACAAGGGTGGCGGACCGCCGATCGGGTGAGAATCGATTGGATGCGCATCGTCAGGGATTCCGCGACCCAGGTGGCGCAGAGCAATGGCGCCGTATGAGCTCACGGAACCATTTGTTCGCGGGATCCTTGTGATATCGGTCGTGCCAGTACATGCAGATCGGCGCGTTTTCGATGACGTAGGGACTTTCCCTCAGGACCAGTGGGTAGGTTTCGGCGACGGCGGTGGCAATTGTTTCAGGGGCGAGCCAAACGAGATCCGAACGGGAGACGATGTGCGCGGCGGACATGAATTGGGGAAGTCTGAGCTTGATCCGAGGCCGTGCCCCACTGTCAATCAGCGCCCGCTCAAAGATCAGGTGTTCGCTTCCCTCATATTCGACGAGCACGAATTCGAGGCGCTCCAGTGCTTGGGATGTCAAGTCCCGGGATGCGGCCGGATGGGCGTGGCGCATGACGAGAACGTGCCGTTGCTCAAATAGCTGGACACGATGAAGGTCTGTCTGGAGCGCGGGAAGATGTCCGATCGCGAGGTCTATGCGCCCCTTGGCGAGACCGGCCAGCGTCTCCTCATGCGGCAAAAATGTCGACCGCAGGCGAACCAGTGGCGCTTCCTCGCGGAGGCCATCCAGGATGGCCGGAAAGCAAACAACTTCGCCGACGTCACGGGTCCTGACCGTGAATGTTCGCTTCTCCGTGAGCGGCTCGAACACATCGGACTCCGTGCCGGTCTGACGAATTGCATCGAGCGCATCGAGCAGCTGGGATGAAATGGAAACGGCGAACGGCGTCGGATCCATCACCCGGCCGACGAGCGTGAACAATTTGTCGTTGTACTGCATCCTGAGGCGCTTCAGAGAGTTGCTGACGCCGGCCTGGGTCACGCCCAACGACTCAGCGGCCCCTGAGACGGAGCGGTATTTCCACATCGCTTCGAACACAAAAAGCAAATTCAGGTCTCTGAGCACTTCATTCTCCGTGATGCAAAGGTATCACCCACATTGTCTCGATTCCGCTTCCGTCTGGAAACATACTTGGCACATTGGTTGGCGCGCAAGGTTGCGGGAAGCGATCTCCTCGCTGCTGCGGCGACTGCTGAGATAACTGACGGAGACCTGATGAATTACGAATTGAATCGCCGTTTCCATGTGGCACTGGTGCTGCCGCTCGACCAGAGCGGCAAGCCTGACGAAGAGGGTATCCGGCGCCTTGTCCGCTACTTTTGTAAGAGTCCCGGATTTGCGGAGCGTGGTGGCTTAGTCGCCAACGCGGAAGCCGGCGACGTCTTTTACCTGACCAGGGCCGAGAAGCGACGTGTACTGGAGGTCGTGCTCGAAGAAGCAGGCGGTCAAGTGCCGGTTCTCGCAGGAACGTTTGGATGGACCACTTCAGAGTGCGTCAAAGTCGCGCGGGATGCGAAGGCTGTCGGGGCAAGCGGGATTTTTGCGATCCCGCCTGGTGGCGCAATGGACGTGACGACGAGTTGGGATCCTGTTCGCTACCCGGAAGTGTGGCTTGACCAGATTCGCTTGCAGGATCGCGCCGTGGATCTGCCGATTTTCACGCATCCTGTTGCTGCTCCGTCCAGCAAGTACGGTATCGGTTTGCCATTGGAAGCGACGCTGGCGATCTGCCGAGAAGTGCCGAACGTGGTCGGCTGGAAAATGACCTACAACTACGAGGGTTATCGAGCGATTACCCTTGGCCTCAGAAAGCGGGCACCGCACGTCGCAGTGCTAGGCGCAGCGGCACAGAATTTTCACGAAAATCTTGCGACCGGGGCACTTGATGGCACGATCTCCGGCTCTTGGTGTTATGCCTATGAGGCAATGGCTGAGCACATCCACGCGTGGGAGAACAATGACGTAGTGGCTGCGACGGCAATCTGGGATCGAGGTCTCAGGGATCTGCATGATTACATCTATTCGGAGTGGGGACGGCTTCACATCCGGTACAAGATTGCGTCCTGGCTTCGCGGTTTGGTCGATTCGCCTCTGATGACCGCGCCGATGCCGCTGCCCCGTGACGAAGAGGTCGAAGCAATTCAGTGCCGCTTGAACGCCATCGGCGTCGAGACCCTGTCACTCAAGGACGCCGCTGCTCAGCTCGTGAGTTTGCGAAACAGCGTCGCAAGCCGCCTATGACATAAAAACACGGCGTGACGTGGCGCTGCTTGTCGTCGCTTGGTAATGAAAGACATCTGCAAGCGCCACTACCTGGTTGTGCGCCGGGAGACGCGATGGACCATCGCGTCTGTCGTGCGTCCCGCGAGTTTCCAGTATCCGAGTGTGGCCAGTACCGAAGTACCGCCTCACTCAAACAGCGAAATGTCTATGCGCATCGAAAAAGCTGAACTTTCAGGCACCGCCAACTCAGGCGCCGAAGCATTGGTGTCGAGGCTCGAAAGAATACCTACATCCTTCTGGCACGTTCGCACGCGAATCATCGTCGGGATCGCAACGTTTTTCGATGCTTTCGATATCCTGGCGATTGCATTTGTCTTGCCGGCACTTATTCGGGAATGGCATCTGACCACGCAGCAGGCCGGATTTCTCATTTCGGCCGGGTTCGCGGGGCAGTTTGCCGGAGCATTCATCCTGGGTGCGCTGGCGGAGCGAATCGGTCGGATTCCGACGGTGACGATCAGTGTGGCCTTGTTTTCCGTGGCGAGCCTTTTTTGTGCCGCGACCAACAGCGTAGTGATGCTCATGGTGTTTAGAGCGATCCAGGGAGTCGGGCTGGGAGGCGAAGTTCCGATTGCGGCTACGTACATCAACGAGCTGACCAAGTCGCATAAACGGGGTCGCTTTATCCTCTTGTATGAAGTCATTTTCCCGGTTGGACTGGTATTTGCCGGGCTCGTCGGTTCGTGGCTTGTTCCGACGCTCGGTTGGCGATACATGTTCATCATCGGCGGCTTGCCCGCGATATTGGCTGTCTTCCTGACCCGGCTGCTTCCGGAGTCGCCGCGCTGGTTGATCAGAAAGGGCGAGGTGGATCGCGCAAGGGCCGTGATCGAACTGATCGAGCGCGCGTCGCATGGCGGCGTCAGCGACACGCCGCCACAAGATCCAGGCCTGGCTCACATTCATCCGCGCACCACGACGGATGTATCGAGAAGCGGATTCGGCGAACTATTTTCGTCTTTCTATATTGGCCGCACGGTCGTCGTATGGCTTCTATGGTTCTGTTCTGCGTTTGTTGTGTACGGGCTTGTCAGCTGGCTTCCCACAATCTATAGCTCAGTGTTCGGCGTTCCGATCAAGGAAGCGCTACGGTTCAGCCTGATCACAAACGTCGCGGGGCTCGTCGGGACGGTCGCGTGCGCTCTTCTCATCGATGTTGTGGGGCGCAAGGTATGGTTCATCGGTGCGTTCGGATGTGCTGCCGCGGTGCTCGCGTCGTTGTCGGCATATTCGACCAACATCGCAGTGATCGTCGCGCTGGCATCCGTGAGCTATTTCTTCGCCAACACGACTGCGTTGGCGCTGTATGTCTATACACCAGAGTGTTATCCGACTCGCATCCGCGCATTTGGAACCAGTGTTGGCACGGCGTGGCAGCGGGTGGCGGCAATCGTTGGCCCGCTACTCGTAGGTGGATTGATGACGGGACACCATATTGGGCGTGTATTCGCACTGTATTGCCTGGTCGCTGCCGTAGGGACGATCGTATCCTTCAAGATAACGGAGACGTCCAACAAGACGCTGGAAGATATCTCGCCTTGAGCTTTGTTTGCCAACGCCGTGTCGTCAATTTGCGGGACGCCGTCTCGGTGCGTCCAGAGCGCGTTGAGGGACGGAGACGGCGGATTTTGACGGCCGCGTGGCGAATCGAGTCCGACCGTTCCGTAGCGAGTCGACCGTCAGGGGGCTGCGACACGTCTGGTTGACCGTTCGATATCAATCGTCACCTATGGCATGATCCAGCAATCAAGCAACCGCCTTTCCTCCGAACGGAGGGGGCGGAATCGCACTGCCCCCGACCGCCGAAGCGTCACTGCCGGCGCCCATCGGCGAGATACTCCCGCTGGCCAGCGTCGAACTCGCGAAGGACGAGCCTTGCGCGAACATCCCGTGCCATTTTTGAGCGTGGGAGCCCCCGCATGCGCGATCACAATCGAGGCTCACTGGTGAATAGCGTTAACGCCAAGTGATCGCGTGACCCAAGAGAAGTATAAATAGCGCTTATGCGGGAAAGTGGCCACACCACATGTTGCCCTTCGCCTCTTTGGCGGATTCCTGCGCTTACTCACGAGTCGATGTGACGCCGTGTTCAGTCGGGGGGAGTGTGAAAGATCTGAATTTGCTCTACGTGTTCGAAGCGCTGTGGCGAGATCGCTCGGTGACGGTCGCATCGGAAAGCCTGGGCGTGACACAGGCTGCGGTCAGCAGCGCATTGAAGCGAATGCGGGACGCATATGGTGACAAACTGTTCATGCTTGTCGGTCGCAGAATGGAGCCGACCCCATTGGCGACCAACATCGCGCCATCGCTTATTGAGTCGCTGAATCTGGTACGGGGAACGACGGGTACGCCACCGCCGTTTTGCCCGGCCAGCGCACGCAGGACGTTCACGATCAGGACGCGCGATATCGGGGAGGTGACGTTTCTGCCGACGCTGCACCGAGAGCTGAAGATGCGTGCGCCCAATTCGTCACTGCACACCGTGTTTGTGCCAATCGAGGAAACGGTGGCAGGGTTGGCGTCCGGCCGGATAGACGTCGCGCTAGGGTATCTTCCTTCTCTGGAGCAGGACATTCACCGAAAGGCGTTGTTTACCCAGCGCTATGTCTGCGTGATGCGAAAAGGGCACCCACTCGATGGGCGAGATGTCGACAGAGAGACGTTTCTGGCCCAGGAGCACCTCCTCGTCGAGTATAGCGGCAGCGGCCACCGGATACTCGAGCGTACCCTTATCGAGGCAGGTGCCCGAGAGCGGATCAGGATCAGAACGCCGCAGTACCTTGCTGCTCCGCACTGCCTGCTGGGCTCGGACCTGGTTTGGATTGCCCCGGAGGTTCTGGCTATTGCGCTTAGCCGATACTATCCGCTGACTTACACCCCGGAACCCCTCGGGATGGAGCCATTTGAAATTGCTCTGTACTGGCATGATCGATACCACAAAGAGCCGGCAAGCATGTGGTTTCGCCATCTCCTCAATGAGTTATTCCACAAGGCGACCAACGAAACGATCCTCGGTGCCGGATCGGCGCGTCGAGAGACCGCGCAGACTGAAGGGGTGTGAGGTCACTTCGTACTATCGGAATGACAACGGGCGGTCCGCTGTCGCATGACTCGCCGGGTCGCGCATGCGCGAGCGCCGGCCGAAAGGACCGGCCACCCGTGATAACGTCGGCTGGGCTGAGCATCCGGATGGCGCGCGGCCGGCCCAGCATGCCTGTTAATTGATTGGCGAGAATGAAGCCGGTGTCAGGAGTTCATTGCGCTGCTCGACAATCAGCGGACCGATCTTCGCAAGAAGCGCTTTCCATTCGGGCATGGCGGAGAGTCGGGCGCGTCTTTCCTGACGATCTTCAAAAGATGCGAACTTCCAAAGCTGCACGATGCGATTGAGTTCGCCGACCTCCGAATAGAAATATCCAATGAGTTCGCCAAGGGCCGCTTTCTGGATCTGCAGACCTTCAGCCTCGTAGGTCTTGACGAATTCGTGCAATGCGCCGGGTTTGAGTTGATAAATTCGTTGTTCAATGATCATGGTGATGTGACTTCGTTAGTGCCTGAGGCTTTTGCGATTTGAACGTCTGAGCGTCCGAAGTGTGCCGCCCTCCGTTGTCACGGTGGACCGGAAGCGCGGCGATCGGAGCCCATTCTTTTCCGAACCGAGGAAAGACTCCATGCGTGCGCGGTGATACCAATGTATCAATTTGATTTATGTGCGAGGCGGCGAGCCGGTGCCCGGTGAGAGGGGCGGTGCCGCGTGCGTAAGATGCGGGTTCGATCGGGCAGGACACGGCGTCGTCCCGGATATTCATCTCATCACCGGAAAACGCGCTGTGCCGACGACACAATGATCGCCAGCACGCCAATCCACGATATCAGCCAGAAATACTCGACATATGCCATCAAGTTGGACTGGCGAGCGGTTTCCTGTGCGTAGTACGCCATGGCGATCTTTGACGATGTGGCGGGTTCATGCGTGAAGGCGAGGAATCGGCTCAAGTGCTGCAAAGCCTGCGTAAAAACGGGATCCGCGTCCTGAAGCCTCATATTGAGCTGGCTGTAGTGTACGGTGCTGCGCCATTGCGAAAAGACCGTGGCCAGCGCTACGCCCATTGCGCTCGCGACCTGAGCCGCCATGTTCTTGACCTGCTGCGCGTGAGAAAACAATACCTCGTCGCTTCCGACATCCTGGAACGTCTGCATGGCCGTCGTTGCCAGGACGAGCATGGTGAAGCACCCATTGAGCGCGAGCGCAGGCAAGACATGTGTCCGCATGTCCGCGTTGGGCGTGAGCGAGGAAAGCTGCCAGCCGACGGTGGCAAGTGCGAGAAACCCAAGAACAAGGAATTTCTTGGGCGCGGGATATTTGGGAACAATCCGGGACATCACGAGCCAGGTGACGAGCGACGCCAGAAGGGCTAGCGACTGGTAACGGCCTATGGTTTGCCAGGAGAAACCCAGCCCGGTTTGCATGAAGGACGGCAGGATATAGTTGTTCGCGCCGACGAGCAGGTAGCAGAAGCAAAACAAGAGTACGCCGTAGCTGTAGCGGGGTGCCAGGAGTTCGCGGATCTTCAGCAGCGGGCGTTCATCGCTGAGTTCGATGGAAAAGTAGATATAAACCGACAGCGCCGCCAGCAGTGCAAACGCGACAAGCACGAATGTACTCGTGTAAAACTCGTAGTACGACCGTTGCAAGCTGTAGAGTAAAGCGAACGAGCTCATGCTGAGCAGCAGTACTCTGCCCGCGGTCGTACGTGTACGTCCTTCTTCGGGAACCCGCGTGGCTGGAAGGAACGTAATCGCGAGCGCCCCGGCCAGAATCGAAATTGCGACGAGTGCCCAAAAAATCGATTGCCAGGTATCGTAAGTGACCGCGAGCGATGAAATGAGGGGGGCCGCAGCGGTTCCTGAGGCAAGGCCAACGGCGAAGACTTTGACGCCGACGAACCGGCCCGGACCAGGCGGAATCATGTTGACCATCACGCGTGAGCTGGTCAGGAACGATGCACCGCCCATTGCCATGACGACGCGTCCAAGTGCGAACGATTCCATTTGGCTGCTCGTTCCGCATATCAACGCGCCGGCAACATAGATTGCAATCGACCCGACGATATAGCTGCGCCACCCGACCCGTTCGACGAGCCAGCGCTGGACCGAGATGGCCACTACTGCGACGCAAGCGTAAAGCGAAGCGATGAAGCTGTATTCCTCCGGACTCGCCGAGATCTCGTTTCGAATGGGGACTGACGCGAATGCGAGCATTCCCGTTTCGAGAAATTCCAGTGCGCACAACAAGCAGACCGTACAAAGCAGCGCTGCGTGCTTACGATGCATCACGCATCTCCTGCCGCATTGCAGGCGCGTTCGAGGAACGGGGGCTGCCGCCTTCGTTCTTCCGGATGATCGTGTCCACCACGTCGTTGGCGTTCTTTAGCTCAGCATCGAATACGCGGGTTTCATAAGCTGAAGGCGTCGACGTGCCGCGTCGAAGGACGGACCCGCTGCGATCGTGAGTGTCGACGATGACACGCATCGACAGTCCAATTCGGAGCGGATGGGGGGCGATTTCGCGCGGATCCAGTGTAATTCGCACCGGAACGCGTTGCGTCACCTTGATCCAGTTGCCGGTTGCGTTTTGAGGGGGCAACAAGGCAAATGCGCTTCCGGTTCCTGCATCCACGCCGACTATTTTCCCGTGATACGTGACATCGCCGCCATAGGCATCCGCCGTCAGCTCAACGGGCTGGCCGATGCGCAAATCTTCCAGCTGAGATTCCTTGAAATTTGCCGTGACCCACAGCGCATCGAGCGGAACGACGGACATGAGCGAGGATCCCGGGCTGATGCGTTCGCCAACCTGAGCGCTTCGCTTCGTGACGGTGCCCGATACGGGGGCGAGAATCTGCGTCCGAACGCGTGCGATGTATGCGTCGCGCACATTCGCAGCAGCCGACAGAACGTCGGGATTGGTACGTAGTGTCGTGCCGTCGACGACAGCTTGTCGCTGAGCGAGTGCTTGCCGGGATGCCTCGAGTGCGGCTTGAGCGTTTCTGTAAGCATCCTGAGCATGACTGATTTCCTCGCGCGACACGGCGCCTTCTGGCAAGGCCAGTGTTCGCCGGCCGAGATCGGCTTTCGCTTTTTCGACATCATTGCGCCGCTGATCGACTTCGGCCTGAAGTTGATCTGCATCGTGATACTGGCCGCGTGCGGCGCGCGTCGCTTTGGCGAGGGCCGCCGACGCGCGTTCGAACTGGACTTCCTGATCCACGGGATTCAGCCGGACAAGCACTGAACCCGATTCGATATGGTCAGTATCGTCTGCCAGGATCGCGATGACGGTTCCGCTGATTTGTGACGTGACTTGTACCGCGTTCCCGTCAACATACGCATCCTCCGTTCGTTCCGTATGAATCTGGAAAACATATCGGATTGCCGCCGCAACGAGCAGAAGGAGAACGATTGCGAGCAGAATATAGTCCCGCATCCGCCCGCTCGTGGGAGGTCTGGATTGCGTTGAAGAGGAGACGGTACCCATGATGATTTAAGCCAATGCTCTTTCGTCAGAACAAGCCCGGTGCAATTGCCTCGCCATGGTGGCGAGGCGTCCGTATGGCTCAAGCGATGGTGTTTTCCAGTTCGCCGAGCCCGTCGATCCATACGCGCATTACGTCACCTCGAGCCAGGAACGTGCCGGTTTCCATTCCAACACCTGCCGGCGTACCCGTCAGAATGATGTCGCCGGGATAGAGTACAAGGCGCTTGCTGAGGTGAGAAATCTGATCGGCAACGGAATAGAGATGGTTGCGCGTATTCGAGTCCTGTTTAAGCTCACCATTGACCCATAGCTTGATGTCGAGCGTTTCCGGAGACTCAACGAATGCGGCCGGTGTGAGGAGTGGACCGAGTGGGCAGGACCCGGTGAAGCACTTGTGGCCAATCCAGTCGAACCGGAATGGAGAGGTCGGATCGACGTTCTGGCGCACAAGATGGTCGCGCGCGGATACGTCGTTCGCGCAACTGTAACCGGCGACGTAGTCGAGCGCTTCGTCAACTGAAACATCCGATGCGGTACGTCCGATGACGACAGCAAGTTCGGCTTCCCAATCCAGCTTTGTCGTGTTCGGCGGGAACGGGATGGGGGAGCGATGCCCGGTCAGCGTCGCCTTGGGCGCTTTAATGAAGTGCCATGGCGGGATGCCTTCGCTGCGCGGATCCAGCACAAGGTTCATATTGAACGCCCGGCTCATGGCCTCTACATGGTCGCGGTAGTTTGCGCCTGCGCCGTAGATCGCTCCGGCGCGCTGCAGCGGCGGCCGGAATTGAATACTGGCTGCGTCGCGTGCCAGCATCTCGAATCGAGGCGTGCCACCAGGCAGCGCCGCCGCCAGTTTCGTAAGCGTTTCGTGCGACTTCGCCCAGTCGTCGACCAATTCGTCGAGCGTCGTGTCGGGACTCAGGTCGCAATCCAGCATGCCTGCAACTGTATGCAAGTCATAATGCTTTCCGTCGACGACGATGCCAGGGCGAATTTCGCCGTCATCGCTCAGGTACGAGAAGAGTTTGTATTCCATACATTGTCCTGCAATCGGTACAGAGGCGGCCGGACCCTATAAGGATCCGGCCAGTTTTCGTACAGGGCCGAGCGTCAGAGCACTCGGGCCGTTTGATCGGAGAAGCGCACATTCATCGTGATGCTTCCTTCCATGAGAATCCACTTCCTGATTTCGGCCTTGAAGACTCGTTCTCGTATGAACGGGTCTGCCGCAAGGATGTCGGCGGCTTCTTCGGCCGACGCGGCGCGTACAATCGACATCCCGCCGGCGGTACCCGGTGCTGCGTTATCGGCAGCGAAAGGGCCCGATGCAAAAAGCTCGCCCCTCTGCTCGGCGCGAATGGCCCACTCGAGATGCGCGGGCAATAGCTCCGCCATCCTGGCTAAATCGACCGGTAGCCGTAGGGCGACATACAGGGGTTTGTTAAGCATCGCAGCGAGCATTTCGCTTGCGGAATCAGCGTGTGCCATCAATCTGCCTCTTCAAAGTTCTGAACGAACTCCGGCGGCGGAGGCGTGGTTGCCCACACTGCCGTAATCTGGTGCGGATCGACGTCCATGGGGCGCCAGGCTTCGTCATTCTCGGGGATCACGTCAATGTCCCAGAAGTACTCGACGAGGCTGTTCCACGGATCACGGATGTAGTGAAAGTAGTTTGACCCGCCGACATGGCGACCCAGGCCGAATCCGTCCTTGTATCCCGCCCGTAGCAGCGTCTGCGCACCGAGCTCGATTTCGTCGATGTCGCCGACTTCGAAGCTCATGTGGTGAAGGCCGGTATGGCTGCTCTTCGCGAATGCGATGATGTGGTGATCACCGCCGGCGCTTCCGCGGAGGAAGGCGAGTATGTCGTGCGCGCGGTCGCTCACCTTCATGCCGAGCACATGTGTGTAGAAGTCAACGGAACGGTTGACGTCCGGCGAGAACTTGATCAAATGCCCGAGTCGGCGTGGTCGAGTCTGTTTCTGCAAGCTGGCAAGGTCGCAGGCCCGTACGCCGATACGGCCGTACCGGCCCGGCGAATTCACGGCTGCGCTCGGAGCGAGTGTGGATTGAGCCGGTTCGGCTATCTGAACGTTCAGCCAGTCGCCGTGCGGATCCTGAAACCAGATACCTTCGAGATCCGCCGCAAACGGTGACTTCACGACGGAAACATCAGCCGATTCCAGCCTGCTCAGCAGCGTTTGCATGCCGTTCTCGTCGGTGCCGAGCGAGAGATAGCTGAGTTTCTTCTTCGCTCCGGCCATCAGCCGAAGCTGATCCTGCGCGAGCCCTGGGCAACGGAAAACAAGATCGTTTCCGCTGACTCGGCACTCGAGACCAAACAGTTCGTAGAATGCACGGCCTGTTTCCAGGTCTGGCACGGTCATCCCGATGTGCAAGAGGGAACGTATCATGATGGCTTACCGATTTTGATGGATGATGAGGTGTACGCCAGCGGCGCCCGGGCCGGGCGCCGGTGGATCGTCAGGCCATGGCCGCCGGTTGCGGCGTGCGCGAATCTGCATCGATGAGTTGAATGACGGCCGCAATGTCGAGCGCGCCCATCCCTTCGTCTTGGGCTCGGCTGAAGTAGGGGCTTGCCGCCGTAAAGAGTGGCGTCGCGCAGTGGAGCGCGTCGGCAAGGTTTTCGCCGAGCTTCAGATACTTGTCCAACGTATTGAACGCACCGAGTGCGGGCGAAAAACGCCTGGCTGCCATAAGCGGGCCTCGAATCGCGAGCATGGCGGAGGCGCCGGCACCTTGTTTGAGGACGTCGACGGCTTGTTCAGGATCGAAGCCGGCATGGGTTGCGAGGTTGATCGCTTCGGCTGCTGCCAACGTGTGGATCGTGACCAGGCAATTGGCGATGAGCTTCATCGTGACGGCACAGCCGAATCCGCCAAGATGGAAATGATGCGCGGTAATGGCGTCGAAGATGGGTTGACACTGATCGATCAGGGCTTTGTTGCCTCCCAGATACAGGGCAGCGCGCCGCTCGGCGACCATGGGTGGGGAGCCGCTTACCTCTGCTTCGACAACTCCCGCACCGAGCGCCTCGATACGGGCCGCCTGTGCCAACTTGAACTCGCGGGTGTAGGTTCCCAATTCGATAACCGTCTGGCCGGGCTTGATCGCCGAGAGAAGCCCGTTGGGCCCGTCAAGTACATCGAGCTGTGCTTCCTCTCCAGGCAGGCAAAGGAGGAGAACGTCAGCCGCGCGGGCAACTTCTGCGGGATTGGCAAGTGCTTCGCCGCCACGACTGACAAATTCATCCCGGTCATTTCGTCGATATCCGACCACCCGGAATCCAGCGGAGATGAGGTTGGCAGCGATCGGCAAACCTAGCTGGCCAATGCCTATCATCCCGACAGTTTGCTGCTGGGCCATTACGTGTGTCTCCTATAATATTTATAAATTTTTACCCACCGGGCAGGTGGGCGCCAGTAACGCTTGTTAATAGGTTTTCATAAGTGAGGTTTATTCTTTACTCGGCATCCGGCTGACGTGACGGATGTGCGAGGCGGAATGCCTCAATCGATTCGCAGTTTTTCTCGATTTCCCGGAGCGTCGGGTATCGATCGACGTCGACATCGAACCGCCGCGCATTGAACAGTTGCGGCATGAGGCAACAGTCGGCGAGCGTCGGAGAGTCTCCGAAGCAGAACGCGCCACGTGTCGAAGCATGGTCGAGCTGGGACTCAAGTGCTGCGAGGCCAGTCTCGAGCCAATGCGAGATCCAGGTCTTTTTCTGCTCGTCGGAGAGCTGTAGCGTTCCGGTGAGAAATTTCAGTACGCGGAGATTGTTCAGCGGGTGTATGTCACAGGCGATGTACTGGACGACTTCACGCACTCGCGCCCGCTCCACATCTACGCTCGGCAGTAGCGCCGGCGTCGGATAGTGCTCCTCGAGGTATTCGAGGGTTGCGATCGACTGCGCTACACGGAAGCCGCTGTCGTCCAGGACCGGGACAAGCTGTTGTGGGTTCAACGCGGAAAAATCGGCTGCAAACTGCTCGCCGCCGTTCCGATTCAAATGAATCGGAACATATTCGTAAGGCAGCCCCTTCAAGTTGCAGGCGATGCGCACGCGGTACGATGCGGAGCTGCGGAAGTAATTGAATAGTTGCATGGCAAGTGCAAGCAGAGAGGGCGGACCCTCGGATGAGATGTCCGCCCACGTGGGTTTCAGGCGTCGGATTCCTGGAGCTCGACGAAAACATCTCCTCCCTCGAGTTTCACGGGGAATGTGCGAACGTCTGTCGTGAGGGGTTCGCACATGGCTTTGCCCGTCCGTACATCAAATTTTCCCTGATGCAGCGGGCACTCGATCTCATGCCCATCGAGAAAGCCGTCGCACAGTCTGGCGAGGCCATGCGTGCAGATGTTGTCTGTCGCATAGACTTCTTCGCCGACGCGGTAGAACGCGATTTCCCGGCCGCCCACCTGCATTGCTGCGACATCGTCCTGCGGCAACGATGCAATAGGGATCACTTTCATCCATTGTCCAGCCATGTCAGACCTCAAATTGGATAGATGATGGAATTGGGGATCATTTCGCTATCGAACACGCACAGTCGGGACTCGAACTTGAGCCCGTCGGGGGTCTGGCGGATGACGTCGATGTAGCGGCCGACGTTGTACGGCGTGGTCATGCCGTCCGGTTTCGTGCGAAAGACTGCGTAGTTGGCCTCGGCCTCGATACGGTCGCCTTCGATTTTCAAGATGCGAGGAATGCCTACTACGTGACGCTGGTAGTAGGGATCGTGGAAAATCGTCTCGGTCGCGCCGTACACGCGGTCCTTGAGCATGCCGCGGCTTTCGAACGCGAGCGTAGCGAGCGGCAATCCGCGTTCGTGGTTTTCACGCGGCTGGAGCTTGTACGTGCAATTCTCTGTGAAGAATTCGGGCCACTTTTCCCATTCGCCGTGATCCAGCACGGCGGCATAGTCAGCGTACAAGCCAAGAAGGTCGGAATAGGTTGCAAAGTCGAGCATCTCAGATCTCCATTACACGTCGCCAGTAGTCGTACATGCCGCGAATCAGCGTCTCGGTCACCATGTGGTCCGTATTGCCGATTTCCCGGCCACCGAGCTCGGCGATGGTGCGATGGAACGGCTTTTGTTCGAAGCCTTCCTGCGAAAATTCGATGACTTCTCCATCGTCCGCCGAGACGAAGCCGGCCGGGCCGAACAGATTCGCCTGGCGCAGGCGACGCTGGGTCATCTCCGGCGTATCGTCCTCGAAGCCGAAATGCGTCCAGACAAAGTCGAATGAGTCGGGGCCGTTCGGCTGGATATGCCGTGTCGACACGGAGTTGACCTGCTGCTGGATGATCACGCTCGGGAACACGGTCATCATGACGGCCGTCGGCGCGCCCCACCATGGTTCGTGGACAACATCAAGGAAGCGATCGTCATTGAGTTTCATCTGCTCCTTGAAGCTCGTGACACCACTCGTGACTTCCCCTTTGCCACCCGAGCCGCGCGTCGAGATCATTGCGGCATGACGGAACTGTTCGTCCATCTTCAGTTCGGACTTGTTGTCTGCGCGCCAAAGGCCAAACGTCACGAACCACGTATGCAGCAACCCTGGGTGATACGGATCCTTGATGTTTTCCTGCATCAGCTTCCAGTTGCCGGGAATGCGCTGACGGTTGTAGCCAAGGACCTTCAGCTTTCGTCCATTGAATACACGATCGAAGTAGTCGAGGATGGTCGGGCCGAGATATTCCTCGAGTGACACGACGTCGTGGTCGAACGAGGCGAATATCACACCATTGCGGCGAGCAACCTTGAGTTTGGTCAGGCCGTGCTGCTTCGGATCGAAGTCTGCAGGCATGCCGCCGTTGACCTTTCCGTCCTGCTTGACGCCACGACGGAAAGGCACGCCGACAAGGTTACCCTTGAGGTCGTAGTTCCATTGGTGATAGGGGCAGGTGAAGTCCTTGCGATTGCCGAATTTCTCCCGGCAGAACTTTACGCCCCGGTGTGCGCACACGTTCTCAAAAACGTGAATTTCACCGTCTTCGGTGCGCGAGGCAATTACCGAGCGCTCGCCAATCACGGTCCGTTTGAAATCGCCCGCATTGGGGATCTCTGCGTCGAGTCCGATATAGCACCAGTGGCCCGAATAGAAAAAGCGGTCGAGTTCGCGCTGGTAGATATCGGCGTCGGTATAGGCCCGGAAAGGGACGCGGCTCGAGCCGTCGTCTTGCCATTCCAGTTTTCCGTCAGTCAGATGAGTGTCGGTCATCTTTGTCTCCTCAATCATCGAATGCTTGCGTCAGGTGTCGGACTCAGTCGGCGACACGAACGGAAATCTCGCCAAGGCCGTCGATCGATCCGCGCATCAGGTCGCCTTTTACGACCGCGCCAACGCCTTCAGGCGTTCCGGTCATGATGAGATCGCCCGGCTCGAGGCAGTCATACTGCGACAGGTAAGCGATGGACTCGGCGACAGACCAGATCAGCTTCGAGATGTTCGACGATTGCCGACTCTCGCCATTGACTTCGAGTTTGATGTCCGCGTGGTTAATCTCTTGCTGCGTGGCCGCGCGATGAATCGGGCCGACAGGCGCGGATTGAGGGAACGATTTTCCAAATTCCCACGGGCGCCCTTTGTCGCGTGCCTCGAGCTGGAGGTCGCGACGCGTCATGTCCAGGCCGACCGCATAGCCGAAGACATGTTCCAGTGCTTCTGTCACCGGGATGTTCGATCCGCCCTTGCCGATGGCCACCACCAATTCGATTTCGTGGTGGAAATTTTTCGTCATCGGCGGGTACGGGATCGATACCTCCTTCGCGCCGGCCTGGACAATGGCGTGAGCCGGTTTCATGAAAAAGAAGGGCGGGTCGCGATCCGGGTCCTTGCCCATTTCGCGAGCATGCGCAGCGTAGTTGCGGCCGACACAAAACACGCGATTGACCGGGAATCGATCTTCTTCACCGGCGATAGCGAGTGTGTACAGCGGGGGGGCGGCGAGTGCCAGTTTCATTAACGTCTCCAGTAGGTTCAGGACAGCTTTTCTTCGCGCCACAAGCCCAACGCCTGCTGGACGGGGCGATCCGAGAAACTGAATAGAATCGTGTCGCGCGACGCGCGGAACTGATGCGCCGCCCAGGACGGCACCACCAGAACGTCGCTTTCGGAAAAATCAAACGTCTTGCCGTCGATGACGGCACGCCCTTCGCCCTCAAGACAGACGAATACCGTACTGTCAGTGCTGCGATAGGGACGAGTCTCGACGTTGGCCTTCAGGCGCCGGGCAAACGCGCCGATTGTCGGCATCGGGGAGGCGCCCGTTGCTGGATTGACATAGCGGAACGCATGCCCATGCCACGGATCAGCCGGCGTGCCGGCGAGTTCGCAGAGCACCTTGCGGGTCTGGGCGTACGGATAGACGAAGACGCGCGTCGGATCCGAGGCGGCCTGGCGAAAATCGATCGGCACCATGTTGTGGCCGTAACGCAGCAGGGCATCGCCTTCTTGCCGCAGCTGGTCCTGGGAGTCGGTCGTTGCTTTTTCCGCGAAGCCGGCGTCGAGAAACTGCACGATCGGAATATCGAGACCGTCGAGCCAGACGACCGGTTCGTCGCCGAGGTTGCCGTGGTCATGCCAGGTCATCGACGGCGTGATGATGAAATCGCCGCGCCGCATCGTCGTACGCTCGCCATCGACCGCTGTGTATGCTCCTTCGCCATCAAGGACAAGGCGAAGCGCAGATTGGGAATGGCGATGAGCGGGGGCCACCTCGCCGGGCAGAATCAGCTGGAAGCCGGCGTAGAGAGATTGGGTAATTCGCGACTGTCCACGCACCCCGGGATTTTCGAGGATCAATACGCGCCGCTCAGCTTCCTCCGCGGTAATGAGATCCCCGGATTGCAGCAGCGTGTTGCGCAATGCGCTGTATTTCCACATCGCGGGAACGATGTTCGGCCGCGGACTCGGCGGGACAAGTGCGTGCAGTACCTCCCAGAGCGGCGTGAGATTGTCCTTGCCAATGCACTCGTAGTAACTGCGGCGCGCTTCGTGAGATTTCAGTTCGTGTGCCATGTCGGGTTCTCCTCCTGTTGTTTAAACACCGCTGGGATAGAAGGCGTCGGCATAGATGTGTCCCTGCTGGATGCCTTTGCGCGTCAGCAACATCGTCGCCGCGTCGACCATGAGAGGGGAGCCGGCAAGATAGGCACGCCACCCTTCCAGCGTTCCCCAATCCTCTTCGACCGCCTGCGTAACGACGCCACACCGCCATTGGCTGCTCGTGGACTCCGTCGCAATCACCACGTGCACATGCAGATCCGGATGCTTCTCCTGCAGCTCTCTCAGCCACTCGATGCCATAGACGTCGTTGGACGAACGAACGCCGAAGTAGACGTGAGTTGGATTGCGCATGCCGGCGTCGATTGCCCCGCGAAGCACCGAGAGAACCGGGGCAAGCCCGGTTCCGCCGGCGATGCAGATGACCGGGCCTTCATGTTTGCGGCGCAGGTAAGCAGTACCAAGCGGGCCGCTCACACGAACCTGGTCGCCGAGCTTCAATTCGGTGGCGATATACGACGTGACGCGACCATCCGGTACGAGCCTGACGTGAAATTCGAGTTCGTTCGTGTCATGCGTGCATGCCATCGAATACGGCCGAATGTGCTGCGGTGTGAACTGAAGTGTTGCGTACTGGCCGGGCGAAAACTCGAGTGGTTTCGCAAGGGTGAGCCTGAGGCGCTTGATGTCGTGCGTGAGGTCTTCAAGACCTGTAACGGTCGCCTTGATTGCCCGTGCGGGATGTACCACCACCTCGTCGGGCTCGGGAATTTCGATCGAGCAGTTTTCAACGATCGTCGTCTGACACGCGAGAACCGACTGACCGGCGCTCATTGGCGAGACGGACTGCTCCGGGCCGTTTTCGATTACCTTCCCGGCAACCAGCTTGCAGCGACATGTGCCGCATCGCCCGGCCATGCAGCTATACGAGATGGGGATGTCATTCGCTCGCAGGGTGTCGAGAAGGTTTGTCCCGGCCTGAACCTGCAGTGTCCGCTGCAGCGGCAAGATTGCGACTTCCATGGCTGACTGCGTCTCCAAGTTTCTTCATTTAGTGACGCTATGTTGCTGCAACTGCTACTATTGATAAATAGAAGTTTGTGAATTCGTCATATCACTGAAATCAATAAAGGTACGGGCATGGAACTCTGGGATGTGGATCTCAATCTTCTCGTCATATTTAACGAGCTACTGCATCAGAGGCGTGTGTCCGCAGTGGCGGGGACGCTCGAGATGTCGCAGCCTGCGGTCAGTAATGCGATGAACCGGCTGCGCAAGCTTCTTGGGGACGAACTGTTCCTGCGAACGGCGAACGGCATGGTTCCGACCCCGCTTGCAGAGCGCCTTGCCGAACCGATCGGATACGCGCTGGGTGCCATACACAGTTCGCTCAATGAGAAATCGATCTTCGAGCCGGCCACGAGCAAGCGAAAATTCACGCTGGCGATGACCGACATCGGGGAAATTTACTTCCTTCCCGGCTTGATGGAAAAAATGGAACGTTCGGCGCCCGGGGTCACGATCAGTACGGAATGGAACACCAGCGTCAACCTCCGTGAAGAGATGGAGACCGGCAAAGTCGATCTGGCGATCGGTTTCGTGCCGGACCTCAAATCGGGTTTTTTCCAGCGCAGACTTTTCAAACAACGTTACGTGTGCCTCTTTCGACGGGGGCATCCGCTTGCCGAGGAAGGGATTTCGCTAAAGGCGTTTCGTGCGGCGCAGCACGTGGCGGTGGTCGCCGAAGGAACGGGGCATGGAATGGTGGATGAGGTAATTCAGCGTGCGGGGGTGACGCGCAACGTGCGCCTTCGTGTGCCGCATTTCGTGGCGGTTGGGCACATTCTTCAGAATACCGACATGATTGCGGTAGTGCCGGAGGCATACGCGAACAGGACTCTCGAACCGTTCGGCCTCGAGTCGTCGGCCTGTCCGGTAAAGATCCCGGACATTGTCATCAACGTGCTTTGGCATGCGAAGAACCATCGGGAACCGGGAAATCAATGGCTGCGCCAGATGGTGTTCGATGCGTTCTCGTCGTGATACGAGCGCCGCTCCGGTCTCATTTGGATAGGCATGCGAAGATTCAGCAGATGGTAGGGAGCGGCGAGATTCGAAGATTGGGCAGCATCTTGGCTGGCGTGGCCAGTACTTCGTCCGCCAACGTCACTTGCAATTATGCGTCATCGATCTTGCCACATTGCACGTGAGTTGCTCCTGTTGCCTGATTGGCATTCGTCAATTTGATGATTTTTGCCTCGAATCTGGGTCGCTGCGTTTCGTGAGTGCAATGCCCTCGATGTATGTAGACGAAAAATCGATGAATGCGCGAGTTTTGGCTGGCAAAAAGGATCGGCTGCTATAGGCTATGCGCAAATCGATTTCGCCGTTCTCTATTTCAAAATCCGTTAAAATCTCAACTAATTTCCCGCTTCTTATCTCCTCTCTTGACATGAAGTCCGGGAATATTCCGATTCCGCCACCTTGAATCACCAGGCTCAGATTGAAATCTGCGTTGTTTGACGATATGTCGTAGGGTGTCTCTATGTTACAGGTTTGAGAATTTCGTACGAATGTGATCCTTGGTTTTCTTATGTATGGTGAGATTGCGATAAATTTGTGTGTTTTGAGGTCTTCGGGGGATTCTGGTGTTCCGTGTGCGTTCAAATATTGACTGCTCGCCGTAATTGTAAGCGGGATTCTCTCAAGTGACTTTGTAATCGTGCTGTCATTGGTGATCATGTAGGGAAACACAAGGCCGACATCATAGCCCTCGGAGACCAGGTCGATTGGGCGGTCGGTGGTGTGGATGTCTAATTTTATTTTTGGGAATTGTTTGCTGAATTCCGAAATTAGCGGTGCAAGCCTGTTCCGGACGATGCTCGAATGAGACGCTATTCTGAGAACGCCAGATGGGGCGATCGTTTGTTGACTTGCGGTGTGCTCGAGTAGGTCAATGTCAAGAATAATTTTCGAGCAGCCATCGAAGAAAATGCTTCCGGCTTCGGTGATCGATATGTTTCTTGTCGTTCGATTAAAAAGGCGGGTATCGAGGTGTTTTTCGAGATTCGAGATGGTGCGAGACACCGCAGCCGTGGTTATGCCAAGTGCGTCGGCCGCTTTGGTAAAGGATCCGGATTCTACTGCGCAGCAAAATACTCGCAGGGCATTTATATAATCCATTTGTAATGTCTCCTTTTGCGTTTTTATGGATAGTTTAAAGATTGTGGATGCCGTTGATATTCGCTGCTCGATGGTTGAGATCCAGGGCGGATCTGGAATCCTCAATGTGGTCGAGCGAGAACGGAGACTGCCGTAGCGATACCGGCTATCGAGCGCACGATTGGTGGGGTATCGGCAGTACGGGATTTTGCTTGTCGCATGACGGCGGGGGGCGCCATAGACGAGGCGCTAGAGGTTTCCGGGTTATCTGCAATTGTGATATGGATCACTGAATTACTGAGGTGCGAGCAAGGAGGTCGGCTCGAGCATCACCACATCATATCGTATGCATGGCAGAGTTAGTCGGTTCGAGTACGCGCGCGTTCGCTTCGGCAGACGCCCCGTAGACTTGCCCCTGTATGACCGCGTGTGCGGTCATACAGGGGCAAGGCCAGGAAGGTCAGGGGGCACTGAGTTCATTGTGCCTTCCCCGCGTGCTCGATGAGTGCGCGCCTCATGCAGGTGTAACGATTTCCACGCTGCGTTCCTGGATGCTGGCAGGTAAGTATACGGAAAGGTAGTCAATCAAGCTCCGAACTGACGGGAGCATGCCGCGCGGCGGGGGGTAGAGCAGGTGCACGACGTGGATGGCAGCCGACCATTGAGGAAGAACTACCTCCAATGCCCCGCTGCGCACGGATGCCGACACGATCGGCTTCGGCAGGAGTGCGACGCCGATACCATGTATGGCCGCCTCAAGTTGCATGCGCAGGTCGTCGGATGATAGTCGTGGGAAATGCCTCACCTCGGCTTCCCGTCCCGTTGAATCGCTGAGCAACCACCGCGCTTGCCCGTCGTGAATATCACTGAGGCGACTGAAGGTGTCCATTGAAGCAAGAGCCTGCGGCGTTTCAGGTCGCCCGATGCTGTTTAAAAATGCTGGACTGGCCACCAGAACCCGCCGCGCTTTCCCAAGTTCCCTTGCCACGAGCCCGGCAATATCTTCGATGTTGACGTTTGCTCGCAACGATAGGTCGAACCGGTCCTTGAGTGGGTCGACTTGCCGGTCGCCCGTGTCGAGTTCGAGTCTCACTTTCGGGTACAACGCCAGGTAACCCGGAAGGATCGGAGCCAAATAGCTTTGGGCCATGACTTGGGGGCAACTCAACCTCACTGTCCCGGCAGGCTCCTTGCGGAGGTCGGCAACGCTATCGAAGGCATTCTGCGCTCCTTCCACTAGGGCCTGAGCTTGGGCGAAAAAGCGTTCGCCAGCCTCCGTCAGCGCGATGTGTCGCGTATTGCGTTGAAGCAGGCGGACGCCCAGTTGCCCCTCCAGCGCGGCGATTCGGCGGCTAAGCCGAGTCTTCTCGATCCCGGTGGCACGGGTCGCGGCCGAGAAGCCGCCGTGCCGCACCACGGCGACGAAGTACGCCAAGTCGTTCAGATTTTCCATGCCCGGTCAGAATTGGTGCGTATACGCACTAGTCTTTGGTGATTCGCCCATCTAGTCGCCACAGTGTTGCATTTTTATAGTACCAGCATGAGCGTAGTGCGCCAACCAAGCGGGTACTCAAAAATGAACTTTGTTCTTTCCTCCGTCGTGAACGCCGATCCGGTCGCCCGCGGGGGCCATTTCGCGGCACGGCGCCTGGATCTGGACGGACTGGGCAGGTTCGCCGCACCGGTAATGGGTCTCGACCATTACCGGATGAGCGGCCCGACTTTCGCCGCACATCCACACGCTGGTTTTTCGGCGGTGTCCTATGTCCTTGAGGACTCCGCAGGTGGGCTGAGGAGTCGCGATTCATTACAGCACGACGTGGTGATCGAACCCGGCGCGATTGTCTGGACGCAGGCGGGTACCGGGATTGTCCACGACGAATTTCCGGCGCAGATGGGGCGCGAGGTGCATGCGTTGCAGGTGTCCATTAATTTGTCGCGTCAGAACAAGAGCCTGCCGCCGCGCATGTTCCAGCTTGCCACCACTGCAATTCCGGTAGTCAGCGATGCAAACGGAAACCGCACGCGGGTCTTGAGCGGCGGCTTCTCGGATACGAACAGTCTGCTGGAACTCGCTGAGCCGTTCGATTTCCTCGATGTCACTGTCTTGCGGCGGTGGAGCTTCCAGGTTCCGAAGAATCGCAATGTTCTTGTCTACGTTCTTAGCGGCAATGTCGAAGTTCGCGCATCCGGGCAGAGCAGGGCGTTGCGTCCGCTTCAAGCTGTAGCCGGTCGCTGCATCAAGCCGGACATTTTGCATGTGACGACCACGAGCCCTGCTCAAATTTTGTTGCTTTCTGGTACGGATCCGCGCGAGCCAGTAGCAGTCTATGGTCCATTCATTATGAATGACGAGGCTCAATTGACTGCTGCATTCGATCGATATCGAAAAGGGGAGATGGGCCGGCTGGCGCCACTTTCTTGATCGGAATTGTCGATAAAAAATAAATTCCGTGATTGGTTTGCGGTAATGGTGGCGTGCTTCGGCGGATTTTTATGAGTGCCGCGCCGCCGAGATTTTTATGCTCTGATTGCGCGACTGATGACATTCTTGGTTTTCGTCTTTAGCGTAGGTAGTGAATTAAAAAATTACGAATGCGGATCCCGAAAAAATTCATTTCTGGTCTGCTGGTGGGGTGATCGGGTCGCGGGGCGTGCTTGGCGGCATTTTATTTGGGATATTTCAATAGTGGGTGGTTTGATTTTCCTCGCGGTTGTCGGGGGGAGTAGACACCGGCCAGGGTTTGTGAATTTCAAAGGCAGCGCTCCGGCTCAATTTTGGGGTCGTTTCGATAAAACCATGCCGATCTGAATTGCCGGGTCGAGGTGTGGTGCTTAGCACTGTGTCGGTTGAAAATCAATCCGTTTTTGGCTGTCTATTATTCGCCAGATTTCTTTCGTGGCATTAACGTCGTTTATGAATGAAGTTGGTTTGTCGATTGATAATGTTGCAATGCCAATGCTGTCGGGTATCCGTCGACCAGCGGCGGTGGTTAAATTTTTCTATGCCAATATGATGAAGGCTAAGTTTGGCGCAATTGTGGTGCTTCTCGCGATAAGCACGGGCGCATCGGCACAATCGAGCGTGACTCTTTATGGCCGTCTGGACGGTGGCCTCGAGTATCTCAATCACATCGCCAATGCCACGGGCGGCGGCTCGAGCCGTTGGAGCGCCGAAGGTGGTGACTGGGGCACCAGCATGCTCGGTCTCAAGGGTACCGAGGATTTGGGCGGAGGGTTGTCTATGCTCTTCAATCTGGAAACCGCGTTGCAGGTGATGGACGGCAATTCCGGTGGTGGCCGCCTTTTCTCGCGGCGTGCCTATGTCGGCCTCAAGGACGCCGCCTGGGGGCAACTGCAGGCCGGCCGCAACCTGTTCATCGACAGTGATGGTGTCTGGGAATTCGATCCGCTGCAACAGCAGGCCGTGTCGTCGGCCTCGCTCGTGCGCGGGCGCAACTGGCCGCAGGCGAACAACAACGTCGAGTACCACAGCCCGGTGATCGGCGGACTCGACGTGCAGGGCCAGTATGCGTTCGGAAACCAAACGAATGGCTTCAACTATGGCCCTGAGGGCGACTTCGGCCGCTCGGACGGCGTCATGCTCACGTACCATTCGCCGATTTTCGACATCCGTGGAATCTACGACGAACTGCGCGATTCAAACGGGCGCTTCAGCAACATATTCACGGCATCGCGTGAGTACTTTGTTGGTGCGAACCTGAGGGTGCAGAAGTTCAAGATTCAGGCCGCATACACCCATTATGCAGCGCCGGACTCGCCGTTGGGCGTTGCCGATAGCGCCGATCATTACTGGCTCGGTGCCACCTATCAGCCGACACCACGCTGGAACATCACGGCGGCTGGCTTCTATATCCACGTGGGCGAGGGCAGTGGCGATGCCGCGCACGATCCGGGCAGCCACGCGATGCTTTATGCGCTCGGTGCCACCTATGACCTGAGCCCGCGCACGTTCCTCTACGGCACGGTCGCATATGTAAATAACAGCAAGAACGGGACGTTCTCGGTGTTCGCGACGCCCCGCGATTCGAGTTCGCCTACGAGTCCGACGGCCGGCGAATCGCAGACTGGTGCGTATGTCGGGATGATGCACTCCTTCTAGCGCAGTGGACTCCTGAGTTTCGCCGTTCGGGAGGCGGGATGCTGATCCTGGATTGGGCGGCATCGCTCCACCGACCGGGAGTCTCCTGGACGTCAGGGGAGGGACGCGTCGCGATCGTGTTGCCGCAGACAGGGGTTGCTGGTTTTCTTAAAAGGAAATGGTGAAATGATGACAAAACAATCTGCGTCACCGGGTATGGTAGGTGCGGTTACGCTGTTGTTTACAGTATTGACCGCGCTTTATCTGTTAATCGGAGGTGCGTGGCTGCTCGCCATTGGCGGCTCAGCGTATTACGTCGTGACTGGCGTGGTGCTGGCGGCGGTTGCATGGCTGATGTATCGCCGCAGTTCGGCATCGCTCGTCCTGTACGCGCTGGTACTGGTTGGCACCGGGATCTGGGCCGTGTGGGAGTCAGGCTTTGACTTCTGGGCGTTGGCGCCTCGCTCGGGCGTGCTGGTTGTTTTCGGGATGTGGCTACTTCTCACGAGTCGTCGCCTTGTAGGCGCACGTGGGCTTGGCGTGACATCGCTCGTGATCTCCCTGGCTCTCTGGGCGGGCGTGCTCGGTTATGCAACCGGGCACGATCCGCAACAGCTCAATGGCACGTTGGCTGCAACGACATCTGCGTCAGCAGCGCCGGCGCATGTGGCCGACGACGCCAATTGGCCGGCGTACGGTCGCACGCAAGAAGGCACGCGCTATTCGCCCCTTAATCAGATTACGACGGGAAATGCCAGGAACCTGCAGGTCGCATGGGTCTTCCGGACCGGCGATCATAAAGGTCCGAATGACCCGGGGGAGATTACAGACGAGGCCACGCCGATCAAGATTGGAGACATGCTGTATTTGTGTTCGCCGCACCAAATCCTGTTTGCGCTGGATGCAGCGACGGGCACTTTGAAGTGGAAGTTCGATCCAGGTTTGAAACCCGACCCGTCATTCCAGCACGTGACGTGCCGTGGCGTGTCGTATCGCGATCTGTCAACCGACGCTCCGCAGACGGCTTCAACAGATGCCGCAGCGAGCGCAGCCAATGCGAACACGCCGCGTGCGTGCATGCGCCGCATCTATCTGCCGGTCAACGACGGCCACTTGTATGCGCTTGACGCCCGGACGGGGCAGCGCTGCGCAGAATTTGGACGCAACGGTGACCTCGATCTGCAACACGCGCAACCCATCACGACCCCAGGCATGTACGAACCGACGTCGCCGCCGATCGTCACGGACAAGGTGATCATTATCGCTGGCGCGGTCGAGGACAATTTTTCGACGCGTGAGCCGTCGGGCGTGATCCGCGGTTTCGATGTGCATACCGGCAAGCTACTCTGGGCGTTCGATCCGGGCGCGAAGGAGCCGAACACGATTCCGGGGCCTGGCGAACATTACACGTTCAGCTCGCCAAACTCATGGGCGCCGGCGGCTTACGACGCGAACCTCGACATTGTCTATCTGCCGATGGGCGTGACAACGCCCGACATCTGGGGCGGCAACCGCACGCCGGAACAGGAGCGCTATGCGAGCGGATTGCTCGCGCTGCACGCGTCGACGGGCAAGCTCGCCTGGTTTTACCAGACGGCACACCACGATTTGTGGGATATGGATCAACCGTCCCAGCCGACGCTCGCCGACATCACGGACAAAGGTGGCAACAAAGTGCCGGTGGTGTACGCGCCGGCGAAGACCGGCAACATCTTTGTGCTTGACCGCCGAACCGGCACTCCGGTCGTTCCGGCGCCGGAGCTGCCGGTGCCGCAGGGCGCCGCGCCGGGTGACCACGTGTCGCCGACGCAGCCGTTCTCGGAACTGACGTTCCGGCCTTTGAAACGGCTGAGCGACGCGGACATGTGGGGGGCGACAATGTACGATCAGCTCGTGTGCCGCGTGATGTTCCATCGTCTCCGCTACGAGGGAACCTACACGCCGCCGTCGTTGCAGGGCACGCTCGTATTCCCGGGCAACCTGGGCATGTTCGAATGGGGGGGGATTGCTGTCGATACCGATCGGCAAATTGCAATCGCCAACCCGATTGCATTGCCATTCGTATCGCGTCTGATTCCGCGAGGGCCGGGCAATCCGATGGAGCCGGCGAAGGGCGCGAAGGGGAGTGGCACGGAATCCGGCATCCAGCCACAGTATGGCGTGCCGTTTGGCGTAACGTTGAACCCGTTCCTCTCGCCGTTTGGCCTGCCGTGCAAGCAGCCGGCCTGGGGTTACATCTCTGCCATTGACCTCAAGACGAATGAGATAGTCTGGAAGAAGCGCATTGGCACCGTGCGTGACAGTTCGCCTATTCCGCTGCCGTTCAAGATGGGCATGCCGATGTTGGGCGGGCCGATTGCCACCGCAGGCGGTGTCGCATTCATCGGCGCGACTGCGGACAACTACCTTCGCGCTTTTGACGTCAACACGGGCGCCCAGCTTTGGCAGGCACGTCTGCCGGCCGGCGGCCAGGCTACGCCGATGACCTACTCGGTCAATGGCCGGCAGTACGTCGTGATCGCCGCGGGCGGCCATGGCTCGTTTGGCACGAAGCTGGGTGATTATGTAATCGCGTACGCGCTGCCGCAGCAGTAACAACCATTGACGTGATGTTCCGGCATGGTGCGGCGAAAAATCGCCGCCCATGCCGCTTTTCTTCTTGTCGCCGCAGCGTGCGTGCCGCGGCACACCCTTTGTCCACGCATGAGCCATTCACCCTTTACATCGCCTGCCGTTCGCGTCGGCAGTCGGCGCTGCGGCCCCGCATCTTGCGCGGGAACGGCGACGCGCCTCGCTCATTTCAGGCGATTTGCGCCGCGTGCTTCCGCCGTGCTGGCCATGCTTGCGGCGCATGCCATGAGCGCTCACGCGCAAAGCTTCGTCACGCTGTACGGCGAGATTGACGCCAGTATCGAAATCACGAATCCGGGCGCGGGCTACGTCGCGCGCATGGACTCTGGCGCATACCGCGGCTCGCGGATTGGTCTGAGTGGCGCCGAGGACATCGGCGGCGGCATCAAGATTCTGTTTGATCTGGAAAACGGCTTCGGCTCCACCGACGGCACGTACGCGATGGCCAACACGATCTTTAACCGCCAGGCATGGATTGGCGTCGGTTCGCCTTATGGTGCGGTGCGAATGGGCCGACAGTACTCGCCAATCTACATCCCCTTCAAAGGGCAGCTGGATGCCTTCGGTGCAGGCACCATCGCATCAGGCCTCGATAATCTCTCCAAGATCACGCCTTACGAAAGTAACGCGATTACTTATCTTTCGCCTGAAGTCTACGGCTTTTCCACGACGATGATGCTCTCGTTGCGCGACGCCACCGATGGCGACGGCAATGGCCTCGCCGGTCGGATCGCAACGGTCGCATGGCACGACGGCCCGTTCCGCATCTCATACGCGAACCAGCAATCGCATGGCGCGGGCGCATTGCGCGCCAACCTGGGCGGCGTCTCGTACGAGTCCGGTCCGGTCACGGGCTTCCTCTCGTTCTTTAATGGCGACGGTGGCATGCCGCGCTACCACAACGATGGTGTCTCGATCTCCGCGCGCTATGCGGTCAACCCGCGCTTTCGCGCTTCGCTCGGCTACACCTATCTGCGCGACCGGTCTGGCGGCGACAACAACGCCGATCAGTTCAGCGCGGCCTGCGAGTACGATCTTTCGAAGCGCGTGCTGCTCTATGCGAGCGCGGGATGGCTGCGCAATCGCGGTGACGCCGAGTTCACCTTGCGCGGCGTGAACGTGACGGGGCTTGCGCCATCATGGCCCGGTGCATCGGTGCGAGGCATGCAGTTCGGCATGATCGAGCGCTTCTAGTTGCGGCAGTTGGGGGCCGGCCCGCCCGAGGGGCCGTGCCTTTCGTCAAGCGTCAGGGCCTGGCTTGGGGCGGAGCGGTGCCGTCGCGAAGGTGGGCGTCGCAGCGTCGCCGTGCCGGTACGGCATCCCCCCTATGGCTGACAGGTTTCCGTCCTGATACAGCTTGCGCCGGTGAAACAGCGGGTTCGGATTCACGCGGTGCTGGTGCCATCATACGCTCTCGCTTCGTGGCGGTCTTGCGTCGGCATCTCCAAGTTTGGCCAGAATCGAGTTTGTCATGTCAAGGAGCGTGGAATGGTATTCGGCAGGTAACTGAACATCGTCCATCAACGACATGGCCTCCTCAATGCCCAGCCGAAATGACCACGAGACCTCGGCGCGCTGCGTTCGCGTAAGGTGTGGCAAGGTTGCGTCAAGAAACTTGCCCAAAACCATGGCGCGTGCGCCAAGAACGCTCACTCTCTTCGAGTTGGCGATCAGGGACTCGTTCAGTTGATCCAGCGAATTATTAATGTTGTCCAATTTTGAGACTCACTTCAGACTGCCTGCCAGTCAACGGTACCGGAATCCGACATATCCGCAGCGTTCCTGGCTGGGTTGGCAATGCGCGTCTCCGTCTCCTGAACTTCGGCTGTCGTCGCAGCGCTAGCGACACGAAATTCGGAGATGCGCATCTGGCCAGGCTCCCCTTTCATCTGCAGCGCGCTACGCATGCTCGGTAACCAGTTGTCGCGCAGTTCCGCAACATGCGCGTTTTCAGCGCGGGCTCGACCAGAGCAAACCCGCCCACCACGACCAGCAGGACGATCACCGCCAAAAATCCCGGCAGCAACTGGGTGCCCGCTTTCATGTTCCTGAGAGACTGCACTGGGAATACCCCCTTTGTTCTGTTTTTTGGTCGCAGCTGGTGCCAGAAATAGGCGCCATATTTCCGGGCTATGGTACGGGTTAGCGGGTAATGAGAATCAATATTTATTTGCACTAGACTGGTGCTGATATGCAACAGTTTTTGCAAAGAAAGGGTGCGCCATTACAGCGGCTCAGCCGCGTGCTTGCTGCGCAACGCTTTCGGCGACGGGGCCGTGCTTCGAGCTACGGTCTGGCGGCGCAATACGTAGGATGAATAGGGGCGGTTGCGCTTGGCGCAACAATGAGTTGCGTGCCGATACGGTTGACTGTATCTGATTAGTCAACTATTGTTCATGCAGACAGTAGGAGGTTGTTCATGGCGCACTATTCGAAAGACGACTTTCATTTTGCGGACAACATCGGTTTTGCCATCATCAAGGCGCGGAATCTTATCGCAGCGGAAATGGACTCCGCAGTGAAGGGGTTTAACGTGCGGGCGCAACATGTTGGCATTTTCATGGCGCTGTTACGCGACGCCGACATGACAGCGGCGATGCTGTCGCGACATCTGGGTATCGACGCCGGTTTGATGGCGCGCAAACTCGAAACGCTCGAAACGCTCGGCATGCTGACGCGCTCACGCAGTTCCGACGACCGCCGTGTCGTGAACCTCAAGCTCACAGCGGCGGGCCGTGAGGCTGCGCTGCGTATCGCAGAGATCGCGCCGGATGTGCTGAATACGCGCCTCAAGCGCTTCACGAAGGCAGAATTCGACGAACTGCGGCGGCTGATTCACAAGTTTCTGAACGATTGAGCGCTTTTTTTTACTTGACTATCTGATAGGTCAGAAAATGGACAATCAATTAAATGCCGGGCGGCGCGCGTCGCGTGTACTGAAAGTTGCAGTGTCGACGGTGTTCGCGGCGGTGCTGTCTGCTTGCGCGAACTATGCGGGTATTCATAGCGACGCGAAACCGGCTGAGCCGCAGCAGTACGCAACGCAGCAAAGCCTTCGTGCGGAACAAGGCCATTGGCCCACCGCCAACTGGGCTGACCAGTTCGGCGATGCGCAACTGAAGGCGCTGATCGACGAAGCGCTCAAGAACAGCCCGACGCTCGACCAGGCACGTGCCCGCGTCGCAGCCGCCTCGGCGTATAGCGAAACGGCGAAGGCGAGTACGATGCCACGCGTCGACGCCAGCTACTCACTCACACGACAGCAATTCTCGAGCACCGCGCTGATTCCGTCCCCGTATGGTGGCTCGTGGCAGACGGAGAACAAGGGGCTGCTGAGTGCTTCGTACGATCTCGATCTGTGGGGAAAGAATCGTGAAGCGCTGAAGGCCGCCATCTCGCAGCTCCAGGCGAGCAAGGCCGATTCGGAAGTCGTCAAGCTGACGCTTACGACGTCGATTGCCCGCACCTATAACCAGCTTGCGCGTCTGTACGTGCTGCGTGACATCGCGCAACAGGAAATTACGCAGCGCGAGCAGATCGACAGGATCACCGCCGGCCGTATTGCGACGGGCCTGGATACGGAAGTTGAACGCAAGACGGCGCAAGCCAATCTCTCGACGAGCCGCGCTGCGCTGAAGTCGCTCGACGGACAGATTCTCAATACACGTTATCAGATCGCTGCGCTACTCGGCGCGGGGCCGGACCGTGGCCTGCAGATCGCACGGCCGACGCTCGGCACCGGCGATGACGTGCGTCTCCCCGACAACCTGCCCGCCGACCTCGTGGGTCGTCGTCCGGATATCGTGGCGGCGCGCTGGCGCGTCGACGCAATGACGCACGACGTGAAGGAGGCGAAGGCTGAGTTCTATCCGGACATCAACCTGAGCGCAGCGATTGGTCTCGATGCGTTCGGCTTCGGTCGATTTCTGACGGCGGTAAGTCGCACCGCATCGGCGGGGCCGGCAATCCATCTTCCGATCTTCGATGCGGGCGCACTGCGAGCCCAATTGAAGGGGCGCTACGCTGAATTCGATTACGCCGTCGCGACTTACAACCAGACACTCGTGACTGCGTTGAATGAAGTCGCCACGCAACTGGCCGACGTGCGTTCGACGGATGCGCAGCTGGTCGATGCCCAGGCCGCACAGGACGCCGCGCGCAAGGCTGATGAACTTGCACTTGTGCAGTACAAAGCCGGCCTCACGAACCAACTGACTGTGCTGAATGCCGACGTCAACGCGCTTTCTGCCGATCAGGCCGTCGCGAATCTGCGCATGAGCCGCCGCGACCAGCAGATCGCGCTGGCCGCCGCGCTTGGTGGCGGCTTTGTCGATACGTCAACCCCGGATCAAAACGCACAGACGCCTTCCGCGTCCGCGATGCCTGTCGCTGCCGCGCGTTGAGCGGCCATCCACCGAATCTGCCTGGAGAACTGAAATGAGCGAAATGAATACCCTGGAGCGTGAAGCGAGCGGCGTGGCGCACGCGAAACACGACGCTGCATCGGCGACGAATGCCGCCGATTCGAACGAGCCTGGCACCGGCAAGCGCAAGTTGCTGATTGCGTTGCTCGGCGTGGCCGTCGTTGCGTCGTCGGTGGCTTATGGCGCGTACTACACGATGTACGCCCGTTATCACGAATCGACTGATGACGCGTACGTGAGCGGAAACCTCGTGCAACTGACGCCACAGGTGACGGGCACCGTCGTCGCGGTGAACACTGACGATACGCAGATCGTGAAAGCGGGCGATCCGGTCGTCTCGCTCGACAATGCCGACGCGAAAGTTGCGCTCGGCAACGCGGAAGCGACGCTCGGACAGACGGTTCGGCAGGTGAGTAGTCTGTACGTGAACAACGATTTCTATGCCGCTAACGTCGCGCAGAAGCAGTCCGATCTCACGCGCGCGCAGGACGATCTGCGCCGCCGCCAGGCCGTTGCGAATACCGGCGCCGTGTCCGCTGAAGACATCGCACATGCGCGCGACGCCGTGACGGCCGCACAGGCTGCGCTCGACGCCGCGCATCAACAAGCCGAAGCGAACCGCGCACTGACCGACCATACGACGGTCGAGCAGCACCCGAACGTACAGGCTGCTGCGTCGAAGGTACGAGACGCGTACCTCGCATATGCGCGCAATACGTTGCCTGCGCCCGTCACCGGATATGTCGCCAGGCGTTCGGTGCAGGTCGGTCAGCGCGTGTCGCCGGGCACGCCATTGATGGCGATCGTGCCGCTCGACGGCGTGTGGGTCGATGCGAACTACAAGGAGAGTCAGTTGCGCAGCATGCGTATCGGCCAGCCGGTCACACTGACCGCGGATGTCTATGGCGGCAAGGTTCAGTATCACGGTCGCGTGGTCGGCTTCTCGGCGGGTACGGGCAGCGCGTTCGCGACGCTGCCGGCGCAGAACGCGACCGGGAACTGGATCAAGGTCGTCCAGCGTCTGCCTGTACGTATTGAGCTCGACCAGAAAGAACTCAGCGCCCATCCGCTGCGCATCGGTCTTTCGATGGATGTCGACGTGGACACGCGCAATGACACCGGCGCGCAGCTTGGCGCAGCCACGAACACAACTTATCGCACCGACGTATTTGCGAACTACGGAACGCAAGCCGATGCGGAGATCGAAAAAATCATCGAACAGAACATGATGAAGCCGAATGCCGGTTCGGCGGGCACCTTGGCAGCGCCGAAGACAGCCGCACAGCGCGATGCAGGCCGCACGGCTCCACGCGTGGGCTAAATCTCATTGGAGAACGCGGCATACACGCGTTCTTTTTCCATTCATTTTTCTGACAGGTCAAATTCAAGTGCGAGACCTGTCCAATAGTTCGGACTGGAAGCGAATGAATTCCTCGACTAAAGTTGCACCGCCACCGCTCACGGGCGGCAAGCTGGTGCTCGCGACACTGGCGGTCGCGCTGGCAACCTTCATGAACGTGCTCGACTCTTCGATCGCCAACGTGGCGATTCCCACTATCTCCGGAAATCTTGGGGTGTCCGTAGACGAGGGCACCTGGGTGATCACGCTGTTCGCGGCAGCGAACGCAGTGGCGATTCCGCTGACGGGCTGGCTCACCCAACGCATTGGACAGATCAAGCTCTTTGTCACGGCCATTCTGCTGTTCGTCTTTTCGTCGTGGCTGTGCGGCGTGGCACCTAACCTGATGATCCTGCTGGCCGCACGCGTGCTGCAAGGGGCGGTGGCGGGGCCGCTGATCCCGCTGTCGCAGGCGATTCTGCTTGGCTCATATCCAAGGGAAAAGAGCTCGACGGCGCTTTCGCTGTGGGCGATGACTGCGACTGTCGGTCCGATCGCGGGGCCGGCACTGGGCGGCTGGATTACCGATAGCTATAGCTGGTCATGGATTTTCTACATCAACATTCCCGTTGGCCTGTTCGCGGCGGCGGTGACGTGGATCATCTATCGTGACCGCGAATCGGCGACGCGCAAGCTGCCTATCGACAAGGTGGGGCTGCTGTCGCTGATCGTATGGGTCGCGTCGCTGCAAATCATGCTCGATAAGGGCAAAGACCTCGACTGGTTCAGTTCGCCGGTGATCTGCATACTCGCGGTGATTGCTGCAGTCAGTTTCGTGTTCTTCCTGATCTGGGAATTTACCGAGAAAAACCCGATTGTCGACATTCGGCTCTTTGCCGCACCCAACTTTCGCGGAGGCACGATCGCGATCTCGGTCGCGTATGCCGTGTTCTTCGCAAACCTGGTCATTTTGCCGCAATGGATTCAGGGTTATCTCGGCTATCGCGCAGTGGATGCGGGCCTTGTGACTGCGCCGCTTGGCATCTTCGCGGTGTTGCTTGCACCCGTCATGGCGAAGCTCATGCCGAAATCTGACCCACGCGTGCTGGCGACGCTTGCATTCGTCGGCTACGCAGGTGTTTTCTTCATGCGCTCGCACTACACGACGGGCGTCGACCAGTGGACACTCGTCCTGCCGACGCTCCTGCAAGGGATTCCGACCGCGCTCTTTTTCGTGCCGTTGACGGCAATCATCCTGTCCGGCTTGCCCGCCGACAAGATTCCTGCTGCAGCGGGCGTGTCCAATTTTGCTCGTGTATTCGCGGGTGCCGCAGGCACGTCGCTCGTTACAACGGGCTGGAACAATCGGACCATCCTGCACCACGCACAACTCGCGGAGCAGTCGAGCGTGAATAACCCGGTGTATAC
>Ga0318572_10000086_pt1 | contig 42475 bp, 30 predicted proteins | sample GRESIP089b5f20_FD_202528 | JGI IMG/M metagenome (GOLD analysis project Ga0318572, IMG submission 202528) | Tropical soil microbial communities from Luquillo Experimental Forest, Puerto Rico - GRE.SIPMG.089b5f20 | ecosystem: Environmental > Terrestrial > Soil > Tropical forest > Bulk soil...
CTCACTTCCATATGGACCACGTTGGCGGCGTGCCGAACCTGGTGGAGCGCGTGAAGGTGGGCGAGTTTCTGGATCACGGTGTGAACCGCGAGGACTCCGATGTGACGCGGCATGACTACGCTGCCTACGTGAAAGCCATCGGCTCCGCGCCTCGCCGTACCGTTCACCCCGGCGACACCATCACTCTGGACGGGCTCGACATCGTGGTCATCGCTGCGGATGGTGAGCACATCGCGCGTGTTCCGGGCATCAAACCCGTGCCCAATGCGGCCTGCGCCGCTGAGCCGAAGTGGAAGCTCGACGATACGGAAAATCCGCGCTCGGCCGGCGTGCTGGTGCGTTACGGAAAGTTCCGCTTCCTCGACCTCGGCGATCTGACCAAGGCCAAGGAAATTCCGCTTGTTTGTCCGGAGAACCTGATCGGCCGCGTCGATCTCTATCTCGTGAATCATCACGGCTTCAACCTCTCGAACTCGCACGCTTTCGTAAGTGCAATTGCCCCGCGCGTGGCCATCATGGACAACGGCGCGCACAAGGCCGGCAGTCCAGAGGCATGGGAGGCCGTGCATGCTGTGCCCGGACTCGAAGACCTCTACATGCTGCACACGGCTGAGGACTCCGACGCCGCGCACAACAGCGCCGATGCGCTGATCGCAAACCTGAAGGGCGGCGCGGACGGCGCGTACTTCAAGGTTGTGGCCCGTGCCGATGGCAGCTTCAACGTGACTAACACTCGCACCGGCGCGACGAAGCGGTACGCGGCACGTTAAGCGCGTATCGGATAATCGAGTAGATGTAGATAGGGGGAGCTCGATGAGCGTGTCGCGTGCGTTTGACGAAAAACTGGATAAGCTGGCCGAGGTGGCCGTGCGTGTAGGGCTGGGCCTGCAGTCTGGGCAGGAACTGGTGATGACGGCCTCGCTGGACTCGGTTGCCCTGGCGCGGCGCATCACCGAGCACGCGTATCGCGCGGGTGCTTCGTTGGTCACCACGCTTTACTCCGACGACGAGGCGACGCTGGCGCGCTACCACCACGCGCCGGACGCAAGCTTTGATTACGCGGCCAAGTGGCTCTACGACGGCATGGGCGCGGCCTTCAAGAGCGGCGCCGCGCGGCTGGCCATCGCCGGAGCTAATCCGTCGCTGCTCTCCAACGAAGATCCCGGAAAGGTGAGCCGCGCCAATCGCGCCGTGTCGCAGGCGTATCGTCCCGCGCTCGAGCTCATCACGCGCCACGAGATCAACTGGACCATTGTGGCCTGTGCCACGCCCTCTTGGGCTAAAGTGATGTTCCCTGACGATGCGCCGGATGCCGCGCTGGCCAAGCTGTGGGAGGCGATCTTCTCCACCTCGCGCATCGACCGCGCCGACCCGGTGGCCGCGTGGAAGGAGCACGACGCCGGTCTGCAGCAGCGCGCGACCCTGCTGAACGAGAAGCGTTACTCCGCGCTTCAGTATTATGGCCCCGGCACGGACTTCCGCCTGGGCCTCGCCGACGACCACTGGTGGCTGGGTGGCGGCACCACTGCGGGCAACGGCTACTACTGCATTCCCAATATGCCCACCGAAGAGGTGTTCACCACACCGCACAAGGATCGCGCCGATGGCGTAGTCACGGCCACGAAGCCGCTCTCGCATCAGGGCACCATGATCGAGGGCATCCGCGTGCGCTTTGAAGGCGGCCGCATCGTGGAGGCGCATGCTACGCGTGGCGAAGAGGTGCTGCGCAAGCTGATCGACACCGACGACGGAGCACGCAGGCTGGGCGAAGTCGCTCTCGTGCCGCATTCATCGCCCATCGCGCACAGCAGCATGCTCTTTTACAACACGCTGTTTGACGAGAATGCGGCCTCGCACATTGCGCTGGGCCAGGCCTACAGCTCCTGCGTGCGCGACGGCGACAAGCTTACGCCGGAGCAGTTGGCAGCCAAGGGCGCGAACGACAGCCTCATCCACGTGGACTGGATGATCGGCTCAGGCGAACTGGATATCGACGGCATCACGCAGAGCGGCGCAGCCGAGCCGCTGATGCGCAAAGGCGAGTGGGTCTAGTTCTTCCTGGTGCGCGCGTAGAGTGCTTCCAGCGCATCGCATGCGGCCTTCACGCCGTCTTCGCGCGCAAGCTGCGCAGCAACAGCCTCTGCGCGCGTGGCGTACTTCGGCTTCTCCAGCATCGCGGCCACTTTGCGCACTACGCGCCACGGCTTGTAGGCCGCCTTCTGAATCGTGCGTGAAAGCTTCAGCCTGCGCATGCGGCGCGCATTGTCCGGCTGGTCGTGCGAGTAGGGCATGATCAGCATCGGCCTGCCCGCGCGCAGGCATTGTGCCGTGGTGCCCACGCCGCCCTGATGGACAACAAGCGACGCGCGCGGAAACAGCGCAGAGTACGGCGCGTACTCCGCCACGCAGATCGACTTGGGCAGCGCGGTCGACGGCTTGTTGCGCGGGTCGGAGCCAATCAGCAGCACCGCGCGCACGCCCAGCCGCTTTGCCGCCTTCGCAGACACCTCGTAGAAGTCTCCCGCAGCCAGCACTGCAGCCGACCCCAGCGTGAAGACCACCGGCGGCTCGCCCGCCGCAACAAATTCCTCAAGATGCGGCGGAAGTTTTGCGTTGCCTGCGTCAGAGTCGTAAAAACAGAATCCGGCGATCAGCGTGTTTGCAGGCCAGTCCTTCTGTTCCTCGCCCAGCACGCGCGAGAAGAGCGCCAGCACTAGGTGCGGTGAGTGCTTTGCGTCAAAGAGCGGGTTTGGTCCGCGTTCGAGGCCGAGCTCGTGGCGCAGCTCGTAGATCGGCTCGGGCCACTTGCGGCTCACGAAGCGCGCCACGCGCTTGATCACGCGGCCCATTCCTGCCACTTTATCGGCGCGCGCAAGCCGCGGATACGGCGGCAACACCGGCGGATCGAATGCGGAGAAGAACGACAACGGCGCGAGCACGTAGCTGGCCCAAGGAATCCCCGTGACCTCAGCGACGATGGGGCCCGCGTAATTCAGCTCGCCCAGCAGCAGCAGGTCTGCGCGCTCGGGCTGCGTGGCCGCGGCCAGCAGGTCGTCGTAGGTCTGCCGCAGCGAAGGGAAGAGGAAGTCGCGCAGGCCATGCTCGGTGCCGTGCTTGATGTCGTAGACCATCTCGACGAGGATGTTGTTCGTCGGGTCGATGTCCGGACGGATGGCGTGGAAAGCGAGGCCGAGCGGTTCAATCTTGGACCGGTACACGGCGGGCAGAGCCATCACCGGCGTATGGCCGCGGCGCTTCAGCTCCAGCGCCAGTGCCACCAGCGGATTGATGTCGCCAAAGGTGCCTATGTTCGAGAGGACGATGCGCACGCGTGAATTCCAGAAGTGGATTGAGCTCGCAGCGATCAGACTAAAGCATCAGGGCGGCTCGAAAGCCGCCCCGCGCTGACTACATATTTGCCTGTCCGGCTCGCATCGATTCGTTGAACTTCGGCTTGGTGAAGTCGAGTGCAGCTTCGAGGTCCGCCTGGTACTTCGGCGCCAGTTCCAGCAGCTTCGGCGTAGCTGATGCGTACTCGTCGTCGAAGGTGATCAGCCCCGTTCCGGCCTCGCGCGCCACGCGAAGCAGCTCCTGGCTGGTCGTGTTCAGGTACTGCGCATCGCGCGGGTCGGCGATCCATACCGGCTGTCCGCCGCCCAGAACGCCAGAGAGCCAGTAGACCTTGCGCAGAATGAAGTCGAGCTTCTCTTGGTCCGTGGTGTCGGTAAAGACAAAGCTCTTCTTCCAGCGGCTGTAGAAGCGCGTGGTCACAGGCACCGGCTGGCGGTTGCCGGACTTGAGGAACTCGAGCTGGCCCAGGTCCACCGTCTTGCGAATCGCGTTATAGACGAAGGCCTCGGCGTACGGTTGTTCCATGGCGGGAACGATCTCAGCAAACGTAACGGTGATGGCCGCGGCCACCTTGGCATGCAGGTTGTGCGCACCGCCGTCGGCCAGGTGCATCTCGCCATGCACGATGAAGGTGTCAGCGCCCGACGTGGAGCGATGGCACGGCCACTGGAACTTACCGAAAGCGATTGGCAGGCCAGCCAGCGTTACCGAGCAGTCAGGGCGCGGATTGCGCAGCCGCTTGGCCTGTGCCTCAAGGTGCGTGGTCAGCTGCGGCAGCAGTTCCGCATTGCCGAACGCAAAGCTATCGCTCAGCTCGAGCTGCAGCGAGCGGTCTGCCGCGCTGGAGAGGCCGAGCTGGAAGATCGTCGTGGGCGCGCCGTGGAAGTCCGTACCGGTGGCGGTGGAGAGCAGTACCAGCCCAGCCTGCTGGGCGGCCTGCTCAAGAGAAGCAATCAAAGGTGTCTTGGTCGAAGCGGTCATTCCTGGGGAACCCTGCCTTAATTCAGTGCCTCTCTATTTTAGTGCATCGAGCGCCTCCGCCGGGCCCCAACTGCGCGAGCGCTCTGCTAGACTAGGCCGCAACTCCCGGTTCCCCGAAATCTCAGGAGAGACAAACGATGAAGTGGAGCAACCTGGCTCTGGCGTGTGCACTTTTCGCGTCTTGTGCGGTTTGGGCACAGAACACAGCGAGCAGTCCCCTCGGCACACTCGACGCAGCCTCGAACGCAGACGTGGTGCGCCTGGGCGGGCAGCTGATGCTGGCGGGCAAGGCGTACGACTACGATCGCGTGCTGGCAGACGACTACGGTCCGCGGCTCACCGGCTCCGATAACTACGTCAAGGCCGCCGCATGGGCTGCGGGCGAGTTCGAGCGGCTCGGGCTCAAGAATGTACACCTTGAGCCGTGGGAGATCGCCGCCACGTGGGAGCCGGAGACATGGGCCAGTGCGGAGATCGTTGCCCCGCGCCGCATGCGGCTTCATCTTGAGAGCGACGGCTGGAGCGTTTCGACACCGCTCGGCGGCGTGCACGGTAAGGTCTACTACCTCGAAGCCTTCACCCCGGAGACCATCAACGCACACGCCGCGCAGATCAAAGGCTCCGTGGCGCTCGTGGACAACACCTCCTTCCGCTCTGCGGGTGAACTGCTCTTCGGCAAGCTGCTCGACACCCTGCACCTGCTGGCCGATACGGGCGCGCAGGCCCTGCTCTTCGGCATGGGCACCACCAACAACGCATCGAGCATGCTCGGCGTTGCCAGCGGAGACGGCGTGATTTCGAAGCTGCCCACCGCCGACGTCGGCGCCGAAGACACAAAGCTGTTACTCCGCCTGCTGGAGCATGGCCCGGTCGAGGTCGAGTTTCATTACGCCAACCGTATCCGCGAGCACGTGAAGGTCAACAACGTCGTCGCCGAGATTCCCGGCACAGACGCGAGCGGCGAGTACGTCGTCATCGGCGGCCACCTTGACTCCTGGCACCTGGGCACGGGCGCTGAAGACAACGGCACCGGCGCGGCGTCAGTGCTCGCCATCGCGCAGGGCATGATGGCTACAGGCGTCAAGCCGCGCCGCACCGTGCGCTTCGTCCTCTTCGGCGGCGAGGAGCAGGGCCTCTTCGGCTCCATTCACTACGCACGCGACCACGCAAACGAGATGGCAAAGTGCGCGGGCGTGTTCGTCACCGATTCCGGCGCGGAGCCGCCGCAGGGCTGGCTCGTCTTTGGCCGCGACGACGAGAAGCTGGCGCTCGAGCCGGTCAAGACCCTGCTCGCGGCGCTGGGAGCCGGAGACACGAGCGACGACGGCGAATTCACCTTCAGCACCGATCACGCGCCGTTCCTCATCCACGGCGTGCCCGCGTTTGTTCTGTGGACCGGCTACGACAAGTACATGAAGCTGCACCACAAGCCCAGTGACACCTTCGACAAGGTGGAGCAGCGCGACCTCAATCTTGGCGTAACCGTAGTGGGCATCACGGCGCTTACAATCGCTGACGCGCCGCAGTCGCTCAAGCACCTGTCGCAGTCGGAGACGGAGGACCAGCTCAAGGCCATCAAGTCCTTCAATCAATACGACGACATGCGCAGCCACCACATGTTTTAACGTGAGCGCAACCGGGCCGGCCGCATCGCCGCGGCCTGCCCGCAGGGCGCACATATACAATACGGACTGTGCCGCAAGAAGCTTCGTCGTCGCCCATCATCATTGCCGACAACCTGAACAAGGTCTACGCCGCCGGAAAGATTCTCGTCTCTGCCGTGCGCGGCATCTCCTTTGAGGTTGAGCCCGGCGAGTTTGTCGCTATCGTGGGCCCGTCAGGCTCCGGCAAGTCCACGCTCTTCTATCTGCTGGGCGGGCTCACGCGCGCCACCAAGGGTCGCGTGGTGATTGACGGCGTTGACTTTGGCAAGCTCAACGACGCCGAACGCACGCGGCTGCGCAAGCACCGCATCGGCTTCGTCTTCCAGAAGTTCAACCTGCTGCCCACGCTCTCCGCCATGGCCAACATCGAGATCGCCTACACCATCAGCGGCCGCACCGAGCCGATGGATCGCGCCTATCTCGATCACCTGAGCGACCTGCTCTCCATCCAGGGCCGCCTCAAGCACCGGCCAAGCGAGCTGAGCGGAGGCGAGCAGCAACGCATCGCCATCGCGCGCGCGCTCATCACCCGTCCGGCCATCGTGCTGGCAGACGAGCCTACCGGCAACCTGGACACTAAGAACTCCGACGCCGTGCTCCAGATGCTGCAGCGCTCCAACCGCGAGCTGGGCCAGACCACGCTCATGATCACCCACAACCCTGAAGCCGCTTCGATCGCCGGCCGCATTCTCCATATGCGAGACGGCCAGATCGTAAAGGTGGAAAAAGGCTCCGGTGCCCAGCCGGTAAACGTAAAGAACACAATGAGTTCCGCGGAAGTTTGACCTCGACTGCGCGGACCAGTATACTCAATTTTGCAGTAAGCGGGAGTAGCTCAGTGGTAGAGCATCGCCTTGCCAAGGCGAGGGTCGCGAGTTCAAATCTCGTCTCCCGCTCCAACCGCCCTCCGGTGCCAGCCGGGTTGGCTACGGCGGAGTGGAGCGCAAAATAAGAAGACAGCCCTGCCAAGGCGCGGTACCCAAGTGGTAAGGGAGAGGTCTGCAAAACCTTTATGCGCCGGTTCGATCCCGGCCCGCGCCTCCAAAACCCACCCAATAAAAATCAATAATTTATACCGGGTAAGGATGATTTCACGCGTTTGGTGAGTGCTCATGTCCTTTCTATGCTCTCCGTCTGCTTTTAGTGCGGATTCAGTGTGAAAAGGCCTCGACGAGAAGTCCTTATCTTCGGCGGAAATTCCTGCTTCGCCCATGCAATCCGAGAGAAGTGTTCGATCACGTTTGGGCGTCCGCGAGGGACGATCCAAATGGACGGTCAGTATCCCGGCGAGGGACTGGCTCGAGAAAGTGAGGAGTTTTGCCGATGGAGAAGCACTCTTGGGGAGGGTATGGAAGTCACGAGACAGATGAAGGTGGATTGACGAAGCGCCTGCCGATGAGGCGATGCGCCAGAGCGTCCGTGTGATGTCTTCGTCTTATCGCGAATGGTTGGGTGGAATGGAAAAGGGTCTGTCGATGGTCTATTCTGAAACTTCTGTGAACTTGTCACTGGAGGATACTGAGGACCGGTATGCGGGGTGATTTCCGAGTGGGCGAGCGCCTCGTTCGCCCCCGGCTCAACTCAATTGAATATAACGATTCGATTCTGCGTCTTGAACCAAAGGTGATGCATGTGCTGCTCGTCCTGGCCGAGCATGCAGGAGATGTCGTTACCCGAGAGAGGCTTCGCGAGACTGTCTGGCCCGATATCTTCGTCGGCGACGATGTACTGGTGCGCGCCATCTCTGAGCTGCGCCGCGCCTTCCAGGATGACCCTCATACGCACCATACGATTGAGACGATTCCGAAGGTCGGGTATCGGCTGATTGCGCCGGTTGTCGAGGCAGCCGAAGAACCTCGTCCTGTGGTAGCGTCCTATGAGCCTGAATCAGGTTCGACTGTATTGCCGGAAGATGAAGCCGTGCAGCCATCTGCGATCGCTCAACTCCAACCGCCTCCGTATAGACGATCGCGGAGGAAATTGATACTGACTGGAGCGCTGGTTCTTGTCAGCTTCGGAGTCGTGGTGATGGGTGTGCACACTTACGTCCAGCGAAGCGGCAGTCGGGTGGTGGCGGCTTCGCCTCCCAAAGCAAAGGTTTTGCCAAGCGGTTCGCTATCGCAGGGCAGCTGTACGCCGATCTCGGGCGCCATATACGAGATCGAGAATCAGCAGACTGGTGCTGTACTTGAAGTTCCGTACGCCTCGGCCACCAACGGCACACTGCTTGATCAGTGGAAGAGTAACGGTGGCGACAATCAGCGGTGGATCCTTACAGCGAAGGGGCCCTACTGGACATTTACCAATGTATCCAGCGGCAAACTGCTCGACGACCCTGGCGCCAATCGCACGTCGGGCGTGCAGATGGATCAATGGCAGACCAACGACGGCGAGAATCAGAATTGGATTGTTCTTCCAGTGGGTGACAAGAGCTGCAAGATCATCTCTCAGGCCAGCGGCCTGCTGCTGGATGTTATGCGTGGCGAAAATTCCAATGGGACGGCGATTATCCAGTACACGGATAACGACGGGTCCAACCAGCACTGGATCTTCCATCTGATCCGGAAAGCCGGATAGCGTAGCGGCTTCGTTCTGATCTGTCCGTGCCGTGGCCCAGCGAATCCTCTCAAGTCACAGCCAGTGTTCCGTAAGCTGGAGCGGAGTGTGCCTGGCCCCAGCGGTGCCGCTGTACGGGCGTGCACCCGTCGAGGGGAAGGGTACTTGCCTCCCCTCGTGCCCGGCGGCTTGCCAGAGGCTCTAACCGGACCGCTGCGATCTGTACCGCAAATCGGTAAAGATCCGATTGTCAGGAAGGAATATTTGCCTCTCCGCACCCTCGAGTTCGTCGCCGATTCACTTCGTCCGGGCGAATTACGCTGCCGTTCGAGAGGGAGATTCGGCGAAGCATGATTCAGTATCTGATTGAAAATAAACACGCTACTTGGCTTCGGAAAAACTTCGGATTTTCTACAAGGTTTTTCCCTCCCCAATTGTTGCTTTGAGTTCTTAACTTTCTAGCCGCTGAGCCAAACCGTTGGCGGCCGTGCTCAAAAAAAGCAGGCCACGGGGAGACCCAGCAGGCACAGGGGAAGGCAGCGACCCGCAGATTCAGGGCGGGCCGGCAGGAATCGCAGGGGAGTTGGGCCGGCATTTTAGTAAACGTTTCCAACGAGCCCTGCCTGGTCCCGGTGTTGCACAACTATCAACGAACCGGAGTTTGCCGAGCTTGACTCGGACCGGTGCTCATACCTGGGCAAACAACCGTCCGTTTTTCGGACAAGAGGTAGTTTTGTTATGAAACTTCGAGGCTATGTACTGCTTCTACTGTTGTGCTTCTGTATCCGAGGTATCTGGGGGCAGGAGTTCACAGGACGGGTCTCAGACCAGTCCGGAGCAGCAGTGACGACGGCGACCATTGAGGTCCGCAATCTGCTCACAAACGAATCAATCAAGACTGAAACGAACGGATCCGGAGTCTATACCGTTCCGTATCTCAAGCCGGGCAAGTTCAGCGTGAGTGCGACGGCTGCGGGCTTTGAGAGCGTGATCAAGAACAACATCACGCTCGAAACCGGCAAGACCGGCGTGGTCAATTTCGTACTCAAGATCGGCTCCGTCTCATCTTCGGTGACGGTGGAAGCCAACGTTGACCTTGATTTAGGCAAGGCCGACCGCGGCGAGGTGGTTGAGAATGCCCGCGTGACGGAGATGCCGCTTAACGGCCGCGACCCCGAACTGCTGGCCGAACTGAATGCCGGCGTCGTCTGGGGCAATAGCCAGAACTACTCGCAGTATCAGCGCCCGTTCGACAGCACGATGACGAGCCTTACGATCAACGGCGGTGGCGCGGCAAACAATGTTCTTCAACTCGACGGCGTAAGCAACGACTCCGGAAACGGTAACGGCGTAGCCGGCTACGTGCCTCCGGTGGATGCAGTGCAGGAGTTCAAGATCATCACCAACCCGTACGATGCGCAATTTGGGCGCGGCCAGGGTGGCGTGGTCGACATGAACCTGAAGACGGGCACGAACCAACTCCACGGCGACGCCTACGAGTTTGCGCGCCGCAGCTGGCTCGACTCCGATACCTGGCAAAACGACTGGCTGAATGCCACGCAGGGAGCCGGAACTGCTCCGAAGGGGCGGCACAAGCTGGACCAGTTTGGCTTTGAGCTTGATGGCCCTGTTTACCTGCCGCACGTCTACAACGGGCACGACAAGACATTCTTTCTGCTGCAATTTGAGAACTGGGACGAGTCGGTTCCCAATACGCTGGTCACTTCGGTCCCCGACCCCACGTGGCTGACGGGCGATTTCAGCAACCTTGTATGGTGGACGGGCAGCGCCTATTCGCCGATCACGCTCTACGATCCAGCGAGCATTCATCAGGACTCGCATGGCAACTGGGTCAGGGATCCTTTCACGAACAATCAGATTACTACGAATCGCTTCAACGCAGTGGCATCAGCGCTTCTTGCTTACTACCCGAAGCCGAACGTGACACCTCCGTCGGGGACCAACCCGTTCGCAAACAACTACACGACACAGAATCCAACCACCGACACTTACCGCAACGTGTTGGCCAAGATCGATCACAACTTTGGCCAGCGTGACCGCATGACGCTCCGCTACGGCTACTGGGAACGCTGGGAAGTGCGCAGCGACAACGGCATGCCGGGGCTGGCGAAATCGGGAGCAGAGCCTTTCGGTCAACACGGGCCTACATTTGCGGGTGAATGGGTGCACACGTTCTCGCCGTCGCTGGTGTTCGATCTTCGCGGGTCGGTGATTGTGCGCAACAACGGCTGGAACAACGGACCGCAGAACTTCCCAATGAGCTCGATCGGCTGGGATGCGTCGCAGCTGGGTACGCACATGCCCTATATGGAGATCAGCGAATTTGCTTATCTCGGAAACCAGGGCGCGAACATCGACGTGGAGAACGCGGCGGCCCTGTTGCCGTCCGTGACGTGGATCAAGGGCAAGCACACCGTGCACTTCGGTGTGGATCTGCGGGATATGCAGAAGGCCATCAAGTCCACAGAGGACGGGCCCAGCTTCTGGATTGACCGTCAATGGACTCAATCGAACTACATCGGGGCCGACTGGACGCAGGACTCAGGCAACTCGGTTGCTTCCATGTTGCTTGGAACAGCTAGCAGCGGCAGCACCTCGACGATCTCGCAGCAGTACTGGACCCGGCATTACTACGCGCCTTTCGTGCAGGACGACTGGAAGGTTACCCATCGGCTCACGCTCAACCTCGGCATTCGGTATGACGTGAACTCTCCAATCTGGGAGCGTCATAATCGTGTCGATTACGCGTTTAACCCGAACATCGTAAACCCGGTAGATGCGCTGGTAGATCACTCACTGCTACCGAATGGCGGACAGGTGATGGGCGGTGTGACCTTCGTGGGGGTTAACGGCAATCCCGGAAGTTACTTTGCGCCGACGTGGTCCAATGTCCAACCGCGCGTAGGTGCAGCCTATGCCCTCGACGACAAGACAGTCATTCGCGGCGGCTTCGGAGAGATGTTCCGCAATCCCGTCCCGGGCGGAAACACACTGGGCTGGTCTTCGAGCACCAGCTATAACTCCACTTATGACGGCGGCAAGACTCAGGCGGATTCGCTGACTAACCCGTTTCCGAATGGCATCGTTGCGCCTACAGGTTCAGCTACCGGTGCTCTGACCGATCTTGGGCAGGGACCGTGGTTCATCAATCCGAAATATAAGACGCCGGGCATCTGGCAGTACTCGGCTGGCGTGGAGCGGGAGTTCCTTAAGAACGATACGCTCGAGCTCAGCTATGTGGGCAGCAAATCTTTCCGCCAAGATTCGTCGGACAACATCAACCACTGGGATCCGCAGTATGAAGCCACTTGTAACGTTGAAATGGGTGGCCTGGCATCAACCTGCAACAACGGCTATGTCACCAATCCATTTGAAGGGATCTCGGCCTTTCAGGGCTCGGGCTACTACAGCGCATCCACCATTCAGTATGGCAATCTCACACGTCCGTACACCGCATTTGGCGACATATGGGAGTACCAGCTGAACGATGGCAAAACCCACTACAACTCGCTGCAGCTAACGGGCATTCATCGGCAGGGCAAGAATCTGACCCTGCACGGAACATGGACCTGGTCGAAGTTGATGGGCTCGGGCGGCTATTCCGACACGACCTATCGCGTGAAGGCGCACTGGTTGGATGGCAGCGATATTACTCATCGCGTCACTCTGTCGGGCGTCTATCTGCTGCCTGTCGGCCGGGGACGTACATTCCTGGGTAATACGAACCACTTGGTTGACACCGTGCTCGGCGGCTGGGAGCTAGGCGCACTCTTTATCTATCAGACTGGTACGCCCTGGAGTATGCCCGGGTCTCTTGAGTACCTGAACAGCCCCAAGGTGACACGGACCACGGAGAACAATACAGCTGGTGGGTACAAGATGATCCGCGGAGTTAACGGGTGTATCTCGGATCCCTACGACGTTGTCAGCTCCGGCAGCATCTCCAATGATTGGACTGCGGATCACACATGCTCGCAGTCCGCGTTCCAGGTGCGCCCGCAGTACGGAGTAGTTGGCAACGTAGCGTACACAGGCATTCGCATTCCCAGCCTCTACCAGTTCGATACCAACCTGTCGAAAAACTTCGGACTCTACGAGAACCTCAAGCTGCAACTCCGGCTCGAGGCGTTCAACGCATTGAATCATCCGCTGTGGCAGGAGGGGTATGACTCGACGGCAAACAGCCCAACCTTCGGCGCAATTCTGAAGGGGCCGTGGGGGCAGAGCAACTTGCCGCGTCAGGTCCAGGTCGCGCTGAAGTTGATGTGGTAGAACTCCTGACCTGGCTCACGCCTTGCCATCGACAACGCGCGAGCCAGGCACAAGGAGCTTCTAGTTTGAGTCGAATCTGCTCGCATGAACAGCGGGCGGATTCCGCAAACCGTGAAGGATTGGTCGAATATGTTTGAGAATGTATCGCATCGCCGGAAAAAACGGCACTTACCGCTTTGGCTCAGCCTCCTGCTGGTGTTCTTTGCTGCCTTGGCCCACGAGGCGCAAGCACAATACAGCACGAATGTGAACTTCAACACCAAGTACCAGACCTTCGAGGGCTGGGGGACATCGCTCGCCTGGTGGGCCAATGTGGTGGGCGGCTATCCAGACGCAAACAGAAACGACTACGTGTCGCGTGTATTCGATCCGACCTACGGTCTTGGTCTGAATATCGTGCGCTACAACATCGGCGGCGGTGAGAACCCGAAGTATCTGGCGCCTAACAGTCAGTACCTGCAGTTTCGGGCTAACATGCCGGGCTTTCTGGCTTCTCCCACGGCAAGCTACGACTGGACGCAGGACGCGAATCAGCGCTGGGTGCTTCAGCAGTCGATCCAAAAGGGCGTGACGGTTGCCGAGGCGTTCTCAAATTCGCCGCCGTGGTGGATGACGAATAGCGGCTCAGTGACCGGCTCGACTGATGGAGGGAATAACCTCAACCCGACATACAACAGCGCCTTTGCCGATTATTTGACGAGTGTCGTACAGCAGTATCACGACACATGGGGCATCACGTTCCGTACGCTTGAGCCGTTTAATGAACCTTCGTCCACATGGTGGAAGTTCGGCGGCACCCAAGAAGGCAGCGGTTTCGATGCTGGCACGCAGAACAGCTTCGTCAAGGTGCTGGGCGCTTCGTTGGCTGCAAAGAACATTACGTACACCTCAGTGAGTGCCTCGGACGAAAACAGCATCGATCAGGCGGTAGACACGTTTGCTGCGATGGACGCGAGCGCGCTGGGTTACATGGGCCAGGTGAATACCCACACCTACAACGGCTCGAACCGCAACACGCTGATGACCGACGCAGCGAACGCGAGCAAGCGCCTCTCAGTTTCAGAATACGGCGACGGCGATGCAACGGGATTGACCATGGCCGCGCAGATTCTAACCGACCTGAAAGGGATGCAGCCGAAGAACTGGATCTACTGGCAGGCTGTGGACAACTCCGGCGGGTGGGGCTTCCTGAACAACGCGCTCGATGGTACGAGTAACTACGGCTACGCATTTAATGAAAAGTATTACGTGATGGGGAACTTCTCTAAGTTCATCCGTCCCGGATATCAGTTCATTGATATCGATGACTCCAACTCTGTCGCAGCCTACGACGGCAATGGCGCGCTTGTCATCGTGACCGTCAACTCATCAACAACTGCGCAAGAGGTCACCTACAATCTTCAGAACATCCCTGCAGCAATGGGCGCGGGTCCGTGGAACGTGCAGGCATACCGCACTTCTGCGACTGAAAACCTGGCTGCACAACCGATGTTCCAGGTCTCCGGTAGCACATTCTATCGCCGCATTCCTGCAAACTCTGTGACCACATTTGTGATCACCAACGCCACGACGATTCCTGTCGTCGATGGTGCGCAGTACATTCTGTATACCGATTGGAACTACAGCTCCAACATCAGCGGCGGCGATATCAAGGATACCCAGGTTGTGGAAGAAGGCAGCTGGGATACAACTGCCGGCAAGCAGCTCGACGTTTGGAGCACGGGCCAGTCCACGCTAGGTTCGTCTTCTACCGGAGCTAACCAGGTGTGGATCGCGCACACCGCTGGAGGCTCGAACTGGGTCTTCACAAATCTGAACAGCGAGAACAAAGGCAACGCGCTGGCGCTGGACGTAGCGGGGACTTCGATCGGTTCAAAGGTAGTGCAGAATCCGCGTACCGACAATGTATCTCAGCTCTGGTCGCTGGATCCGGTGAACGACGGCAGCAACTCCTACCGCATCGTCAATACGCAGTCGGGCCTCGATCTGGAAATGACAGGATGGTGGGGCTCAGGCCTCGATCTCGACAGCGAAACCAATAGCCAGAAGGTGAATGGCTGGACCACACCACTGCACTGGCATCTCATTCCATTCCAGGGAGCACCGGTTCCGACGTCCCTGGCGATGACTTATCCGACGCCGGTTTATGTTTCGAGCGACCTGCAACTGACCGTTGCGATCACGACGACAAGCCCGGTTGCGCCAACCGGCACAGTCACGTTCTATGATGGTGACAGCGAACTTGGCCAAGCGACTCTTTCGGGTACCGGCAATACGGTTGCGTTTACGGTGGGCAGTCTCTCGGCCGGCGATCACTACGTTACGGCGGTTTACAGCGGCGATGGCAATAACATGCCCAGCGCCACCACCGAGACTTTGATCAACTCGCTCCCGCTGTGGTCGACCTCGACGACTCTGTCGAGCTCCGCCACGTCTGTGAATCTAGGGCAGAACGTCACGCTTACCGCTACGATTACCACTACCAGCACAACGTCACCGACTGGAACCGTAAACTTCACGGCAGGTTCGACTGCGCTGGCAACAGTTCCTGTAACCGGCAACACGGTGACTTACACCACGAGCAGCCTGCCTGCTGGCGCCTACTCGATCACAGCCAACTACTCCGGCGACAGCTCAAACGCGGCGAGCTCTTCATCGGCTTTACTGCTGACAGTCAACGCCGGCGGCGTGGGCACGGCCAAAGTATCGACGAGCTTCAGCCCATCTATTCCTCTCGTCGGGAATTCCATTGACCTGACCGCAACGGTCAGCGGCAGTGGCGCAACACCTACGGGATCCGTGTACTTTATCGACGGTTCGAGTGTGGTCGGCGGAGGAGCGATCGGTTCTAACGGCTCGGTCACTTTCTCCACATCCAGTCTTTCGGTTGGAACTCACTCTCTGACCGCTTATTACACCGGTGACACCACCTATGCCGCTGCAACCTCCAGCGCAGAGTCACTAACTGTCTACGCTGTTCCCGTAGGCGACTACGCACTTGCCTCTTCTGTCAAAACCATGAGCTTGACTGGTAGTTCGCAGCAAGCTTATATCTCCGTGGTCACGAGCGGGGGCTTTACGCAGCCGATCGTCTTCAGTTGTTCGGGACTACCGCAGGGCTACAATTGCGCGTTCTCACCGAGCTCCATTACTCCGAGTGGAACCGGAGTGCAGACGGTAAAGATGGCGATCACTAACCAGAGCACGGCTATGCTGGAGCACTCGCGGTCAGGTCAGGGCTTGATGGCGCTTGCGGGCATCTTTCTTCTCGGGCTGCCCCTGTGCTGGCGTTCGCATCGCAAGCTGCTTGGAACAATCTGCATCCTGGTGCTGTCCTGCTGGTTGGGCGTTGCGATCTCCGGATGCAATTCAACCAGTCATGCGAGCTACACCGTGACTGTAACCGGCACCAGTCTGCCTCTCACCCATACGGTCACCATTCAGGTGCAGAAGTAGCGCCGCAATGCATTACTCCAACTGACGTACAAAGCGAAACGTCGTCCGCAGCCGAAACGGTTGCGGACGACGTTTCATCTCATCACTCTGCATGGCAGCAAAGACAGAAGCGGAGAAGCTGACAAGCTCACCGGTGTCCTGGGGCAGGGTGTTGCGCGAGGCGGAAGTAAAGTTCACAGATAAAGGAAGGGTATGTTTTCACGGCTTTTGAGGGGTTGTGGTTGCCTGATGTTGTGCGGTTGGCTTTTCGCTTTACAGGTTGCATACGGCGAGAGGGGGTTGGCGGTGCCTCCGCTGCGGACGGATGGTGCTGCGATCAAGGACTCGCGCGGAGCAGTGGTGCGCCTTGTTTCGGTCAGCTGGTACGGCTTTGATCAGGGCGAGTTTGTTGTTGGCGGTCTGGACCATGCTCCGCTAAAGGATCTAGCGCGCCAAATTCGTGCAATGGGATTCAACTCAGTTCGGTTGCCGTGGGCGAATCAGACAGTCGAAAGCAATCCGGTGGTTCCAGACTATGCGTTGAGTGCGAACCCCGAATTTCGTGGAAAACACGCACTGGAAATCATGGATGCGGTGATCAATGCACTCGCAGCCGAGCACCTGTTGGTGATTTTAGACAATCACGTGAGCCGTGCTGACTGGTGCTGCAACGACAAGGACGGCAACGGTCTCTGGTATAACCACGACTATCCTGAGCAGCAGTGGACCAAGGACTGGAAGACCTTGGTGCGGCGATACAAGTCGCAACCCTACGTAGTGGGTGCCGATCTGCGGAATGAACCGCGCAGTGGCGCCAAGTGGGGCGGCAACGATCCTGCTGTTGACTGGCATGCCGCCGCGGAGCGCGGTGGAAGTGCAGTTCTTGCGGAGAACCAAAACCTGCTGGTGATAGTAGAAGGCCCGAACTATTCACTGAACTTAGAGGACTTCGGGCGATTGCCCGTCCGGCTACCGGTTGCGCACAGGCTCGTATACTCGCCGCATAACTACGGCTGGAGCCAGCCCACTCCGCAGGGTTATGAAGAGTTCAAGGGTTACCTTCATCACAAGTGGGGATATCTAGGCTCAGGTGACCATTCGATTCCAATATGGGTCGGAGAGTTTGGAGTTTGCCAGAACCCAGAGGACTGTCGTCAATTCGGTTCGTGGCTGCCGTTTCTTTTGCGCTATATGGCTGAGACCGGAGTCGGCTGGAGTTATTGGTCGTTGAATGGCACGCAATCGAGCGGGGAAGGCAGGCTATACGGCAAGACAGAGACCTACGGCTTGTTAAGCACCGACTATCAGCACATTGCCGCGCCGAATGTTCTAAAGAAAATGGAAGCGGCCGGATTGCGCCCCGCGTCAGTTAAGTAGACAGGATCAACGTCGAGAGATTGGACGGGTTTTCCCTTGTGGATGCCGCGCGGCTTTGGTTGACTTATTCCGCACGGATAGCTGGAGTCGATTCACGATGTTATGTGAACGATATCTCTCAACAGTTTCAACCGTGGAGTTGTCTCGTGAGATTTTTAAGATTTGTTGGTTTGTTGTCGTTGGGTGTGTGCGCAGCTGGAATTGGTGCACGAGCCGAGAGCTTGCCTCAACTTGTACAGGGCAAGAGCGGGCGCACGCTGCTGGTGGATGGAAAGCCCTACTTCGTTTTGGGTGCGCAGGTGCATAACTCGAGTGGGTGGCCAGCGACCCTCGAATCGGCGTGGCCGGATCTAGAGCGTATACATGCGAACACGATCATGGTTCCTGCGTACTGGGAGGCGGTTGAGCCAGCACGCGGACAGTTCGATTTCGCCAATATTGATGCGGCGATTGACGGTGCACGACAACATGGTCTGCGGATCGCCTTGCTTTGGTTTGGAACGTGGAAGAATGGCGGCATGGCGTATGTGCCTGCATGGGTGAAAGAGAATCCACAGGAATATCCGCCGATGCTGGACGAGAATGGGAACGCGATCAACGCGCTCTCTCCACTTTCCGAGACAAATCTTGCTGCCGACCGCGACGCATTTGCCGCGTTGATGCGTCATCTTCGCGACAAAGATGGAGAACGGCATACGGTGATCATGGTCCAGGTGGAGAATGAAGCCGGATCACTGGGGAGCGACCGCGATTACTCGAAGGCGGCGAACAGTGCATTCCAAAACGGCGTTCCTGACATCGTGGTGACATCGCTTAAGAAGCAGCATGGGAGTTGGCAGCAGGTGTTTGGAGCAGATGCGCCTGAGGCGTTTTCTGCTTACTATGTTGCGCGATACATAGGCCAGGTTGCGGAAGCTGGGAAGCGTGCGTATCCACTTCCAACGTATGTAAATGTGTGGCCGCGCGAGCAGCCGGGGCTGCTGCGGCCTGGGTTCTCTTCTCCTAGCGGCGGCGCGGTCTCGTGGCTGCTGGATATGTGGAAGCAAGTGGCGCCGGCTGTCGATGTGATTGGGCCGGATAACTATGACACGAATTTCATGCTATTTCGGATGATATGCGACCGGTATGCGCGTGCAGACAATCCTCTGTTGATCCCAGAGACGGGGACCTCACCGGCGCATGCGCGGCACGCGTTCTATGCAATTGCCGATTACAACAGCATCGGCATCTCAGTGTTTGGGGTGGATGGGAACGCTCCGCGCGGGAAGGCGGTCGACCGCGAGAGCGAGACTGCAATCAACTACCGCCTGATTGGGGCTGTGATTCCGCAGTTACTTAGCATGCGTGATGAAGGTCATCTGCATGCAGCCGTAGAAGAGGATGGAATTGCCAATCCGCAGATGTTGTTCGACAACTATGATGCAGTTGCGCGGTTCGGAACAGTGAGCAACGTTTACGGCGGTGATCGCGGTGCCGGAAACCCTGAAATCGATGGGCGTGTGTTGGTCGGTCAGTTGGGTACCGACGAATTCCTGGTGTTGGGAAGCCATGCGAATGTTGTCTTTCAGCCAAAGCTGGGCGATACAAAGAAGCAAGCTGTAGTTGTATCAGTAGAAGAGGGGAGTTATGAGAACGGCGTGTGGAAGAGGACTCGACTGCTGAATGGTGACGAGACTTACTTCGGGTTGATTCTGCCACGTGAAGGCGCAATGTTGCGCGTGAAGCTGATGCGCCGTTAGTCGAGCAACAGGAGATTGATGACTGTGATTCGTAAGTTGTTAAGTATTGTTGGTGCGGTCGTGCTTGCGGGTACTGGGTGTGGATCTGCTGCGGCCAGTGCTCAACCTGCACAAAAGTCTCTGCAGATTGTGCAAAACATCTCACCTGTTGCGAAGACGCGAAAGTTGAACGAGAAGGATCTCAAAGCCTACTTGTTTGTCTACTTTAAAGATGAGACACACTCAATCTATTTTGCGACATCAAAGGAAGGTTACACCTTTACCGATGTAAACAACGGTGAGCCCGTGGTGCTCGGCGAAAACATCGCCGAGCAGAAGGGCGTTCGTGATCCGCACATCATGCGCGGACCCGACAATGCGTTCTATCTGTCGATGACGGATCTGCATATCTACGGGAAACAAGCAGGCTTTCGAGCGACGCAGTGGGAGCGTCCAGCAGAGCAGTATGAGTGGGGCAACAATCGGGCTTTGATCTTTATGAAGTCGTACGACCTGATTCATTGGACACATTCGATTGTTCGAATCGACAAACTGTTCCCTGATTTTGGCGATATCGGTTGTGCGTGGGCGCCGGAAACCATCTTCGACTCCGCAAAAAACCAGCTGATGGTCTACTTCACGACGCGCATCGGCACCGGGGCAAATTTCATGGTGTACTCGTATGCGAATGACTCGTTTACAACGCTGGAAACCGCTCCGAAGAGGTTATTCACTTACCCCAAAGAGAATGTGAATACGATCGACGGCGATATCACGAAGATCGGCGACAAGTATCACCTCTTCTACGTTGCTCACAATAAGCCAGGGAACATACGTCATGCTGTTTCAAGCAAGATCAATGAGGACTATGTCTATGAGCCGCAGAAGGTGGACCCGGAATCTGTGGGCAGTGAAGCGCCGAATCTGTGGCGGCGCAATGGCACCAACACGTACGTGTTAATGTACGACGTCTTTGGCGCCCATCCGCATAACATGGGCTTCTCTGAGACCACCGACTTTGTTCACTATAAGAATCTGGGCAGGATGAGCGAAGGGGACTCTCCGATGAAGGGCACGAATTTCTCTGGCCCAAAACACGGAGCGGTTATCTCGATTACGTTGGATGAACTGCGCCGGCTGAATGCGTACTTCGGCAATAGGAACTGAACTGACAACGGTCCATTGCACCTTACCGCTGGTAACAGCCAAACCGACGGGGTACTATCCTATGTGCAAAAGTTCACTGGTTTGTGAGGGAAGCAATGACCGAGGGCCTCAAAAATCAGAACGGGATCGGCTCCAGCATGAATCTCCAGTCTCCCCGTGCTGGGGCGAATCGCACCGCGCTCCTTGAGCTACTCGCAACCATTCGCACCCAAGAAGAGACAATCCGGCGGGGAGGCGGCACAGCTGCCGTGGCGGCCCAGCACGCAAAAAAACGCCTCTCGGCGCGCGAACGCTTGGAACTTTTGCTCGATCAGGAGAGCGAATTCCTTGAGCTAGGTCTCTGGGCAGCCCATGACATGTACGGCGAGTTTGGCGGTGCCCCTGGCGCAGGCGTCGTCACCGGACTCGGCCGGGTGTGTGGCCGTCTGTGCATGATCATCGCAAACGACGCGACTGTAAAGGCCGGCGCTTTCTTCCCGATGACCGCCAAGAAAGTGATCCGCGCCCAGACCATTGCGCTTGAAAACCACATCCCCACGCTCTATCTGGTCGATTCCGCCGGTGTCTTCCTCCCATTGCAGGAGGATGTTTTTCCGGATACGGACGATTTCGGCCGCGTCTTTCGCAACAATGCGGTCATGAGCGCGCGTGGCATTCCGCAAATCACCGCGATCATGGGCATGTGTGTTGCCGGGGGCGCGTACTTGCCGGTAATGACCGATACGGTGCTGATGACGGAAGGCTCTGGGCTCTTTCTCGCAGGTCCGTCGCTGGTGCAAGCTGCTATCGGGCAGAAGACAGACGCCGAGGAACTTGGTGGAGCGGCAATGCACGCGGCGGTTTCGGGCACGGTCGACTTCAAAGAGCCGGATGACCACCACTGTCTTGCGCGCATGCGCTCGCTTGTAGACAAGTTCGGTGCGCACGGATCGGCGAGCGGCCCCACGGGCCAATTTAGTCATACGGCCTACGATGCAAACCGCGATGCGCCGAAGTTTCCCATGGAAGATGTGTACGGGTTGCTGAATCCGTCGTCTGGCGCAAGCAACGTCTACGACATGCGAGAGGTTATCGCACGCATCGCAGACCGCAGTGAGTTTGACGAGTACAAGGCCGAGTTCGGCCGAACCGTTTTATGCGGCTACGCGCGCATCGGCGGATACGCCGTCGGCATCGTCGCCAACCAGAAGACCAATCAAGACCAGGCCGTTGCCTCAGGCCCATCCGCTGGAGCACGGCGAATTGAGATCGGCGGCGTCATATATACCGAGGGGGCGCAAAAGGCCTCCCGCTTCATTATGGACTGCAATCAGCAACTGGTGCCGCTCGTCTTTCTGCACGACGTGAATGGCTTCATGGTGGGCAAGGATGCTGAGTGGTCGGGCATCATCCGCGCGGGCGCAAAGATGGTCTCCGCCGTGAGCAACAGCGTAGTTCCCAAGATCGCCGTCATCATCGGTGGCAGCTTTGGGGCCGGGCACTATGCAATGTGCGGCAAGGCATACGATCCACGTTTTCTCTTTGCCTGGCCTACGGCTCGCTATGCAGTGATGAGTGGTGCATCCGCGGCCACTACTCTGGCGGAGGTCCGTGCCAGGCAAGTCGAGCGCGGAGGCAAGGTTCTCTCTGAATCTGAAAAGGAAGCGCTGTACGAGGAGATCAGGTCCTCTTACGACAAGCAAGCCGACCCGCGCTACGGCGCAGCCCGTCTATGGATTGATGCCATCATCGATCCAGCCAGGACTAGAGATGTGCTGATAGCGGCGCTCGATGCTTGCGCAATGAGCGCGGATGTTGGGAAATTCAATCCCGGAGTACTTCAGACATGAACGATTAAGAAGCGTCCTGATTCGGCAGTTCGAGATTCGGCATCCTACCGGCCAGAGCCGTAGAAAGCCTGTGCATCTCGCAGGAAAGGAGTCTCAGCATGAGCGTCATCAGCGCAAAAGCCGAAAGTCTCTATCCATTCATCCTGACCGAGGAGCAGGAGCAGCTTCGGCGCGAGATTCGCGAATTTGCTATGCGCGAAATCGCTCCCAATGTAATGAAGTGGGACGAAGCGAGCGAATTCCCCCTCGCAACAATCAAGAAGCTCGGCCAGATGGGATTGCTTGGAGTTATTTTCCCTACGGAGTTAGGTGGCGCAGGTCTGAGCTATGTCGACTACGTGCTGGCAATCGAAGAGCTGTCCTCTGTCGACGGCTCGATTGGGATCATCGTAGCAGCGCACAACTCGCTCTGCTCCAATCACATTTTTATCGCTGGCAATGAAGCCCAGAGGAGAAAGTATGTTCCTCTCCTTGCAAGTGGCGAATGGCTGGGAGCATGGGCTCTGACCGAGCCCGGCGCGGGCTCAGACGCCAGCAACTCGCGCACTACGGCCGTAAAGAAAAGCGACCGCTATGTACTCAACGGCTGCAAGACCTTCATCACCAATGGCCGCTACGCCGACGCGGCGGTTGTTCTCGCCGCAACTGACAAGTCCAAAGGCACACACGGCCTCTCAGCTTTTCTCGTTGAAAAAGGAACGAATGGGTTCCGCCCCGGCAAAAAAGAGAACAAGCTCGGCCTGCGCGCCAGTGACACAAGCGAACTGATCTTCGAAGACTGTGAGATACCAGCCGAGAATTTAATTGGCCTCGAAGGCGAAGGGTTCATCGATGCCATGCGCGTGCTTGACGGCGGCAGAATCTCCATTGCAGCGTTGGCCCTGGGCATCGCGCGCGGCGCACTCAACGCTGCACTGAAATACGTGAAAGAGCGTCAGCAATTCGGCAAAGCCATTGCCGAGTTCCAGGGCATTCAATGGAAGCTGGCAGATATGGCGACACAGTTGGATGCGGCGCGCCTTCTCACTCAGCGCGCAGCCGTTCTAAAGGATGCAGGCCGCAAAGTGACTCGCGAGTCTTCCATGGCTAAGCTCTTCGCAAGCGAGGTGGCAGTAAAAATCTGCGACGATGCCGTCCAGCTCTTTGGCGGCTATGGATTCATCAAGGACTATCCGGCCGAGAAGTTCTATCGCGACGTGAAGCTGTGCACCATCGGTGAGGGTACCAGCGAGATTCAGCGCATGGTCATTGCGCGCGAGATTCTCAAGGTCTACCCTTCGCGCGGTTAGTGTGCGATCGCTCTGTTTCAGAGCACACGAATCGAGATGGATCGGGTTCGATGCAAATGGGCGATGCCGTCAAAATCGTCGAGTGCCCGCGGGACGCATGGCAAGGCCTTCCCGGGCACATACCGCTTGAAGTCAAAGCAGATTACCTGCGCCTGCTGATCGCTGCAGGATTCAAGCACATTGACGCGGTGAGCTTCGTTTCACCTGCTGCCGTGCCCCAAATGGCAGACTCTGAAGAGCTGCTCTTACAACTAGCGCCACCGGCGGATGTTGAGATCATCGGCATCGTGGTGAATGAAAAAGGGGCGCAACGCGCAGTTCGGAATCGCAGTGTGCTTACGCTCGGGTTTCCCTACTCCATCTCGCCCGAGTTTCTACGGCGCAATCAGAGGCAAACACGCGAGCAGTCGCTCAATACACTGCGAACCATTCGTTCAATCGCAGAGCGCGAGGGCCGCGAAATGGTCGTCTACATCTCGATGGCATTCGGAAACCCCTATGGCGAGTCGTGGAGCATCGATTACGTGTTGCAGGCATGTACGCTGCTCATCGAGACCGGAGTGACGCAGATATCCCTGGCCGATACGTGCGGCATCGCAGGACCGGAGACAGTTGCAGAGCTGCTTTCAGCTGCAATAGTGCACTGCCAAGGTGTCGAGATTGGAGCACACCTACATGCTCGCACGGAACAGGCTGCCGCGAGCATACGTGCAGCATTCAATGCAGGGTGCAGGCGCTTCGACTCTGCCATTGGCGGTCTTGGTGGATGCCCGTTCGCGCAGGATGAGCTTGTCGGCAATATCCCCACGGAGATTTTGCTGGCTGAGTTGTACTGCATGGGTGCGGCGCCTCTTCCAATTAGCCCGCTCGAACCACTGCTCGATGCAACCAGAGAGATATCGGCCCGCTTTGGCGCGTACGCCCATTCGACCGCAGGAGAGATATGACCTACCGAACGATTATCGTAGAAGATCATCCTCCAGTCTGCACCATCACTTTGAATCGTCCTGATCGCCGGAACGCGATGACCAAGGAAATGCAGACGGAGCTGATCAGCGCCTTTGAAGATACCGTCGCGAGCGATTGTCGCGTGCTTATTCTCACAGGCGCCGGCGAGGCATTCTGTTCCGGGCTTGATCTCTCAGAGTTACAGTTGCTATCTGACAAGTCACCCGAAGAGCACCGGATCGATGCAGAGAGAATTGCACGCTTGTTCATGACTCTCTATGAACTCCCCATCCCGACAATTGCTGCCGTGAACGGAGCTGCGATTGCCGGAGGAACAGGGCTTGCGTTGATCTGCGACTTCACGCTCGCAACGCCGTCGGCCAAGTTCGGCTTCACTGAGGTACGGATCGGCTTCGTGCCTGCGCTGGTCTCGGCGTTTCTATCCATGCAGGTGGGCGACAAAGTCTGTCGCGATCTGCTGCTAACCGGGCGCGTCTTTGGCGCCGATGAGGCGATGCGGCTCGGTCTCGTCAATCAGGTGATCGCGGCCAATGCACTCATGACGCATGCTGAAACTCTGGCGCAATCGCTGCTTGCCAACAGTCCGCAATCTCTGCGCGCGACAAAACAACTGCTCGCATCCCAAAATCGTTTGTGGCTCCAAGCCGCAATCGCAATCGCGCTCGATGCAAATGCAGAATCGCGCCTGACCAGCGACTTTGGCGAAGGCGTCGCTGCATTTTTGGAAAAGAGAAAGCCTGCCTGGAAGAAGTGAGACCAACGGACTGACCTAGCGAAAGCGCAATGGCGCACCGGTGCGCTGCTCAACCAGCGCAGGCGTCACGCCTTCTGCAAGCTCAACAATCTCAAAGCCTGTATCGGCTACATCCAATACGCAAAGATCTGTGATCACGCGATGAACGACCCTGAGGCCTGTCAGTGGCAGCGTACACTCGCGCAACAACTTATGTCCGCCGTCGGGAGTGTTGTGCTCCATCAAGACGATGACGCGTTTCACTCCGGAGACAAGATCCATCGCTCCACCCATGCCTTTCACGCGCTTACCTGGAATCATCCAGTTGGCCAGGTCACCGTGCTCTGACACCTGCATGGCGCCGAGTATGGCCAGATCGATGTGCCCGCCGCGAATCATCGCAAACGAATCGGCACTCGAAAACGTTGACGCTCCGGGAACAAGCGTCACGGTCTCTTTTCCTGCATTGATCAGATCGGCATCGACCTCTGACTCCAGTGGATATGGCCCCATTCCAAGCAGGCCATTCTCGGATTGCAGAACCACGCTCATACTCTCAGAGATGTAATTGGCAACAAGCGTAGGAATGCCAATGCCGAGATTGACATAGAATCCATCCCGCAGCTCCTTCGCAGCACGCGCAGCCATCTGGTTCCGTCTCCATGCCATCGGCTCAAGCCTCTCGTGTCGTTCTCTTTTCGATCCTTTTCAGCGAATTCGGAATATGCACGATGCGATGTACGAAGATGCCCGGCGTATGTACTTCATCCGGATCTAAATCACCAGGCTCAACCAATTCCTCTACCTCTGCGACAGTGATCCTGCCGCAGGTGGCAGCATTCGGATTGAAGTTACGAGCAGTTCGCCGATAAATCAGATTGCCGTGTAGGTCGCCTTTCCACGCCTTTACCAGCGCGAGATCCGCCTGGATGCTGCGCTCAAGAACATAGGTCATGCCATCGAACTCCTTGTGTTCTTTTCCTTCGGCGACGAGTGTGCCCACGCCCGTGCGTGTGTAGAATCCAGGAATTCCCGCGCCTCCCGCGCGCATTCGCTCTGCCAATGTCCCTTGCGGACAGAACTCTACTTCGAGCTCACCTGAAAGAAACTGCCGCTCGAATTCGGCATTTTCGCCCACGTAGCTCGAGATCATCTTCCTGATCTGATGTGTCGCGAGCAGCATCCCCAAGCCAACGCCATCGATGCCAGCGTTGTTGCTCGCGATCGTCAGATTGCGCATACCGGTGTCGCGCAGCGCCTCGATCAGCCCCTCAGGAATTCCGCAGAGCCCGAAACCGCCGATCGCCAGCAGCATTCCGTCATGCACAACGTCTTCCAGTGCAGTTTTCGGACTGGAGAAGAGCTTGTTCATAGCAACTCCCAGGCAGCACCGGCCAGCACTCACTCACTTCGACGGATGTTTTACACGAACCGCTGCCCGATTGCCAAACGGCTTCCTCGCCGTATTCGCTGTAGTACAGGCCAACGCGCAAACTCCGCAGTTCGTTCCGCCACGCACAATTGCCGCGATAAGGATGAAATAAAGATTGTTGACAAACGGTTGCTCTCATGTTGTGATCGAAAACCACAGGGCAAGTGTTAAAAAACAACACATCGTCGAAAGCAGCCGCCGCGCAGGAGCGGCAGGCACGGATTCTGCTCTACATCCGCGAGCAGGGAACGGCATCAATCGGTCAGATCGCGGATGAGTTTGCTGTATCCGAGATGACGGTGCGGCGGATGCTGCACCAGTTGAGCGATCAGAATCTGATCATTCGCACGCCGGGTGGGGCTCTGGCTGTTCGCTCCGGATCAATGGAGCGCACATTCCTTGAGCGTGCGGGAAAGATGTCGGCGGCCAAGGATGCGTTGGGTCGGGCTGCCGCATCTCTGGTGGAAGAGGGCGAGACGATCGTTCTCGACTCTGGTACGACCACGCAATATGTGGCGCGGCATCTGGCGCCGCGATCGAACATTGTGGTGATCACGGCATCGCTGGCCGTGTTGGAAGAGCTTGCTGGGAGTCCGAGCATTGAGGTCAAACTGACGGGCGGATCATATCGCCGGGCAAGCCACGACCTGTGCGGGCTGGCGCTGGAGGCGGCGTTTGAGAATATCTACGCTGACCGGGTGTTCTTTGGTGCGGCTGCCTTGTCGTTTACCAAGGGCGCAATGAACTTTGATCAGGAGATGTCGAGATCGATCCTGAAGGCTGGCCGGCAAAAAGTGCTGGTCATCGACAGCAGCAAGATAGGAATGGAGGCGGTATATCGGTATTGCCCGATCGAGCAGTGCGATCTAGTAATCACCGATAGCGGAGCGAAGGCAGCGGATGTAAAGAGACTGCGTAAGCTCACACAAGTAATCGTCACGGAATAACCATCCGAGAAGGTTGTCCGTAGAAACGTTCAGGAGAGGTGTGACGATGAAACGCGCAGGAATTCTGTGTGCGATTGCATTTCTTGCAGCAGCCTGTAGTTTTGGCCAGGTGAACACAGGCAAGATCTCCGGCTTCATCACCGACACAAGCGGAGCGATGATTCCCGGTGTTCCGGTCGTGGCCGTTAATGACAGCACCGGAGTTGCGACAACGAGCAGCTCCTCTGCAACTGGCGAATACCTGCTCAACTTCCTCGTGCCAGGTACCTATCACCTCAAAGTGGAGCACGCGGGATTTCAAACAGTTGTGCGTTCAGGCGTCGTCGTGAATGCAGGCGTAACCGTACGAGCCGACTTTGCACTTCGTGTTGGCGAAACCGTGCAAACCGTTACGGTCGAGTCGAACCCCATCACCGTAGCGACGGAGAGCTCAGAGCTCTCGCAGACCTTCTCCACCGAAGAGGTGCAAACGCTGCCCAACCTTGATCGCAATCCGCTGTATCAGATGAATATGATCCCGGGCGCAAACAACGAATCGGGCAGCGGCAACTATGGCACCAACGGCGGCGAAAACGGTTCGGCTGTTGGTCAGTCGCGCCCGCAGCTGGCGTCCATCGGCGGCATCGACAGCAACGCAACTTCTGTATACATCGAGGGCGTGCCAAATCGCGAGCCGCAGAATGCATACATCAGCCTGACGCCGGGCATCGAGGCGGTGCAGGAGTTGCAAGTCTATACCGGAAAGTACAACGCCGAATTCGGCTTCTCCGGCAGCGCCGTCGTGAACATTACCACCAAGTCGGGCGGCGAACAGTACCACGGCGTGCTCTTTGAGTTCCTGCGCAACGAGGCCTCGGACGCATTGAACTATTTCGCTGGCGGTACCAGCAAGACGCCCTTCCGGCGCAATCAGTTCGGCGGGGCGTTCAGCGGTCCGGCCTTCCGCAAAAAGCTGTTCTTCTTCGGCGACTACGAGGGAACGAGAGTCTACTCGAGCTCGCCGGCCTACACCACGGCGCCAACGGCGAAGATGCTCACCGGTGATTTCTCAGAGCTCTACGTACCTGGCGAGGTGGACGACGCGGGCAATACCTATGGACAGATCTACGATCCATCCACGCGCGTCTTCGACACTTCGGGCAATGTGGTCAGTGCGCAGCCGTTCACTGGCAACGTGATCCCGTCCTCACAATGGGACTCGGTTGCATCCGCCATGAACGCTGCAAAGATCTTCGGCGTAGCGAACCTTTCGGGCATCAGCCAAAATCTGTATTTTCTCAGCATCAATCGGCAAAACGTTGACCAGGGCGATGGGCGCATCGACTTCAACCACTCGGCGCGCGACCGCATGTTCTTCCGCTACTCGGTGTTGAGCTCCACCAACGACAACTCGACCAACGTGAACCAGTTCTTTCAAAACGGCAATGTGAACTCGATTACGTTGGATCAGAATCTGCAGGTCTCTGACCTGTTCAGCTTCAGCTCCACCCGCATGAATGAAGTGCGCCTCGCCTTCAACCGCTCGAACGTGAAGACCTCAACTCACAGCCAGGATGCGGACTGGAACAACACATTCGGGATTCCCAACGGCAACCTCGGCACAGGAGATACGAAGGGCCTGGCAGAGTTCAACATGTCGGGAGTGCCGAGTATCGCCACGCCAGACTGGGTCGGCTACATCGTGAGCAACACCTTCGCTGGCACCGACAACTTCACGTGGATCAAGGGCCGTCATCAGATCAAGGTTGGCGCAAACCTGAACTATATTGTGGATGTTTCCGCAGACACGATTGGCGGCGACGATCCGCGCGGCACTCTGACCTTTGATGAGGCGATGACCTCCTACGACGGTGTGGGCTACAGTGGCGGTGGCAATTCTTCGAATGCTCTCTCCATACAGCCGGTCGGCTATCCAAGCTTCCTGCTCGGCACTATGACGAAGAGCGCGCGCGCACGCTTCCTGATTGGGGCTCCGTATCAGAGCCTGTGGCAAAACGCATGGTATGTCCAGGACGATTTCAAAGTCCTTCCCTCGCTGACGTTGAATCTCGGACTGCGCTATGAGCTGACTACGCGTCCGGTCGAGCGGCACAATCGCGAGTCGAACTGGGACACGCTCACCAACACGCTGGTGGTGGCCAGTGGAAGCGACCGTTCTCCTTCGCTGAATCTCGACGCGGCAGATTGGGGGCCGCGCGTAGGCTTCGCATGGAGCCCGGATCACGGCAAGACCAGCATCCGTAGCGGCTTCGGCACCTCGTATTGGATGGCATATTGGAGCGGGCCGCTGACCATTCTTGGCCTCACCTATCCGAACTATGCCAAGAGCGTTTACCTCACGCCAAACAGCCTTACGCCCTCCCTCTCACTCTCGACAGACGGATTGCCTGTGCCGGCTGCAACCTATGACAGTTCTGGCAATCTGACGATCCCCGACAATGCACTTATTCGCGGCGTTGACCAGGACTGGAAGACACAGCGTGTCGATCAGGCCACCTTGAATGTGGAGCGTGAGCTCAGGCCAGGCATGCTGCTCGATCTTGGTTACATGCACGTGCAAGGGCACAAAAATCTGCACTCGAAGAACATCAACCAGGCTCCTCCGCAGGCGCAGGGCGTGGACTATAACACTGAGCGTCCGCTGTACTCCACCTATCCCCAGCTTGGCGATGTTCCCATATCGCAATCGGTAGCCGGCACATGGTACGACGCGCTGACCGTGCGCTTTGCCGCGAACCTGGGCAAGAGCCTGTATGCGAATGCCAGCTATGCGCATGGACGAAGCTTTGCAAACGGCAACAACCTCGACCAGAACAATATCAACCAGTATTACGGTCCAACGCAGGAAGACATTCCGCACATCGTTAATGCACAGCTTCGGGCAAGTCTTCCTTTCGGGCGCGGGCGTCGCTATCTGTCGCACTCTTCGCGGCTGGCTGATACCTTCCTTGGCGGATGGGACTACGCGGCACTCGTGCATATTCGCAGTGGTGTTCGCTTCGATGTCACTGACAACGATTCGTCGTCGTTGAACAACGGACAGAACAACCGCCCGGACCGTGTGGGCAGTGGCAAACTGAACCATCCCACAGTGAATCAGTGGTTCGATACAAGTGCGTTCATTGTGCACACCACTCAGGCAACATACGGAACATCGGGCATCAACCCGCTCTATACCGACGGCGAGCAGCAGCTCGACTCGTCTCTCTCGAAGACATTCAACTTCACTGAGCAGCACCAGCTCGAGTTTCGTGTGGATGTGTTCAACACCTTCAACCATCCGAACTTCAGTGCGCCGGATGCGGTGGTTGGCGACTCTGCTGAAGGGCAGGTGTCGTCGACTGGCGTGGACAACAGACGTATGCAATTTGCCCTCAGATACACGTTTTGAGGAGCGGGGGCAGCCCGGTCACTCGGGATCAGGCTGCCCTATTTTTACTCGATGTCGTTTGACCGCTGGGGCGCACCTGGATTACGCGCATGGCGAGAAGAAATGTGGAGAGCGTGGCTTTGACGGATCGACCGAAGTTGCTTGTCATCGGGGCAGGTGGCTTTATTGGGGCCCATGTACGTAAGGCTGTTGCGGCTGTTGGGACCTTTGACGTAACGTATGCGGGTCGCCTGGCTCTTCCTGAGAGCGGCATCCATGAAATCAACATCGCATCGACGGTGAGTGTCGATCAGGTCTTTCGTCACGTTCGACCGCAGGCTGTATTGCTGTTGGCTGCAATCTCCGACATCGACAAATGCGAAGCTTCGCCGGAGATGGCCTTCGCTGTAAATGCAGCAGGCGCTGAAAATGTGGCGAACGCATGCGCGCGCACTGGCGCAAGGCTACTCTTTACTTCGACAGCCGCTGTATTCGACGGCTCGCGGCACGGATACCGCGAAGAAGACCCTCCCGCGCCGCTGAGCGTGTATGGAAAATCGAAGGCTCAGGCAGAACAAGCGGTATCGGCGCTCACGCCGTCGGCAATCATCCTGCGTTTCGCGCTTGTTTTGGGATTCGCCGGTAAGAGAGATACGAACGCAATGCTCGACCGTGTCATGGCGCGTTGGAAACAAGGACATCCAGTGGCATTTCCAACAAGCGAGGTGCGCAATCCGATCGACGCGGGCACACTGGCAGCGGTCATGGCGCGGCTTCTTGAGCCGGGCGACGCAGCAGTGCATGGGGTATATCACGTTGGAGCCAGCGACAGCGCATCGCGCTATGAATTGGGCTTGCAACTCGCCGCACGTGCCGGTGTGCCGGTTAGCCTGGTGCACGCCCAGGGAGAGCCACCTCCAGGACGAGCACCGCGCGGTGCGGACCACTTCTTACTGACTGACAAAATTCGACGTGAATGTGGCATAGAGTTTGGCTCGACAGCCAATGTGATTGAAAGGTGCTTTGCATGAGTTTGCCTAAGGCAGTACTTGAGTTGGAGTTCGGACATGGGTCTCGTTACGGCGATGAAGAACAGCAGGCTCTGTTAGAGGTGTTGGGCGCTAACGCCCCGTCCTGCGGACCGCGCGTGAAGGAGTTTGAAGAGAAGTTTGCGCAGTACTGTGGCGCGAAGTATGGCCTGGCATGCACGTCAGGCACCACGGGTCTGCAGTTGACCATGATTGCCGCGGGTGTGGGGCCCGGTGATGAGGTCATCACAACGCCGATCAGCTGGATCGCTACGGCGAATGCCGCAGCGGTGCTCGGCGCAAAGGTGATCTTTGCCGATGTAGATCCGCTCACGCTGAATCTAGACCCCGCGAAGGTGGAAGAAAAGATCACTCCGCGCACCAAAGCCATTATGCCGGTGCATCTGTTCGGCCAGTGCGCTGAGATGGATGCATTGAACGAACTAGCGCAGTCCCGTGGCATCTTTGTGGTGGAGGATGCGGCACACGCGGCAGGTGCGAGCTATAAAGGCCGCCCCGCAGGTGCGCTTGGCGACATGGCCGTCTTCAGCTTTCATCAACAAAAGAACATGGTCACTCTGGGGGAAGGCGGCATGATCACGACTAATAACCATGCGCTCTACGAACGCATGCTGTCGTATCGTTCGCTCTGCTGCCGCTCGTACGACCCCAAGGGCAAGTATCTGGCGATGGACGATGCGGCACGGCCGATGGGAAAGCAGTATTGGTACCTCGACTTCGACGACATTGGCTTCAACTACCGCATGACCGATGCACAAGCTGCCGTGGGGCTGGAGCAGTTGAAGAAACTCGCCGAGTTCAACGCACGGCGCGTCGAGATTGCGCAGCTTTACACCGAAGGGTTGAAGGGGATTCCCGGGCTGCGGCTTCCACACGTCGAGCCCTGGAACAATTCGGCGTATCACGTCTATTGCATCCTACTCGAGGACGACTTTGCCAAATCGAAGGACGACTTCATGTGGGCGATGTACACCGAAAAGAAAATCAAAGTGTGGTCGCACTACATGCCGATTCATCTCACGACGGCGTATCGCAAGCTCGGCCACGGCGACGGCGAGTGTCCGATCGCTGAGAAGCTGTTCCATCAATACGTAAGCCTGCCCATTCATCCGCGCATGACGAACGACACGGTGCAGTACGTAATCGATAGCATTCGGGAGCTGGCATGAGCAGCTTCGAGCAAACGGTAGCGGCTCTACGCGGTCCGGGCCAGTTCTTTGCCCGCGAGCGTGCGGTTCACGTGAGCCGTGCGCCTGGCCGGCTGGACCTCATGGGCGGCAACGTGGACTACACAGGCGGCTTCGTCTTCGAGAGCACAATCGCCGAGGCCACCTGGGCAGCTGTACAGGTGCGCACCGACCAGCAGGTGACCTTCTGGAATCCGCAGATGAAAGACGAGGGCTGGACCGAGCGCGTCACATTCGAGCTGGCACAGTTTGCCAATGAAGATGCGGTACGGCAAATGGCAAAAGCCGATCCGCTTGCAGGATGGACAGCCTACGTTCTAGGCGCGATTTATCTGTTGCATCAACGCTATCCAGATCAAGTGCGGTCTGGCGTACACATCTATATCGAGTCGAACGTGCCGCTAAACAAAGGCGTCAGCTCATCCGCGGCTGTAGAAGTCGCAGTGATGAAATCCGCAGCATCGGCCTACGGAGTTGATCTCAGCGGCATCGTGCTGGCTGAGGCTTGCCAGTGGGTCGAGAACGTTATCGCCGGGTCTGCATGCGGCATCATGGATCAGGCTGCGAGCGTGCTAGGGGATGAGGGCTGCGTCCTGCCGATGCTGTGCCAGCCATGCGTCACCCAGGAGCCGATACGTCTTCCGGGTGGACTCTGTTGCTGGGCGATCGACTCGGGTGTGCGCCACGCCGTGACGGGTGCGGAGTACGAGGCTGCACGCGCCGCGGCATTCGTGGGCTATCGCATGATCTGCGAGTGGGAGAAGCTTCCCATCGCTCGCGATGCTGCCTCGGCCATCCCGCGATTCACTGACCCGCGCTGGTGCGGCTATCTATCCAATCTGACACCGTCTGAATTCCGTTCGCACTACGAGCGCAGGTTACCGGAGTCTGTCGCAGGAGAAGAGATTCTCGCTCAAGGCGGTGAGCACCCTGATCCATTTACAGCTATCCGGCCAGAGATCAACTACCGTGTGCGCGACTGCGTGCGCTATGCCGTGGAAGAGAATCACCGTATCCAGTTGTTCATCGATCTCGCGCGTTGCGCGGCCGCGGCTCCATCTGCTGCACTTTTTCGGCAGATGGGAGAGTTGATGTACCAGTCGCACTGGTCGTACACAGAGACTGGCTTGGGATGCGAAGCGACGGACCTGCTGGTAGGCCTGGTGCGCAGGCATGCCGGCGAGGATCAACTGTTCGGCGCGAAGGTGACAGGCGGCGGCGCTGGCGGAACAGTTGCTGTGCTAGGCAGCGCGAATGGCGCGGAGGCGTTCGAGGCTGTGGTGTCAGAGTACGCATTGCATCGCGGTGTCAAACCCTACGTCTTTAGCGGCAGTTCACCGGGTGCGGATCGCTTTGGCATTCATGTGGTGCGGGAGAGCATATGAGCGAGACACAAGCAGCACAGCAGCCGCGCGCCAGCTTTGCTGGCTACTTTCTTCTGCTTGTGCTGGCGTCGTTGATGTGGTCGGCGCAGGGCATCGCAGTCAAATTTCTTGATCCGTATCTCGGACCCATCGCGATCACCTTCCTGCCGTTCTATATCGCAACGCTGTTGTTGTTTCCGTTGCTCGTGAGGATGCGACGGCGCGATCCATCGCGGCAATCGCCTTCCTTGCGCGATTGGAGGCACTTTGCTATCGCCGGCATCGGTGGCCAGGTGCTTGCACAGCTTGGCATGACGTGGGGCATCAGCAAGTCACTGGCATCGAATGGCACAATCCTGAACCTGCTGATCCCAGTCATCAGCGCAGTGCTGGCCTCGATTTTGCTGAAGGAGCGCCTGACAAGCTTGCGCATTGCGTCGCTGGCGATTGGCCTGATCGGCGTGGCATTGATGTCGGTTAGCGATTTTCAGCAGGCATCCTTTGGATCCATGCACTATCTCACGGGCAATTTGCTCATCCTCGGCGGCTGTGTCGGATCGTCGTTCTTCAACGTGTACTGCAAAGGATTGATGAGCCGCTTTAATGATGTCGAGATTCTGATCTACAGCTACATCACTGCGTCTCTGGCCAGCATTCCGTTGCTGATATGGGTTGAGCCATTCCATTGGAAGACGCTGCTATTGCTCGATGCAAAAGCAATCGTGGCATTTCTTTTCCTGGCGCTGTTCATGTACGGCGCGTCAATGCTGCTGTTCTTCAAGGCTCTGCAACACCTTGACGTCACAGTGGCGTCCACTTCGCTCTACCTTGTTCCTGTGTTCGGCATCGCGCTCGCCGTCACGCTATTAGGAGAACGTCTGAACGCTATTGCCATCGCAGGCGCGGCAATCGTGCTAGGCGCAACCATCTTGCTGGGGCGTTATGAAAAGAGCTATTAAGTGTAGTGTGCTTCTCTCACTCTTCGCGGCAGTGTCGATCACCGCAGCGGCGCAGCAAAGCTTTCCAACCATCTCGACTGTGGATGCAAAGTCGATTGCTGGCAGGCCCGTGCAGTTGGATGACAGCGCCAAGCTGCTGCCGTGGCCAATGGCAGACAGTACCGGATACTCCTACTCCGGATATTTCCTGTCGCAGTGGACGATTGTCGAAGATCAGTTCAATCGGCAGCGTTTGCCCTACTTCTTCTGCTGTTTCGATTTCGACCGCACCACGTATGAGATGAATCCGGACTGGCACTGGGCCAACTCGACCGGCTATCTGCGCGCGATGATGGAAGGCTTCATCGAGAGACTGTATCCCTATACGGGCGACGCACGCACGCTAGAGTTTCTTGAGAACTTCGTCGACTACGAGCTCGAAAACGGCCGTACGCCCGCGGGGTATGCATGGGCTGAGGTTCCGTATCCATCTGCGAATCCTGGTGCACGACGCTACACCGGATGGAGCGAGCACGGCGAGGATTTTGTGGAACCGCACGTTGTGGGTGAGGATGGATACGCGTATCTGCGGCTCTACGAGATGACCGGCAACACGAAGTATCTGAAGGCCGCGATCAAATGCGCCGAGGCGTTGGTGAAGAACTTTACGCCGGGCGATGAGAAACGGTCGCCATGGCCGTATCGCTGCTTTGCGCGCGACGGGCGGATCGATGGCGGCAAAGGGATGTTCGGCTACTCGGCGAATGTTGTGGAGCCGATCATGCTGTTCGATGAACTGATCCGGATCGGGCAGGGGGACATGGCGGCATACAAGTCTGTACGTGCGGGCGCATGGGCCTGGCTCATGAAGTATCCGATGCAGAACAACGTGTGGGTGGGCTATTTCGAAGATGTGCAAGCCAGCATGGAGAACATGAACCAGGTGATTCCGCTGGAGCTGGCGCGGTACCTGTTGCTGCATCCGGAGCTCGATCCGGACTGGAAGGAGCACGCACGGTCTCTTATTGAGTGGGTGAAGACGACGCCGAAGTGGCCGAAGTACGTCGTGCATGGCGCGACGGTGACGACGGAGCAGGGCAATGGCAAGGAGTTCTGCTGCAACCTGCCCAACGAGTGTTGCGACAGTCACAGCGCACGGCTGGCCGCGGTGGAGGCCTTCTTCTTCGCGAAGACAGGCGAGACGGCCTACAAGCAGCAAGCGTTTCGCACATTTAATTGGGTGACGTACTTCCAGGGACTGCCGGGCGAGGCACATGCGCCATTCAGCAATCAGTGGTGGTTTACTGACCAGTTCTCTGACGGGCCGCGACGAACGATGGACGCCTTCTGGGCGGTGCCAGAGTGGGCGCCTACAGATGAATCGCACTTGCTGGGGAGCCTGTCTCCAGTGACGAAGATTGAGTATGACGCTGGGCGTGTGACTTACTCGACCTTCGATGCAACATCAGATGATGTACTGCGGTTGGACTTTGTGCCGGATTCGGTGACAGCCGGTGGCCGCCCGCTTGCACGGCGCAGTGACGTTGCAGCGGAGGGGTATGTCTTCGACGATGCGATGCACGTGTTGCGCATTCATCACACTTCATCGCGCGATATCGATGTTGAAGGCGAAGGGGGCCATCCGCACTTTGCGTTCGTCACCTTCGACGATCCACACCTTCCGGCAGGAACACGTCTCAATGGACAGTATCCGGCAGGCGTGATTGACTGGAGCGGCGACGCATGGGCAATCGGAACTCCGGGCGGAAAGTTCGGCACGTTTACGCTGGTGCGCACAGAGGCAAAGACGGATGCGAAGGCCGAGGAAGCTGGATTGCGCTTTGCGATCCCACTGGTCTTTGCGGGCATCGACATCTATAACGATGCGAATCATGATGCAACAGTGCGCGTACGCTCGCCGGAGAATCGCGAGGTCAGTGTGACAGTGAAGCCGAAGCAGCTGGTACGGTTACGCACAGAGTGGCGCGACGTGAGCTCGACAGTGTGGTTTAACACCAGCGGAGGCGAGGCTTTGCGCTACGACAATCTGGCGTATCTGCGCCCTTGAACGGCAAGTCATCTGTGGAGCGATTGCTTGATCGAGGCTGTCATCTTCGACTATGGATTAGTCTTGTCGGGCCCGCGAGCGCAGTGGGCAATTGACGCTGCGCTCGGTTTGACCGGGCTGGAACGCGCACAGTTTGAGGAAGTCTATTGGAGGTTTCGAGAGGACTACGACAGAGGCCTGCTCGACGGTGCTTCATACTGGCGCAGGTCACTGACGGGTGTGGGTATTACTGCCACATCTGCGAGCATCGATGAGCTGGTTTGGCTCGATGGCCAGATGTGGTGTACTGCCAATGAAGCACTGGTGCAGTGGCATCAGAGATTGCGTTCAACCGGGGTAAAGACTGCGATTCTTTCCAACATGGGTGACGCGGTGCGCCACGCAATCGAGCGAGAGTGCTCCTGGGTGCATGCGTTTGACGTACGGGTATGGAGTCACGAAGTGCGCCGCACTAAGCCCGATCCGCTGATCTACGATGCAGTGCTTGCATCGCTCGCGGTCGAGCCGGCGCAGGCGCTCTTTCTGGATGATCGGGAAGAGAACGTAACGGCTGCAAAGCAGCTAGGCATGCACGCGCTCGTCTACTCCACGATCGATCAACTGCGCAACGACCAGCTTTCGATACACGCCCTCTCAGCTCTTCCGCCAGCATAGCCCACAGCATTCACTCATAATCCGTGCGATGATGCCAGACCGACTTGCGGCAGGGCGTGGAGCTTAGATAATGAGTATGAAGAGGTAATGGAATGCATCAATACAAAATAACTGTTCGCGGCAAGGACGGGTCGCCGAACGGCACGTTGGCATTTGATTTTACAAGTCACGAAGATCTGGCGGAACTGGTGGAGCGAGTGCAGGCGAAAGGCTTGTTCCAGTCCTCAGAGGCCGCCACGTTCGTTGTAGGCCTTAAGCTGTTCTCGAGTGTGCTGCTCGCGCATCGCGGTGAAGAAATCTTCGCCGAGTTCGCGCCGCACTTCGGCCAGCTGATGAAGAAGCTCAAGAACGCAGGTTGACGTATGAACGAGCATCGACTGCAGCGCAGGATCGACGCGGTTTACCGCTTCCTCCAGAAGCAAAGCACGTTCGTCCTGTCCACGGTCGGAGAAGACGGTGCGGTGCACTCCGCACCGCTCTATTATCTGCCCACGCCCGCGCTCGAGCTCTACTGGCTATCCTCGCGCTCCAGCCGTCACAGCATGGATATCCAGCAGAACACGCAGGCTTCCGCTGCCGTGTTTCAACCCACGTTTGAGTGGAAGCAAATTGCCGGTGTGCAGATGCGCGGCTCCTGCTCGCTGGCCAGCGAGCAAGAGCGCGCATTGCACCTCAACGCCTACTGCGAGCGCTTCCATCTTGGCAGCATTCTCTCAGCAGCCATCTCGCAGGCAACGATGTATCGATTCATTCCACACTGGATTCGCTACACCGACAACAGCAGACACTTCGGATACAAGTTCGAGATTGAGCTATCGGCCTGATAGCCCAATCTCATCCTTAGTTGAAAACTGCTTCAGCCACGAATCTTTGCAGCAGCAGCCTTGACGAGCCCCTCCAGCCAGTCCTGATGTGCGTTCAGCATTGGGTTCGGCCTGGCCGCAGCCAACTGCTGTGCTGGCTTGCCGATCTGCGACTCCTGCGTGAGCACGCGCACGCGATCGCCCGGCAGATCTTCGATGAGCCACGCATGCAGCACATCAAGCGCCACCTCTTCGTCGCCGTCCACCCACGCGCGCCATGCAACCCGCGCCGCCTTGCCCGGCGCAGGGGGAACGTGCTCAATCACCTCGGCTTCCACGTCTAGACCAAAGGTCGTGAATCGAAAGCGCAGTCCCGTGCGCAGCTCCGGCCCGCCGCCATCAAAGCCGATCTTCGAAGCGTTGCTGTAATAGCTGGGCCATGCGGTAGCAGTGTTCAGCAGCGGCCACACGTCCGCAGTCTTCAGTCCTTTCACAATCACTTCGTTCGAAACAAAGTTATCCGTCGTTCCCGGAAGATACTTCTCGGGCCACACGATATCGTTCAACATCCACTTTCCTTTCCTCGGTGCGTCAGGGCTCAGTCGCAAACTTGACGTTCGTCACACGGCCACTCAGCGATATCGCGCCAGCCAGTGCGCATACGGAGCCGGTAGCGTCTTCCATGCTGCGTTCTCAACGCCCAACTCTTTTGCTGCACGATAAGGCCAGTGCGGTTCCGCAAGCAATGGACGCCCCAGCGCTACCAGATCAATCTTGTCCTCGCGAATCAACGTGTCGGCTTCACCAGCCTCGCTGATGTACCAGCCCGTGCTTCCCGGCAACCCGGTCTCCTGGCGCACGCGTAGCGCCGTGTCCGCAAGAAAGTGCGGGCCCCACGGAATCTTCGCGTCCGGCGTGTTGAAGCCCATCGACACGTCCACAAAATCCAGCCCTTCACGCTTCATCTTCTTCAGCAGGTCGATCGCTTCAGGCAGCATCACGCCGTCATTACCGTCGAACTCCACCACGCCCAGGCGAACCGTCAGCGGTAGCCGCTCCGGCCACACCTTGCGCACGGCGATCAGCGTCTCCAGCATGTAGCGCGTGCGATTCTCTGCGCTGCCGCCATACTCGTCGGTGCGCTTGTTCGAGTGCGGCGAAAAGAACTCCTGCGCCAGGTAACCATGCGCAAAGTGCATCTGCAGCCACTCGAAGCCCGCATCCCGCGCTCGTTCCACAGCCTTCACCGTGTCCGCCTGCACGCGTGCAATGTCGGCTGGCGTCATTGCCTCAGGAACGCGCGGAAGGTTCGCGCCAAACGCCACCGCAGACGGTGCAATCGTCTTCCAGGAGTGCGGCTGGCCCTCGGGAATGTGGTCATCTCCCTCCCACGGGCGATTGGCCGAAGCCTTGCGGCCCGCATGCGCAATCTGGATGCCCGGCACCGCGCCATGCTTCTTCATCTCAGCCACAATCGGCTCAAAAGCAGCAGCCTGCGCATCGTTCCACAAGCCTGCGTCGGCCCAGGTAATCCGCCCTTCAGGCGCAACGGCGGTCGCCTCCACAATCACCACGCCCGCGCCGCCGCGAGCCAACCCCTCGTAGTGGGCACGGTGCCACTCGTTCACCACGCCGTCCTCGGCCATGTACTGGCACATCGGCGAAACCACGATACGATTTCGCAACTTCACATCCTTCAATTGGTAAGAATCGAATAGTCCGGGCACTGAATCACTCCTGATGTGGTCAAATCAACTCGGAACCGCAACACGTATGCTCGTAAAGGGGCTCACCGTAATTTTAGATGCATGCGCAAGCAATTAGTTGCGCATTGTTGCTGAATCGCCCCGGAGGCCAAGTCCGCATGCCGTCGTCAACGCCGTTCGCTCAAGGATGGTGCTCGCTCTCCGTGCTCCACGAGCGCATTCACTCCCGCATGGAGCGCGCCTTGCAGGACGCCTGCCGCATCAGCGTGCGCGAGTACTCCGTGCTCCAGGTTCTCGACACGCAGCAGACCAACGATAAGCACTTGCATCTCAAGCACGTAGCCGAGGCCATCGTGCTGAGCCAGAGCGCCACCACTCGCCTGGTGATGCGGCTCGAAGAACGCGGCCTGCTCTCTCGCGCCGTCTGCGATGTGGATCGCCGCGGAATCTATACCAACGTGACCAAAGCTGGCCGCGCCTTGCTCGCTACCGCCCGCCCCGCCAGCGACCGCGCCCTGCACAAGGCCTTCGACGAAGCCCGCCGCGACCCGCAACTCCTCCCGCTTGTTGAAGCGCTGGAGAAGGCAGGCTTTCCCGGCTAGCCGCCGCATCCCGTGAGCAGCGGTTGTGGTGCAAAATTCCGCAGCCGTTGCTAGCTACGCACTTCCGAGCCAATGAAGCATTTCTGCCTCCGGCTTTCCATCTCCTCAAAAATGTCGCTCCGGGGCTGTGCTGTGCACTTCTCGCGCGTGTATGATTCCCGCGCCGTGTGAACCGGCTTATCAGCCGCACGGAATGGGTTCCCCTGAGGAGGTTGTGCAATGGCGACCGTGGCAACAGAACAGGCTGGCAAGCTCAGCGACAAAGTGAAGTTTCGCCCTTCGTATGGCAACTACATCGGCGGCCGGTGGGTGGAGCCGGCGTCGGGTCAATACTTTGAGAACATCACACCGATAACGGGCAAGGGCTTCTGTCAGATTCCGCGATCGAACGCCCAGGACATCGAATGCGCACTGGATGCGGCCCACGCTGCGCGCGAAGGCTGGGCGCACACCAGCCCCACCCACCGTGCCATTCTGCTCACGCAGATCGCGCAGCGCATGGAAGACAACCTAGAGCTGTTGGCGAACGCCGAGACCTGGGACAACGGCAAGCCTATCCGCGAAACCATGGCCGCCGACCTGCCGCTAGCCATCGACCACTTCCGCTACTTCGCCGGGTGCATTCGCGCGCAAGAGGGCACCATCTCAGAGATCGACCACGACACGGTCGCCTACCACTTCCACGAGCCGCTCGGCGTCGTAGGCCAGATCATCCCGTGGAACTTCCCCATCCTGATGGCCACCTGGAAGCTCGCGCCCGCCTTGGCCGCGGGTAACTGTGTGGTGCTCAAGCCAGCCGAGCAGACCCCGGCCAGCATCCTGGTCTGGGCTGAGCTCGTGGCAGACATCCTGCCTCCCGGCGTGCTCAATATCGTCAACGGCTTCGGCCTCGAAGCAGGCAAACCGCTGGCCTCCAGTAGCCGCGTGGCCAAGATCGCCTTCACCGGCGAAACCACCACGGGCCGCCTCATCATGCAATACGCCAGCCAGAAC
>Ga0318572_10000088_pt1 | contig 41467 bp, 33 predicted proteins | sample GRESIP089b5f20_FD_202528 | JGI IMG/M metagenome (GOLD analysis project Ga0318572, IMG submission 202528) | Tropical soil microbial communities from Luquillo Experimental Forest, Puerto Rico - GRE.SIPMG.089b5f20 | ecosystem: Environmental > Terrestrial > Soil > Tropical forest > Bulk soil...
CTCCTGCTCAACTCATCAAGCAAGCTCTTCCCGAACGGGCTAGGAAACCGTTACGACCAGGTTGGCCGCAACCTTCAGGGCCATTGCTACACCGGCGCTATGGGATATTTCGACCAGGAGACCTACGACGACATCGGTCCAGGCGCCACCATCGCCGTCTGCGATTACAACCACGGCACACCCGGCCTGCATGGCGGCGGCATGCTGGCCAACGAGTTCATTCGCCTTCCCATTCACATGGTCGATCGCATGCCGCCCGGCACTCCCTCCTGGGGCTCGGAGCACAAGAAGGCCATGCGTCGCTGGCATCGGCGTTCCATCGTGATCATCGGCCCCACACAGCAGATCCCCTCAGCCGAAGCGCGCATCACGCTCGACCCCGACGTGCGCGACAAGTTCGGCCTGCCCGTAGCGCGCATCCAGGGCAACGTCCACCCGCACACCTTCGAGATCGGCACCCGGCAGAGCGAGCGCGCTCAGGCCTGGCTGCGCGAGGCCGGTGCCATCACAGTAGCCCCCATGAACTGGGGCGCTGGCGACGTCGTTGCCGCAGGGCAACATCAAGCCGGAACCTGCCGCATGGGAAACGATCCCCGCTCCTCCGTGGTCAACCGCTACTGTCAGATGCATGAGATCGATAACCTCTTCGTCATCGACTCCTCAGTCCACGTCACCAACGGCGGCTTCAATCCAGCGCTGACCATCATGGCTATCGCCTATCACGCTTCCAGCGCTCTCGTGCGCACCTGGAAGGGAACGGGAATGCGCTCGTGAAACGCTGGTGGAAGCTTGCCGGTCTCACGCTTGCCCTATCCGCGCTCGTCGCGTGCGGCACAATCTTCGGCGCCTCGTACTACTACACCTCGCAGCTAGGCAAGGGCTGCGCCAGTTGCCATGAGATGACGACTCTGGTCGGCGCCGTGCACGACTCCGCTCACCGCTCTGTCGGCTGCATGCAATGTCACGAGGCATCTCTGGCAACCAAACTTCGCCATGTGTGCGTGCACCTCTCCGGCCGCATCCCCGAGCAGATTGTCTTGCGCGAGCAAGATGTAATCGCCATGCAGGCCAGTTGCCAGGGATGTCACCAGCACGAGTACGCATCGTGGCATGCAGGCCCGCACGCCGCCACCTTCTCGCAGATATTCGCTAACCCCACTCACAACAGCAAACGCCTGCTCATGGACGACTGCCTCCGCTGCCACGGCATGCATTTTCAGGGTCCGATCCGCGATCTAGTAGCGCCCATCAACACCCTCGGTCCCTGGCGAATCCTCCCCGCGCGATTGGCCGACGCTCCGACCATGCCCTGCATGACATGCCATCAAGTCCATCGCGAAGACGCGCCACTCCAGCGGCCGGAGAAGCACATCTCCCTTGCAGGCCAGCCCGTCCGCTCCTCTCTCGCTCTGTATGACCGCCGCGAGAGGCTGCATCTTCCCGCGGCCACGCTTGCAATACCTCAGCTCAACGACGGAACACACTCTTTGCAGATGAGCCAGGATCCCCGCCAGGGCATCTGCTACCAGTGCCACGCTCCGCGTGTGCCAGAGGCTGGCTCAGAGGCTGCCGCAAAAGGCTGGGGCACACAGGCCGGCTCCGGCGATGACCGCACACCGATGGGCGTGCACGAGGGACTCAGTTGCCGCTCCTGCCACACTGGCCACAACGAATCCGCCGTCGCCTCCTGCAAAGACTGCCACCCGAAGATGTCGAACTGCGGCCGCGACGTCGAAAAGATGGACACCACCTTCGCCAATCCCGCAAGCCCGCACAACATCCACTGGGTTCACTGCACCGACTGCCACACCAAAGGCGTCCCAAAGAAGAAAGCCCCGACAGCAAGCTAGGCTTCTTCACACCGAAGCTCAAAAGCTGCCCCCACCAATGTGAGGACAGCAGTTCACGGCGCTACAGAGTCGCAATGTGCCACAGAGGCCATCGCTGCTTCTACTCTTCAAGTTGTGTTTCACTCGATCACAAACGCCCCGCACCCTCTGCCTGCTCACTCAGAAACGCCTCGACCTCATCCAGCCTGGGCATCGACGTCTGTGCGCCTGCGCGCGTAACAGACAACGCCGCAACCGCACATGCAAACTCCGCTGCTCGCACCGGATCCATCTTGCGGCAGCCGAGTGCAAAAGCAAACGCCCCGTTGAATGCATCTCCCGCCGCCGTCGTATCCACCGCATTCACTGGAAACGCCGGAATATGCGTCCACTCTACGTCTGCGCCCGCAAGGTACACTCCATCAGCTCCCATCTTAAGAATCACGTTGCGCACACCCAGCTTCAGCAATCGATCCGCGGACTCTGAAGCAGCATGAAGACCGCGCACCTCATTGCCACCCAGCAGTATCTGCGTCTCCGTTTCGTTCGGCGTAAACCACGTCACGCTCCGCAACAACTCCAGCGGCAGTCGAACTGCCGGTGCTGGATCGAGCAAAAACGGCACGCCGGCCTCACGCACCACCTCGCCCAGCCGCACCATCGATTCCAGCGGAATTTCCAGCTGCCCAAGCACCATCTCCGACCGCGCAATCGTATCCCGAAGCTGGTCGATGTCCTCCGGCCGCACAGCCCCATTCGCCCCTGGAATTACCACAATCGTGTTGCTGCCTTCCGCAGACGTAGTAATCAGCGCCGTGCCAGAGGAACCGGGTGCTGTCCCCAACTGCGTAACATCGACGCCCGCATCCACCAGACCCGCTCGCAGTTGATCGGCAAAGCCGTCGCTGCCCAGCTTTCCCAGCATCTTTACCGGCGCGCCCAAACGCGCAAGCGCCACTGCCTGATTCGCTCCCTTGCCACCGTAGTACGTATGAAAGTTGATACCGGTAAGAGTTTCACCTTCGGCCGGCAAGCGATCTACACGTGCAACAAGATCGAGATTCAGGCTGCCCACTACCACAATCGGTTTCTGCATATATTTGGTCGCCTATTGGTTAGAATGTCGGCGCAACAGCGATCGCTGCCAGACCGGCTAGAAAAAAGACAAACATCCACGGAATTAACCGGCGCGAATCTGCTGAAGCGTCCGCAAATTCCCGCCACACAAATACGCCCCATGCAGCGGAGATCATCGTCGCGCCCTGTCCTAATGCGTATGAGATTGCCGGTCCCACCATGTGCGTCTGCGATGCCACAAAATTCGCAATCGCGCCGGTGCCCCAGATGAGGCCTCCAATCACGCCCCACACATGCCAGGTCCCGCGCGCGCGAAAGTAGTCGCCGAAGCCAACCTTCTGCCCGCCGGCAAAAGGGCGCGCCATCAGCCATGTATTTACAACAACCGTACACGCAACGACACCGATTGCAAAAACAAAGGCCACCGCATATGGGCCAAGTCCATCTCTTCCCATTGTCGCCTTTGTCACCAGCGGATAGAAGAGTCCCATCAGAACACCGCTCGCGATGCTGAGCCGCACTCCCCGCCCGCTCGCTTTACGCGTGGACTCACGCCTCCTGTAAGCAATCGCGTCCAGAACGATTGCCACCATAACCAGCGCCATGCCCCCAAACAGCAGCGCAGGATTGCCCTGCGGCGCGAGAGCATAGTTCAGCACAACACCAACAACCAGCGCGAGCCCGATGCCCACCGGGAACGCCACCGCCATCCCCGCCATCGCAATCGAAGCCACCAGCAGCACATTCGCGACGTTGAAGACCGCGCCCGCACCCAAGGCGTAAACATAAGCGCTCGCATCGGCATGGCCAAGGTTTGCTAAAAATGCCGAGGGTCCGCCATACACACTGCCCAGAGTCAGACCCCATACCAGGCTCGCACCCAAAACACCAATCACATAGTCCCAATAGAACAACTGAAACGCATAACCCGCAGTCAGCTTCTGCGTGTTTGCCCATGACCCCCAGCACAACATCGTGAGGATCATGAGCATGAGTGCTACGCCATACATTCCCGGTATAAACATTGCGATCTCCCGCAGACATCCGCATAAGCGCACCAACACAGCAATGCGCTCGCTTCCGTAAGCTCAGGGTAGGGAGATTGCCGCGAGCTTCGCGGCAATCTCGTCGCACCGTTAGAAGCGGATGTGCCCCGTCACCTGTATCGTGCGTGCCGTGCTCTGGCCTGTGGAGTAGCCAAACTGTGTGCTCGACAAATCACTTACCGGGTTGGTCAGATTCACCCGGTTGAACAGGTTCAGAATCTCCCCGCGAAGCTCGAACGTTGTCGCATCGCCCGCTCTCTTCAGGCCAAACGTGCGCTGCGCGGTAAGGTTCACATTCGCAAATCCCGGCCCGTCATAGGTGTTGCGCCCCAGGTTCCCCTCAGACCCGGCCGTGGGTACGGGAAAGTCGCTCGCCTTGAACAGTCCCTTCAAAAAGTCCGAGCGGCTCGTGCTGATGTGGTTGCCAAACGATGGTGTATTCGGAACGTCATAGTCCCATCCGTCTCCGTTGTAGTCGCCACCCTGTGAGTACTGTGCCCCGGTGTATACCGTGAACGGCTGCCCGGATTGCAGAATAATGACAGGCGACAGCGACCATCCGCCCGTAATCAGCTTTGCTACGCCTTCGTGGAAAGCCGGCACATTCCACACCGCGTCCGCTGAGAGGCGATGCCGCGAGTCGTAATCCGACCGCCCATACTGGTCGGCCAGCGTCTGCGCGTCAAATACGCTCTGCCCGCCGCCCACGCCGTTGTCGTTGCTGCTCGTCAGATCCAGTGACTTGCCGTAGGTGTACGTCGCATGCGCCGTCCATCCACGCGAGAAGTGCTTCGAGATGCCGAACGCGCCGAGGTTCGTGTTCGAGATGCCGATGCTGCGCCCATAAGTCACCGCACCAAAGCTCGAATTCAACCGCTCCTGGCTTCCATTGTTGATGATCATGTCGCCCGCAAACCGGTTCACGTCTGTCTGCAAAAAGAGATCGCGGCTCGCCGTGCCGAAGTAGTCCGCTTCCACCACAAAGCCCGCAATCTTCTGCTGCAAGCCAAGCGCCCAGCTGTGAACCAGCGGCGGCTTGAGATTCGGATCGATGCCGCCTACTGCAATGCGCGTACCCACCAGGCCGCCATGCGAGTCCGCCTGGTACGTAATTCCCGGTGGCGGCGCAAAGCCCTGCGCACCTGAACTGCTGGTCGTGTAGGCCATGTTCGCCAGCGTCACGCCCGAGTTGAAGATGCTGATCGACGGGTTCACATACTGCGGCGGATTGGTGCGCATATTGTTCACATACGCGTACTCGCCGACCCGGTTATTAAACACGCCGTAACCGCCGTGGATCGCCAGCGTGCCATTGCCGCGCACATCCCATGCAAAGCCCACGCGAGGCGCCAACCGGAACTGCGCTCCATCCGTAGCCTGTCCATTGCTGCCGCGCACGTGCATGTAGCCGTTTGCCACCTGATCCGCAAAGTTCGCGCCCGCCGCAGGAGTGAAGAACGCAATCGGATCGTGGCTGTTCTCGAGCGTCGACAGATGCCCGAAGTAGTCAAAGCGCAACCCGGCGTTGATCGTCAGCCGCCGGTTCACCTTCCAGTCGTCCTGCACATACGGCGCAACATACAGCATCAGAATGCGCTGATAGAGGTTGTGCGCCACCTCGCCGGTATTCACATTCAGCACCGGGCCGCTCTGCTCGAAGGGATGATCCGCCGCCATATCCAGCACGTTCAACATCAGGAAGTAGGGCCGGTCTTCGCCATTCGTAAAGTCGTCCATATCCTGCAGCCGGTCCACATCCACTCCGGCACGGACCGTGTGTGCACCGTGGCTCCAGTTCAGCGTGTCATGCAGATACCAGTTGTTCTGTTTCCAGCCGGACGGACCCCACTGCCAGAACGTCGCGCCGATTCCCCCAATCCACGCCACGTTCGGCAGCGACGGGATCCTGTCCGGCTGGCTTCCCGTCAGCCGGTTATAGCTCACGCTCGCTTCGTTCACCAGCGACGGCGAAAAGGTATGAACGTAATCCAGCTTGTTGTAGAGCGTTGAATTCGGGTTGATGTACGCATACACCGGCCGCGCGTCCGCATGTTCGGCCTGCGTTGTATTGCGAAACATGCTGTAGAAAAGCTTGTCCTGGTCGCCGCGCAGATTGTGGTCTACGCGCACGTGACCCTGAAATCCGTTGTTCAGCGGAGAGACGTTGATCAGCGTCTGCCCTTCCGCAACCAGCGTCGACGGAATGCTCGGCGGCGTGTACGAGCTCCAGTAGTCAGCGCTCACGTCCGCAACCGTAAGAAAGTTCGATGTCGGATACACCTTCGGCGGCGCTGCGGCAAAGAACTGCGCTGCCATCGAATTCGGATAATTGCTGATCACATAATCTTCGAGCGCCTTCGTCTCAACCAGCTCATTCAGCGTCTCGCCCAGCTTGCTCTTCATCCAGTACATCGATCCAAAGAAGAACGTCTTGTTCTTGAAGATCGGCCCGCCCACCGTACCGCCAAAGTCGTTGCGTACCGAGTGCGGCACTCCCGTCGGCTGGAACTCCGTCCGCGCCGTCATCGCCGCGTCCGTGTGCATCTCTGACAGGCTGCCGTGAAATTTGTTCGTGCCCGGCTTGGTAAAAATCTCGATCAGCGCGCCGCTCTGCCGTCCCTTCTCGGCAGAAAAGGTCGACGCCGTCACCTTCATCTCAGCCACCGTGTCCGGCTCTGGAGTAAGGTTCACCACGCCATCGCGCGAGTTTCCGTTAACCGTTGTCCCGTCCACCTGGAACTCGTTGGCCTCCTGCCGCTGCCCCGCGGCGTTGATCTGGAAGTCCGCCTCTGAGCTGAAGCTGTTCGTGCCCTGCGAACCCGCCGCGGCAATCGAACCCGATGCATCGCCCAGTCCCGTCACACCCGGAGCCAGCGTCGCCACGCTCGCATAAAGGTTGTCGCCCACCAGCGGCGCCGACGAGATCGTCTGCTCTTCCAGCGTGCGGCTGATCGTCCCGCGCGACGTCTCCAGCGACTCTTGCTCGCTGCGCACCTCCACCGTCGTCACCGCCTGACCGATCGTCAGCTTCGGATAGACCGTACGCAACGCGCTGCCCTCAACCAGCACGCCCGTCTGAACCCACTTCTCAAACCCCGGCGTCACAATCTCGATCTGGTATCTGCCCTGCGGCAGGTGGAGAATCTGTACAAAGCCTTGCGCGTCCGACACTGCAGTCTGACGCACGTGTGTATCTAGGTTGGTTGCTGTGAACTGCGCGCCTGACACTACCGCACCACTTTGATCGACAACCGTGGCCGATATGCCGCTGGCGTATTGCGCACCGGCGGGCACAGCCAAAAACAGCAAAGCGGCGAGGGCCAGAACAACACAGCTCAAGGGCCTCAATCTGAACGTCATTGCAGCTTCTCCTTCCCTGAAACTCGCCCACGTGCTTTTCGTGAAACACGTTTTGAAACCTTTCAAATATCGACGCCGAGCATCCTATTCCGCAGCTTTTTGCTTTGTCAATATTTTTTCTTCACACCCTCGTTCCGCGCTTCCATCCCTCTCCGAAAATCACCCCTTTCATCGCCAGACCGGATCCCGCTCATGAGGCTGATCTATGCGCAAATCCAGCACATTCCTTCCATTAGCCCACCATTGACCTGCCAGCTATCCTGCTGCGCAAGTTCCCGATCCGCGCCCCTTCCCTCCGCGCATCTCCCGCAAGATTTTTCTCGCGCACACCTGTACACAATCTCTGAAAGCTTTTATATTTCAGCTGCTGATTGGAACTGCTCTGTATCGGGGGGATAACTTACATGCGCCGTCTTCTGCCTTCATCCGGCATCGCGATCGCCTGCCTCTTCGCAACTCTCGGCATCTCAGCTCAGGATGTTCAGCATCCGCCCGTGTGGGAGCAGCTGCCCGGCCCGCCCTGTGCGGCCATCCCTGAGTGGAACTCACAAGGCCAGCCCGGCACCTGCACTCCGCAAGCCACCGCCGCCTGGCTGCGCGATATCACCCACTGGCGCAGCGAGCGCCGCATCCGCGCCGGATACGACGACGCCCTCTATCGCGACCCCTCGCTCGCGTGGACGCAGTCCAGCTTCGTGCAGCCGCAGATGATGGTGCACGACCGCTTCTTCTACGATCCCGTCGCCCACCGCTACACCGTCGACCGCTACCTCGCCGACCTCACCAGCCGCTACGGCGGCATCGACAGCGTCCTCATCTGGCCCACCTATCCCAACATCGGCATCGACAGCCGCAACGCCTACGACCTCTTCCGCGACCTCCCCGGCGGCCGCGAAGCCGTTGCGCAAATGATTGCCGACTTCCACAAGCACGGCGTCCACGTCCTGTTCCCCATCATGCTCTGGGATCAGGGAACGCACGATGAAGGCATACCCGACGCACAGGCCATCGCCAGAGAACTTGCCTCAGTCGGCGCCGATGGCATCAACGGCGACACGCTCGATGGCGTCCCGCGGCTCTTTCTGGACTCCTCAGTCCAGGCCGGACGCAAGCTAGCGCTCGAGCCGGAGCTGGGGCCCGCATCGGACGAAGCCGTCGCCTACAACACCCTCACCTGGGGCTACTGGAACTACAACTTCGTGCCCTCCGTCAGCCGCTACAAGTGGCTGGAGCCGCGCCACATGGTGCACATCTCCAACCGCTGGGCGCACAATCACCTCGACGACCTGCAGGAAGCATTCTTCAATGGCGTCGGCTTTGAAAGCTGGGAGAACATCTGGGGCATCTGGAATCAGATGACTCCGCGCGATGCCGAAGCACTCCGCCGCATCGCCACCATCGAGCGCGCCTTTGCTCCGCTGCTCACCAGCCAGCAGTGGCAACCGCATGTCTTCACGCAGCAGTTCGGCGTCTTCGCCAGCAAGTGGCCATCCGCCCAACAGACGCTTTGGACCATCGTCAATCGCAACGCCTACGATGTCTCCGGCCGCCAGCTGATCGTACCTTATCAGGCTAGCCTCCGCTATTTCGACCTATGGCACGGAAGCGAATTGCACCCTGCACATGAAGGCGACTCCGCCATCCTCGAGTTCGATCTCGAAGCCGGTGGCTTCGGCGCAATCCTCGCGCAAGACGCCTCACTCCCCGCGCCGCAGGCAACACTCGACTCCATGCGCGAGCGCAACAAGACTCCGCTCGCCGAGTACTCTCACCAGTGGAAGGACCTCCCGCAGCAGCTCGTTTCCATCGCTCCTGCAAAAGCTCCGATCGGCACGCCCGACAACATGATCAAGATCCCCGCGGCCGACTATGTCTTCCGCGTCAACGGCATCGAGATCGAGGGCATGAACGACGAAGGCGTAGACCTCCAATACCCGTGGGAGCCCTCCGCCCGCCGCTTCCATGAGCACAAGCTCCACATCGACTCCTTCTGGATCGACAAGTACCCCGTCACCAACGCCGACTTCAAGCGCTTCCTCGACACCACCCACTACCGCCCCGCCGACGACCACAACTTCCTCAAGGACTGGTCCAACGGAACCTACCCCGCCGGCTGGGACAAGAAGCCCGTCACCTGGATCTCGCTTGAAGACGCGCGCGCCTATGCAAAGTGGGCAGGCAAGCGCCTGCCTCATGAATGGGAGTGGCAATACGCAGCGCAGGGCGCCGACGGGCGCGCCTATCCCTGGGGCAACAACATGCTCTTCGGCACACCCGCATCCACTGACCCGCTTGACGCTGCCAGCCCGGCCAGCATCGCCGTGCCCACACCCGACCACGGCCGCGACGCCGCGCCCGCCGCCGATGTCGACGCACACCCCGCCGGAGCCAGTCCCTTCGGCGTCATGGACCTCGTCGGCAACATCTGGCAGTGGACCGATGAATACACCGACGAGCACACCCGCACCGCCATTCTTCGCGGCGGCAGCCACTATCAGCCGCAAGGCTCGCGCTGGTATTTCCCCCAGGCCTATCGACTGTCGCAACATGGAAAGTATCTGCTCATGGCGCCCAGCATCGATCGCTCAGGCGCTGTCGGTTTCCGCTGCGTCATGGATACTCAATGAAGAATGACTCCGCATCAGGAAAGAAGGGCGGCGCAGTCAGCCGCCCGCAAGGCGCAATGAAGCACGAATCCCGCGTCACCATGAATCAGATCGCCCGCGAGGCCGGTGTTTCGCTGGGCACTGTTTCGCATGTCATCAACGGCACCGCAACAGTGCGGGAACCGCTCCGCCAGCGCGTTTTGAACGCCGTAAAGAGCCTCGGTTACGAGCCCAATGAGCTCTCGCGCGGCCTCCGTCTCAATCGCACCAGCATGATCGGGATGATCATTCCCGATATCACCAACCCCTTCTTCCCAGGCGTCGTGCGCGGCGTTGAAGACGTCGCATACAAGCATTCCTTTCGCCTCGTACTCTGCAATACAGACAACGATTCGGCCAAAGAGGCCACCTATCTCTCCCAGCTCAAGTCGTTTCTCCCGGCCGGTATTCTCATGATTCCCTCGCTCGATAGCACCGTGTCTCCAGGCTCATCCGGCCCGCCCGTAGTCTGCGTCGACCGTCGCCCAGAGAACTGGAAAGGCGACATGGTGACAGTCGCCAACCGCGAAGGCGCGTATAAAGCCGCGCGCCATCTCATCGAGATGGGCCATCGGCGCATCGGCGTTATCGCCGGACCGCCTCATCTCACCAGCGCGCTTGATCGTGTACGCGGCTTTCGGCAGGCTCTGCACGATGCTCACATCGCCATGGCCCCCGAGTACGTTCAGGAGGCGCGCTTCGACCGCGTCAGCGGATACACCGCAGCCATGCGCCTTCTCCAGCTCTTGCCGCGCCCCACCGCCATCTTCGCCACCAGTGACCTGATGGCGATGGGCGCACTGCTAGCCATACGCGAGTCGCGCCTCACCTGCCCAGGTGATGTCTCACTCGTGGGCTTCGACGGCCTCGAGCAAACCGAGCTCACTGACCCGCCGCTCACCACCGTCTACCAGCCCGGCTATCAACTCGGCTACACCGCGGCAGGCCTGCTCATCGAGCGCATCGATGGGTTGAAGACCGCCCCGCGCGAGGTCGTCCTCGACACCGAACTGCGCATGCGCAGCTCAGTGGCCAACCTGGCCCTGCAAACCGCAAAACCCTCCCGTAGTTAAGGACTCGAATAAGAAAGAGGCCGTCTCGCGCCCCAAAGCGCGTAGTCGGCCAGAGGATGACAGGTTAGACACACTCAGCCTGCGGTAAATCATCTCGATTGACGTTCTAAGCGGTCTAAGGCAACCTAGGAGTACCGTGACCATTGAGAGGCTCGAAATCGGAGGCAAGGTCGTATTGCATGTGGTGGGTCGCATGGATGCCGACAATGCGTCTCAATTTGAAAAGCAGTGCGAGGACTGTATCTCGGAAGGGATTCGGAGCCTCGTCGTCGATCTGGCTGATCTCAAATATGTCAGCAGCATGGGACTTCGTTCTTTTGTCGCGATCGCCCAGGAGTTGCAGCAGAAGGGTGGAGAGTTGCGGATTTGCCGATTGACCGGCTTGGTCCAGCAGGTGTTCGAGATTACCAGGCTCAACCAGGTTCTCCATCTGCACGACTCCGTCGAATCGGCGCTCGCTGAGGGCTGAGGGAAAGGCTTGCCGGAAACGCCTCAATCGCTGACGCTGGTCGCTAAGGCCGAATCGCTCGGCCCTGTAACGAAGTTCATCAAGAAGGGCGCACGAGAAGCAAACCTGCCTGAATCGCGCACAGATGAACTCGAGCTCCTGGTCGAGGAGATCCTGGCCAACATCTGGAAGTATTCCTATCCGGAAGGCGCTCCGGGGAGCGTGACTGTTGCATACTCGATCCCTGCGCAAGGAGAGTTGGTTGTTGAAGTTGGCGATCAAGGCGTAGAGTTCGATCCGCTAAAGGCTATTCCACCCGATCTGACACTCGATTTAGCACAGCGACCAATTGGCGGCCTTGGCATCCTGTTGCTAAAGTCCTTCGCCAAGTCACTGACTTATCGCCGCGAACAGGGCTGGAACTGGTTGACATTCGGAATATCAGCGAACTCGTGAATCACGCCTTCATGCAAGTTCAGGAACTTATTCAATTCGCGTTAGCTTTGGCGCCGGTACTCCTGTTTCTTGGAGCCTTGCGAGGACTTGACAGTTATAAATTGGTCCCGGCGCGCACCGTTCTGGCAGCGCTCGCAGCCGGTGCGGCTGCGGCAGCGCTTTGCTTCGCATTCAATACCTTCATCTTTCAGCGTTTCCCTGCAAACCAGGATCATTACGCCCGCCTGGGCGCTCCAATCGTAGAAGAGTGCGCCAAAGCTGTTTACTGGATCTTTCTCATCGCAACAGCGCGTGTAGCCTTCATGGCAGATTCGGCTATCTGCGGCTTCGCTGTTGGTGCAGGATTCGCGCTGGTCGAAAACATCTCTTACGTTCACGTACTGCAGGGGAAGGGTCTTGGTATCTGGATTCTGCGCGGCTTTGGCACAGCCGTCATGCACGGAGGCGTCGCCGCACTCGCCGCCACTATTTCGGTCTACCTCCTTGAAAGCCGCCAATGGCGTGGCGTTCGACTTTTCGCGCCCGGTTTGCTGTTAGCCATTTCGCTTCACTCGCTCTTCAATCAGAGCCTGCAATTTCCCGTGGCATCCATGGTCGCGGCGGTACTCGGACTTCCGTTGATTCTTGCCTTCGTGTTTTACTTCAGCGAACGGTCCCTGCAGCGGTGGCTCGGAGGAAAGATGGACCGCGACATCGACATTCTCGCCATGATCGGATCCCCGGAATTTCAGCAAACCCGAGTCGGCGCCTATCTCGTGTCGCTGCAGGAGGCCTTCCCACCGGAGCTTCGCGGCGACATGCTTTCGCTTTTGCAGTTGGTCACCGAACTCAGCGTGCGCGCCAAGAGCGACATGATGCTTCGCGAACTCGGCATGGAGATTGCCCCGGACCCTGAATTACCGCGAATGTTCGCAGAGTTGAAGTATCTGGAAAAGAGTATCGGGCCAACCGGAATGCTGGCAGTACGCCCGCTCCTCGCGCAGACGCCGCGCGATCTGTGGGAGATGCACCGTGTTGGCCAGGGAATGCGCTGAACGGCCCTATGTAGACGCCCGAAAATACCAAATTTGCGTTATCTTCGCTGTATCATGATCATCCGGAGATTCGAAGGATGGATTCTCAAGACGAGGTGACCAGCCTCCTGACCGCTTGGGGCAAGGGTGACCAAAATGCGCTGAACGAGTTAATGCCGCTCGTATACAACGAGCTGCATCGCATGGCGCGACGCGCCTGGAGCGGCCAGCAAGGCGTCACCCTCCAGCCGACAGCTCTGATTAACGAGGCATATCTGAAGCTGGCCGGCGCGGGAAATACTTCCTTTCAAGATCGCTGTCACTTTTTTGCCGTTGCCTGCACGGCCATGAGGCAGATTCTTGTAAATCATGCCAAGAGCCGAAATACCGAAAAGCGAGGCAGCGGGCAAGTTGCAGTATCGCTCGACGATGTACAGCCGGCGATAAATCAGGAGGCGGCTGAAGTTGTAGCGCTTCATGAAGCGCTCGAGCGACTACAGGCTCTCGACGAACGCAAATGCAAAGTTGTCGAGATGCGCTACTTCGGAGGCCTGAGCATTGAAGAAACTGCCGAAGCTCTCGGCGTATCTGTGATCACTGTGAACCGCGACTGGCGGCTGGCACGTACATGGCTGATCCGCGAGATGAATGGTGCGGAGTCATGAGCCCACAGGCCGATTGGGCCGAGATCGAGCGCCTGTTTCACGAAGCGATCGATCTTCCGGCGCACGAACGCCAGGCTCTTCTCGCCTCTGCAAACGAATCCGTGAGGGCAGAAGTTGAATCGCTTCTCGAGTCGGATAGCAAAGCCTTCTTTGCCTCGCCCCCCGCACATCTCGCAGCAGACTTGCTGGACAATCAACCCGGCGCCCTGTCCGCAGGAGAGCACATTGGGAAGTACGAGATTGAATCGCTGATCACCGTCGGCGGAATGGGCGAAGTCTATCTCGCGCGTGATCCATCCGGAATCCCGGTTGCGCTTAAGATCCTGCGACGCCATCTTGTAGTTAGTCCACAAGCGATCGATCGTTTCGAAACCGAGGCCCGAGCGGCCTCCGCATTACATCATCCCAACATTGTTACCGTCGTCGAATCCGGAGATTCGCCAGCCGGATTGTTTATCGCGATGGAGTGGGTGGAAGGGCGCACCTTTCGCGACCTGATAAACGCCGGTGCAGTCGATGCTGCGCTGGCCGCCGATCTGGGAGACCAGGCCGCTCGCGCTCTCGCGGCTGCTCACGCTGCAGGAATTCTGCACCGGGATATCAAGCCGGAGAACATCATCCTCCGCAACGACGGAGTATTGAAGATCCTGGATTTCGGCCTTGCCCGTCTCGCCGGCCCAGTGCTTCTTGAACCGAACTCTGCAGGCGCGTCCGGAACCATATCCGGCACACTCTCGGGTACCCTGCTGTACATGTCCCCTGAGATACTGCGAGGCGAACCAGCCACCAGCGCGTCCGATGTCTTTTCGCTGGGGGCGTTGTTGTACGAGCTGTGGGCTGGGTGCCATCCTTTTGCGGGCGAAACGCCTCTCGACGTCTTTGAAGCCATCGAATGCCGTGTCGTTGCAGCGCCTTCCACGCTGCGAGACCACGTACCTCCCGAGATCGACACGATGATACTCCGGATGCTTGATCGCGATCCGGCAGCTCGGCCTTCAGCAGGCGAAGCCCTGGAGCTGTTCAGTAGATTTTCAGCGAGAACATGAACTCGGTTCCCGTATGCCCAGTGTCATCGTGCGCAGCCGCGAACCCCGTAGAAAGAGTCGACTTTACTTGAGAGAACCATACAAGCCGAAAATCGATCTGACCTCCGCCATCCACGTAACCGCTTCGTTGATCGCTGACTGGGTTTGCACCCAGCGCCCCAGTGAATAGTGCGAGTCGCGCCCAGTTGCAATAGAGCTTGGTGGAGCCGAGATCGCGGAAGTGTAACGGCGGCACATCCCACTCAGCCATCGATTTCGCGAAGCTGCTGGCGCCGATCTGATCGATCTTCATGCCGGGAAAACTATAGTATTGGCGGTAGCGGCTGAAGTCACCCTTGTCTATCCAGTTGTTGCCGAAAGCGCCGAAGTAAAAGTTCGCAAAGGGATCGTTCACATCGCCGAATGCCTTGCCTGCCGATGAGCGCACCCAAAGCGACGAGTTTCTGAGCGGAAGAAGAAACCCATGCCCGTATTCACCCCACACGCGTGGAAAGACCTTGGGGAACGTGTCGTCCACCTCCGTACTTGCCTTCCATTGCGTTCCGCTTTCGTCTTCAATTGCGCCCAACGATTTCTGCAAATCTGAATAAGCAAGTTCCGCTGACGCGCCCACATATTGCGTGTGCGATGCTGTCACGTTCTGATAGTCAGGAAGCCGATCCAGGCCGGAGTATCCGGCAAGACCCGTAGTCAGCTCCAGCCTGCGCTCCGAGTCGAAGATGAGACTCTTCCGCTTCTCGCCAACTATCCCGAATCCGCGCCGTCCCACCTTCGTCGGCCCAAACAGATCGTAAAAATCAGCCTTGTTGAAATACGCAGAGAGCGTCCAGTCCCAGTATCTTGCCTCTAGTCCGAAATGGAGTCGATCTCGCAACGCCGACTGATCTGGAGAATAAGAAAGTGTTGTCGAGATACGGCTGAGCCCCAGGTTGTCTCCAAAATCCAGGCGCACGCCTCCAGCCTTCGCATCCACGTAGCCCTGAACGATTGGATAGATTGATTGCAGTTCAATGCGCCGCATCGGCCGATACTCGCCCGCGTAAGTGCGCAGCTTGAGATCGTCGATGTTGTTGCGCGACGGCAGCGTCCACGACTTCAGCTCCGGGTACTTCTCCACGACCGATTGCCCCAGGTACGGAATCGCGTTGACATCATCGATCACTCGAACCGGCAAGTTCACCAGTCGGAATCCCGCGGCCGAGTACTCAAACGCTGCCAGGGTTCCGTCTGGGAGCAGTTGCGGCCGAAAGAGCCCCGTCTCTGAGTTACTCAGCGCTTCGAGTTTCTTCGTCTCCAGATCAAATCGAAACAGATTCGACGCGCCGGTCAGATAAGACGACCCGAAAAGATAGCGGCCGTCTGGCGAAAAGGCAAAGCTGTCTGGTGAATTGAACTGGAAGTCGTACAGGACCTCGTGCGACGTTTTTCCCGCCATCAAATCGGCCGTCTGGTACCGTACGAGCCGTTGTGTTCCAGTTTCATCGGCCAGCGCCCCTGTTAATTGCGTGCCGTCCGGCGAAAGGTCGAGATTGAAAAAGTCAGAGGCGTAGGGAAGGGTGTAAAGCACCTTTGGCGACTTGAAGGGCGGCTCCAAACGCACAATGCTCGACAAGCCGTTGTCATGCATCACTCCCCATAGCGACCCGTCTTTGCGGCAATAAACAAGATCGCCAACCCGCTGGTGCGGCGCAAGAAGAGTACTCTTGTGCGTTTTCAGATCGAAGAGATACAGACTTCGCATGCCCTGCGAATTATTGACCGTGAAGAACAGCCTCCGGCCATCGGCATCAAAGGCCAGCGAAGTCACATCGTAAAGCGCACCGCCGCGCACATTGGTCAGATGTTCCACGCGCCCGGTGTCGAGATGAATCGCAGCAAGATACGGCATTGGGCCCGTATGCCGAACGGCAAGGTAAACCACATTGGCATTCGCGTCGTAGTAGGACCGTGAAACCGATCCCAGGCTCTTCGCAGAGATCGCCTTCACCGGTGTCACCGGGTACTGCCGTATCAATTTAAGATTTGTATCCTGCCACTCCTTCTCAAACGCAATCCACCGGTGCCACTCCTCCCGCAAAGAGGTGCCATACACTTCGCGAAACTGGCTTTCAAAATACGCGCGGCTCGAACTGGTGCGAATAACCCACGAAGTCAGCTTCTCCGGACCGTACTGACGAGCCAGATAGTTCATGAAGCGCGTACCGTACAGATACGAGTTTGCTCCCACCTGGAAATCCGCAGACGTTCCTTCCGATTCGAGACCCACCACGTCATACATCTTCCGCTCGTCGCGGACCATTGCGCGGAACACCATCTCGTCGTATCCGCCCAACGCACGCCCAAGCCCGCCGCCCATCCACGTCTCCATAAATACCGCCGCGCCTTCATGGAACCAGCGGGGCGAATAGACGCGCGGATTGCCTAGGAAGCTCAATGGAATGGAGATCGGATCTTCAGTATTCGGCAGGATCTTCCCGCCAAAAATCGTCCGGAACATCGCGTCGCGCTGTGCCGTGTCGTCGCCCATCACGATGTGCATCAGCTCATGCTTCGACATCAAACCGAAGCGCTCAGCCGACGGCAGTGACTCGAAGACCAGATGAAACGGCTCAATTCCCATCTGGATAAGGTCGGTGGGCACCGTCCCGGCGGCGCCGTATCCGGAATCGTCGAAATCCTGGATCAGGACAGTGATTTGGCCTTTGGGTTGGTAGCCGTACTTCTCTCTATAGAATCGCGCTGCGTTTTCGAGTGAGCGAATCAACAGCGGCGCGAGATACTCGTGCTGCGGCGAGTAGTAGATGATTCGAAACTGCTTGGTTTCCTGGGAGTAGAGACGCGGCTCGGCCCATGCCGAAAGGCCGTTAGCCAGTATCCCGCAAAGCGTTAGCACGCAGAGGGTGGCTGAAGCTAATTTTCGCGTGGGCCTGATCCCGCCCCCGATCAGTTTACGAACCATGAACCGACTTTCGGGCAATGACAAGCGAGCGCGATCTCCGGGATAGGCGCCTTACGCCGAAGCAGGCGCCTACCTTTTGAAATGCCTGTTATTGGCGTATCCCGTCGTGAAGCTGGTCGCTCATCTGCTGACGCATATTGCTGTTAATGCGATTGAGCATACCATCACTTAACTGGAACATCTGGCTGTTTAGCCGATACATCCCGCCATTCATAAGCATGACGAAGTTGTCTTTCAGTTGATACATGTTGCCGTTCATCTGATAGAACGCGCCGTTTTTGAACTGGAGCATCTGGCCGTTCACGTTGTACCTCACGCCGTTTGCCAGTGCAACCAATTGGGCAGCATTCACCTGGTAGAACTGGCCATTCATCTTGACCACCTGGCCATCTTTCAACTCAGAGACGGGGTCCTTCTTCATCGTGGCGGTGTCAGCAGTCATCGCTACCGGCGCGGAGCCCGGAGTGACGGATGCGTCTGTCGGTTGCGGGGCGTGATAAACCTCACGCTGCCCGATAGCGCCCTGTCCGTCGCGGCTGGACGCAGGCGGGTAGATGCCGAGCGAATAGATCAAAACTCCCGCCACGATCACCGCAGCGCTCCCGAAGAGTGCCAGTTTCTTTGCGTTCATGCTTCCCCCTCCGATTTCGATACTGTCGTTGCGGCGATGCGAACTGCGGATTAGCCGCTCAATTTGAATAACAACAATATCGTGGATTTCGTATCACAGACAACTTCCGGCCTTCGTATACCTCAATGGCGCGAAGCAGCGCAGGAAGCTCCTTCGCATCGATGCGAGCCATGTTGGTCTTCCGGGTAGGCTTCAGGATGTCAGAAGGCTTGATCTCTGCAGCAGGGTTGCACTTGCTGTGGCCATGCGCGACAGCATAACGAAAAATCATGCCGACAATCTGCAAGATCCGCTTAGCCATGTCCGAGGCGCCGTGGCTTTCAATTCCCTTGGCGAGCTCGACGAGTTCCATTGGCTCGATTTCGGAGATGGGCGGTTGCCAAGCTTTGGGTAGACATTCTCTTTCAGACGGTTCTGCGTGGTTGCAGCATGCCGCGCACTTTTGTTACCCCGCCAGTGTTCGAGCCATAGCTCGCCGATTTTCTCGAAAGTGTGTTCCGTCGCCGCAATCGTAGCGATCTTCTTAGCCATCCGCTCGGCCATCGGATCAGCACCGTGAGCGAGCTGCTTCCTCGCAGCGTCGCGGCGCTCCCGGACGTCCGCCAGCGAAATTTCTGGATAACGGCCCAAGGCCATGAGCTTTTCAGCACTGCCGAAGCGGTACTTCCAGCGCCAGAGCTTACCGCCAGCCGGCGTGACTAGTGAGATGCAATCCGCCACTGTCGGACAGCTTGTAAGGTTTCTCGGCGCGCTTCGACCGGCGAATCTCGGTATCGGTCAGTGCCATGATGTATTTATGGAATACTCGTGGCGTTGTGAAAATACCCCCACGGCACGATTGGATTCGTAGCGGTGGAATATGCCAAGCGATATCAACAAGATGCACGCTTTATTCTGTCGCGATACCCCCATGAATACCCCCTACGATCAATGGCACTGGCGCAAGCCAGTGCTTCGGGCGGGAAAGCCTTAACACCTATCCATAGATTTTCATTTGACAAGTCCACAGCCCAAATGCAGCATAACTGTTATTAAGTTTCAAACGACTTCCCTCAAAGCAAACAATCGCGGGCTATTTTCCGCTGGTTTGCGCTACACAGGCGTTCGTCTTCGCGTCACTATCGAGAAAATGCCCATGACCAATACGCATGAAAAAGGAGAAAGGCATGTTCGACGATCAAAATGGCGATGGACACGAAGTTGGCAAGTGGTTTTTGCAAGTAGTCAGATTTGGGTGGTCTGAAGACCGTACATTGATGGACCCGTTGCCGACAATAGGCATGGGGGACCAGGACGCGGATCATCCACGCGAATACGAAGGCGATGTCCTGTCTCCGAACCGCACTACCAAGATTGAAGTTGACCCCACGAACAACTACATTTGTGGTCCTGGAGATGCTCCGCCGCAAACTAATCCGTGTGTGTTCATCGATTACGTCACATTCAAGCAGATAAACGATTTCAAAATCCATTACCACGCACGAAACCACGGGGGACGCTGTGTCGTTTCTCTTCTCATCTATGAGCGCGAGCAAATCAGGGTGGCCACAAATGGTCCAGAGCAGTCGTGGGTTATGGGTAGGAGCTTTGTCGTCTTTGTTCCATCGGGCGCTGCAGACGCTACCGTAATCGGAAAAATGGGCCAAAATGACATCTTCTTTACGCCTAGCGCACCCCTCGAAGGTGAGGATGCCAAGAGATTTCGCCTGCTCGACACAAAGATCGTTGACGGGATTGGAACCTACTACGACTTTATGGTTCTAGATCCCTACCCTTCTAACTCTCTTAGGACACTGAAAGCGCAGCTTGCCATTTGAATGATCCCAGTCGTGAGGTCGTAATGGATTTCTATTATGGCCTCATATCTAGCTGAGGTAGCCCCGAATGGATTCTTATTTAATATCTATCCTGATGATTATCCGACGCCGTTGCCATCGGTTCACCGGACTAGAGGCTGCAGGTCACATTTCTTTCTTAGTATCGGTCGCCCACGTAATCGCTTCGGTAATTTCAATGCCGGCCTCTGTGTTGGCTACATACATATGATTGCAACCTCCTCGCGCTGATATCGAAGCCTACGCCTTGATTTTAAAGAAGCGCTCCAAATTCTCCCTTAACATAGGCGCAAACTCGACCTCAGATTGCGTGAATGGTAGGTGCTTAAACCCCTTCAGGTTGAATCCAACAAACTTGTCTTGATCTTCAGCTACAGATTTATCAAGGAACAAGAGCAGATTTTCTGTGACGACTTTGCCCTCGGCCTTGGCCTTACCCATCACAAAGCCGATTTCGTGATAAACATTTGGATTGCAATGGGTGAGGTTGCCAATAAGCAGCCCAGAATCGCTCATCATCGCAATAATCTTGTCGGTGATTTCGTAGCTGGTGCCGTCGTGAAACCAATCCACGCGCTCCACTTTGAGAGCGGGCTTGAGATTATGGGCTTCACTGACTTCTCTCGCTACACGCTGGATGATGGCATAGTGGTCATCCGGCTTTGTCTTCCCGAAAGGCATGGAGACAAAAATCGTGCGCTTTCGCCCCGTGAGTACCTTGTCGAAGATCGCGATAAGGTCCGATGTCCCCGACTCTTCGATGAGCTGAAGATGGTTTTCGAGAACCCAGCGAACGAAGGACTCTACCGGAGTATCCTTCTTGAGTTCGTAATACACCAGAGCCGCCAAGAGGCCGCGATTCTTCGATTCCTTCAACGCGGGCCATGCGTCGAAAAGCCCGTTCACCTTCCCGAGCGCCTCCTTGAATCGCTTGATGGCGTTTTCATTGTCGTTTAATACGCTACGAACGGTGAGAAATTCGAATTGGCGCAAGAGAAATGTGCGTGGCTCGTCCTTGAGAAATAGCGCAAGGTTCGGGAGCAAATCGAGGTCAAGTTTTCCGTGCAGTTTGCGGGTGTGGTAATAAGGCCAGCCAAAGCTCGGGTCTTGCTGAAGCAGCGCATCGGGGAAGAGGTCCTCGCTTTCAAGTATCAGCTTGAGGTTATGCTCCATCGTCAGCGGCACTTGCTTGTAATTGACGCTGTGAAACAGAGCACGGCTAAAGCGGTTGTAATCCACCCGGTTCTGGCACAGGATCAGACAGAACGGCGCAACGCGGTCACGAACTTGCTTCTCCGTGCTTGCAGACAAGCGGTGATTGCCGTCCAGACGTGCAAACGGTTTGGTGAGCTTGCCTCGGAAGGATAATGTGGCCGTTTGGAAGAACTTCACCGCACGAATGTCATCCGGGCCTTGCGATTTGCTCACTGACGACTTGATCGTGACCCCATTAGCAAAGACGGCACTCTTGAAAGACATGCCCGCCTTCACCTCTTCAAAGAGCTTGGCGGCGGCGTCCGAGGTCACGTCTTTCTCGTGCAGGCAAGCGCAGAGAATCACCTCGGGAAAAAACACCAGCTCGCCTTTGCTCAGATACTCGCCAATTTCCTTGAGCCGTGCATCCTTGCGCACGCGCTGAATACCCTCCGGAGATTCCGAGATGTCCTGTAGCACGCCCATAGGGGCAAAGCCGCGCAGACAGAGAAAATTGCCAAGAGAAAAGTCGAGAACACCTTTGAGCTTCATCTGCCTGCCTCTTTGCCAAGGATGAGGGCTTCAATTTTGCGCTTGGCCTTGTCCAGGTCTGCAAGGGCTTTTTCGCGTAGTGCCCGTGCCTTCGCGCGAATATCGGCAACACGTTGGCACACTCGTTCCTGAACCTTGGTGTTGGGCACCGGAATCAGAAGTTCACGAACTTCTTCGGCGTTAATATTCGTCATTCCGGCTATCTGTCGGCTGACAGCATCAATCTGAATACGCCCGATTGAAGATGCCATAAACGCAACAACGAAATGCGGCGAAAGCCCGCTCTTCTTGATAGACACGCGCATGAGATATGAGGCGAAGACATACTCTCCTTGCAGGTCAAAGACATTGCACTTGCCGACCAGTTCCTTGGAGTTGGTTCGATTGAAGAGAATATCGCCCTTCTGCAACAAATAGGGCTTTCTTTCTTCCTCGCTCATTTCGATATACTTCATGTCTTCGAGTGCCCACTCGCCATCTTGCAAATTAAGCATTCGAAGCATCGGCACACCGACTTTTTCCTCGGTAGCCCTCTCGGAGATTCCGTATTGAACTGTCGAAACAAAATCTTTGAGCTTTCGTATCGGCGCTTTGCTGTGGTTGAGCTTTGATAAGTAAAGCGCAATTTTTTGGGCATAGTTTGGGTCCCATCGCTGGCCTGTCACCGTTGCAAAGCTGAACTCGAAGATGCGTCTTTCGATGGTGTTGGAGGGAGCGGGATCGCGGGGAATGCCCAATTCATCGAGCAGCACGTCGTCAATTGTTGTGAGGAGCTGAGACGCCGTTGCTTCAGTTGCAATCTTCTGAGCGAATGCCTGACTCAATGCTTCTACAACGGCGCGTTGAGTCCCTTTGTCCAAGAGTGGAAGGCGCAGACTCCCGATTTCCTCGAGATTGATGTTCGCGCGCGCCACCGGACGTTTCACTCGCTCAATCTGTTCCTGCCCTAGCCTTGTCAGAAAGAATGCGTGCAAGAACTGAGGCAGGACTTCACCATTCAAACGAACAGCGCACACAGCTTGATTGATGTTGGCCTCGTATCCACCAGGAAAGATTCCAACCTTACCGATTGTCGCGCCAACAATTGCAAAAAGTACATCGCGGCTTCTTAACTGCGAGCGCCGCATCAGTTTCTGATGAATCTCGGGTTCCAAGCGAATGAGGGCGGCCTCATTGATCGTGCCATCCTCGTTGAAGTCTCCGCTGCGAATGAATGCGACGCCTTCTGGCAATTCTGTATAAGCATCGCCGCCGCTCAAGGGCGTGATGCCTGAAAAGATGTTTTGCGCTACTTTGCGAATGGACTTTGCCTTGATTGAGTCGAGTTCGCTATCGAGACGAGCAAAACGCGGTGAATGATAGTGCGGGTCCCACCGGCCCGTAACGTTAGTCTTCCTCTCGATAAAAACCTTAGAAGAATTTACCGCATCGCTTAGCAGGAAGCTCATACCTCACCTTCCTCGATGCCCGTGATGAAGCGGGCAAGCTCTGCTGCAATGGGCTCAAGTTCGTTTGTCTTGGTAGGACGGCCCACGGCGTCATATCCGATGTCCTCGGCAATCGCCATAAAAATGGAATAGTCAGGAAGGTCCTTGCGACGGCGTTCCTCGTAAAGTTCGCCAAGCTGGTAGCGGAGCTCATCCGTTTGCGCAGCGAAGCCGTCAGATATTTCCTGCACACAGGCTGTATACGCTTCGCTATCCTTGCGCTCATTCTTAGTCAAGGACGCAAACTCTTCACGCTCGTTGAGTTCCTTGATGGCGGCCTTCTTCGCGCGCTCGATGGCTTCAAGTCTAGCCTCCAGCTTTCCCTTGGCGCGAATGTTGTCTTTGAGCATCTGCTTGGTGTCGCGCATCTGCTTGGTTTCAGCGGCGCTGTGTTTTTTCAGAAACAACACGGAGCTTTTCACACCAGCGCCGGTAGCAGTAAATGCGGTCTGTGGCAGGGAGATGACGGCGACGATGCGGTAGCGGTCTTCGATCTCGTCACGGACGTATTGAAGACTGGAGTTCGTAAGAACGCTGTCGGGAATGACGATGGCTAGGTAGCCGCCCTCGGCGAGGTAATTCCAGCACTGCTCGATGAACAGGATTTCCGTTTCCTGACCGGGCCGCTCAGCGGCTTTGCTCTTGGGGTTTAGCCAGTCTACTTGCCGAGTGGCAAGGCTGTACTGGTGGAAGTAAGCTTTCTCGGTTTGCTTGACCGTAGAGCCGAACGGAGGATTGGTAATGATAAAGTCGAAGCGGTCCTTTTCGAATCCCTGATTCTTTGTCTTGGCACGGATTTCATCGGCGGACAGTAAGCCATCAGTGGCAACCACGTTGGTGTGGCCGTCGTCATGAATAATCATGTTCATCTTTGCCGTTCTGGCGATCTGCTCATTGATCTCAATGCCATAGAGATTGAATTGTGCAAACTGGTGCCAATGACTCTTGTGCTTGTCAGTACCGGGCTTGAAGTATTCGTCCGCTTGTTTTCGTACCTTATCAAGAGCATGAAGGAGAAATCCTCCGCTGCCGCACGACGTGTCCAGGACCAGGGAGTCATTCGTGATGGGCAGAACGTCCACGATGAACTTCACGATGACGCGTGGCGTAAAGTATTGGCCGAAGTCGCCCCTAAAAAATGAGCCCATGAAAGTCTCGAATGCTCGTCCTTTACTATCGAGGTCGGTGTCAGAGAGGTTGACACCTTCTAGGTAGCTAACGACAGTGCGAGCTTTGGCTGGACTGAGGCGAATGTTGTCTTTGAAGACTTCTGGGTCCTTTTTACGTCCTTCCTCGTAGAGCTTTTTTAGGCGTTCAAACAGTTCACGTTCGGCTTTCTCTTGTATCTCTTTTATCTCTCTGTCGGTTTTGCCCTTTATGTCTTCGGTGATGATCTGAAAATCATAAGGGATACCCGTTTTGCGAAGTTTTCGCTCGTCCCATAGTTTGCAGAAGATGAGCTTGTCGAGTTCATCGAACGCTTCCGAGGGGTTGAGTTCACCCCCTCCCCAGAGAGCTTGATGCGCTTGTTCAAAACGGCGGGTTAGCTCATCCTCGCTCACTTTTGCGAGCGGGAATAGTCTCTGGCCCGTCTTAGTGATGCCTCCATCCTTGGCGAACTTGAAGCTTGCCAAGCCAGTGACGCCATACTGCGGCACGTCGGGAATCGTTATGCGGGCTTTCGGCTTTTGGGTCGGAATCTCAAAATACTCATTTTTGAGCTTGCTCGTGACCCAAACGTATCTAGCACCTTCGGCCACCGCATAGCTGACGGCTTGGTCGGCAGCACGTGCAAATTCGAGTTCGCTAACGGATTCCTTTTTGCATTCGGTGATGATGAGAGGGGCTTTTAGTCCATCATCGGAATAGACGATAATGTCGGCTTCCTTCGTATCCACGCCCATTTGTACAGGCACATATAATCGAATGCGCTTGACCGGATACCTGTACGTTAGGACGAGGTGAAGAAATGTCTCGACCTGGACAGCTTCCTCGGGGTTTGTGAAGTTCCGCCGCTTGTCCTGGTGGACGTAAACGACGTATTTGCGATCATCTTCGAAGCGGATCAGTCGTTGTTTAACGCCTTCTGCAAAAAGGTCCATGGTCTATTTCCCTTGGAATGTGAGGCCTATTATAAATTGGCATACTCCACGAAGTGACCTGAGCCCTTGGGGGCAGGTGGTCGACCGTGCCGTGTAGTCACCCTTGCACGAAATAGCCGCCTGAAGCCTGCGGGAGATCGTTACAACCATCGGAGATGGCTGACTCGTCACACCCCGAGTTGGAGGAAAGTTCCAAAATTGTTTCTCGTGCCGACCGTTCTGAACACAAGTCAATGACTAGCATCTCCCTCCGAAATCCCTCCGCAAACTGCGAGTTCTACTTCATGGTCGGTCCGCCGCACTCGAATCAGTCCAGCACCGAGATCGAGCATCAGTGCAGAGGCTTGCATCCGTCAGCGGATGACAAATGCTGGCATTGCCATGCCCCTCTATGCTGCCTGACCCGATACTGAACCGCGGGAAATGTGCCGAACCGACTCAGCAGCCTACTGCGATCCAAGCAACCTAACGGTAAATCTGAGCCGCAGCTTTCGCACCAGCAGAAGCCACTACATTGAATCAGCGAACGTCGAATTGGGATTGCCTTTGGCGCGCATGTCGGTTTTCAGCCGTGCAGTATGCGTTCACACAAACCCATTCCGCGAGCACAGAACAGGGGCAAAAAAGTCGCATCGGCCATACCGAATCTCTCCTGCGTTGTCCCTTTGTGCTCGCGAAGGCAGTCCGCAAGTTTCTTCCAATGGGGCTGTGAAATATGCCTCACGGGTGCTCCAGCACGAGGCGAAATCGACGGTTCACTTGAGTGCGTGCAAGAGTACTCCAGGCTGTTCTCGGCAGGCACTTCAGAGCATCGTGAGTGGAAGGGTGAAGCGCATTGAACCTTCCACATAGGCCTTCCAGGGGTGAAGGGTGCCGCGCATTGAACGTTCACCCCCGACGTTCACCCCTTTCAACGACTTAAGCCTTCGAGATCAACACGATAGAGAGAGTGAGGTGGTCGTGTTTACTTCCGCGAAAGACCTGAACGACCCCCGTAAATGCTGTGCATTTGCGCCACGTTCCGTGGTTCCAGGGGTCGTTCCGGTCCGGCTCCAGCCCCGGCGAGTTCCGGTCTATCGCTCTGAACCGATACGGAGGCAATGCCTGGCAATACATCTACTGAGCTACACAAGTTGTATTTGATGGCCTACATCGTCATGTTGCTGCCGAGCTACATTCCCGACGCCGGGAACCATGGCCCTCTCTCCGGGCCCCGTCGCGCCTCTCTATAGGAACGGAGTAAACAATTTTGGTTGCCAATCCGATATTTTATTCATGTCCAACAAGAGTCTTGACCCTTCAAATGACAATGGCGCTCCGCAATGAGCGGAGGTCAACTGCACTTTCGATCGCGTAGTGACACTGGGTGGTGGAAACCTTGCAATCCTGTGGTCTTTACCTGCCTCGTACTTGGGGTTAGCGATAATATGGCGCGTTATAGCTTCGGCATCTGGGCTCTCTTTTTAGAGCTGGCATTCATGCATGTTTTCTGGTTGCTCCGCAAAGAGCGCAACGACTATGTTGGCCAACATGATCTAAAGCAGCATATACGTAGTCTCAGTCATCCTTTCTTGGCTTTTTATGTTGTCGATTTGCGGAGCGATCCTGTTCGCTCTGGTGGCCTTCCTCACGTCATTCGTGCACGGAAGCGGAAAATCGATATCATTGCCGTAGGGTTAGAGGGCTCAAAGTCGCAGACGCCCGAAGAGCAATGATGACCAATACAGCACAAGAACAGGATGCAATTCTCCGGACTGCCGTGATGCAGGTCAAACCGGAATACTTCTCCTGGCCGATCGAGGAGCAGGAGAGATATCGAGTTGCAGCGCAGCCGGACGAATGGTTTCGTGTCCAGCAAATTGTGCTGCGGACGCTGTTCCAGATCGAGGTCGCGACTCGGGACGAAATTGATAATGCGCTACGGGGCTTCAATGATGCGCAGCGTGCTCTTCTGAGTGGCACGCTTCTACCGCTACGCGGCATCGGTGAAGATTTCTTCCTGCTTAATGAGAGTCTTGGAGACAAGACCTTGCTCGATTTCACCACGCTCTACGACTACGACGTTTGGGAGCACTGCTTCCAGGAAGATGCACGCGAGAAGGAGTCTCCAGGCTACGTTCCCCAGCCGCATCGTGGTTCGCTCTATCTGTCCTGGGCGCGTCTTTTCATAGATGGCCGCTTCTATTACGCCACGTTGTCCATGGCTGCGGGATACCTGCGCTCCGCGACGGAGGAGGCAGGCTACCAGCAGATGGAGAAGCTCATCCCGCATCGCTACGTCGATGGCGAGCGGCACGGCAAGCGCACAATGAGTGGAAGCATTTGGGATCAACGAGTCGATGCTGGTGGCATAGAAGGCCAGCTCAAAGAGTTGAGGAGCCAGTTCTGGCGCTACCTCGATGATCGTTACGAAAAGCTGCAACAGGAGTTTGATTCCTCAGCAAGCGCAGCCGTCTGGATTCTTGACCGAAGTACCACCGAGGAGAATCACGTACATTTTGTCTTCTCGGACAAGACCGCCCTGCAACAAGTTAAGCTACGGCACTTCCTGCATGATTGCCGCTCTTTACAGAAATGTGAGGAGGTCTTGAAGGACGCGGTAGAAGCTGAGTGTACTGCAGTCGCGCGGTTCATCTACGATAGCCACGCAAGGATCACGCAGGGGTGGACGAGCATTCATCCGTAGCCCCCTCCACTTCACGATTGTTGAAGGCCGGCGATGCAACTCCGCGACGACAACCCTGAAATTCCAGGTGCGCTTCTGTGTTGCTGAAGTTGGTCGAGCCTGATCCAATGTACGTACCCAGCATACGGCCAGACGTCGCCCTACAGACACGACTATACAGATACTGCAATATCCGTATATATAACACAAACTAAATGATTTACATATATACTCCGGGCGCCGTATTGTGCAATTTGAGGCAATCCAATGTATAACGACGCACAGCGTGAAGAGGCGGGCTATGTGTATCTGGCTGCTCTGTTTGACGGTGAAGGGACCATCGGTTTGCGTCCCCAAGGCACCGGGTACTACTTCAGGCTTCGGATCGAAATGACGGACTACCAGACGCTTTCTAGAGTTGCTTGCATTTTTGGTGGGAGCGTCAGACCCGGTCCAAAAAGAAATGGGCGGCAGCCAACTTGGGTTTGGCAAACGGCTCGACGAGAATCCGTGAGGAGAATCCTGGTCAAGATTCAGCCCTTTGCCCGTGTTAAGCGCCCGCAAGTCGATCTAGTTCTGGACTGCATGTGCAGGCGTCGCGATCTCATCGAGATGGATCGCTATTTCATCGAGCTCTGGAAACTTAAACTCAAAAAGCCCCGAAATTCAAGCAATCAACATGGTAGATGCATGCTGCACATCAACAAGCTGCGCAAGAAATATCCAAATTTGTTTTGACTGATTGCAGGTTCTACCGAATCCTGCCACCTATTCCAGCGCTGTACTGCCACTGGTTACAGACTTATGCAGCCAGCCCCTCTAGCGGAAGATTCAGATTCGGTGTCCGCGTTAGATTCAGGATAATAAAGCCGTAACACACCGTTCGCCATGGCTTGAAATACTCCCCGGGAGAGGTGCACATCTCGAATGCTTGGCGGTATGTAGCCCGTTATGTGGTGTTCGCGACCGTCCGGGCCGAAGACTATCAGATCGTACCTAGCATCAGCTTGTACCGCCAGCGATGCGTTATCTAGCGTTATCGTCGTCAAAGTCATTCTCCTTTGATATCAAAAAGGTCTGAATCAAAGATTCACGAAAACCTCATCGAGCGAAATCCCCTGTGCTTTGCAGAACCCAGTTATGTCTTCGGGGGAGGACTGTCGGTTGATCTGAGCAAAGCGCATGGATGCCAGCTATTTCATCAATTGCCGAGTCGAGTTCGCCCACTTGTCATGATGCTTGACCACCGGTGAGGCCAAGCTCCGCCATTGCTACGGATCGTAACGTCTCGATCGCGTCCCAGTCTTCGTCGCTATGATCCAGCAGCTCCTCGATGATGGAGCCGATATAGCGCGCGAGGCGCTTGAAGACAGCGATCCGTTCGGTTTTGTCCGCGAGGTCCTCCAGGCGTTTGCCGCAATGAACGATGTTATGTCGAAGCCCACACTTGGGTCCCTTAGACGACCCGCCCTCGCTTGAGAGATAGAGAAAATCCTGCATAATCTCGTCATAGTCGGCCCGGTCCCTCGCAATCTGGCGAGCGATCATTTGCTTGGCTTTTTTCATTTGTACATACTCGTCGGGAGCAGCCAAGAATTCGATCAGGGACATCAATTGGACAAATCGGCTTGTCTCGTTTGCCGCTTCGAGAGCTTCGGAATACATCCGCAATGCGTGGGCAGCAATCGAACCAATCTCGCCATTTCCCGGTGGGGTGACTTTGAGCGGGCCGGTCACATCGAGCCCGATACCGGCAATGACCTGGTGCGTTAGAATCTCTCCGGCGATGATGTAGCTCTCATGATCTTCCGGTGCGTAGAAGAGCCCAGCGCAGAAGCCACTTTCCTGCAACAAGCCAGCTCTACCCGGTAGAGTCTGTGGCGTCCACGGGTTGCAGAGCTCGAATCGAACCAAGTCCATGATAGTTTCAGCACTGGCCATGGCGCTCGCCAGCATCTCCAAGTGCATCTCATGGCTCGCAGGAGTGAGAAAGGCGTTCCAATCCAGCCGCAAAGGTAGCGCGAGGAGCGCGCTGGCAAAGAATTCAGGAAGGTCGATCCTGGTCGCGCCACTTTTGCTCCAGTGCAAATCATCGCCCTGCAAAGCGGTACCATTAGAATTCGAACCTAGTGTCCGCTGATAGTCGCGCTCAGGCCATCCGACCACGCGCAGCCACTCGGGCGACAGACTAGCCGGTGGAAAGATCACCATCGACCTGGAGAGCCAAGCGGGGTCATCGATTTGCACACGAGCTATCGGTAATAGGCACAAGCGGTCGCCCGGTACCACGCTCCGTATCAATTCATTGAGAAACTCTTTCGCCATTTGACCGAACACCTCTGCCCAATTCACACCAGTGCGCAAACCACATTCTGCCGACTAGCGCCACCCTTCAGAGTCCAATTCCACTGCAACACTAGCTTGCCTGGAAACAGCGCATTAGCCTGGTCGTCCGGCCAGGCTAGTGCGGTCACGTGGTGAACCCGCTGAGTATTGGTTTCCCATGCTTCAAGTGGGCAGTCCTGGATCACCGGAGCAAAATACTTGATGAAATTGCGCCAGTACTCGTCGGAAGCGAGTCTCTCCGTCGGGATCGCGTGTGCTGCTAGTGCATCTCGCAATTCGGACCGGAAGCCTTTTAGGGTCATGATTTCGGAGAGCGAGGGATCATTGTGTTCATCAACGGTCTTTCCCGATAGCTCCCGTTCGACTTCATATGAATCGAGTCGTAGGATCACATTTTGCGCACCAGGGCCTCGAAGCTTCGGGTGAACCACCCAATCACAGCAAAGCCTCAGAGCCGGGAAGTTCTCTAGTGTCCCTTGCGACTCTAGTAGTTTTCGAGTCTCAACGAGAATGTACACCACTTGTCGTTCACTCGATAGATCTTGATCGAGCTCAGCAGCTATTTTTGTGCAGAGGTCTGGTTTCATGCGCACCCCGATCGTCCGCGATGTCGGATCCGAAACCGTTCTTGGCTGGACAGACGATTGTAGTCGAACCGCATAACATCGCACCAGGTCACAGTGAGAATGCGAGCAACATGTGTAGCTTGCGATTACCGCAATGCATCTGTCTGACCGCTTCGCCAACGACCAAGCTTTGGAAACGTCCCGTCGGCCATATAGAGCCCAACAGAAGGAGTCGGATTACCGGGATATGTAGTTGGCTTCTAGCGCGCATGATCGCTTATTCCTGCAACCCGTCCATCGAACCTCAATTGTCGCCAACAGGGCACTCGCGCTCATTCACCGATCTCAGGTGGCAGCATAATTCGGAACATATAGCGGATTTCTCCATTACCGGCAACTGATATGTGTTCAATTGGTCGCGTCAAGGCACACTTTCAACGCCAACAATTTCGCGTAAAACTACAAAGGCCTAACTCCGGATGTTTTTGAATTGAGCAAGACTGGCCACACATTCAATGCGCGGGCTCTGAACGCAAACAGAACGCAATGCCCTGAACCGTTGATTTTAGATATTCGGCTAGCTGAATAGTTGCGTACGCGGAAACCCGTCTACTCGCCAACTCAGATGTTCATTCCTTGCATCCAACTCGAAAGCAGCTCTTCAACCAACTCGCTGAACTGACGTCGTTGGCCTTCTTTGAGCAAGGCCATTTTCACAGCGTCGTGCGTGCGTTTACGGATATAGGCCGTGACTTGCTCGTACGAAGGATCGCTGCGTTTCCCATAGGAGCGGCCGCGCGCATTGAGCTTGGAGCCCGTAGTGCCATTGCCATCGACCGCACTTGGTTCTACCGCTGTAGTTCTGGCGGCTAGGAACGACTGAAATTTGCTCTCAGGTGCCTTACTCATGGAAGATTTGCTCCGCGATACCACAGTAGTCTTCCCAGCCCGTCCCGGCGCGTGCATCGTCCACTTCGCTTACGGGTACACCGGCCAGTGCAGCCTTCTGGAAAGCGATGAGTCGTCGGATGCCGCCGGTGAACGTTGGAATGCCAAGTTCTGTTAGCGTTTTGTGCGCGTCGTTGCCGTCATGGTTTGGAGGAGGCGGAATGATGGTCAGCAAAACGCGAAAATTGGGGGCCCCTAAGTTCTTCAATGCGCCGACAGTCAGCATCAGGGCATCGAGCGAAAGGGCATCCGGGGTCGTGGGTATGACGAGGAGGTCGCAACCATCAACCAATACTCGCAGGTCCTCCGGCATCGGCCTGGCTTGCGTGTCAATCACGGTATGTACGTAATCGCGTGCAAAGCGGGCAGCCTGACGTTCGTCTGCAATCTTGAATGGAAGTCCTCCGCGTTGGCCCCAGCTCGTTGCGCTGCGGTTCTGGTCGCCATCCAGCAAAAGCGTCGGCGCCTTGCCCGCCAAGTAGGTTGCCAGATGCACTGACGTGGTGGTTTTGCCCACGCCCCCTTTGAAACTCGCCACGGTAATGATCATGGCGACATTTCAGCATGCTGCAACTTCAAATACGCGAAAGTTTGGCAATTTAAATTTTTGCCATTTTGCGTACTCGGCAACTCGATAAATTTGGCGCATAGTACCTGGGGAGGAGCGGAAATTTGGCAGGAGTTTTCCTCAGAAAGTCTGTGGATTGATTCTCGTGAGTGCGCAGTTCCGGGAACAGAAGTGCGCAGTTCCGAGTACAAATCTGCGCAGTTCCGGGAACAGAAGTGCGCAGTTCCGGGTACAGCTATATAAGGAAGCAGAAATACAGGAATACAAAGACAGCAGAAATAGGTGCTGTGAAAATCGAAGAGCTGTGGAAAAACGTCGGAACGGCGGTGAATGCGGTCCCGGCCCTTCTCTCCATGCGGTCCCACTTCGACGGTAAATGCCATGGAAGAGATGAGAACCGGGAACCACGATTCTGTCAGCGAGCGGGAAGCCGACTAGCAACTGAAAACACCAATTGCTTTGATAGGCGGTGTCGCCGGAGTGCATCGTGAAGACCAATGAGTGATTTGGCGATGAGCGCTCATTGACGACCGCTAAGAGGTCCCAAAACTGGAGTACGTTTGCCGGGAGTATTTTACCTAAGATCTCTTCTCGGGTTCTCAAGCGGGCGCTAAAATAAGCTATCCTCAAACGCTCGGACACGTGACGCTGTGGCGGACTACCATGGGGTCACAAACTCGGGGAAGGCGCACGTGCAATCTCTTGGCGACCTCTGGTTCGGAATCAACAAGCACAAATGGAAGACGATCACCTATACCTTCACGTGCTTCAGCGTCCTCTTTACAATCGTCAATGTCGTCACGCAATTCTTCCCGACAGTTAGGATTTCAGGACCCGCACCGCTCGTAGCAGGTGTTCTTTTTAGTTGCGGATGGGGGCTTTGGAAGGTCTGGAAACCGTCGAAGATCACAATTAAGATTGCCAATTCGAACACCTGCCTGGAAATCGTATTTGGAGATATTTTTGACCAGGAAGGCATTCGCGCAATTGGAGTGAGCGAGTTCTTTGAAACAGAGCTGGGGCAGCCCGTTTCCGAGAAAAGCCTTCACGGTGCTTTCTTAAAGCGGCACTTTTCAGGCTATCAGGACTCGATCGACAAGCAGATAGAGGATCAGCTCATTGCTGAACCTGTAACTGAAGTGATGGACAAAGCGGAAGGCAAAGCGCGCTGCTATCCCGTCGGCACTACCGCTCTCATTCGGGCGAATGAGAACCGATATATTCTTTTCGCGCTGGCTAAGACCAACCACGCGAACTGCAAGGTTTACTCGGACGTGGAGCTAATGTGGCGTGCACTGCACAAGCTATGGCAGAGAGCGCGTGTTGAGTGCAACGGCTATCCTTTGAACCTGCCTCTGGTCGGCGGCGGACTCTCTGGCCTAAACCTTCCGACACGCGATTTGCTCAATCTGGTTATCCTCTCTGCGATCACAGAATCAAAAGCGCATGAGATTACGCAGACGGTTCGAGTTGTGCTTCGACGCGACAGATTCGAAGACATCGATCTCAGAGAAGTGAAGCAGCATTGGGAGGGATGAAGGAATGGCGTATCGGAACGGCACGTACATCGCTTTTCACGCTGACGGCAACAATATCCCTGGGGGCAAGTCGGACATCGATTACTACAATATGCTGTGCGCGTGGGATGCAAACAAAAACCACGATTTCAAGCTAGTAAATAGTCACGAGAAGACCTCATCCGTTCGTGACAACAGCAAGAAAGAAACATTGCGCAAATCTCTCCTGGAGCGCCTTCGCAACTCTAAAAACATGGTTTTGATTATCGGGGAGACAACGCGCCTTGATTCGGACTGGGTGCCATTCGAGATTGAAAAGGCAATAGATGAGTACGGCTTGCCAATCATCGTTGCGTACACGACTTATAGTGGCGCGATTCGCAAACCCGACGCATTTTCAGAACTCTGGCCGTCCGCTCTCAAGAAACGTATACAGAACGGATCCGCCAGCGCCATACATATTCCCTTCAAGCAGGCTCCATTATTTGACGCGATAGACCAGTTCTCGCATGACAAATTGCCCATAGGTGGAGGTATGGGGATTTACAGCAACGAGGCTTATCGACAATGGAACATCGCCTAGGCCGGGCGGTAGCTCGTCCGAAATTTGGTGTGTGCGGGCCAGAGCCTGGCTTGGGCGGGAATGCACGATCTCAGACCGGGAGAAGTTACTGCTGTTCTTTCCCAGCCATTGACCTGCAGCTGAACCAGATCCTCAAAATCGGCTTAGCGTCTGACATTCGGCGAGATACTTGTAGTATGAGTGTTTCTATTATTCGCACTTCTATTCAAAGGCTAGCGTTTCCACATTGGGCTAGATCACGTCGGCTTTCCATCGAGTTGTTCCCAATTCGATAGGCAACGCTCTAAGAAGCGAATGGAATCCTTCGAGGTCGTTGGCAACATCCTTGTAGATATACGGTGTAAGCAAACCAGGAACCGGTGACGCATCAGTGTAGCGGAGCGTGATTATAGCGAACTTATTGCCCTTTTCACGCTTCTGCATTATTGCGTAGTCGACTTCGGTCGCCAGATACTTCTGGTCTACGAAATTTGCGGTGATAAAGAATACGGCTGCGCAGGATTCCTGAAAACCCCGAAGTAGTTCTCTCTCTAGATTCGAGCCGACGGGCATGTTTGATTCATCAAGCCAGGGATCAAATCCTAAGACCTTCAAGGTTTGGTAGTAGCGATAAACAAGGGGCTTGTCCACGGACTTGTGGCTAAGGAAGATTTTCCCCTCAGAATGGCCCAAGAGCCTGTTCAGTGGAACTGCTTGAAGATCCCGCGCTTCCGGTGTGGCCAAGTCGGCTGCTGCGCCAAGCCGCTGAGACAATTCCTCGACAAATGGGCGAAGAATTAAGGTGCGAAACAGTTCCACTGAGCTGTCGTGCTTGCCCTGGCCGTGAGCGATTCCTAGATGGAAGATTTGCGCAGGCTGTTCCTGAACAGATTTGATAATGTGATAGCGAAGCGCGAGCTCCTCATCTGCTTCAGTGGGAAACGACAGTTTCGGAGGTCGATTCGTTGCAGAACTCCACCACTCGCCGACGTCGGCGGACGATTTTGCTTCGATAGAGCCTAAGACTTTTCTCGCAAGTGCGTCGGCGCCGCAGTATTCCAGAAACCGCTCAAAGTTGTGATCGAAGGTGGAGACATCTTCATGCAGGAGGTCATCCCTCCGGTTCTTGAATTTTCTAAGCGAATTCAGGACTTCTTCCTTGCCTAATCGCGTGTCGGTTTCGTTCACGATTTACCCTCAGGCGAGAACTACCCGAGTGCCGCAATAGGAGCATAAAGGCACATCGAACCAGTGCTCGGATATCTTGATCTGCTTCTTGCAGCACAGAAACGTAACAATTTTCATATCAGCCGGCTCCGGACCATGAATTGGCCGCGCCGGCAGAAGGGGGCGGGAATGATTGAATTCAATGGACACGGACAAAAATCCTCCGGAGTGCTTTCCTCCGCCGAACGAGTCCGCAAGACCAGCAAACATGTGGTTCAACTTAGGAAGCATGTATTCCCGATAAACGATCCGCTTTAGGTACGTCATTGTTTCCTCAGTCAGCATTTGGCGGCTTTCCGCCTGCTGACCACAGTAAGGGCACCAAAAGCAATGAGGTGCTCCCGACTCAGTCTTAATAGCGCCGATCTCCTGGCCAGCGCGCTGGCAGTACGAGGTTAGCAACCATCGCAGATCTGCAGGATCGATCTGAGTTTTGAAATCGCGGCCACAGGCAGGGCATGTATATCGCATGAAACCATCCCGATCTGTGCTGATCGAGACGGCAAACTGAATCTGGCCATTTGGATCTTCCGTTGCCAGCTGTGTTTCTCCAAGCGTTCGAACGAGAGAAGTCTACCATCTCGGGCCCCTTGGCCGTTGGTTGCGCGCCGCGAGCCAAACGAAATGCTTCAACTGTTGCGTACAGGGCAACGCGCTCATTGACGCGACGATGCTTCTTCACAGGCTCTTTCTTTTCTCTTGATCGACGGGGATCAGACGAGACTTCGCCTTGCCGAATATGACGCCGTCTGCCTCACATCGAACATTTGCCCCAGGCCACATCAGGGACAGAAGGCCGACCGCATCCCTTACTTGGCCCGGAAGCTTGCGAGGATTCAACTCGTCGTACCAGAGCTGCTCACGAAGAATCTCCCACTTGACTTTACTTTCAGTTTCCGCGGCCCACGCGCGGACATAGAGCCACAGCAAAATTGCTGCCTTCCTCGGCTTTCCTTTCAGAAGACGCCACATCTGCTGCGGAATTCGTACGCAGTATCTGCGGCCATGCTCATAGAGTTCCCTACTGAGCACAAATCCGAAGCGATCATTGGATAGTGGCTGTAACGATTGGGCATGATGATCGATTGATTTCGGCAGGTGCCAACTGTCGAGAAGTGGAATGATCGCTCCAGCCTCCTCTCCATTGGCCTCAATCTCAACTGTGATGGCGAGGCCGGTCAGTCGCCGAAAGCCGGCACTAACCGTGCGATAGTTCTCGCTGCTGCGGCACATGCCGCAGTCGGTCAGGTACTCGTTGGTTGAGCGATAGGGGATGACGCGATTTTCGGCCGCGCCAGGTCTATCGGCCTCTCGTGCGAGCCGAAGGCCCCGGTCGAACAGCCATTGCATCAACTTGGCGTCGGCCCCGTAAGGCATCGCGACATTTGGCCGGCAGGCCGTGTAGGTGATGGAAATCCACCTTCCATCAAAACGCGTACGACGGGTTATCTGCCTTTTGGGAGTTGGCCGATATGGAAGCGGGCACGCGAGCAGCGCCTTAATTAGGTACATCCATTTGTCACCAGTGATGCTTCCGCTCTCTGCCTGATCCCGAACCGAAGCGATATCGTTGATGAACGCAAGGGCGGCTGCGCGCTTCTCATGCGCGTAATCGCGAGCACTGGAACCCTGCTTCTCCTCAGAGAACGAAGACTCGCACTCGGGATCGCATAGTTCCAGGGCGCAAATGGACGACACCTGATTCACGCCGTCGTTGCGTCCCGAAACCCGCGGCGCTCAAGCTGCCGAGCAATCCATTCGTCGACTTCAGATTCGATCCAGCCGATCGCTCTACCGCCGAGTGAAATAGATTGAGGGAAGTCTCCGTCTGACTGGCGCTGATAAATGGTTGATCTGGACAGGCCCGTACGATCAAGAACTGTCGGAAGTCTAAGGATTCTTTCGTGCATTCTCGTTGCTCCCAGAAAGTGATGAGACGAGCATGGCACTCTACAACCTCAAAAACTCCGAATACATCAGAAAAGGTTTTTTTCGATTTCGCCCCAATTGAATTTCCAGTGTGCCTTTGCACCGCAGCGGGAGTGAGATTGTCATTCTGGACGTCAGAAGAGGCGGGGCGCTGAAGGCCTCTTTTGATGTCTATGTGCATAGCGCGGCTGGGTCGCGTTCTATTACAAGACTTCGACGAGTGCTGTGTCGTTCTCACCCATTAAGCGATCAATGTGGCTCGGATCTGCAGTTGCCGCCGCTTCTGATTTGAGAATTCTCCAATTCCATGCCTACACGGATCTGAAGCTCGCTAAACCCACCGTCATCGCGCAGAAATACATCCTGATAATGTGCCAAAGTCCGAGTTGGGACAGAGCCTGAGAGCAATTCATACGGCTTGAATATAAGTCGCTGCGGTACATGTTCCGGCAAAGGCCCAGCGAATTCAGCAGGTGCAATCAATGAATGTATTAAGTGACATATCTGGAGATCTGCATAGGGAATCAAGCCTGATGCTGCCCATGCCTCTAGGCTGAATTTTCCACATGGGATTGTTCTCGCATTCTTCCGCAAGAGAGGCAGTAATTGTTCTACTCTGCGTAAGATTGCAGCATCGGGGGCGTCGAGATCGATGGTGACCATCGCTTTGCTCAGGAGGTCTCCATATCTGGCATGATCTCCAAAACGGGACTCGAATCTCGCGATGTTCGAACGATCCTCTTCACTACTACTCTCAGCTTGTAGCTCTTGCGCATCGCAGAAATCTCCAAGGAGCCACTCTAGCGAACGACCATAAGCAGTATGTGGCCATGCTGGCTCATAACCTTTTCGGACTTGGCTCGCGAAGCTCCCATAGAATCGATTTGCCGATTCCAGCATTGAACGATCCGCGAATGCCTGCCAAAGGAAAATGTCTTGCACAGTGGTTGGCTGTGCCGGCAACAGCCGGGCACGTAGTGCGTGGTCCGGAGTCGAAGAACCGCAAAACTCTTCTGGGATCGGATAATCCTTAATCGCGGGATCTTTGCGGATGAGGTCAATGAAGTTCGTAAAGAGATTTAGTCCGCCGTTCTCGTTATATTCTCGGGTAGCGAAATTGGCGTTCACCTTTGCTTGAGTAAGAACAAATTTTCTGATTGCAATCTGCTCGAGCCAGGCCTGCAAAGAAAGCTGATTTGTTCTAAATGTCTCATATCGATCAATTCGAAACCATTTCAATTTCTTCTTGAAGTGATCTACGTCTAGCTTCCGCGGGCGCCCCATCATCCCTCCAAGGACAATCTCACAAGCATCTGATCTGAGCTGGATCTTTAACGACAAACGCTGAATACCCGCGGTCGCTACTCAGGCGACGAGGATTGCACACGGGCTGTACGTGCGTCCGCAATCGGCAGGCAGTCTTGCGTGGCAAACGACAACAGCTTGCCGCCGCGCCTTACTTTGTCTAGGAAGTCGGCCCAATCCTGCATCATTCTGGCACGCGGTTCCAGGTAGAGAGCGTGATTGTAGGCGGCTGAGACCTCGTTGCGTGGAGCATGGGCAAGCTGCAGTTCAATGTGCTCGTGGTTGTAGCCCTGTTCGTGCAGAATCGTAGACGCAAGGCCGCGGAACCCGTGACCGGTCATGCGGCCCTTATAACCCATGCGTTCGAGCGCCTTCAGGATCGTCATGTTCGACATCGGCTTCTTGGAGTTCTGCTCACCAGGAAAGACGAGCGGCTCGTAGCCAGAGAGCGTTTGCAGCAGCTGGAGGATCTCGACCGCCTGCGAGGACAATGGCACGATGTGCGGCGACTGCATTTTCATGCGAGACGCGGGGATCGACCAACGCCGTCCTTCGATGTCGAACTCTTCCCACCGTGCCTCGATCAATTCGCTTGTTCTGACAAATGTGAGGGCCATCAGTTTCATCGCAAGGCGAGTTAATTGCCGGCCCTCGTAGACTTCGATCGCACGCAGTAGTGCCGGTAGTTCCTTCGCGTCGATGCGGGCCATGTTGGTCTTCCGGGTGGGCTTCAGAATGTCTGAGGGCTTGATTTCGACGGCGGGGTTCCGCCTGCTGTAACCATGCGCCACGGCGTAGCGAAAGATCATGCCCAGAATCTGCAGAATCCGTCTCGCCATGTCTGACGCGCCACGGCTTTCAATCTCCTTGGCGAGCTGAACCAGTTCCATGGGCTCGATCTCTGCAATTGGGCGGCCCCCCAAGACAGGGTAGACGTTCCCTTTCAGGCGGTTTTGCGTGGTTGTGGCATGGCGAGCACTCTTGTTGCCGCGCCAGTGCTCCAGCCAGAGTTCACCGATTTTCTCGAAGGTGTGTTCCGTCGCCGCAATCGCGGCGGTCTTCTTGGCCATTCTCTCGGCCATCGGATCGGCACCGTGAGCGAGCTGCTTCCTGGCTGCGTCGCGGCGCTCCCTGGCATCAGCAAGGGATATTTCTGGATAGCGGCCCAAGGCCATCAACTTTTCGGCACCGCCAAAGCGGTACTTCCAGCGCCAGAGCTTACCGCCTGCTGGCGTGATGAGCAGGTGCATACCCCCGCTGTCGGAGAGTTTGTATGGCTTTTCGCCTGGTTTAGAGCGGCGTATCTCGGTATCCGTCAGAGCCATCGTGCTTTCCCGGGAATCTAGCGTGGGTGGCAAAATACCCCCACTCCCGAAAAATCTACCCCCGGTGTTACCCCCTGTGGAACTTGGCTTCCACCATACGCTATCGGAAGTAAAAATACAAAAGCCGCTGATTTTTCAGCGGCTTGGCTTGATTTATTGAATTGTGTCGAATGCCATCAAATCTGAAAATGGTAGGCACGATTGGATTCGAACCAACGACCTCTTCCGTGTCAAGGAAGCGCTCTAACCAACTGAGCTACGCGCCTATGCTTAAGACCTTAATCAGTCTATCAGGATCGCGCCACACACGAAAGTAGCCCCCTCGCCCGCCCAACCAATCCGCAATCTTCCGCGCCTGTTCCAACGCCCACCCCAACACCTAACTCTTGCTGTACCATCGGGAACAGGCAGCGCGTACCAGGAATCAGGCCGCCTTCCAAGCACCAGGCAACCAGCTCGCCATGTCCAGCGTCGAACCTCGTCCGTTGAACCCGCTGCGTTCCGCCCCAAACCTGCTTACGCTTGCGCGCATCTGCATGGCTCCCATTCTCGTCTCGGCCATTCTCGAGGCGCGCTTCAAACTGGGCCTTATCCTATTTATTGTTGCCGGCCTCACAGACGCGCTCGACGGCATCCTCGCGCGCCTGCTCCGCCAGCGCACGGTTCTCGGGCAATATCTCGACCCCGTTGCCGACAAGCTTCTGCTCAGCACTTTGTTCCTTGTACTGCTGCATGAAGGCCTCATCCCCGTGCGTGTCGCCGTGCTAGTCTTCGGCCGCGACGTCTGCATCCTGCTCGTCTCCGCCATCCTTTACGCCGCCGCCGGCCGCCGCGACTTCCCGCCCAGCATCTTCGGCAAAGCGAACACCGCCGCGCAAGTCCTCGCCGTAGCCGCCGTGCTCCTGCATCAGCTCTCGCAAGCCGTCTGGGTCACCACGCTCCGCTCGTTCTCTCTCTGGGCCACCATGGTGCTCACCGCCGTCTCTGGCCTTCACTACGCATGGCTCGCAGCCCACCGCCCCGTCGCGCACGTGGCCAAGCCGTAGCTCTCGCCGTCGCTATACTCGCAACAAACACATCGCCCCTCGGAG
>Ga0318572_10000092_pt1 | contig 40821 bp, 33 predicted proteins | sample GRESIP089b5f20_FD_202528 | JGI IMG/M metagenome (GOLD analysis project Ga0318572, IMG submission 202528) | Tropical soil microbial communities from Luquillo Experimental Forest, Puerto Rico - GRE.SIPMG.089b5f20 | ecosystem: Environmental > Terrestrial > Soil > Tropical forest > Bulk soil...
ATCTAGAAATAATCGCCACCGATGGGCTAGGGAAATGGAATCTCACACGCATCCAAGCATTAAAGTCTCGCTTTCAGCACTGGCTACGTCAACAAGGTCATGACGAGAAGGAGTGCGTTACCGGCACGGAAAAAACCGCTCGCCATCTTGCAATCACTCTGGAAAGTGAAGATGGCTGCTGGCTACTATCGTCTCACCAACAGGCCGCCGCAGAGCTCGCTCTCACTGCACCAATAAATGGCAACCCTCGTAGCCAAATTGTTGATCGCAGCTTTATTCATCAAGGGATTTATTGGGTCGTAGATTACAAAACAGCTGAGCTACACGATGCTGACGATGCCAGTTTTATTTCCACGCAATTAGATCAATATCACGAACAATTGACGAACTATGCGCAATTGATGACCGATACGGCCTCAACACCAATAATTCGGCGTGTCCTGTTCTTCACAGGATTGGGACGTCTAGTGGAAGTTGAATAAACACATCGCAGAACCTCGAATGTATTACTGAGTCGCTACCTCCGATAATTGCTCCAGGAATACCCAGTCCACAATTTCAGAACTGGGGGTATAGCCAGAAACAAGCTCCTGCAACAAAGACCGAATCACGCCAATATCATTAACATTCAGCGCCAACTCTAGGGAATTCAGACGAGGCTGAAGGTCTTCCCAAGAAATAAAGTCCTCCTGGGCCTTCATGATTCTTGGATGGGTTGTCGGTTTAGGGTTATTGCCAATCAGAAGTTCTTCATATAGTTTTTCACCGGGGCGAAGACCGGTGATCTTGATCTCGATATCACCATCGGGATGACTCTCATCTCGAACGCTCAAACCAGATAATTCCACCATGCGTTGGGCCAAATCCATAATCTTTACGGCCTCCCCCATATCCAGTACGAATACATCACCACCACTAGCCATGGCTCCTGCCTGGATCACTAACTGAGCAGCCTCAGGAATTGTCATGAAATAGCGTGTGATATCGGGATGGGTTAGGGTGATCGGGCCACCATCACGGATCTGCTGGCGGAAACGGGGTACCACTGAGCCCGAAGATCCAAGTACGTTACCAAAGCGAACCATAGTGAACTTGGTCCGAGATTGGCTTCCGGCGATGGCTTGTAGCACCATCTCAGCTAATCGCTTGCTGGCCCCCATGATGTTGGTGGGGCGCACCGCCTTGTCAGTGCTGATCAGGACGAAATCGGACACCCCATGCTCGACCGCTGCCCTTGCAGCAGTAAGGGTGCCCAGGACATTGTTCTTGATACCCTCGGCGGGATTGTGCTCCACCAGCGGAACGTGCTTATAGGCTGCGGCGTGGTAAACGGTGTCCGGGTGCCAGGTGACCATGATTTCCCGCATCCGCTCTGCATCCCGGACCGAGCCCAGCAAGGGCACGAGCCGCGGCATCGCCAGCGAGGAGTCCTCCTGCCTAGCCGTAAGCTCCTGGTGAACCTGGTACAGGGCAAACTCGCTGAGTTCCACCAGGAGCAGTGTCGCGGGACTCACCTTGAGGATCTGTCGGCACAGTTCGCTGCCGATGGACCCGCCGGCACCAGTGACAAGAACCGTTTTACCGACCACGTTCTTGCCCAGCAGGATGTGATTGGGGGAAACAGGCTCCCGTCCCAGCAGATCATCGATGTCCAACTCCCGCAGATCCGACGTGGTGATCTTGCCCTGGGCCAACTCGGTCACACTGGGCAACGTCCGCACCGACACGTGGGCGTTGAGCATCTGGTTGAGGATCTCATTGCGGCGGTTGCGGCTGATAGTAGGCAAAGCGAGCAAGACATCATTGACGTTCAGCGTCTCCCGCAGGCTGGCAAGATCCCCCGGGTTATAGATGGGAAGTCCATTGAGCACATGGCCGTGGAGCCGGTCATCATCATCGAGAAAGCCCACCACCCTCATCACTTGGCTGTTGGCCAAGGCATCCGCTAGTTGGCGCCCCGAAGTGCCGGCACCATAGATAAGAACCTTGGGCAGGGCCCCCATCTTGAGCTGTGTCTGGTAGAGACCGCCCAGCCAGAAGCGGGCCAGGGCACGACTGGCGCCTACGGTCAGCAACAGCAGCATGGGCTGGATCAAGCCAACGGTCCTGGGTACGCCTGGCACACCGATGGCCGTGAATAGCGCTGCGTAAAGGATCGCGTAAATGCCGATGACCTTGGATACCGTCATCAGGGCGGACCAGCCCGCATAGCGGAAAATGGCGCGATAGAAGCCATTGACGATGAACAGGGGAATCGCAAAACAGATGGAAACCAGGACTGCCCATTTGGGCTGCCAGACTGCATTGCCTGAGAGGGCGATCCATTCACCGATACGGAGATAGAAGGCAAGCCATACAGTCAGGACACAAAGACTCGTGTCCACCGCCAGCACCACAATCCGTTTGGCGACGCGGGGCATGGCGAGTATCGGTACAGCCATTTTTTGCAGAGGCATGCCGGACATCCTTTTAATGAGAAACCCCATCACGAATGATGACCTTGATGGCAGTCATCCACAGGATTTGGAGATCGAACCAAAGAGAGTTCCGATGAAGATATTCTTCATCGAGACGAACTTTTTCAGGTATGGGGAGCTCGTCCCTTCCATTGATCTGGGCCCAGCCGGTGAGGCCAGGGACCAACTGATGAACCCCCTTTTCTGTGCGCAGGGCAATCAGGTCGTCCTGGTTGAAAAGTGCCGGACGGGGGCCGACAAAACTCATGTCCCCCCTGATAATGCTCCACAGCTGTGGCAGCTCATCCAGGCTGGATTTGCGCAGAAATGAGCCGATAGGTGTCAGATAGGCTTTCGGATCCTGCAACAGATGAGTCGCCACCGCAGGAGTATCGACTCTCATGCTGCGAAACTTTGGCATGGAAAATATCCTGTTGCCCTGGCCAACCCGATTACTCCAATACAGGACTGGTCCCCGGGAGGTTAGCCGCACGGCCAGCGCAGTCAGAATGATCGGTAGCAGTAGCAGGATGGCTGCGCAAAGAGCGAGTACAAGATCGAATAATCGTTTCAGCATCGGGTGAACTTGGGGCCTGTGGTATTTAAATCCCGAATCGATACCGGTTCGAGGGTCGTGGCATCTCGGCAGGCTATTTCAAATCCTGGATATCCCGGTTATTGCCGGCACAATTGCCTTCGAGCATTTCCCGCAAGCCTAAGGGCAGAGAGATTCTGCTCTTCCAGCCCAGCTCGCTCTCAATCAGGGAGGGCGAATACCAGGCTGAACCCAGCAGGCGCTCCACAACCTCGGCATTCATGGGCAAGGTCCGCCCCAACAGCTTGCCCGCGAAATCCCCGCAACACCCTCCGGCGTGCAGCAGGGCCGCGGGTACATGCCAGGACAGCCGTGGCATCTGCAGGCACTTGCGGATTTCGTCATAGAGTTCACGGCCGGAATATGGGCGGCAGTCGGCCACGATATAGGTTTTTCCGGATGCCTCGTGGCGTGCGACCACTAGGCGCATGGCGTCGATCAGATCATCGACATGGACGATCGAGCGCCTGTTGCCAGTCTCTGGCAGGGGCGGAAACCAGCCGGCCCTGATGCCCCGAGCCATGCGCTCAAGATTTCCTTTGCCGCCATGACCATATACCATTGCCGGCCGCAGGATGACGGCATGCATGCCATGGCGGCTGGCCGCTTCCAGGACGGCATGTTCCGCTTCCCGCTTGGATTTTCCGTATGCGGTCTCCGGCAGGCCGGGGAAGGTTTCGGTGGCACATTCGTCCCCAGGTTCGGCAATGGCCTTGGCGCTGGAAAGAAACACGAAGCGCCTGACCCCCGCCTCGGCTGCTGCATCCAGAAGATTGCAAGTCCCCTGGTAATTGATACGCCAATGGGCATCCGGGTCTGAGGACGTAAAGGCATGGGCATAGCCGGCGCAATGGAACACGCATTCGACATCCTGGCACGCCCGCAACAGCGACTCCTTGTCTTGCAGGTCACCCGTAACGAGTCCGGGCCGGCCGTCGTTACGCCTCACCAGGCCGCGCTCTCCCTTGGCAAGCAGCCTGCCACCAATGAATCCGGAAGCCCCGGTCACCAGATTCATCGCCCCAGCACCTCGCCATATACCGCCAGGGTCCGGGCAATGATTTTTTCCTGGCTGAATTCCCCGATGGCCCGAGCACGGCTATTTTCGCCCATCCGGCTGCGCTCCTGAGCATCATCGATGAGCCAGCCGATGGCTGCAGCGAGGGCGGCTGCATCCCTAGCGGGCACCAGCAGGCCTTCCACGCCATCGTTAACCACATCCCGGCATCCGGGAACATCGGTGGTGACAATTGGCAATCCGCAGGCAGAGGCCTCCAGCAGGGATTTGGGCATGCCCTCTCGATAGGAAGGCAGACAGGCGATGTGGGCAGACTGCCAGACCTTGGCCATGTCTTCCCTACGGCCCCACCATTCAACTCCGTTTTTCCCATGCCAATCCCTGAGGACGCTTTCGGGTATCGAAGCCGGGTTGGCGGAATCCGGATCCCCCACGAGGATGAATCTGGCCTTGACCCCTTTCCCGGCAAGGATGCTGGCAGCTTCGACGAATTCCCCCACCCCTTTGTCCCGCAGCATGCGGGAGACCAGCATGATGCAGACTTGGCCTTCTGGAACGGGTGCCGGATGGAAACTAACCGTGTCCACCCCGGCGCCGGGGATCAGACACAGCCGCTGCTTCCGGATGCCTGCATTGTTGAGGACCGCGAAATCCTCTGGATTCTGGACGATGGTAATGCTGCTGGGCCGATCGAGGAGCGCCGCAAGAATACGGCGGATCAAAGGACGGATCAGACGCACGAGTCTGCGGGATGTGGTGAACAGCCAGCCGAGGCCGGCAACCGCATTGACCTGGGCTGGTACACCTGCCAGCAGCCTTGCCAGCGCACCGAACATGACGGGCTTCAAGGCCACGTGGTGCACGAGATCAGGACGCTCCTGCCGATAGAGATGCCACAGCATCAGGACTTCGGCAAGAGGATTGCCCATCCTACGGGATAGCTGCAAAGGCGCCAGCCGTATGCCGGCGCCGCGAATGACATCGGCGCTTTTTCCTTCCCGCGCCGCCACCACGACTTCATAGCCCTGATTCAGTGCGGCGATCGCCAGAGGCAGACGGTGGGAGACGAAGTACCAGTCTTCGGTAACGACAAAGAGCAGCTTAGCCATTCGATTTTTCCAACTGAACAGCCGTTCCCGGTCTTGCAAGCAGGGCACCAAGAACAAACCAGAAGATGCGTTGGTAAAAGATCTCATGGAAAAGGCCGAACACCAGGAAGCAGATCAGCAGCAGTGCCAGCGCAATGCGATGGGGAGCCCCATGACGCATTCCATTTCCGAAGGCATATCTCACCAGGCCAAGGGCGGACCAGCTCAATACGGCGACACCAATCAGGCCGAATTCAGCCAGCAACCAGAGCGGGGTGCTATGGACGACCTGGGGATGTCCCAGCCACTCGGAACTCCGGGCCATGAATACGCCCAGACCTGCACCGGTCAGGGGAGAATCCCTCCAGAGTTCCAGAGCGTGGATCCATGTGCTGAACCTTTCATAATTGCTCGACTCCCCGGAGATATAACTTTGCAGGAGGGCCCCATGGTCTGTTACGCCCATGAAGATCAGCAGAGTCGGGAAAGCCCATTGACCTATCCACAGCAGGCAAGCAACCCCCACACCTCCCAGGATGGTCTTCCGTTTATCTGCTTTCCAGCACAGGCAGGCGAACAGCATTATTGCTCCCGCCAGCAAGCCGGCACGGGATCCTGCCCACACAATACCGGCAAGCAAGATGCCCAGCACCAGGGGAGCCTGAATGGCCCTGAAGGATGTCATCCGTGCCCTTGTGCTCTCCCCACATCCAGGGAAATAGGCAAGCAGCAGGGCTGTCACCACCAGCAACTGGAATGCAAAAGCATTCCGGTTTCCGGAATAGCCTTCAAAATTTTGCGTGAAGCCTGTTTCGCCAAGCCATCCACTCAGTACCAGCATCCGGCTTGTTGCCTGCCAAAGCACGACCAGCACGGCAAACACGGCCAGAGTCTCGGCCAGGCGTCGCAATCCCCGGTTACCTGCGTGCATCGTCAGGATATAGCCCGACGAGATATACCCCACCAGCACAATCCAGCCGAGCAAACGCCCTCCCAATGCCCACTGGGTAATTCCGATTTTTGCCCAGCCATGGGCAAAGCCGGCGATCAGCATTATGGTAATCGCTAGAAGCATCCGGTTGAAGCCTTCAATCCGCCATCTTGCGGGCTGCTTTGTCATCATGATGCCGAGCCCGACTGCTGCCAGGGCAAGCAGGGCAAACGGGTCCGCCATGTTCAGATTGAGAATGCCAGCGGCCATCTCCACATGGAACTGGAAAAATATTGTGAGCGCCACCGCCATGCCCATGAACCAGGAAAAGGCCCTCTCGAGTTCCACGGAAGATATCCCTTTGAACTCACCGGGACACGTCACCGGTGCCGGTGCCGCAGCTTGGCGCTTCCAGAGCATCAGGGGCGCTGAGGCGGCGATGACCGCTGTTGAACAAAGACCGATCAGGATGGAGATTGCTGCGGCATCGGCTGCGGGAACCCCCATTTTTCCAAGCACGAATATCGAGGCAAGTTCTCTGACGCCCCATCCATTCACACTGATCGGGAGGCTCGCAGCAAAGCTGATCACTGCCGCCGCTGCGAATACCGGGACCAGGGGCAAATCTCCATGCAGGGTCAAAATGGCCGCGACGAAGCTCAGGAGTACGAGCATCTGCCCAGCCAGGGTCAAAGCAAAAATACTCATTACCTGCAAAAGGGTTTTTCGTGTTGCCATGCCACTGATCCATCGGATTTCCTGGGTAGTTCCCCCCAGCAGCAGACTCAGGATGACCCCTGCAGCAATCAGGGCAGAAATTTCCAGCAGCGGGACTCTCTGAAAGAACTCTTCAACCGCATTTCCACCTAGCAGATACGTAGCGGACACAATGGCAAGACTGCCACTGACCAGCGCAAGTAACACCCTTTCGTATGCTGCCAGACTGGCATTCAGCAATGGCGTTACACCGAAGCTACGCAGAATGGATTGCCTGCCCGCAACCTGTCCAAGCAGTGATATCAGCATCAGTCCCGCAACATGTCCCGCCAGACTGGCCCGGGATGCCTGAGCCAGGCTGACGCGAATGGAAAAGTGGTCCAGCACGCGCCAGAAGCGGAATCCCACCAGCCACAGGTTGATACCCAGCAACATGACGACGATGACCAGACTTGCCAGGGAAAACTGGGCGAGACTGGAAAATACTGACTGAAGCCCTGATATCCAGAGGACAAGAGCCAGCAAGGGCAATGCCAGGAGGAGTTTCGCCATCCGGCGGAGAAATGAACTATTGAACTTCAATCTGAAAGCATTCGGCTTGTTTATGGAGATTGCAATGAATCCGGGGATCCCGATCCGGAAAAGACTGCAGGAAGTGAAAGCGCGCTTTTGTTCGAGGCTTGGCGCCCTGCCAGGATGCCTTCAACATCAGGAGGTCTGTGTTTCGAGCCAGGCCTGAAACATCAGAACATCCCAAAGATGATAGGCCCAGTTCCTCGATCCATTCTGATGCTCCCGCCACTTTTCCACAATGACTTTGGAATGGAAGTATCCTTCCCGATCTAGTCTGGACTCGTCAAGCAATGACTCGGCCCATTCGCGGAGTGGACCACGCAGCCATGCATCAATGGGCACACCGAAGCCCATCTTGGGCCGGTCGATTAGTGCCTTCGGGACATGGCGATACAGCACCTGGCGCAAGACCCATTTTCCGACGCCGTCACGCAGCTTGTAGGACTGTGGGAGCGACCATGCAAACTCCACCACGCGATGATCAAGCATGGGAATACGCGATTCCAGGCTGACAGCCATGGATGCCCGGTCAACCTTGGTCAGGATGTCATCCGGCAGATAGGTAACCAGGTCCAGCGCCATCATCCGCTCTATCGCCCCCATATCCCCGACTTTTTCCCTGCCCGAAAGGAACCCCGACGCTGTTTCCTTCCCGCCGATAACAATGGATTCGGGCTGGGCCCAGTGGGAAATCAGGCCTAGGTAAAGGTCATCAATGCTTTTGCTGTTGAAAACGACACCTGCTCCTTTGTGCAATTTGTCGCCCAGGCGCCCCCCAAATCGGCTGAATGGTGGCCACTTCCTCAGACTGTCCCAACGGCCTGGAGGAATTGCCATGATGGATCTTGCCAATGCGCGGCGGAGCGGGAAGGGGATCATATTCAGCTTTCGCCATAAGCCTGCTCCCAGGGTATAGCGCGTATAGCCGCTGAAAAGTTCATCACCCGCGTCTCCCGAGAGGGAAACCGTCACATGCCTCCGTGCCAATTCGGATATCAGAAATGTGGGTATTTGGGACGAGTCTGCGAACGGTTCGTCATAGATGCTCGGCAGACGAGGAATGACACTCATCGCCTCACTGGAGGTCACATACAGTTCAGTGTGATCGGTTCCCAGATGGGCGGCGATACTCTTTGCATGTTCGGCTTCGTTGTATCCGTCCTCATTAAAGCCGATCGTGAAGGTCTTGACCCTCCGTCCCGAATTGGCCTGCATGATAGCTACAATGGTTGAAGAATCTATCCCCCCCGAGAGAAATGCCCCCAGGGGGACATCCGCGACCATCTGTTGCGATACGGCCGATGTCAGCAGCGCTTCCAACTGATCGACCGCCTCGACGGGCGACAAATCCAACTGATGACGGCTACCGTTGAGCGCGACATCCAGCGCGAACCAGTAAGTGCTGACCTTCGGCTGAGGGTCAGTGGCTGATATCGTCAGCAGGGTCCCTGGTTGAAGCTTGTATATGCCTTCATAAATGGAGTGGGGCGCAGGTATATAGTTGTGCCTCAGGTACAGCGCCAGCGCGTTGCGGTCCACCCGGGATGAAAACGCCGGATGAACGCGCAAGGCCTTGAGCTCCGACCCGAACAGAAATGCTTTCTGTCCTTCCCGCCCCTGCCAGCCATAGTAAAGCGGCTTTTCTCCCAGCCGGTCACGCGCCAGTGTCAGGGTGCGTTCCACGCGATCCCAAAGGGCAAAGGCAAACATTCCAATGCAGCGCTGCAGGGTCGACTTGACTCCCCAGGCACGCAATCCTGCCAGGAGCGACTCGGTATCCGAGTGACCACGCCAAGCAGGGGCTATCCCTTCGGCCTCAAGCGCCTGTCTGATTTCATGGTGGTTGTAGATTTCCCCATTGAACACCAGAACGAATCTCTGGTCTTCGCTCGTCATCGGCTGGTGGCCGGCAGGAGAAAGATCCACGATGGAAAGCCTGGCATGCCCCATCGCCAGGCCATCTTCCTCCCAGTAGCCCGCATCGTCAGGCCCTCGATGCCTGATCGCTGCGATCATTTTCGGCAAGCAGCTTCCTGCCCTCGATCCGGCCATCAGGCCTGAACTGTCAAGGTATCCGGCAAAACCACACATCCGCTTTAACTCTCCGGTCCGTTCCGCCGATATTCCTGCCACAGCTCGACATGCCTGCGGAACACGACCTGAATATCGAAATTCTTGAGTACCCGCTCGCGGGCCTGCTGTCCCAGCACGTGCAAGTGCGTGCTTCCCAGGCCCAGTAGGTCCTGACAGGCGCGGGCAAGGGCCTGAGGATTCCGGGGCGGGACAATAGATTCTGTTTCTCCAATGATCTGCCGGGATTCACCCACATCTGTTGCAACGCATGCAACGCCACAGGCCATGGACTCGCCAAGCACATTGGGCCAGCCCTCCCCCCAGGCCGAAGACAGGACGAGAAGGTCCAATGCGGGATAGATGTCTTCGGTATGGTCGATGCGGCCAAGACACAGCGTACACCCGGCAATTCCTGCTGACTCAAGCAGCGCCTTCAGGGCCGGGCCGTCGGTACCCTCCCCCACCAGCACGAAACGCACTTCAGGAAGGCTTTTTGCCAGCAGTCCCGCAGCAGCGATGAAATTTCCATGATCCTTCATAGGATGCACCCGAGCCACCATGCCGACTACGGGCACCTCGTTCTGCATTCCCCATTGTGCCCGCACCTGGCTGCGACGTTGCTCATCAATCCGATAGCGTTCCAGATCGAATCCATTGGGAATCATTTCGTCGCGGGGCGACCTCAACCCGGCCTGCTGGTGCTGCAGCATCGACAGCCTGCTGTTGTACAGCACGCCCCCGACCTTATGCGAAAACAAAGCAAGGATGCGGATGATGATGCGCAGGCGGAAGGGCTCGTCCCGCAGCGAATAGAGTGTCTGCCGCATGCTCCAGAGCACTGCAGGATGTCCTGGCAGCACCCACCCCAGCAGACTTGCAAACAGGCTTCCGTGATACATCCATCCCTGGATCACGTCGGGACGGAATCTCCTGACGTGTCTGAAGACGGAAATCAGGCACAGCAAGCCCCGGGGACGATCCAGATGACAGCAGAGCACCTCCGCGCCAGCCTCCCGAATCCGGTCGCCCAAAGTGCCTTCGTCGAGGAGGGAAATCACCATCGGCCGCACCGACAAGCTTCTGGCCACCTCGACAAGCTTGCACAGCATGTGTTCCGCCCCACCGGTACCCAGGCCGGTGATGACGAAAACAATACGCAGATCGCTCAAGTCCTGCCTTTCAGTGCAGTCCCCTGCAGCATGTCCTTGAACGCTGCGGCAACGCGTTCGATATCGAATTCCGCTCTTACCTCTGCATTTCCCCATGGCTCGGACAATCCTCGCGCCCACCGAGCCTCCTGAATGGCTTTGACGAGTGCCGCGTCAATATCGGCAGAGGCCAGCGGATCAGCTGTTTCGCCTCCCAGCCGCCGGATCAGCTCATGGGAGGCCCCCGGCGGAACGATGCCCAAGATGGGCTTGCCTGAACCAATGTAGTCCACCAGTTTGCTGGGAAGAAAAACGCTGTTTCTGGCGGGCGCATCGATCACCAGCAGCAGATCCGCACCCGTCATCAATTCAAGGGAACGCTGATAGGAGACAGACTTGCAAAAGGAGAGCAAGCCTGCAGGCAACTGCTTGATTGCCGGATGAAGCTGCATCCAGCCAGGGAGAGACCCGACCAGCTCGACCCTTACATCCTGCAACACCTCCGGCCTGGCGGAGGCAAGCCTCGCCAGGGAGGAAAACAGGGGAAATGGCGTCCGATGCCCATAAAAATTTCCCAGATAGCGCAGCACGATCTTCCCGTCATCGGCACTCCGCGGGATCCCTGAAAAATCCTTTGGATTGAAGCTGTGCGGAAGGACAAAGGCCTTGTCCAGCCAGACACGGGGATATTTGCGCATCACCAGCTGCCGGGTTTCTTCCGAGGTGAATACGACAGTATCTGCGGCCTCGATGACCTTGCCTTCCATCCTCCGGTTGCAGAGATTAGCCAGTGGCTGGAATTTGCGGAATGGATTGTCGCTCCACGGGTCACTGAAATGGGCCAGCCAGGGCAGGCCAAACCTTCGCTTGAGCTCGAGCCCGACCAGATGATCGGACATCGGCTCGCCAAAAGTGGCCATCACCGTCACGGCGTCCGGATCCTCATGCAGCCACTGGCTGGCCTGCTCCGCGGCCCGACGTGACCAAGACAGAAATTCATCTGGACTTCTGCCATAAAACGGCATCAGCCGCATTGCCAGACGGTGAGCCATGCCGTTCAGCAGTGTGCGGTGTGGAACTTCAATACGTCTTATGAAGTGTTGTTCTGCACGGAAGCCCTGTCCCTGGGGGCTCATCCCATCGCCTTCGAAACGGCCGTTCAATGTCGCTAGCTCCAGGCCGGAACCCTCGAGCAGGCGGCCGATCTGGATCGCCTGAGGGTACAGCATCGGTGGCAGCATGAATGAGATGGCGAGAAGCCGCACGAATCATTTCTCCATTTGCGTTGTCGTTTGGCCGAGGCGGTGGATGTGTTCATGCACTGCGGCAAGGTAGGCGCGCACGTTGTGGCGGGACAGCACGTCCGGGGTAACAATGGGATCGGACAGCAGAATCGGATGGCGGATATTCAACAGGCGGGCTACCTCCAACAGACGTTCCTCGCGTGGGACCACGGGCGCCCCCTCTATCGACTGCGTCAGCTGGGCACGGATCGTCGACGGACCGTCGCCGACGGCGCACAGGTGACTGAAGAAATTGCGCCCGAAGAGGAGACAAGGGATGCCAAGAAGGTAACTCTCGAGGCCGATGGTGCCCGTCACCGAGGCCACAAGCACGGACGCTTGCATCAGCTGGCGAGTCGAGACACCCGGTGCCGCCAGCACCACCCCTGGCTTGCGACGCAACTGGCGGTAGAAACCTGGCTGACGAATCCCAGCCATCGCAGGGTGTTCCTTGACGACCAGCTGATGGTCGCTTGGCATTCCCGCCAGCAGCAGGTCGATCGCACGCAGCTGGTCCACGTAGTAAGGCTCGAGCCCGTTGATCGAGGACTCAGGGGTATATTGCAAAGCATACAGGACAAACTTCTTTGGCAAGAGATCGGTGTCAGAGCGCAGGTGGAAGTGTCCGAGCTGGAAGCGGTCGAAGGCCCACCGACGATAGGCATTCAGCTGCGGAGCCAGGTTGGCCTTGACCCGCTGGACCCAGTCGTCCTCACCCGCATAGTGACGCTCGTACCGGCGGGCCATCCGAATCGCCCGCCCTGCCCGTTTCCACAGCGGCAGCGGCTCGATCAATGGCAGCGAACCGGCACCTGGCTCGTCGTGGATACAGGACTTGCCGGCGAGGAAGCTGTCGAGCAGCCCCCGGGCTGCGGCCAGGTCCTCCCCGGTCGCCTGCCCGAAATAGGCAGGAAGGCTTTCGTAACAGTCGCTGGAAAAAAAGCCACCGCCTAGCGTGCGCATGCCAACGTAGTAAATCGGGGTGATCCCCAAGCGCTTGCAAAGCGCCAACAGCAAAAAGCCGTCAACTACTTCCAGATCAGGGAAGAGCAAGTAGTCCGGCTTTTCCCGGACGAGAAAATCCCGGTAGATGCTGACGATAGTCCGCGCCCGGCGTACTTGTTCATCGCCGTCGAGGGCCAGGTAGCCAGCCTTGTCCTTCAGCAGACAGAGCAGTTCGTTGTCGTTCGCGCTGCCCAAGTCGAACGGCGTGCTGGTGGCATCGATAGACGCATACCTTGAGTCGAACTGCTCATAGAGATAGACCCGCTTATCGGCAGAAAGCAAGGTACTGAAGCGCTCCACGTGATGCCACCGGGGCAGAACTGCACTCCACTCGATGGCATCGCCCCGCTCGCGACTTTCCTCAATCAGGCGAGCGAAGAAATACGCGGTGTTAGCAAAGGCATAGACGCAGATTTTCATTGTTGCATCCAGGAAAAGTTGAGCTCAGCCCGTGCCGCCATCCGCGCCGCCGCTTGGCCGGTCGCCTCGGCATCGAAACGCGCTAGGCGCTGGATCGGGTCGGCGTCGCCGCCCTGGATGAATTCGGCCAGAGGCAGCGTGGGCAAGGCCAGGTCCTGAGCCAGCGAGGTCAGCTTTAGCTCGTGGTCGACGATGCAGGTAGGGATTCTGCGGCGAGCAGCGAGCAGGGCCAGATGGAAGCGCGTCGCGATAACTCCATCCACAGCGGCCAGGGCGGCTTCGAGGGATTCCAGGTCGTCGATGTAGTCAATCTGGCCCTCTGGGACAAGCTGCCTGAATTCCTCCAGAAACCAATCGTCACGCTGGCCAATACCCTTCTGCAGGGCAATCAGGCGGAACTCCATCTGCCCCCGGTAACGCTCGACCAGGCCAGCCAGACTTTCCCGCAAGGCTTGGTGGCCCGCTACGGAGGAGGCCGAGGTGCGGTAGTAATCAATGAAGTTGAGGCCAATCGTCCGACGTCGACCGGGGCTCGCCGCAGCCGACGGTAACGCCTGCAACCAAGCCAAGTCGGCGGCCAGCCGGGGCGGCCTCTCCCAGTCCTGGAAATAAGCGAGGGACAGGGCATCGCGCACAGCGGAAAAATCGGCCATGGCAAATATTCGCCGGGTCAGCCACAGGCTCAACGGATGGGCCAGGATGTCGATCGCCACTCCGCTGACCACCACCCGCCGCCCGACCCGCTTCGCGGCGCGTACGGCTTGATGGATGAAAAGCAGCGACCAGTTGGGCTTACCCTTGTCGATAAAGAGAGTGCCACCACCAATGACAAAAACATCGCATTCGCGCGCCGCTGAGCACATCGCCCTCGTATAGCGGTAGAAGCGGCTCGCCCGGGAGCGTTGCTGCTCCTCCAAGATGTGTTCGGCAAGCAGGAACTCCACGCGGGGATCAGCGGAGAAAGCCGCCACCGGGGCGCGGGCGCGAACAACAAAACGGGCATCCGGATCGGCAGCACGAATTCGCGTCAGCAGCACGCCGAGGAGCAGGTCGTCGCCGTAGTTGCCGAAACCGTAGTAGCCGTAGAGGAAGTACTTCATTCCCCCGTCCTGACCGGGGCGACCTGGCGTGCTCGCCATTCGACATTCCGCTGCACGTATTCGCCGATGAAATCGATGCCTTTGAAGCCCAATCCGTCGGCCCAACTGTACTGATGGAAGCAGGCGCAAGCGGCTGGACAGGTTACTGCGCCTTCAGTGAGCAGTTCTTTGATCCGGTCGGGTTGGGCGATCAGATTCACCTTCTTGGTGCTGCATGGCGTCGTCCAGGCATAGCCCGTCGGCAGCAATACCAGGCCGAAGCTGGGATAAACGCAGGACTTGCCGATGTTCTTGTTCAGAATCGGATTGTCGATGTCGATCGGCGAGCGCAGACGGGCCAGCACCGCATTCTCCTCGGCGGAATAACTGCCGGTGTCGAAGCTGTCGGGAGAAACATTGAGGAAATAGCCCCGGGCGCGGAAGGCCTCCACCTCCTCCTCAATGAAGGGAATCTCGGCGCGCCCGACTACCCTGTTCACCATCGCCACCCGACCCTTCGTGCGCAGCTCGCCGAGCCGCACCAAGAAGCTTTCGAGATCGGTCTGCGTAGGATGGTGGGATACGTTGAAGGCGATGTCGATGCCCTCCTTCAGGCCCTTGAACTTGGGTAGCAACGAGCCGTTGGTATCGATGCGGACCTTGAACTCGTCGAAGATCTCATCCAGGTAATTGAGCATCTCGACAATGAAGCGCTCCTCGGCAAGAGGCTCACCACCGGTGAAGGACAGGTAGAGTTTGCGCCGATGGCGAGCCAGTCCGGCGAACATGCGCTTCCACTCGTCCACCCCGTGGTTCTGCCGCGAATCGGCATAACTCAGCACACCGGCGCTACGCGCCAGGGCAAAGATCTTGCCCTTCAGTCCAGAACGCACAAGCTTGGGTCCCCGGACCTGGTACATATATGACTTCTTCAGCAGGTTCTCCGAGCCGTAGAAGCAGTAGCTGCACTTGTAGTTACAGGCGTAGGTGATGTACCACTCCACATACAGAAGATCACTTGTTGACACGGTGGCATCTCTCAAGATTGACAGCCTCGCTCAAACCAACGGGGGCAGATCGCCTGCGCCGGCTTCGAGCAATGCATCGAGGAAAAACTTCACGCCCCAGTTCGGCAACGCGAAGCGCATATAGCGGCCTGCCAGCGGCACGCTCCCGGGTAGAGCGCCATGGAGGGCAGCCAGCGGCGAGTGCATTTGCAGGGCCTTGGCCGCCTCGAGGCTGCGCCGCCCCTCCGAGGCAAACTTGGTGGCAAGCTCGGGATCACCCAGGCGCGACAGGCGGAAGCAATGGGCCGCCCATTGGCACAGGCCGGTGACGCAAACTTGGTCGTCCACCGCCACAAGGCCTTCCCGGTATTGGGAGCGGATCACTCCGCCATCGGCAGATATTCTCACCCGCAGGGCTCGGGACAGGCTGACCACCGCAGCCAGCAGACGTTGGTCACCACTCAGCCGGTGGCCGGCGAGCAGGCCTTCCAGGGTATAGACGATGGTGTGGGAGAACGGCGGGTGCTTGGCGAACGACATATGGCGGAACCAACCATCGGTGGCCTGCTGCCCCAGAGTCCACTCCAGGTTGCGCAGTCCGGCCGCCCCCACCTTGGCCAAACCGAGGCGCTGTCCTGCCTCAACCAGCGCCGCGCCAACGCGAGCGTAATAGGCATGGGGTTGGTCGTTGTAAGCATGACGGACAAAGCTGCCATCCGCCGCCTGCTGGCGGCACAGCCAATCCGCCGCTTTCGCCGCGGCGGCGTCGGCACCCGGCACGCCACGCGCGCAAAGCATGTTGAGCCCGATCAAGATCTGCCCGGTATCGAACACCTGAGGCTGGCCAGCCAGGTCCACGAAGCCACCATCGTTGCGTTGGATCCCGCGCAGCCAGTTCCAGGCCGCTATCGCCGCCGTTTCCGCCTCGGCCCAGCCGTAGCGCCCGGCGGCGAGCAGTAGGGTCGGGATGATGTAGCCGGTGGTTTCCGGATAGGCCGGCAGCCAGCCACGGGCCAGATGCAGGGAGTGGGCTACCCCATCGCCCCCTTGCCGCGCTGCGAACAACAGCCAGTCCACGGCCGCCCGCGCATGGGTCTCGTCGCTGGAATTATGCCGACGCGCAGTGGCATAGCCGAGCCACCACGGGGCATGGCGGGCGACAGAGAGTCCGAGGGAGAGTTTGGATAGGGCAGACAAGATTCGATTCGTTCGCGAAATCAAGAGGTGGTGCTACCGGGGCCGGAGCGGAGGGTAGCGAGGATACGCGCCGAGGCCTGGCCATCGCCATAGATATCTTGCCCGCTGGCTGCCTCGGGCCAACGGCCATCCAGCGCATCGGTGGCGGCATCGACGATGGCCTCGGTGCGCGTGCCGGCGAGGCGGATCAGACCGCTGCCGAGGCCCTCGTTGCGCTCGGTCACGTCGCGCAGGACGATTACCCGCTTGCCGAGGGAAGGGGCCTCCTCTTGGACCCCACCAGAATCGGTCAGGATTAGGCTAGCCTTGACCATCAACTGGACGAAGGACAGGTAACCGAGGGGAGCGACCAGCTGCACATTGCTCAGGACATCACTGCCCAGGCGGCGGTAGACCGTCTCCCGGACATTCGGATTGGGATGGACCGGATAGACAAAGTTGTGGGTCGGGTAACGCTGGGCCAAGGTGGAGATTGCGGCGCAGATCGACTCAAAGCCTTCGCCGAAGCTCTCCCGGCGGTGTCCGGTGACCAGCACCAGGGGCCGTCCGTCCAGGGGCACGCCGGCCGCCACTAGGCCTTCCGTAGCTAGGGCCCGCAGATCGACATCGCGCTTGAGGCGGCGGACCAGGATCTTCAGCGCATCAATCCCGGTGTTCCCGGTGATGGTAATTGTGTCAGAGGCAATGCCTTCGCGCAGCAAGTGGTCGCGGGCGGCTGCCGTCGGCGGGAAATGCCGGCAGGCAATCTCAGAGACCAGGCGGCGGTTCATTTCCTCCGGCCACGGCGAATAGATGTCTCCGGTGCGCAGGCCGGCCTCCACATGGGCCACAGGGATTCGATGGTAATAGGCGGCCAGCGCCGCCGAGAAAGTGGTGGTGGTGTCGCCCTGGACGACCACCCAGTCCGGACGGTGTTCCGCGAGCACCGGGCCTATCCGGGTCAGGATCGAGGTGGTTACCTCGGACAGACTCTGGCCCGGGCGCATGATGTCCAGGTCCACCTCCGGGGTGATACCAAACAGATCGAGTACCTGGGCCGTCATCTCCCGATGCTGGCCGGTGTTGCAGACCACCGCATCGGCCCAGCCGGACTCACGCGCTGACAGGGCCAGCGGGGCCATCTTGATAGCCTCGGGACGGGTGCCGAGGACGATGAAGATCTTTTGCTTGTTCACAAGAGGTGCTTCCTTTCAAAGGCGCACGGCGGAATTTCCGCGGCCCCGCCGGGCCGCCAGGTCAGCCCGCCCACAATCCAGTTCCTTTCAATAGCGGGCGCAGCCGATGACGAATCACGACAGCATAGCCCGCCAGGCAAATCGCATAAATGAGGCCGCCGCACAACAGCTTGACCAGAGCCCCGGCGGTGACCCCGTCCATCGCCAGGCGGGAGACCAGGGCGGCGGCCAGGAACACCGCCAACGACTGGAGCAGCAGGCCGACCTGGGCCAGGCTTAGGCGAGTCCCGAAGCTGCGCGCATAGGCCACGGAGGCAAGAAAGGCGACAGTCGCGTTGATCGCCCCGACAATCGCCATGCCGACCGCACCAAGCCCCAGACGGCCCACGAAGAAATAGCCAGTGGCCAGGGTCAGGCCGGCGCTGAACAGGTACAGCCAGACCAGCGGCGTGTATCGGGCACCCAGTTGCAGCACGCGCCAGATCGGCGTACCGAGGGTACTCATCAACACCCCAACCATGCCGATGGCAAGCAGGGTGGCAAGTAGATCAATGTCTTTGCCGCCAGCCTTTCCATATTGAAACAGCAGGGCGCCGATGGGCTGGGCAGCGATCGCCACGAACGTTGCTGCCGCCGTAGAAAGCAGGAACAGCCCGCAGAGCAGACGGGCGATCTTCTGCGCCCGTCCAGTCGGATCGGCCAGGGGTACCAGATAGGCATCACGGAAACTCAGCAGGCTGGTGAAACTCATCGTCAGCTGCTGGACCACGCCGAGGGTCGCAATCCCCCCCGCCGGCAGATGGGAGAACCAGAAACGCTCGGCCATCGTATAGAGGGTACCCACTTGATTGGAGCCCACATGGCGCAGGAAGCGGCTGAGGAAGTGGCGCCAGGGGAAGCTCTCGGCGGCCAGCCGGAGCCGCCGGCGCAAATTCCAGCCAAGGTAGAGAACGGCTATTCCGTACCCGTAGGCATAAGCGTGGGCGATGTCCGCCACCTGTTCGTGGTGCAGGTAGATGATCCCGGTGGACACCAAGGTCACCATCAGCTCGGCGGTAAAGAACTGCCGATAGTGCCAGGCCGATTTGACGCAGGCACCCATTGCGGCGAAGGGCAGCACGAGCAGCGCCCAGGGCAGAAAGGCCAGGGCCAGGGCTTCGATCTCTGCCTTCTCGGCGGCGCTGAAACCCGCGGTGAAAGGGAGCGAGAGCAGCGGATAGAACAGCACGAGCAGCCCCACCAGCCCTACCGACATCACCACCGAGGCGACCACGTAGGCGCCGAAACCGGCGTGCATGGCGTCCTCTCCATCCCGCGCCTTGCGCTCGTTGAGCAGACCGATGAAGTTGCTCTCGAGGACGCTGGAGAGCGAGATGACGCTGATCGACATCAGGGCATACAACGTCGCGTAAAAATCCAGCGCGCGGCCGAAGCCGAACAGGGAGACCACCAGGACCTGGCGCAGCAGCGCAATCCCTTGAGATAGCAGGGACACGCTGCCTGCCGAGAGCAGGATGCGGAAGAACGGCTGCCGGGTCGGCCGGCAGGCCTGGGACGAGTCAGCCATGGCTGGAGATATAAGGCGGATAGTCCAGCGAAATCAGATCTGTCGCAACCAATACGTCCAAAATCTCGAGCAAGCGGAATGCTGGCTGCCCGAGCAAATCCGCAATTTCTATGATCGAGCGCTCGCCATCGCAGTAGGAAATGAAGTCCATCATGATCTTCACCTTCTGCCCGGATTCTTTTGTGCTCAGCGAAGGGTAGAGGCCACGCTTGCCAAGTTGCGGCTCGCCAAGGACGCAGACCCGTGGCCGCACGTAACGTTCGAGCAGCATGATCGCCTGCTGCAGGATGTTAAACGCGCCCTGCAATCCTTCGGGTGATATTACCGTTAGGTCATCGAGTGAAGTATGGTACTCGGGATACTCTCCGAACTTCGTCCGCATGATGGTTGCGATCGGAAGGTCCACCCCGGGGGCGCAGTACTGCCGTTCGTCGCTGCCGCGATCAAGCCAGGTATAGGACCGATAATCGGGTGCCGCATGACGCAACACATGCTTGGCCACCTGATCCGAAAGCGTATTGCCGTTACGCGACGGAATGAAGGAATAGGCGCGGTCGTCACCAACGCAGGTGATGTTGAATCCAGCGATGACATGACGCTTCAGGTGATCGAGATGCCGGCTAAGGTAAATGATCGAACCGATGGTCTCCGGAATGAAGATAATCCGATAGGTGTAGCGCCTGTCCGCCATGCCCGACAACCAGCGCGCAAGCCCGGCGGTCACCACCGGGCCCGACAATTCGTTGTTCGCCATTGAGGGATGGCAGATATAGGTCGATAGTAGGACTTCCCCAGCAGTTCGCCCCGGCAGGATCAGTTCGCCATAGTTGAGCACGCCGGGCTTGAGGTCGGCGTCGATCACAACCCGGTAGCGTCCTGGTTGAAGCTGATCACGCTGCCGCTGGGTGATGCAGAAGCCCCAGTAACGCGAGTAATACGATGTGATGTACGGTATGGCGTCAGGCTGTTCGGGCAGCGAATGCAGATGCAGATCGAGCACCGCAAGGTCCAGCAGCGTATCGATGGACTCGGAATACCCGACTACGTGCAGATTGTTTTGCTTGAAGTCGACGATTCGGTGCCCCGATTCGTCTGCAATGAATGCATCACGAATCGTCCACTCGTCTGGAACCACCCAGTCGAGCACCTGCGCACCAGAAGGGGCTGACTCAATCGTTAGATTGGGTAGTTCCCTCTGCAGGCACGCAAGCGTCTCTCGGACGCCCGGGCCGCTCAGGCTCCGGCAGATAGGGAAGAGTTCTTCCGCAAGGTTGTAGCAATATGAGCCGACGTCACCAGTCATTTCAGCCCCGAATACTGGAAGAACGTGCGCAGGAATTCAAGCAACGGATCACCCCGCAGCACGGTCCTGCCGATCAGCATAATCCAGCGCGGTTGGTTCGACGGCCCTCAGCGCATCCATCTCAAGAGTCTTCCGCCCATTCACCCAAGTCCTGACGGCATCCGCGTTGGTCAGCAGGGCATACGGATCATCAGCCAGCAGGTCGAACCCAGTCGCGACGATGTCGGATGCCCCTGCTGATTCGATAAATACAGGAGCGTCGGCGGCGACAATCCTGCCTGTCTCGCGCAGGCGCCGGTCAACTTTCGCCCATTCGAACTCGGGTACGACCTCCATTGAACGGACATACATCGTTTCCGCCCAAGGTTCAGATTGCCCGCCTTCCTGCCATTCACCATGGAACGTTTTGAAATAGCGATAGGGAACTGCGGCAGCCTCTTCGATTCGATGCAGGAATCCGAGCGAGTCCTTCCAGGGCAACCCGAGTGTCACCATGCGCGCATTTCTTTTCTCGAGAATGCCTTTCAGACTGTCATCGCCCCACAGTGTTTCGCCGGTAACACCAGACAATACTTCCGCGAGTGGCCCCATTGCCAAGAACGAATTAAGCGCACTGCGGGTGCGCCTGGCCGGAAAGCGCTCCAGCACAGCACGCGGCAAGACTCCGGTTTCAGGTATCGACTCCCGCGGAGAATATGCTCTTGTCTTGGCGAAAGTATAAGTATATGCAGGGAAAAGCAGCGTCCGTTCCGGTCCAACCGCTTCAAGAATCTGCTCGACGAGCAGATGCGGTACTTCCTTGACCGGGATCCCAAACTTGTGCCCGAAGGTCCATATCCCCGAATAGACGACGATGCAATCGTCCGCGGGGTCGATCACCTGTTCGAACCAGCCCCGGAAATCGTCAATGTCATACCGACCCATTGATGGCCATCTCCGCTGCTGTTTCGACTGTGATGTACTCTGTTTTGGCAAGGTAAGAGCGGTCCAGCACTGCGTAGCGATAAAGCACGGTACCATCTGGGAGCACCTCGCCCCGCTCGAAGCCGAGGCGATCGTAGAGCTCCTTCACCGGTGCGTTCTTTGCCGTCGGAATGTAGCGCGCGAGCAATTCCCTTCCACCCAGGGCTCGGACCCGGGCGATGACGTCGTCGATGATTGCATTCTCGAATGTCCGCGCCATAACCCGGCACGACATCAGCCAAAGATCGATCGAGAAGACACCATCCCCCTCGTTCTTGGCGATGATCACGCTGACAATGCCATTGTCGCCAAAACGGTCCTTCAGCCGGTAGCAGAGCGCGACGCCGCCTGCGGATGCAGCCACCACCTCTGCCCAGCCGTATCGCCGCGTCGTCAGGTTGAACTGGTTGGTCTTCTGGATCAGCTCAAGCACACGCTCACGATGTAGCTCGAGACCATACGATGACATACGCATCTTAAGATCCGAGAGGAACGCGCCGATATCGCCCACCGCCGCCTTGTGGCGCTCTCGCTCTGCATTCTCTCCATAGAGCTCAAGCCGCCGCTTCGACTCGTCAGTGTTGACACGCCGGTCAAAACGCCCAGAACGGACAAGCAGCGGCACCCACTCGGCGACGTTCTCAGGGAGCTCGGGGATGAAGACATCGGGAAAACGGCGACGCACCTCGTCCCGCTCGACCGGGTTGTCGTCCAGAAACACGACGCCGGCAGTCGTAAGGTTGAGTTCGGTCAGTATCCGCTCGATGCTCGTCGATTTCGGCTCCCAGTGGATTTGTCGGGCGACGAAGTCATCGAGCGCGAGAATCATCTCCGGGCGCTGGCGGAACACGTCGAGTACGGGTGCGACTTCATTTTTACTTGCGATGGCCAGCAGCACGCCCTGCTCGCTCAGCCCCTTGAGGAAATGCTGCAGACGCAGGTGGTGGCGCCCGCCGCCGGACGGATCGAGACCGACGCCTTGCCAGCCGTCATCGCCAACGCGCCCCTGCCACATTGTGTCATCCATGTCGCATATAACGAGCTTGCATCGAGGAACTACAGTCCCGGCTACAGCAGAGGCATAAAGATCGGAGATCCTCGCAGTATTGTCAGGATGGAACGGGAGTTTAGAAGTGTCATAGAACCGGCCGTCGAACCATGCTCTGTTGCCAATACTACGCACAAGCGGATCGATATCGATGAGGGTCACCCTCGGATTGCCCTGAACGACAATCTGAATCGCTTCGCGCGTCTTGCGCCGCCAAGAATAGACGGAGCACTGGTCCGATAATTCATCCTCGAGCGGCTCCGGAAGGGTAATCAGTAAGCGTGCTTCCGAGTTGATCATGACTGAATCGATGACCCCGGACAAGGCTTGGACGATTTCCGCAGGTGCTCGTAGCGAACCGTAGGCGAGATCGATAGAGGTTAGCGTCAGGATGATATGACTCGGGGAGAATGCGTAAAGATCAGAGCCTGGATCGCGCAGATCAATCTGCCAGGCATTGAAGCCACTTTCGAACACCGTCCCCCGCACGCCATTCGCAGCAAGGGCGAAAGGCAGCGCTTTGCAAATGAACTGTGTCGAATAGTTGCCAGCGACAGCAACGCGGACCTCCGGCAGGCCGAGCGCCTCGATCCCCGACGCGCACTTCTCGAAATCTCTGATACCCGCCAGCATGGAACGCAGATCTCCCATGCCAGAGTACCGTTCGAGAATATTCTTCACCAGATCAACGCTCATATTCTTCTGAACCCACACTGCGCCTGTCCGCGAAGGACAAGTTCAGCCGTCTCGACGCGGGTGGCGGTCAGTTCCAGCACCACTGCCCCTGTCACCTGCGAGACCTGCTTGACTTCGGCGCGATAGGCGATTTCTTCGCCGACATAGACCGGAGCCACCATCCCGAAGCGCACCCAATGGAGAACGGTAAGCGGCCCTGGGAGATCGTTCCCGAGCATCCCGGAGAACGGCGAAGCCACCAGAAAGCCGAACACGACCACGTCCTTGTATCCCTGGCGTCGCGCGAACTCAGGGTCGCGGTGCAAGGGCGCGACATCGGGAGCAAGCGCGGCAAAAGTGACTAGGTCTTCGTGCCGGAAAACGCGCCGTGCTTCTGCAGCCATGCCAGGAGCGATTTCGTCAAGCGTTCTCGTCATGCCCGCATCCCTTATGTAGCGACGCCAATGCCGGTCTTCTTCTCGATCAGCCTGACCATGTCGCCAACATTGGTCAGATCGGCAAGCTCCTCGGCCGAGAGGTCGATCCCGAACTCGCCTTCGATCGCTACTACGAGTGAAATGTGATTCAGCGAATCCCACTGCGGGACCTTCGACGCATCCAGTTCCTCGGTCAACACTAAGTCCGGATCGAGAATCTCCTTGAAAATCAGTTCCAGACGACTCAGCACCACTTTTTCGCTCATTGCATTACTCCTTCGTAACCACGCAGACACCGCCACTCGGGACCGATTCGCCTTCCTTGGGCGTATATCCCAGATACTCGGCGGACTCGAGCACCTTAAACCCGGCCAAACGGATCTCTTCCAGCACATCGTCGAGCGTCCGATAGAGGTAGATATGATCAGCATTCGGGGCATTGATCGCGGCAGTGATATACCCGACACCACCTTCACGCAGCATTGAATGCAGCGCTTTTAGGAACTGCGGTGGATCCTCGAGGTGTTCGAGCACCTCAACCGAGACGATGCAGTCAGCCGGCTCGAACGTGTCCGTGAGGATATCCACCCGCTGCGGCGAGTACCGATCGACCAAGCCCCAACGACCCAGCATCTTGACCGTGTGTGCGAGTGAATGTTCGCTAATGTCGCACCCGGTGCCGCGCGCCTTTGGCAACGCCTGCAACATTTCCTTGGAATAGAAGCCAGTCCCGACGCCGACATCAAAAAATCGTTTGGCGCCGATTGCCTGCGCGCGGGGCACGAAATGCTCGCGGAAGAATTTCAGCTGCTGGTAGTGATGATGCCAAAGGAACTGCGAGAGAAGGATGCCCGGCAGGTACAGGTCAAACATATATGATTGGCTGTGATAGACGGTCTCCGCAACCTCTGCATAGGTCTTTGCAACGTACTCACGTTCCTTGTCGAAGCGCTTCTGCAACTTCATCGCGTCGAGCGCGAAAACGCCGTAGCCATCCGTGGCCTTCTCCAACGCCACGCGGTCGCCCGCGAAAAACCGTTCGAGTTCCACCTCGAAGTCATCGATCCACGGCTGACCAAAATCATCAATACGCTTCGATACCACTTTCGCGAAATATGGGAAGCGCGCAGTCAAGCGTTCCTGCAGTAGCTGCAGATTCGAAGGAAAAGACATGTTCAAAATCTCGATTTAGAGTGTGAATGGAACCAGCTGGACGCATCATGACTTCGTAACTCGACGACGCATCCTGCGCGAGGCCATAGGACGATCCGGCACTCGCCGTGCGACGATACGGGCAACGCCGGCCGAAATGGCCAACGGCAGAAATATATTTTGGGGGCCGACCGGTGATATGCCCTCCCTGGACCAGTGCGGCCTTCAGATATCGCCGCACAGATTATAGCCTCAGCACTTCTCCCGGGAATAGACAATTGATCCTGTAGCGCGGCAGGAGATGCGATGAAAACCCCTGCTTGAACTGCGAAATCGTGATGTCCTTGTCGCTCGGCGGCGGTTCGTCGCCGCGATAACTGCGCACGCCAAGGCGATACCAGCGAATTCCGCGTCGCTTCATTTCTTCAATCGCGTAATACTGCACGACATGCCCGAGCGGCTTGTCGAATAGACTCCGGTCATAAGCACCGATTGAGTAGAGCCCCTCGTCGCGGGTCACGTAGAACAAGCCGCCGCCGACCATCTTGCCATCACCGCTGCGCAGGTAGACGAAAAACGCGTTGCCCGAAGCGATGGCGTCATGGTTAGCCCGCCAACTCTCGTTGCAGCGGGTGATACGGCCCGCCACTGAACGGTGGAACACGCGGAATTCCTGCCAGAGATCGACGTCCGCCGTCGTCAATAAATTGACCGACCACAATTTCGAGCCGGACGTGACTAGCGCCTTGTAGCTCTTTCTGAAGCCGCCCTTAATCTCTGCAATCGAGGGCCGCAAGTCGAGAAACATGTCGTGGACCAGTCGCACCCGGCCCCCGCACTGCATCAACCGGTCGTGCCAGTCGCTCAACCGATGTTCTTCAGTGAATCCTTCTTCGCTCTCGATTTCTGCCTGCCCGATCCACTCCGCGTACCAGGCCAAGGCAGAAACGCACCCCAGCGCCAACGATTTCCTCGACTTCCGCGCGAGCCCAGGAACCAACAGTGGCGGTTTGACCGAGCCTCCATTGCTGCTGAGCTTCCATTGACCTGTGCCGTCCTTGACCAAGGCCAACGGCCAGATCGCACAGGGACGATTGTCGTGGTACAACACGACGGAAGCATCTTGGAACGGCACGCCGACACCGGGCCAGTATGTCTGGTAGTAATCAAGCACCGACTGCGAATAATCGACCGGCAGATATGAAAGCGCAGACGACACATCAGCCCACTCTCTCCCCGCATCGCACCGCAATCGGGCAACCAGCCCTGCTCGGCTAAGCGCGTTATGAAACGCCGTCGCGAACTCATCGCACCAGCGGACCGGATCGTGCTTTTGCAGGCTCATCCGATCATTTCCCACTTAAGCGGCATACCGCGCTTGAGGTCGGACTTTGCGACCTTCCCATGAATGATGTCGATCCAGCGCGGGGCCAGCCCGAGCCCAGGCCGAATCGCGCGCACGTTGTCTCGGGTGAAGGGCTGCCCTGCCGCGATGTCGGCAACGACATAGAGCGAGCGCCGGAAAATCAGCGACTTCTTTTCCATGCCGCTCGCTCCGTAAGCAACCTGCCCCAGCGCCTGCCACGCCCGCTCGCTCTCCACCACCAGAGTTCGCAGTTCATCCGGCTCCAACGAGAACGCCGAATCAACTCCGCCATCCGCCCGCGCCAGCGTGAAATGTTTCTCGACCACTGTCGCCCCGAGTGCTACCGCCGCGATCGCGGCGCCGCAGCCCATCGTGTGGTCGGAGAGTCCGACCTCGCAGCAGAACAACTCACGCAAATGGGGGATGGTGCGAATATTAGTATTCTCTGGTGTCGCCGGGTAGGTGCTGGTGCACTTCAGCAACACCAAATCACGGCACCCGGCCTCCCTCGCCGTGCGCACCGTCTCGTCGATCTCGGCGATGCTGGCCATGCCGGTCGAGATGATGATCGGCTTGCCGGTGGCGGCCACCTTGCGGATCAGCGGAATGTCTGTGTTCTCAAACGAAGCGATCTTGTAGACACCGACGTCGAGCGATTCGAGGAAATCGACCGCAGTCTCGTCGAACGGCGTTGAGAACGGGATCATGCCCAGCTCCCGCGCGCGGCGGAAGATCGGATCGTGCCACTCCCAAGGCGTATGCGCCTGCTGGTAGAGCTCGTAGAGCGAGTTTCCCGACCACAGGCTGTTCGGATCGGCTATGAAAAACTCGCCCTCGCGAAAGTCGATGGTCATCGTGTCCGCCGTATAGGTCTGCAGCTTCAGCGCATGCGCTCCCGCTGCGGCCGCAGCCTCGACGATGTCCAGCGCGCGTTCGAGCGACTGATTGTGGTTGCCGGACATTTCGGCAATGACGAAGGGGGGAGCCCCTAGGCCGACCGGGCGGCCGCAGATTTCAAGCATAACGGATACTCCTACCGGCAGCGCGTGCCGGATATGACGCGAACAACACCTTCAACATGCGCATGCTACCTCCTGGGAACGCTCGTAACGCAACCGCGACAGCCGGTATCCGACTGCCGTGAACAGCGCGTGCGAAGCTCCGTTATTTGGCAGGACGTCCGCATCGGTGGCGGCAATCTCCGGGTGGTTTATACGCAGCCAGTCGAGTGCTGCAAACAAGGCCCGAGCGCCGAAGCCAGCTCCCTGCAAATCTGGGTTGGCGTAGATCGAGACTAGCGCACGCTGCCCGGCTCGCTCGAAACGGACACATACCAGCGGTTGATCATCATTACAGGCCAGTAATAGGTCAACATCAGCCCGGGCGAGGGTACGTTCAAGCCAAGCAAGATGATCTGACAGAATCAACGGCCTAGGATCGATTGCGTAGCGCCGGGTTCGTTCGTCGTTTCGCCACGAGAACAACAATTCGGCATCTGAACTAAACACTGATCGAATCGACACGCACGGCGGTATGAGTTTCGCAACTACGCGCCGAAGGCCATCACCATCGCAAACAGCTGCGGCAGCACGGGACATGGCAATCCGGGCGGAGTCGTTCGCGAGCCAGACGCTTAATGCGGCGCTCAAGGCATCATCGGTCACAAATTCCGCACGACCGAGGTAAAAATTGGCGCCTAATTCTCCAAGAGCGCGGCCGATTCCTTCCTGATTGTCTGCTTGAGCGATAGTAATCGCCGGTAAGGCACAGGCACAGCGCTCCCAACTCGCGACACCAGGGGATCCGAGCGCCAAGTCAGCGCTGCGCATCAACGCAGCAACGTTATAGGCTGGAGCATGCAAGCTCCCACGAGCTAGGCGCGAAACTGCCTTTTGCAGTTTCGCTAATGGGCCGTACAACGGACCGGCGACGACGTCAACCTCCCCTGACCAACCGATAGCAGCCAATCGCTCGACTGCACGCTGTGTAAGATTCTGTTCATCGGAGCCACCAAACATTACGAGTAGACGAGGCTCCTTTGTTAAGGTTTTTCTTGGAAAATCTGCTTGGCGAACGAACTCATCACGAAGCAGCGCGTATCGAGGTCCAAGTTGTCTAACGCAATGTACGGGCACAAGGCCATCGTAGCGCCCCTGCATGTCGTCTAGCAAGCTTTGGTCGAGAAGCATATCGCAGTCATGGGGGCGGTCGGCGAGATCGTCGATGACCATCAGACGCACAGCGGCTGGGCGCAACAGAGACTCCCACCGGTAGTCGAGAGCATAGTGATCGACGACCAGCCAGTCAGCCGGTCCCTGGCCCGCCAGGGCCGCAAGACTGCTGGCCGCGTCCGGGCCCTGCCCACCCGGCAGCCAGGCCGCATGGGGCGGGCCATCCTGATCGGGAGCAGGGTCGGCAGGGGCAGGCAGCGGAATGAAGCGATGTCCGCCCGCATGGATGCGCTCAGCCAGCACGCCCAGCCCGGCGGCGCGACAGAGGAAGGTGCACTCCGCCCCTTGCGCACGCAAGGCCGCCGCCAGCGCCAGGCAGCGCATCAGATGCCCGGTGCCAATCAACGGGCTGGCATCTGTGCGGAAGAAAACGCGCATGATGGCTCAGCGCACCTTGAATAAGGGCTCGAGGGGCTTGCAGCGGAGCAACTCGCCAATTCTTCCGTCATGGGCGGCAGCACCCAGCAGGGGCAGGACTTCGTCATAGACGGTGAGCAGGCGGGAGATGTCGGCATCGCTATGGGCGAAGCTCAGGTTGTGGGTTCCGAAGCTGAGGATGCCGCGGAGGAAGAGCTCCTGCAGCAGCAGGGTCTTCAGTTCCCACTGGCTGGCCCGCTCGGTGTCCTTAAGAATCAGGAAGGACCAGCTCGGGTGGCCAGCCGCCGATACGAAGTCGCCAACCCCGTGGGTAGCGATGCGTAGTCGGAGCCCGTCGAGGAGCTTGGCCCCCTGAGTGGCGATGCGCGCGCAGACGCCGTCGCGCTTCAGCTTGTCGAGGGTAGCCGCCGAAGCTGCCAGTGACAGGGTCTCGCCGCCGAAGGTGAAGGAAAAGAAGATCTCCTCCATCAGCTTCATCAGGTCTCGCCGGCCTGCCACGGCGGAGACCGGGTAGCCGTTGGCCAAACCTTTGCCGAAGGTGGCCAGGTCCGGAGTGATCCCGAAGTATTCCTGGGCTCCACCATTGGCGTAGCGAAAGCCAGTGATGGTTTCGTCGAAGATCAGAACGGCACCGTGCTGGCGCGCCAGGCGCTGGACCGCCTCGAGGAAGTCCTGCTGCGGCTCGGCTACGTTCATCGGTTCAAGAATGACCGCAGCAAACTCGCCGGTATGAGCGAGGAGCACACGCTCCAGCGAATCGATATCGTTGTAGCCGAAGCTGTGGGTCAGTTCTCGTGTTGCCTGCGGCACTCCACGATGACGAGCAGTCGAGCCGATATACCAGTCCTGCCAGCCATGGTAGCCGCAGACCGCGACCCGTTCACGACCGGTATGTGCCCGCGCCAAGCGGATGGCGCCAGCGGTGGCATCAGAGCCATTCTTGCCGAAGCGAACCATCTCGGCGCACGGCACCATCTCGACGATCCGCTCCGCCACCTCCATCTCGAGCGGATGGGGCAGCGAGAAAATGACACCATCGTCGAGCTGGGCGCGCACCGCCGCTGTCACGTCAGGATCGTTGTAGCCCAGGGTGACGGAGGCAAGTGAGCTGATGAAGTCGATATACTCGTTGCCATCGGCATCCCAGACGCGGCTGCCCTGGCCGCGGGTGATGAAGTAGGGAGAAACGCCGAAGGGATACTGGGTCAGGCTCTTCGAGAAGGTCTGCGAACCCAGCGGAATCACCTTCAGGGCACGTTCGAGAAGGGCTTCGGACTTTTGGTAGCGGTCGGACATGATGGCCTCAGGTCTGTGGCGAACGAATCGGGTCGGCGGCAAGCGACTTGGCATAGCCTTCGTTGCGCATGCAATTCCCATTGATCTTGCTCAGATCGGGACATCGCTCGAGTAGGGCGAGGATGTCGGCGGTAGCGAATGCTGGATTAGCCGGATAAAGGGCGGCGTACACCTCGCGGACGAACTGGAGGTCGGCCGGCTCGTCAACAGTCCAGCGCAGGGCAGACAGATCCGTCTCGCCCTTGTAGTGCTCGATCCGGAATAGCGACGGATTCTTGTGAATGTAGGGCGTGACGTGCTCCCGCTCAGAAGGCAGGCTGGCATCGGCCACTGCGCGCAGGAACGCATCGGCGCGCATCACTTCCACATCAAGGCCGTCAGGCCAGGTCGGCTGGAGGGCGTTGGTTGTATAGTCGGCTCCGCTATTAAGGTGATGTTGGACGACCCTGTCGATAATCACCGGATCGGCCAGCGGGCAGTCGCCGGTCAGGCGGACAATATGGTCGGCCGGACCATAACTGACGTAAGCGCCATGGAAGCGCGTCAGTACGTCATTGAGACTGCCGCGGTAGCAAGGAACAGCCATCTCGGCACACATCGCAGCCAGCGGCGCGTCGGAGTCATCATCGCTGGTGGCCACAACCAGCTTGTCTAGGGCCTTGGCTCGACGCAGGCGTTCGATCTGGCGTGCCAGCATCGGCTGTCCCAGCAGGGGTGCCAGGACCTTGTTCGGCAGGCGGGTCGACGACACGCGGGCTTGCAGAATGGCGAGGACGGTCATGCGGTGCTCCATTGCGACGGATCGAGAAGCTTGGCATCTGCGCAAGCACAGGCAGCGAGATCCGCCGAATCAAGGGCCTGCCCCGTCGAATTCAGGGCGGCTACCAGTTCGTCGAACTGCGCTGCAGAATCAACACCGCACACCATGGCAGACACTTGCGGCAAGGCGGCGACAAACTGCAGCGCCGCCTGCAGTGGGCGAATGCCGAGACGGTTCGCTCGCGATGCTATTTCGCTTAGTTGCGGTCGCAAACCGGCAAGATGTGGCGGTAGCGCATCTGGCACCATCAACAAGGCCCCCTGAAGAAACACGGAGCGAACGTGAATTTCAACTCCTCGCGCCTGCAGGCGATCCAGTTGGCCATCGCGCAACATCCGCTGGTCAAGCAGCGACATGGGAAGCTGAATCAGGTCGAGCGGATAGTGCTGGAGCAAGGCATCGACCTGCGCGCCGCTATAGACCGAAGCACCGATACGACTGACATGACCACCAGCACGCAGTGCCAACATGGCCTGCCAGAGCGCTTCGCCCTGAGCACCGAGCAGGTCATTGGCGTCGTGAGCCAATAGCCCGTAGACACTAGGAACACGCAGCCGGGCGCAGGATTGGGCAAATGCGGCACTTAGAGCTGCAACCGCTGCTGCCCGGCCCATTCCGCCCATTTTTGGTGTCTTAGTGACGATTAGAAAATCGTGGCCTGCCGGCAGACAACGACCGAGCACGTCTTCCGAGTCGCCGTAGAGGCAAGCCGTGTCCAATATCTTTACACCAGCAGCCGCAGCGCGGTTCAGAATAGCGCGGACCTCGGACTCACAGGGCTGGCCGGACGTATTGGTCACGCCGTAGGGCAAACCAAACTGGACAGTACCGAGGGCAAGCTTCATGCGATTAACTGCCGGAGCGTGACGACAATGTAATCCTGATCACGCTCACTCAGCCCGGGATAGAGCGGCAGGCTAATTGCCTCGCCGTGATAGCGCTCAGCCTCCGGACAATAGCCGGGTGCAAAGCCAAGTGCGCGGTAATAAGGCTGCAGGTGCACTGGGATGTAGTGCAGATTGACGCCAATGCCGGCCGCACGCAGCGCGTCGAATACTTCTCGGTGGCTTCGCCTGATTCGATCAAGGCGTAGGCGAACGACATACAGATGCCAACTCGATTGCGCACGCGAATCCTGCACCGGCAGTCGAAGCGGTAGATCGGTGAGAAGCGAGCTGTAGCGTGCCGCCAAGTCGCGCCGTCGGCCCACGAAGGCTTCGAGTCGCGACATCTGGCTAGCACCAAGTGCCGCCTGGATGTCAGTCATACGGAAGTTATATCCGAGCTCAATCTGTTCGTAGTGCCACGGCCCGGGACTCTTCTCGACCATCAGCCGGGCATCCCGTGTGATTCCATGGCTGCGCAGGCGCTGCAGGCGTGCCGCCAGATCGTCGCGATTGGTGACGATGACCCCCCCCTCGCCAGTGGTGACAATCTTCACCGGATGGAAACTGAAAACCGCGCAGTCGGAATGTTGACAGCTACCGACTGAGGCATCGCCAAAGCGTGCGCCGATTGCGTGCGAGGCGTCCTCGATCACGGCCACGCCGTACTTCCGGGCTAGTTGCCCAATCGCCTCCATGTCGCAGCTCTGTCCGGAGAAATGCACCGGCACCAGCACTTTGGGCAGTTTTCCTTGCCCAGCGGCAACGGCCAGCCGCTGCTCCAGCAAGTCAGGAGACAGGTTCCAGCTGATTGGATCAATATCCACAAAGTCGATATCGGCGCCGCAGTAACGGGCGCAGTTTGCAGAAGCGACGAAGGTATTCGGGCTGGTCCAGGCAACATCACCCGGACCGAGATCGAGTGCCAGACAAGCGATGTGCAGCGCGGCTGTGGCATTCGAGACCGCAACGGCATAGCGGGCACCGCAGTGTTCCGCGACCTTGCGTTCGAAGCGCTCGATGGCCGGACCCTGCGTCAGAAAATCGGAACGCAGCACCGCACAGACAGCGGCGATGTCTTCTTCGCTGATGTCCTGCCGACCGTAGGGGATCACGCTCAGAGGACTCCGATCTTCTGCTGATTGGCCGCGATCCAAGCCTGCAACTCGGCAATACTCATCCACTCCGGATTGTTATCGCTGGAGTAGTTGAAGCCTTCCGACACCCGCTTGCCGTCCTTGATACGCTCGGCGCTGGTATCCCAGCTATGAATGGCCGGCAGGATCTTGTAATGCTCTGGATATTCGTAGGTATAAAAGGAATCCTCCGGGCTAATCATCTGCTCATGGAGCTTTTCGCCTGGGCGAATGCCAACGATCTCGATCCTGGCCTCCGGCGCAACTGCTACCGCCAAGTCGGTCACTTTCATCGATGGAATCTTCTTCACATAAATCTCACCGCCCACCATATCCTCGAAGGCGTGCCATACCAACTCGACCCCCTGCTCCAGCGAAATCATGAAGCGCGTCATACGTTCGTCGGTCACTGGCAATACACCCTTGTCGCGGATCGACAGGAAGAACGGAATCACAGACCCGCGGGATCCCATCACATTTCCGTAACGGACGACAGCGAAGCGCGTGTCATGACCACCAGCATAGGAATTACCGGCAACGAAGAGCTTGTCGGAGGCTAGTTTGGTTGCCCCATAGAGGTTAACCGGACTGCTCGCCTTGTCAGTGGAAAGCGCGACCACGCGCTTAATACCTTTATCGATGCAAGCATCGATAAGGTTCATGGCGCCATTAATGTTGGTCTTCACGCACTCAAAGGGATTGTATTCTGCGGTTGGAACGATCTTTGTCGCCGCAGCATGTACGACGTAGTCGATGCCGTCGAGTGCGCGATAGAGGCGTTCTCGGTCACGTACATCCCCGATAAAGAAGCGTACGCGCGGGTCATGTCTGAATTTCTTCGCCATTTCCCATTGTTTCATTTCATCACGGGAATAAATGACCAAGCGTTTTGGATTGAAATTCGCCAACGTCATAGGGACAAACACATTCCCGAACGAGCCTGTTCCTCCGGTGACAAGTATTGACTTTCCGCTAAGCATGTATGGCGCCTCTGTTCAAGCTTCGAGCTTGGATTGTTTTTTCAGGTTCGATGTTCCCAGGCTTTACAAACGCCAAAGCTTGTAGCCCCGGTTCCTGATCTCACTAGCAGGAAAAGCGGACTTCACGTCCACAAAAACGCCCCCCTGCTTAAGCTTGGACAGGATATCTCCGAGGGGCATCGAGAGGAAATCGCCATGAGGAACAGCCGCGATGATTGCCTCCGCTTCAACAAGCGCGCCCCAGGGAACAAGCTCCACCCCATACTCACTCATGGCTTCTTCGTTTTCGGCGACGGGATCGTGAACCGACACATCGCATCCGAAAGCCTGTAGTTCCCCGATCAGATCTCCAACTTTGGAATTACGCAGATCTGGGCAATTTTCCTTGAAGGTGAGGCCCAAAACACTGACTTTGGCACCCTTGATGGAACTGCCTGCATTAATCATTTGCTTTACCGTTTGCTGCGCCACATAGGCAGCCATGCCATCGTTAATCCGACGGCCCGCAAGAATCACCTGAGGGTGGTAGCCAAGCATCTCGGCTTTGTGCGTCAGGTAGTAAGGATCCACTCCGATGCAGTGCCCACCTACAAGACCGGGACGGAAGGGGAGAAAGTTCCATTTGGTCCCCGCAGCGTCCAACACTTCCAGCGTATCCAGGCCGATCCTGTCGAAAATGATCGCAAGCTCGTTCATCAATGCGATATTCAAGTCGCGCTGAGTATTCTCGATGACCTTGGCGGCTTCTGCCACTTTGATGGAAGAGGCGCGATAGACACCGGCTGTGATAACTGACTCATAGAGATCGCCAACCGTCTGAAGCGTTGCCTCATCGTCGCCAGAAACCACCTTGACAATTTTCGTGATGGTTCGGGCCTTGTCTCCCGGATTTACCCGCTCCGGCGAATAGCCCACGTGAAAATCATGTTTCCACTTCATCCCAGAGTGCTGCTCCAGCACCGGAATGCAGACCTCTTCGGTAGCACCGGGATAGACGGTGGACTCATACACCACAATGGCACCGCGCTTCATATGCCGGCCTACCGTGGTGGATGATCCAACCAGGGGGGAAAAATCGGGAATATGTGCCTCGTCCACAGGGGTGGGAACGGCCACCACTATCACATCTGCCTCGGCGAGGAATTCCGGATCGGTGGTGACGGAAAGCCGTACCGCCGCCTTCAGATCATCTGAACTCACCTCGCCCGTGGGATCGCAGAAACTCCTGTAGCTGGAGGCCTTCGCCTCAGACAGGTCGTATCCGATGGTCTTGTACCTTTTCCCGAATTCGACGGCCAAGGGGAGACCAACATAGCCAAGACCAACAACAGCGATGACAAGGTCTTTGTTAATCATTTTGATCACACATTGAAGTATTCCCGATACCAGGCGACAAAGCGGCTGATACCTTCTTCTACCGTCGTGGCGGGCTTGTACTGAAACTGCTCGACGAGATCGTCAACATTAGCGCAAGTGTCTGGAACATCCCCTGCTTGCAGAGGCAGTAGTTCCATTTCCGCCTTCTTGCCCAGCGCCTTTTCCAAAGCTGCTATGTAGTCCAGCAATTGCACGGGACTGTTGTTGCCAATGTTATAGACCCGCCATGGCGCCTTGCTTGTACCCGGATCCGGCTGGTCGCCATTCCAACTGGGATTGCCCGACGCCGGGCGATCCAGCACACGGATCACACCTTCGACGATATCGTCCACATAAGTAAAGTCGCGCTTGTGCTCGCCGTAGTTGAAGACTTGGATAGGCTCCCTGGCAAGAATGGCCTTCGTGAACTTAAACAGGGCCATGTCCGGACGCCCCCAGGGGCCATACACCGTAAAGAAGCGCAGCCCCGTCGTCGGCAGTCTGTAAAGATGGCTGTAGGCATGGGCCATCAGCTCATTGGATTTCTTGCTGGCTGCATAGAGGCTCAGAGGGTGGTCCACATTCTGATGCACCGAGAACGGGAGTCCCGTGTTGGCGCCATAGACGCTCGAACTGCTGGCATAGACGAGATGATCCACCTCTTTATGCCGACAGCATTCAAGAATGTTGGCAAACCCCACGATGTTGCTTTCGATGTAGGCGAAGGGGTTTTCGATGGAATACCGTACCCCTGCCTGGGCAGCCAGATTGACTACGCGCAGGGGCTTGTGTGCGTCAAATGCGGCCTCGATGGCCTTGCGATCAGCGAGATCGATGCGCAAATGGGAGTAATTCGGGTGGTCTGCATAGCGGGCCAGACGCGCTTCCTTGATGGCCGGATCGTAATAATCATTGTGGTTATCGATACCGACCACTGTATCGCCACGATCAAGCAAGCGCATCACCAATGTTGAACCGATGAAACCTGCTGAACCGGTAACCAGTACCCTCATGCTGAGTCTTTCAATTTTTGTCGCCAAGGTAGATGAGCCCGAAGCCACCGGGAATGCAGGAACCCACAACGTTCATCCGACGCTCCCCTCCGCGCCCTTCATTTCGCTGGCAGAAAACCCTGTCACAGTCTTTCGAACCACGTGCCGAACAATGTTTTCGAGTTGAAAATCAGGCTTGCCAAAAGAAGAGCGGGCAAATCATTTGGGGCACGCTACCGCCATGCCGTTTCACGATCAGCCAGCGCGGTTAAGGACTTAACAGTGAAACCCAGAGCGCAGTCCCTTCCGCAAACGGGAAAAGCCTTCTCCTCTGGAGAGGACGTATTTTGCCATACACCGGAGGCTTGCAGACACCGTGAAACACCGGCGAACGGGGCGCTGATGTGTCGTTTCGGTTTCTTTTCCGAAAACAGCACCTGACTCAGCCCACCTTGCGCAGACTGGCCGGAGAAACCCGCAGGGAAACCGGCTTGCTGAGAAGTTCGATCAGCACCATGGCGCGGCGCTCGCCCTCGGCCATCTGGAAAACCCCTTCGATTCCGGCAAAGGGGCCATCCGCGAGACAAACGCGCTGGCCGGCCACAAAAAGCCTTGTCGGCGCATCATGGGCAGCAATTTCCCGTTTGCGGAGATGCTCCACCAGCCGGTCATCCACCTTTGCAGATTCCGATCCGAAGCAGACTAGGCGGCTCACGCCACGGGTGGAGCGGATCGGCCCCCAGCTTTTGGAGGATTCCTGAAGGCCAAGCCGTATGAAGAGGTATCGCGGGAACAGAGGCTCATCATTAATGGCGAGTTCCCCATTGCGGAGCCTTTCCGCAGGGAAGGTCGGCAGATAGCATTCATAGCCCTGCTGCTGCAGATTCAGCAGCGCACATTTTTCCTGCTTGGGCTTGGTATGAATCAGATACCAATGCATGGCCTTCCCCGAAGAAGTGTTGTCGAATTTTAAACTTTGCCACTTCTCACAGCAATGATTCTGCGTGCCAGCTCAAGAGGATAACTCGTTGATCAAGGCCGTTTTAGGCCTCTCAGGCATAGCTGCGTTCAATCGATCAGGGTACGTTCGCCGCAAAGGCCAGCTGGAAATGAAAAAGCCCGACCGCTGTCAGCCGAGCTTTTTTTATTTGGTGGCTTGGGGCGGAATCGAACCACCGACACGCGGATTTTCAATCCGCTGCTCTACCAACTGAGCTACCAAGCCAAAGGAGGCAGAATTATAACGGTAATTTCTAGAACGTCTAGTACTTTGATGAGAAGAATTTGCAGCGATGGCTATTCATTTCATGCGCAACTCGGCAGCTCTTGCGTGAGCGGTTAATCCCTCTCCATGAGCAAGCCTTGAGGCGGTCACTCCCAGATCAGCAGCACCAGCAGCTGTGGCAACGATCACGCTTGAGCGTTTCTGAAAGTCATAGACACCCAAAGGACTGGAGAATCGAGCACTTCTAGAAGTTGGCAGCACGTGGTTAGGCCCTGCACAGTAGTCGCCTAGCGACTCCGATGCATAAGGACCGACAAAAATGGCACCAGCGTGTTTGATTTTGGGGACTAGCGACTCAGCGTCTTTTACTGAAAGCTCCAAGTGTTCCGGGGCGATCCTGTTAGCGATGGTGCATGCCTCATCAAGGTCATTCACCAGAATCAAAGCACCGCGCCCTGATAGTGATGCTGCAATCGTTTCACGACGAGGCATATCGGGGAGTAGCCGAGTAATACTGTTCGCTACCGCTTCAATGTAGTTTGCGTCGGGGCAGAGCATGATGGACTGTGCGAGCTCGTCGTGTTCAGCCTGGGCGAAAAGGTCCATCGCCACCCAGTCTGGATTAGTAGTTCCATCAGCAATGATCAATACCTCGGATGGCCCGGCGACCATGTCGATACCTACCGTACCGAACACACGTCTTTTTGCACTGGCTACATAAGCATTGCCAGGGCCGACAATCTTGTCTACTTGTGGAATGGTTTGCGTCCCATAGGCCAAAGCAGCAACAGCTTGCGCCCCACCCATCGTAAAGACGCGATCCACACCAGCCAAATGTGCAGCGGCCAGCACCAAAGGATTTTTTTCGCCTTTGGGCGTAGGGGTCACCATAATGAGTTCGCCGACGCCGGCAACTTTGGCAGGAATTGCGTTCATCAGTACCGATGATGGATACGCCGCCTTGCCGCCCGGTACGTATAAACCGACGCGATCCAAAGAGCTGATCTTTTGCCCTAAACGCGTTCCATCTGGCTCGGTGTATTCCCACGACTCGGCCTTCTGCCGCTGGTGGTAACTACGCACACGCTCCGCTGCGATCTGTAACGCTTCCTTCTGTTCCCTTGGTAGACCATCAAACGCCGTGGCCAACTCGGCCTTGGTCAATTCAAGCTCAACCATCGACGCGACAGTACGGTTATCGAAACGCCGGGTGTACTCCAGTACGGCATCATCTCCAAGACGACGGACATTGGCGATGATTTCTGCAACTGCAGTCTCAATCGCATCATCTGTCGAATCGTCAAACGCCAACAATTGATCCAGCGTAGACAAGAACTCCGGATCACGTGTACTCAAGCGGCGAATGGCTATAGGAGTACTCATTTCACAGCTCCGGTAAAGGCCTCAATGACGGGCTGCAAGAGGTCGTGTTTGACCTTCAAGGCCGCCTGATTGACGACGAGGCGCGAGGAAATGTCCATGATCTCCTCCACTTCAACCAACTGGTTGGCCTTCAATGTCGCGCCACTGGAAACCAAGTCCACAATCACTTCCGACAAACCGGCCAACGGTGCCAACTCCATGGAGCCATAGAGCTTGATCAAGTCCACGTGTACGCCCTTGGTAGCGAAGTGCTCTTTGGCCGTGCTCACGTATTTTGTGGCAATGCGCAACCGGGATCCGGGGCGGATTGCCGCTGCGTAGTCAAAGCCCACCGGGGCTGCCACGCACATCCGGCACTTGGCGATATTCAAGTCGAGGGGTTGATAGAGCCCCGCTCCGCCATGTTCGATGAGTACATCTTTTCCAGCAATCCCAAGGTCAGCTGCACCGTACTGAACATAGGTCGGCACATCGGATGCACGCACGATCACAACCCGGACATCGGCTCGATTGGTGCCGATGATCAGCTTGCGAGAGCTTTCGGGATTTTCATTGGGAACAATCCCGGCCGCCGCCAACAAGGGCAGCGTTTCTTCAAAAATGCGTCCCTTGGAAAGGGCAATGGTTATACCGTCCACTGAGAGTTCCGTTTTGTTAACTCGTTACAAAGGCTCAACTGACGCGCCGTACTCGGGCACCCAGGGCAGACAACTTCTGTTCCAGTCGTTCGTAGCCACGATCCAAATGGTAAATGCGCTCAATGAGCGTTTCGCCCTTGGCCGCCAACCCTGCAACTACCAAGCTTGCCGAGGCACGCAGATCGGTAGCCATTACGGTGGCGCCACTCAAATGCGCCGCTCCCGTCACCACTGCCGTATTGCCATCGATCTTGATGTCTGCACCAAGGCGAATCAACTCCACGGCATGCATGAAGCGGTTTTCAAAAATGGTTTCACGAATCACCGCCGTCCCGGCGGCGACACAATTGATCGCCATGAACTGAGCCTGCATATCCGTGGGGAAAGCCGGATAAGGTGCCGTGCGAATCGACACTGCGTTGAGACGGCTAGGGGCCTTGAGCTGGATGCTATCGCGCCCACAAACCACATCGCAGCCGGCATCCATCAATTTGTCGATCACGGAGTCCAGATAAGCTGCCGAGGTACCTAGCAAACGCACTTCGCCACCCGCAGCAGCCGCAGCGCACAAGTAAGTACCCGTTTCAATCCGGTCCGGCATGATGCGATGGGTAGTACCCCGCAAGCTCGCCACACCCTGGATACGGATGACGTCTGTTCCAGCACCGGAAATACGCGCGCCCATGGCCACCAGGCAATTGGCCAAATCGACGACCTCTGGTTCCCGAGCCGCATTCTCGATAACGGTCTCGCCATCAGCCAGACAGGCAGCCATCATCAGGTTCTCGGTCCCGGTAACGGTCACCATGTCCGTAAACAAGCGGGCGCCTTTCAGCTTGCCAACCTTGGCATGAACATAGCCCTGTTCGACAGAGATCTCCGCCCCCATGGCCTGCAAGCCCTTGATGTGTTGATCCACGGGACGAGCGCCAATGGCACAGCCGCCAGGCAGGGACACCCGGGCTTCGCCGCAACGAGCCACAAGAGGGCCGAGCACCAAAATGGAGGCCCGCATGGTTTTCACCATCTCGTAAGGCGCCACTGGATTATTCAAACCACCCGCGTCCAGGGTCACGGTATCGCCCTGGCGCTCCACAGCCACCCCCATCTGCGCCAACAGCTTGAGCATGGTGCCCACGTCATTCAGGTCCGGCACATTGGTAAACGTGACCGGTTCTTTCGTCAGCAGAGCCGTGCACAGCAGGGGCAGTGCCGCATTCTTGGCA
>Ga0318572_10000094_pt1 | contig 38891 bp, 31 predicted proteins | sample GRESIP089b5f20_FD_202528 | JGI IMG/M metagenome (GOLD analysis project Ga0318572, IMG submission 202528) | Tropical soil microbial communities from Luquillo Experimental Forest, Puerto Rico - GRE.SIPMG.089b5f20 | ecosystem: Environmental > Terrestrial > Soil > Tropical forest > Bulk soil...
GCAGCCACGCGGTTCGCCATCAATACTCGATCGACAACGTGCAGACGATCGCGCGTGCGCTCGACGCGGCGAAGGTCGACAGCATCGAGGTCGCACACGGCGACGGCCTGCAGGGCTCGAGCTTCAACTACGGCTTCGGCGCACACAGTGATCTCGAATGGATCGCGGCGGTGGCCGACGTGGTCGAGCACGCGAAGATCGCGACGCTGCTGCTGCCGGGCATCGGCACGATCCACGACCTGAAGGCCGCGTATGACGCGGGCGCACGCATCGTGCGGGTGGCGACCCATTGCACCGAAGCGGACATCTCGAAGCAGCACATCGAGTATGCGCGCGAGCTCGGCATGGACACGGTCGGCTTCCTGATGATGAGCCACATGACGACGCCGGAGAACCTGGCGGTCGAGGCGAAGAAGATGGAAGGCTACGGCGCGACCTGCATCTACGTGGTGGATTCGGGCGGCGCGATGAGCATGGGCGACATCCGCGACCGCTTCCGCGCGCTGAAGGCGGTGCTCGACCCGTCGACGCAGACGGGCATCCACGCGCACCACAACCTGAGCCTCGGCGTCGCGAATTCGATCGCCGCAGTCGAGGAAGGCTGCGACCGGATCGACGCGAGCCTGGCGGGCATGGGCGCGGGCGCGGGCAACGCGCCGCTGGAAGTGTTCATCGCGGCGGCGGAGCGTCTGGGCTGGAACCACGGCACCGACCTGTACACGCTGATGGACGCGGCGGACGACATCGTGCGGCCGCTGCAGGATCGCCCGGTGCGGGTGGACCGCGAGACGCTCGCGCTCGGCTATGCGGGCGTGTACTCGAGCTTCCTGCGTCATGCGGAAGTGGCGGCGAAGAAGTACGACCTGAAGACGGTCGACATCCTGGTCGAACTCGGCAAGCGGCGCATGGTGGGCGGTCAGGAGGACATGATCGTCGACGTCGCGCTGGATATCTTGCGCAATACGGCTTGATGCAGTAGCGGCCTCGAGGAACGGTGCTGGCATGGCCAGCACCGTATCGACGAGACGCGAGTGTGCGCCGATGACGAATCGCATTGCTTGAACCAATAGTCGATAGTCGTGCGCCGCTTTCGGCGTGACGCGGTTGTTCCTGTACCACCGGAAAACAGTCAGGGATGTGCCAATAGTGCGTATTTTCGAGCGATGAGGGGCGTTCTCGGCGGGCGAGGCACTGTAGTGCGTGATTCCGAGGGCCGAAATTCCGCTTTCGCAACGTGTGAGCAACGGAGACGTCCACCAGTGGCGCCTCTGACCTCTGACCGTTACCTCATTTCAAACGGCGCAAGTATGGGTGCCGTAGGGTAACCACGTCGTTCTTGCGAGATGACATCGCGGCAACAATCGAACTAGATTATCGACCCGCTGTTTTTCGCGAATCGAGCAATTTGATGGTACGAATATAAATACTCTCATAACGGAGGGAGAAGAGACTTGATATGTGTCATACAAACAGGGCGATCTGTTTGTAATGAGGCGACGGGTTTGGTGCGTAGAATTTTCGTACCTTCAGCCGAAACCTCTGGTTGGAAGCAGTGAAAAAAAGAAACATCACAAAAAGGTCAAGGAGACACATGAAACATCAACGAGCAGCACTGTTCGCTGTAGCTTTGAGCGCCAGCGCACCGACGTTCGCGCAATCGGCCATTACGTTATACGGAATCGTCGATACCGGAGTGGAGTTCTTTACGCACGCTTCACCGACGGGGGGCACGATCGCGCGATTCCCGACGATCACCGGGGGTGACCTGCCGTCGCGTTGGGGGCTACGTGGCGAGGAAGATCTGGGGGGCGGACTCAAGACGATCTTTACTCTCGAAAGTGGTTTTTCACCGGCCTCCGGGACATCGCTGCAGAACGGTCGTTTGTTTGGGCGCCAGTCGTTCGTCGGGGTCAAGGGCGAGTGGGGACAGGTGACCATGGGCCGGCAGATGAATATGACCATCTACGGGATGGCCGATGCGGACGTCATTGGCCCCTCCGCGTTTAGCTTGGGGTCGTTCGACGGCTATCTTGCTGCGGCACGCGCGGACAATAGTGTCGAATACCGCGGGAAATTCTCGGACTTGACGCTTGGCGTCAGCTATTCGTTCGGGCGCGATGGGCTGTCTGCAAGCAATTGTGGCGGGCAGTTGCCAGGCGACACGATGTCGTGTCGTGCCATCACCGGCATGCTGAAATATGATCGCCCGAACTGGGGCGCGGCGCTTATCTATGATGAACAGCGCGGCGGGGCCGGAGCAACGGCGATGACGGTCGTACCGGGCGTACGAGGAATCGCTTTCACGAGTTCCGGTGATAGCGACCGGCGCTACCAGGCAAACGGCTACGTTATGGTCGGGAAAGTGAAGATTGGGGGCGGATGGTTGCACCGGGAGATCAAGGGGGATGTCCGGACGGTGCGAACTGATCTCAGCTATCTCGGCGTATCCGTTCCGTACGTTGCGTGGCTCTTGGACGCCCAGATATCCCACTTCAGGAATCGTTCATACGATGCGGACGGTACGATGGGTGTTGTTCGCGCCAACTACAGTCTTTCCAAACGTACGGCTGTGTATGGTTTGCTTGCGTATATGAAAAATAGCGGGAGCGGCGCAGTCTATTCGGTGTCTTCGAGCAGTCTTGTTCCGGCCATGCCAGCAGCAGGCATCGGACAGTTGGGCGCCATGGTGGGTATTCGACATCTATTCTGATCGCCGCACCAACGCGGCAGACGCATGAGAGCCTCAGATGGGGGCTTAAAGGCGGCAGGCAATTCACATTAATGTGCGTGCCTGCCTTTCGTTTCAAGAAAGAATGAAGCAGTATCGTTTTGCATAATATGCAGTGCTAATCGAAGTCATGGAGGCTGGAAGCGTGTGAGCGTACGGCTAAATCGGATTGTGATATCGGAAGGTCGTCGCCGTCGCTATGCAGGGTCTGGCATGAGACAACTGGAGGCAAGATGAGTGAAGAACCGAAGATGAGCGGGCCATGTTCAGGGCTTCGCGTCCTGGAGCTGGGGACGATGGTTTCGGCGCCCCTGGCGGGGCAGATTCTGGCGGACATGGGGGCGGAGGTCATTAAGATCGAGCCGCCCGAAGGCGATCCGATGCGTAGAGTCGGGCCGTTCCATAAGGGAATGGGCGCGCTGTTCATGACGGTGAACCGGGGCAAGAAGAGCATAGTCCTCGATCTGAAGTCACCGCAAGATCAGGAACTGGCCGTCGGACTGGCGTTATCGTCGGATGTCCTGGTTCACAACATGCGCCCTCGTGTGATGGACCGTCTTGGTCTTGGGTACGAGGCACTTCGAAGTGCCAATCCCAGGCTCATTTACACGTCGATTTCGGGATTTGGCGACTCGGGTCCGTACGCGTCCAAGCCGGCGTACGACCACGTTCTACAGGGCATGACGGGTGTCATGTATCTCCAGGGGCGTGGAGGAGCGCCAGAACCGGTCCGCAATCTGTTGGTCGACAAATCGACCGCGACGATTACAGCGAACGCGATTCTCGCGGCGCTGTTGCAGCGCGAACGCAACGATGGGGTAGGGCAGCGTATCGATGCGTCGTTATTGAATGCTTTTTCGTGGTTCGGGCTCACCGACAACATCGGGAACTACACATTTCGGACGCCGGACGCACAGAAAGCGCCCCCTCTCGACATTCACCACCCACTTCGCACGAGCGACGGATGGGTGATCGGTCATATCCAGACCGATGACCAGTTTGCGGCGGCCTGCCGGCTTTTCGGGCGAGAAGATCTACTGCAAGAAGAAAGCTGGAAATCTGCGGCGGTGAGAATCGAAAGAAACGGCGACATGTGGCAAGAACTCGGCCAGAAGGCAACGACGATGACGCGTGCCGAAGTTCTGGCGCGTGCCGAATCCGAGGGCGTCGCACTCGGTCCGATCTATACCCTGGACGAGTTCTTCGAGGATCCGCAGGTCAGGAATGGTGACGTCTACGTCGATCATGAAGATCCCGAATTTGGCTTGATTCGCCAGATGAATTTCCCAGTACGTTTCGAGCGGTCGAAGATTGATGTCAGGGTGCGGGCACCGCTGCTTGGCGAACACACTGAGGAAATTCTCTGCCGAGCGAAGCGCGAACCAGGAGATCTTTGACGGCGGGTTGCCGCGCCATCTTCGCGGACGCAGGCGAGACGGCAGGTCGGAGACGATCACGTCGGGAGCCGAAGAACAGACTTGAACTGCATTGTGCAGGAGAACAGGAGAGACACTTGATTACTTTTGATTTGAGCGAGGAACAGGAGCTCGCACGAGCCGCGATGAAGGGGTTTGGGGCAGGAGAGTTACGCCCGATCGCGCAGAAACTGGACCGGGATTCGGCAATATCAATGTCGACTCTGGATTTACTGTGGTCCACCGGCCTTGCCCAAATGCAGGACGCCGAGAACAAGGGGGAATGCGCGATTCTCAATGCAATCGTGCTCGAAGAGCTGGCTGCCGCCGATGCGACACTGGCACTCGCGCTCGCGACACCGGTCGCCTTCGCTCAGGCAATCCTGGACCAGGGGTCGCCAGCGCAGCGTCAGACGCTGCTGCCGTTATTTCAGGGCGACGGATTCCATGCAGCAGCTATCGCGTTAATGGAGCCGAGCTTCGGCTCAAATGTTTCGATGTTGGCGACAACAGCGGTTCGCGATGGCGACGGATGGCGACTCAAGGGGCGCAAAACGTTGGTCCCGCTTGCTTCCCTCGCCAGCCATTTCCTGGTCATTGCACAAGCTGAAGGCGAGCGTGCAGCCTTCATTGTGGATCGTGGCGCGTCCGGCGTGCGTATAGAGGCGCCAGTTCCGACGGTCGGCCTGCGTGCGCTCGAGATGAGCGATGTCAGTTTCGACGACGTGCGTATCGCGTCCGCGGCTCGCCTGGGCGAACACGCCGGTTCGGATGTCCAGCGCATTATCGATTCGTCACGCGCGGGTCTTGCTGCCGTGATGACTGGCTTGTCGCGCGGCGTCATGGAATATGTCATCCCTTACGCGAAGGACCGCGTGGTACATGGTTCGGCACTGGCTAGCAAGCAATCTGTCGCCTTCCGTATCGCGGACATGTACATCGATGTGGCCGCCATGCGATTGATGGCATGGCGTGCTGCGTTCGAGTTGGGGAATCGTCGTAACGCCACACGTGCGGCGCAGCTCGCGTATACCTATGCTGCTCGTCAATCGATGCTGATCGCGGACGAAGGTTTGCAGATTTTCGGTGGGCATGGCTTTGTGCGTGAACATCCGATCGAAATGTGGTACCGAAATGCCCGGGCAGTGTCGATGCTCGAAGGCGTGGCAGGTGTCTGATCGCACTCAAGGAGATGGAACGTGGTAGATTTCACCCTCACACCGAAAGACGAATATCTGGTCAACATTGCTCGAGAAGACTCGGCGATTGCCCGCAAGTACGCGCGATACTACGATCAGCACCATGAAGAACTAGAGCCGGTCGAGCTGCCGGAGGCTTTGGGTCGCCCCGACCCCTATGCACTGCTCGAAGCCGATCCGACCGGGACGAGCGGGCCGATTGTCGCGCAGGCGCTGCTTCATCTGGAATACCCAGACGTTCGTATGAGGCGTGACACGAATAGATTTCTGGGTACAAAAATCATCAAATACGCGGGGACTCCGGACCAGATCGAGCGGTTTGGCGGGATGCTGCTCTCGATCGCCATCTCGGAGCCGGGGGCCGGCTCCGATCCGCGGGCGATGGTTGGGACCGCCCGCTATGACGAAGCCACGGATGAGTGGGTGCTGAACGGCGAAAAGATTTACTGTTCGGGTTTCGGCGAGGCGGCGGGGGCTGTCGTAATGCTCAAGGGGCCGCCGGACGAACGAGGTGTTCGCCCGTTTTGCTCATTCGTCGTGGAAAAGGGCACGCCGGGTCTCCAGCCTCTGGGGCAGGTCGACAAGATGGGAATGCGTGCATGGGATACGGCAGATTTCGTACTTCAGGATTGTCGGGTTCCATCGAGAAACAAGCTTGACGCCGACTTCAAACGCATGTTGATGGTATTTAACGGGTCTCGCGCAATGGTAACGGCGTTCGGCCTGAAGACAGCGCGCAACATCCTCGATGCGGTTCGCGAAGATCTCGTCGATGCAGGGCAGGCAATTGACTACGAACAGGGCCGTAACGCACGCTCTGTGTTACAGGATCGAGTCATTGCGCTTGAAGCACTGCATGACGCCACGGAATTGTTGATCCTGCATGCTAAATGGTCGGAACAGACAAATGGACTAACGGACGAGGGGACGATGGTCGAGGCGTCAATGGCGAAGGCGTTGGGCGGGATGGCGACAAGGCGCATTACACAGGAATGCATGGAGCTTCTTGGGCCACGTTCCTTGACGGAAGAACTTCTGGCGGAGAAATGGTTTCGTGACGCCCGAATATTCGATATTTTCGAAGGGGCAGGTGAGATCAATCGCCTGATTGTCGCCAGGTGGCTGTTGAACTATTCGAGCAAGGAGCTTAACTAAGTATCAGATACCAGTAAGTCCGGCCTTCGGCCACGCCCGGCGGCCGGACATTTGGGGCTTACCGGATGTCAGGGAGGAAATCGGCATTGTGTAATGCACGATTGTCCAATCGCGCATTCAGATATGTTGCCTCGAAAAAACTGGCGCTCACGGGTGCTTGTAGAGTATTCATAAGCTCAATTCGACGCGCGCTCCTTGAGCGATTTATTAATTTCTGACGTTATAGATCGCAGGCTCGCCGTTAATATTTCCGAGTCATCGGTATGAATATCTCGTCGTCTAGCGGCTTTCGTTCATTTGAACCGTTTCAGATCGGTCACATCCCTGGAAGCGCGGGCGCGTACCGGGTTCGTCGGCGTAACGCCAGGACGTACCTTACAGATAATGGCAGTCAGAAGGAAGGGAACCACAGAATCGATTTCCGCGCGACTTTTGGCCTGGCGCGCGCGTGTTTCGATTTCGTCGGACGACGCAATCACGGCCACGCCATAAATCGGTTCCGACCGTTTCGTTCCGTGGCCTGGCTTGAATAGCCCGTCGCCGGGTTGATACCCGAATACTGCCTTCACTTTGTGGTCGAATACCGTCAAGGCGTCGGAGCTGGATGGGCCGAATGCATTGACCGAATCTGCTTCAATGCATATCGGGGCCGGACTGATTTCCCGGGTGTTCACGATCTGCGAGATGAACGTGTGAGGATCCGATTGGCAATTAGGCAGAGTTTCCAGCTCCCGTTCGCCGCTAATTACGGGTAAGGTGATTTTTACACCACCAACAATGAGGCAAACAGGGCGAATGAGGCGGTTTCTCGTCGAGATCACAAGTTGCGCTCCAACGGAATTATGACGCTGGACGGTATAACGACTTCAATTCGAGTTCAGGCTTAACAGGAAATATCGGGTAGCGCAGCAATATCACCCTGATTTGGCACGTCGGTTAGGCGTTCGTTCTTGGCGCGCAATTCACTGCTCGCCCAGCGGTGTCAAGTCCCGCCGGCGATCGTTGGTCTTGACGACATACACGAACGCATCAACGCGTGGCGATCTGACTACAACCTGGTTCGCCCGCATAGCGATGAGGCAATTGGCGCAGACTCAATTCCGGAATGAAAGCGGCGGGTCTGTTAGCTTACGAATAGTGTGTTGGTGGGGCGAAGGGTAGGTCAAGGCTGGAGCGAAAAATTCGTAACAGCCAGAGCTTACTGACTCCGCCCATAATTGTTGCCAGAGATGCCGTCGATCAAATATCGATAACGATCTTTCCATCAACGATGCTGGTCTCGTACGACTTTTGCGCCTCAACAGCCGGGAAAGTAAGCGCCTTCCCGGTTTTGATGCAAAATTTAGCATTGTGCCAAGGACAAGAAACCTCGCCGTCTTCGATTTCTCCATCACATAGCGATGCGTCTCCGTGACTGCAGGTGTCGTTGATCACAAAATACTCTCCGTCGACATTAAAGACGGCGAGCGGCGGGTAATCGTCAAGCTCAACAAGCTTGGAAGTCCCGGGGTCAACGTCGCTTGCGTTGCAAAGTTCAAGGGATGCCATATGTCTCTCCACTGGTGTCAAAAAAATCTATCAAAGTGAATTTGGTTGCTCGGGATCTTGTGTTCGACCATCAGAAGGCGAACTGCCGCTTCGATCATGGGCGGAGGGCCCGCGAGATAAAATTCATACTCGTTCAACGCACCGTGCAGCTTCCGTTCAATAAACTCATGCACAAAGCCAACATCGCCAGACCATCCATTCACCGCAGCACTTTCCCGATCGGAGACGATAGGAGTGAATTCAAATTCACGATTGTTGTAGAAATCGATTTCAGGATGCGATGGGATATCACGCGAAGTGCGGGCGCCATAAAGCATGACCGGTTTTCCGAATTTCTCCCGTTTCTCAGTTGCCCCCTGCATGATTGAAAGCACGGGGGCGAGGCCGGACCCGCCCGCTATCCCGACGATTTGCCTGTCGGATGCGGTGTTGAGATGGGCAATTCCATAAGGGGCGTCAATCATGAATTGATCACCAATCATGGCATTTTCAAACAGATATTGCGTGAACATGCCGCCGGGGACCTTCCGAATGATGAATTGCCATACTCCCTTGGAGTTGGGGCTGTTCGACATCGAATAGGCGCGTTGTTGGGGCATCGCGTCGCAGGACAGCATTGCATACTGTCCGTTGATGAATTCTGCAGGTACATCGGTCTCGAAGGTAAACTCAACCATGTCGTGGGTTAGTTTAATCTTCTTCGCCAACCGGGCGGAACGTGGCTGGGGTCTGTATTTGCTGACAAATTCGTCACCGGTGCGGATTTTTATCTTGCAGTCGGAAAGAGGGCGGCACTGACACGCAAGTCGCTTTCCTTTTTCGCGCTCTTTCGGACGAATTCCAGTTGCGCCGGGGAATAGATCCTCGACCTCGCCCTCGATGAGATCAAACTTGCATGAGCCACATGCGCCGACATTGCATTCATAGGCCAAGCCGAGACCAACGCGAAGTCCGGCGCGCAAAATTGTATCGTCAGTGGCGCAGTCGAATTTAACTTCGGGGCCGCTGAGTGTTATTTTGTGTTTGTCAGTCATATTGCTCCTCGATTCTGGTTGGCAAATTTGAACGGGTCTTTCTGGGCGGCTATTCAGTGCCTGTGCCAGCCGAGAAACCGAATTTATAAATTGGCAAATTTAATGATAAATTGATGTGCTGTTAATCTAAATTTTCAGGGGATGGAGTTCCGTTTCGCCTCATAGATATCTTTTGCGGCTTTGTAGGTTATTTCGATAAGTCGAGAAAACCGTTGCTCGTCAAATTGCCAGACCATTCGAACCGAGAGTCCTCGAATGGCACTGAAGATGAGCCAGAGGACGTCTTCTGAATCTATTCGGGAGAGTCCGCGTGATAGAAGCAACCCAATCCACATATCTTCTACGTACGAACGCGTTTTCTTCGCGATGGCGCCAATGCCGCCTTGAAGATCTGGGTCGTGTTTCGCGGACGCCAACATATCCAGGCTCATTGAAAAATCTTGACTCAGAAAGAAATCGGACGCGTCCGAAACCATGGCGCGAACGACATCGTCTCCCGGTTTGATGTTGGCGATTCGCTCCCGACTAGATTCGGCCATGCGGCCAAACAGCATCGAAAACGCTGCTAAAATCAGGTGAATTTTCGAGGGAAAGTGATGGCTTTGAGCTCCGCGAGATACGCCGGCTTCTGCAGCAACGTCTGCGACTCGAAATCCGGCATAGCCATGCTTTCGAAGGATTTCGATCGCCGCAAGCGTGATGCGCTCCTGGGTTTCCTGGCTGCGCTCGGCGTGGGTTTTCCTTTGCTTTTCTCTCTCAGGCACGGTAATCATCGCGTTTTAAGATTCGCTGGAATGAAAATTTGCATGCAAGAATTGCCGTCTGATCGTGCAAGCCATATTTTGCGTCACTACATATGGCGTTCTGCGGCAGGTTATTGCGAGCGGAATCCATTTCGATATTGACGGCGCGATGAAATCGCGTGCGCGTTGCCTGGAGAAGTGCTTCAGAATTTTCCGGTTCTGACAAGCCCCGTCCTCGAGGCAGAGGCGCGCATTCCCCTTTGTCGACTCGCGCACTGCGCGTTTAGGGATGTCTGGGGTCGGGGCCCTCGTATGTCTGGCTGCAAACTGCTTGGAGACTGCCGGAGCATTTCCGTGTGCAGTTCCGGTGGGAACTGCAACCTGATCTAGCAACTGCCAGTTACGCTGAGACACCTTGCGCCTCGATTTCGCCACCCTTGCCAAAGCGTTCCTGCGGACTGCTGCCCCAAATATCCATAGTACGTTGGGACATTTCGAGCATGCGCGGGGCACGTGCGGCATCTTCCGGCAGGAGTTCCATGCCGAAACTGAACTCCATGGTCATGCCGTCCGGATCGAGGAAATACAGGAAGATGGAGGTCGAGGGAAGGTGGCGCCCGGGACCGAAAACGATCTCGACGCCCGCCTTTTTTAGCCGATTCAACGCACACCCGATATCGTCGACATCGGTTACCATGAAGTTGATGTGGTGCAGATGATTGCGGCTGCTATTACCGATGGCAAACGTGTGGTGAAGCGGATTCGGGAAACAGCGCATCCAAGTGAATTTATGCTCTACGAAATCCGAAATTGAAAAATTGAAGATGGTGTTCAGGTTATGAACGGCCTTTTCGTAATTCGGGCTGCCGACAACGACGTGGCCTATGCGTGCAATCTTCGTGAGCGTAGGCTTGTATGCGTCAGCAAGGTGCGTCATCCGGTCATAGAACTCAAATGTAACCCCGGACTGCGGTTCGAGAACGCGGAACGTCGGTCCCTGATTGAGCTCAGTGCATTCTTCCGTGCTGAGCCAAACGGGGTTCAAGCCTTCAGCTAGGAAGAACTCATACGCTGCTTTCAGATCTGCCGGGCTTTCGACTTTATTCGCAACTCGCTTGAGCCCAGCAGTTTCTGCACGATACAACACAAGGTTGTGATGGTCGCTGGAGCAGCGGAGATATGCGACGTCTGCGTTTTTCTCGACCAGATCAAGGCCCATCAAGTCACGATAAAAGACAATCGAACGCTCGATGTCAGTGACGTTGATAGCTGCATAGCCGAGCTTTTCGTATCGGTAAGGGATGGTCATGAATGGTACCAGTTCCAATTTATTGAATTGAGGCCCGGCATCTTGCCGGGCCTCTGCTGGACTTACAGCAGGATGCTGACGCGGCCCTGCGGACGCAGACCATCCAGATCGAGAGTGCAGCGCTTCTTCCGAATCTTCAGGCCATCCGATTCGACGCGCAGGATGTAGTCATAGCTGCCAACGTAGACGTCGGTATTTTCCCATTTCGTGCGATAGACAACGAAATTGGCCTTCACTTTGATTTCGTCTCCTTCACCACCGAGAATTCGAACGTTGGTGACGTTATGACGCGTCTTGGAGCGCGGATATTCTGACCACATCGTCTTCTTTCCGAGACGAATCACGCGCTGCTCTAGACGCACGAAATCGTCCGCGATGTAGAACAGGCTGTGCTCCGGATCTGCATCGCGCGGAAGGTCGGTGGAGGGGACTTCGTATTCGGTGTCCTGGGTGTAGAGTTTCAGCCAATCCTTGAGTTGCCAGGAATCCAGCAGATCCGCTTCCAGAAACAGAAAATCTTCAATTTCATTACGTGTCGGCAAAGTCATGTCGGCTTTCCTTATTTCTCAACAGGTGCTTGAATGCGACGATTCCATTCCTTCCAGAAGGAACGCATCTGAATTTCGTCGTCGTACATTGCATCCATCCCCATACCCTTGGAGATGTCATTCCATTCGTTACCTGTCTCGACCGAGTTGGCATAGCCTGCCTGGCAGGACTCGAGAGCCTCGACGTCGTCAGGGGTCGCAAAGCCGCCCGGGCCGAGGAATTCGAGGAAGTTGTTGAGGCGATACTTGCGAGCCCAATCTGTTTCGTTTACCGGAGCGAGCGCCCAGCCGGTGACATTCATGTAATTCGGAGCCACCGGATAGAACGTGCGGAACGTCAGCGCCATGATGTCGTTGATGACGAGGTTGGGGAAAATCAGCAGGTTCCGGTTCTTGAAGCAGATCCGATCAGCCTTTTCCTTGCCGTGCTCCTCAACCAGGCGATTGTGAATCCGGTTCATTTCCTCCTTGCCCTCTTCACCCCATGCCGGGATCCAGTTGGCAATCGGGCGACCCCACGGGGCGGTATATTCAACCACCGCATGGCCACCGCCCAGTTCGCGGCCAACGCCGCGCAGGGCGACTTCGTTGCCCTTCGCGTGCGTATTCGCCAAGTAGTCGAGATAGGTCGCGTGGGTCATGGCGGCGTGGTAGCCGTCGTTGCTGTTCTCGACAAGCAACTTCCAGTTTGCGCGAATCGCGTATTCCTGTTGTCCGCTAACGACCGTCATACCTTCGGAACACTGGTCGAGAACCAAGTCCAGATATTCCTTGGCGTTGCCCAGATAGTCGACAAGGGAGCAGGCATCCTTGTCGAAATTGACAAAGCACATGCCGCGGTAATTTTCGAAGCGCGGCACGGGAACGAGGTTGCCTCGGTTCTGTGCCTTGAAATCTGCGCTGTAGCGATCTTCGCCAGGGAGGCTCTTCAGTTGACCGTTGGCCGCAAAGATCCAGCCGTGGTACATGCAAGTGAAGTGCTTGGTGTTGCCCTTGGACTCACGACAAACTTCTGCGCCACGGTGCGGACAGGTATTGAAGAAGGCATTCAGGTTGCCGTCCATATCCCGGTTGAAAACCAGGTTTCGCTTGGCAATGATTCGGCGAACGAAGTCACCTTTCTTTGCAATTTCGCTTTCGTGACCGATGTAGAGCCAGCACTTGTTGAACACCTTGTCATACTCGGCCTTGAAGATTTCTTGATCAGTAAAGGCCTTTCGCGCGACTCGGAACATCCCAAGCTGCTCGTCGCTACTTACCAGTACGGTGTTTGATGCACCCATCTAGTCCTCCATCGGTGATGGTCTTCAGTTATGGGAGGTCGTCGCGAGTTACGTGACCTCCCAGGCAAACCTCAATTGAGGGTTTTGTATGGCCGTCAGCCGAGACCTGTGCAGCTGCAGTCACATTTACAAACAGACGGGCCTGTCTGTTATGCGGACGATAGACTTCCCCGACTAGCATGTCAACCATTGTTGTTGACGTCTTTGTTCGGATGATTTGGCTGAGACGCTGGGAGGCGCCTCTCCGAGGACCTCTACCTGCGGAAGGAGGGGAAAACCATGATGCTGACATCGCTGCGCGGTCGCGATTCGGCCACGCAGTGAGCACTCGGCGAGCAAGGATGACGCCTATCGACGGATGGCGTCTGACCCGATGAAAATTTTGGTCGCGGATGACACATATAGACAGTACAGTCTGTATGTGTGTAGACTGCTTCGTCAATCGATCGAGAGAGAAGGGCGTTCGAAGCGCCAGAAGCTTGGCCGCCACATCCCGTTGTGATTTGCGGCAAAGAGGCTCAAGGGAGCTTGGGGCGCTAGTACTAGCCGGTGCTTCTGATTCAGATGGCTGGGGATCGGGCGGGGCTGCCAAAGTTAGAGCAGTAGTCCTGCTGCTTCATGGCCAGTTTCAAAGAACGGATGTTCAAACTGGGCACGCGCGCGAAGAGGCAGATACTTATGCGTGGGCCAGGACGTGCTGCTTGAGCGGTTCAAGACTGCTCTTGCTTCGCTCGTGGTACAGCGCACCCTAGCGCTAGTCAACGGTATTTCGGTATGTCGTTCCCCGATAAGGTGGCCGGCGATGTCGAACCGGATCGGAAGATGGTAGGTGACCCGAAGGCCATGATACGGGGCATTGCCGCTACTCGAGCGAACGTTCTCTTGTCGCACATTGAGAACAGTCATCGAAAATTGCCGCACGGATCTTACAGGGGGATGTGAGCATGAGCAGAAAGTTCAAATGGGAAGACCGATACAGGCTCGGCTTCGATCAAATGGACAAAATCCATAGCGAGTTCGTCGAAGTTGTCGATTCGCTGATTCAAAGCGATGATCCAGAAGATATAAAAAAATGCCTTGTGTTGATTGAACGACACGCCATCGATCATTTCGAGACGGAAAATCAATGGATGATTGAGAGCAACTTTCCTGCAGCTCAATGTCACATCGAAGAGCATTCAAATGTTCTGAAGTCGATCCGGGAAGTGCTGGAGTGCTTCGATGCGCAGCTGGCGAAGGATCTGGGAATGGCTTTGATGGACTGGTTTCCAGGGCATGCAGACTATCTTGACTCTGCTCTCGCAACTTGGATGGTCAAGCGAAGGTTTTCGGGGGCACCACTCATTTTCAGAAGGAATCCAATTTCCTCAGATGAGCGGGATAACCCGATGCACAGTCGTGGTGTAGACGAACTCCCCCAATCGTCAACCGTATAACTTCGACGCAGTGTATTAAACGTTCGGATGTGCATTGTAGACGCGGCTTCGTGCACGGGCTTGAACGGCGTATCGCCTCGAGATCGCAGGGCGACCCTATCGCCATATCTTTCAGGATCTCGGCCATGTCGAGAATCTGCCGACCGAGTCGCCCATTGCGCGAGTGATTTGATCGGGCTGCGAGCGTTCGTGCATGTGAGGCGGCGTAACCTGTTCTCCCGGCTCGCCAGCATGTGCGTGGCCGCTCGACAATGTTAAAAAATTCAATCGCAAGTTTGACGAGTGAGGCGAAGTATTTGGTGAAAGTGTGGTCGTAACGTTACAGATCGACCGGCTGGCGTACCGGCGTGAAGGCACGCTGCAGTACTTGCGAGCATGTCGATCTGCAATCAGGCCGGCTGCCGGATCGGCCGTCTTCGCCGAACTTCAGCATCCGCCGAACCTTTTCGATGTGGTCTGGGGCGCAAAAAAGCAACACACCGGAGCAGGGTGCTCGTTGATCGCAATTCTAGGACCAGAGAAATATTACTCCGACCCGTTATTTAAGTTATGTCTCGCGCCGGCATCCAGAGAAATTCTGCAATTTCTGCCGGTCGCGCCAATGCTTACGTCCCAATTCACCCCGGATTTTGACGAGATCGCCGCGATGATTCGTTATTTTAGCTCGCTGCTGGCTTCGAATTCTGACTCAGTCGTAATCTAGACCATCAATCGCACCGAGTTCGACTCAGCCCAACAGCATCTCGCTCGGGCCGTTGACCTCGGGCGCGACCGGGTTTGAGCCAATGTGAGCACAGGATGGGAGCTAGATGGCTAGCCAGGCGCCGCCAGCTGATATTTCGTGGCGTTGAGGGAAGTCCGTGTTTGGGGGTGTTCGGATACTGAGACGCAATGGGCCAGCGTGGTCAGATCGTTCGGGCGCTGGCGAGGTCGATGTGGCACGCTCAAGAGCCTCGATTCCTGTCTAACCGGACGTAATCGAGAGCACTTTTTATCAGAAGTTTTAGGTATAGACGCGGAATAGAAAACGGTACTAAAGTACTGTTTATAAAGAACGCATATTGAGCGCTCGCTGATTAGGGTAAGGGATGCTACCTAGCGTTCGAAGGAGACGGAATGAAAGGAAAGTCTAAGCGGCCGCACGTGGATTGGGGCATAGTGTCCAGCAGAAAATTAACTCCGCCGGAGTTGATGCCTCAGACGATAGAAAAAGCCAGGCTGCTGGATGCCCTCAACGTCACGGAGCGATGCAAGCTGGTAAGCATTGTTGCGCCGGTCGGATATGGGAAAACTATCTTGATGTCGCAACTCTTCAAGAGACGACGTGACGCTGGTGAACAGTGCTTCTGGATTTCGCTTGACGACCGTACGAAAAGTGCCGAGCAATTTGTTTGGCTATTGGAAGAGGCTCTATCCAAGCGATACGAAGGTTCTCAACATGCCCACCCTTTGTTCGCAAACGCTCCTCCGTTGAAAGCACGAATGCAACGCCTCATAGAATCCTTGCAGCAGGCGGCGGAGCAGAAGCTTACTCTTTTCATCGATAATCTCGATTGCTGTGCGGATGATGAGATAGGTGATTTTATTGAAGAATTGGTGTTTGATGATAAAAATAATATCCAGATTGTAATTAGCGGCACCGCTGAGCTTTCAATTAATATTGTTAAGGCGAAGTTGCGGGGACTGGTTTTAAAAATTGGTCACAAGGAGCTTGGCTTTTCATATGCGGAAGTTGGGGAACTGCTTGGGCCTGAAATTGTTGGCAAGATCGGCCACGATGGTGTTCGCATCATTGTGAATCAAACAGAAGGATGGCCCGCTGCGGTGCGGATGGCGCAAATTGTTTTGAAGGCATCCGATGACCCTGTTTCTGAAGTAAATGTTATTTCGACGACAAATCAGGATCTATATACATTTCTGAATCGAAATGTGGTTGGGTCGCTCACCAGAGATCTGCAGGAATTTTTGCTTCAGATATCGTCGCTGCGTAAATTTTCCGTCGCATTGTGCGAGTATGTAACGGGAAATGAGGGGGCGAGAGAGTATATCGAGGCGCTGAACAATAGAAGTATTTTTATAATTTCGTTGGACCACCATAAGACATGGTATCGCTTTCATAAGTTCTTCAAAACCTACTTGTCGACTGAAGCGGAAAGGGAGAGTTCGGGTGCTGTCAGGAAATGCTTGTTGATTCGTGCGGCTGAGTGGTGCAGTAAAAATGGGCAATGGGATGACGCAATTGAGTATGCTCTCGATGGCGACGCCAATGAGCTTGCTTCTGAAATCCTCGAAAAAATTTCGGTCAACTTGGTTCGTGACAGGGGGGATCTGGAAAATTATGTGAAATGGGTTAAGACGCTGGAAGAGCGAAATTTTGAACTCGGCCCGGAAACGGAATATTGGTATCTGTGGTCTATGGTGTTGCATCGTCGCTACCGGGAAGGGCGGCAATATCTCAGGCGAATTAGGCAAAGTCGCCAAGGCTTGCATTTTGGAAAAGGGGGGGGATTCAGTAACCTGGATGATTTTAATAGGAAAATTGAGGCTGCCGAGGTGTGTCTTGACATTTTTTCAGACAATCTTGGTGAAGCTCATAAGAATGCCGGGAGGTGGATAAAAAATATCACGGCGGACGATAATCCATTTGATATTACTGCTGCCTATTGTACGGAAAGCGCATATTTTTCGAGTAATCATCTTTTTTATGAGGCAAAAGAGGCTGCGCAGTTCGCGCAGGTTGCGGCTTATCAGGGTAATAGCACATATGCTCAAGGGTGGATTGTCGTTCTTAGTGCATTGCCGCTGGTTCTCGAGGGGAATTTTAAATTAATCCAACCCGAGTTGAACTCGTCAATCGCGCTTCTCAAAAGTAAGCTTGGCGAAGACTCTGCTATTGTCGGCACCGCATCGCTCATTGCTGCTTTGTGTGCAGTTGAGACTGGGCAAAGGGCGGAGGCGGAGGCTTATCTGCTTCGCGGCATGCACGGTTCTCAAGCGCACGGCATTGTCGATGTGATCGCTTGTGGCCTAGATGCTGCGGTCAAGCTCTGGATTCCAGGTGGAGATAATTCAACTACGCTGCCGCTGCTTCGTTCAGTCGTTTCAGCGTACTCCCCTCGCACAAGTCTGTTTCTTTCTTGTTTTCTTACGCGACGCCTGCTTGGTCTGGGCCTGGTCGAAGAGGCACTGGTCGAAGGAAGTCGGATTGGCTTAAATCCGGAGCGTCCGCTGTCGATGCCGAAGGCGGCGTTGAGCGCAGCGCGCAACCGGGACGCCTATCTGGCCGCGGCAATCGATCTGTATGTAGCGACGGGCGATTTCAAGTCAGCTGAAAGTCTTATCGAGGAAGAGTCGAAACGTGCCCGCGCAGAAGGGCGGGTGTTGCGTCAGGTTGAATTGGCACTCAATGAGATGGATATTTCTCTTAAAAATGGAAATTCACAGCAAGGAAAGAGAAGCCTTGCGCGTGCGTTTACACTTGCAGCCTCGCGTGGAATTGTGCGCCCCTTTGATGACCATTCTGGAACAATTTCACGAATTGTTGAAGAAACGAAGGCTTCAGCATGGGGTTTTGCGCTTGCTCAAGAAAAGTGTTTCTTTTCGGAAATCTGCGAGAGAGTCTCAGTTGGAGATATTTCCATGCGCGAGGATTCTATTGTTCCAGGCATCGATTCGCCGCTTGTTGATCCACTGACCAAACGACAGATTGAACTATTGAAATTGCTGGACGCCGGTCTTTCAAACCAACAGATCGCAGATCGAGTTCATATATCCTTGTCCACAGTAAAAGGACACCTTCAGAAGCTGTATGCGAAACTGGATGTCGAAAGCCGCTCGTCTGCACTTGCGCGTGCTCGTGCTGTGAGCCTCATTTGATATTTGTGCAAGAAGGGAAGACACGCGCGGGCGGGGGCACCGGAGTAAGCGGCGGATCTTGCGCGATGCCAAACAGGAAGTCGTGGTCGTGGTCGTGGACTGCGGCTGCAAGGGTATCGTCGTCGACGAGGTGAAGATCTGTCACCTTGGCCCGCGCATGATGGTCCGGCGACGCAGCACTATCGAGCCGGCAATCTGCCATATGAAGGCCGGCGGAAAACTCGACCGGAACTGGCTCAGCGAGGCGCATCCTGCCAAAGTTTCCTGTCAGCCAAGCGAAATACTTGGCTGACAGGCCAACGGCATGTCAACAATAACATTGCTCCTGGCGTCGGAAACCGCTACCGATCAATGCCGGAGCATTGCTAAAAGTCTGTTTGTTATATTGAAGGCGAGAATTCAGCGCAACTCCGGGAAATCTTCTTCCCAGTACTCATCGGGCAACCGCGCGGGTTCTGCGGCGCGCTCCATCTCGTGACGCCGCAACTCAACTCGACGAATCTTGCCGGAAATCGTCTTTGGCAACTCGCTGAACTGAAGTCGGCGAATACGCTTGTACGGCGCAAGCTTTTCTCGTGAAAAGCGAAACACCGCCAGTGCGAGTTCTGGACCGATTTCGTACCCCTGTCGCACAGAGACGAAGGCTTTCGGCACCGACAAGCGCAGCGGGTCTGCGCTTGGTACGACAGCGGCTTCGGCAATCGCCTCATGTTCGATCAGCACGCTCTCCAATTCGAATGGGCTAAGGCGGTAGTCGGACGACTTGAACACGTCATCCGCGCGACCGATGTACACAAAATAGCCATCATCACGTCGCATTGCGACGTCGGACGTGTGATAGAAATTGTTGCGCATCGCTTCTTCCGTCGCTTTTGCGTTGTTTGCGTATCCGTTCATCAGGCCGAGCGGGCGCGATGTGAGAGACAATGCAATCTCGCCTTCGCAGGCGGCATGGTCATCGGCATCAACAAGCTCGACATGGTAACCGGGCAATGGCCTCCCCATTGATCCAGCCACGATTGGCTGGCCGGGTGAGTTACCGATCTGGCAAGTGGTCTCGGTCTGGCCATAGCCATCACGTATAGTAATGCCCCAGGCATGGCGCACGCGCTCGATGATCTCTGGATTCAGTGGCTCCCCCGCGCCAACGATCTCGCGTAACTTGACCGGATATGACGCAAGCGGCTCCTGTACCAACATTCGCCAGACAGTCGGTGGCGCGCAGAGCGTCGTGACGCCATACTCCACGAGCACTTTTAGCGTATCCTTCGGCACAAAACGAATGTAGTCGTAGACGAACACGCACGCTTGCGCATTCCACGGCGCGAAGAAGCAACTCCAGGCGTGCTTTGCCCAACCCGGCGAGCTGATGTTCCAATGGATGTCGCCCGGTTGCAACCCGATCCAGTACATCGTCGACAAATGACCGACCGGATAGCTCTGGTGCGTATGCTCGACAAGCTTCGGCTTCGATGTGGTTCCTGAAGTGAAGTACAGAAGTAGTGGGTCAGTTGCGCGTGTCGGGCCGTCTGGTTCGAATATGGCGCACGCGTCGTAGGCACATGCAAGGTCGATCCAGCCTTCAGTTCCGCCCGGTGGAGCGCCCACCATGAAACGCTTCACGTTCGCAGTGAGTCCATCGAATTTCGCGACCTGGTCGGCGTCGACAACGACGAAACGCACGCTACCGGCCTCTACGCGTTCGCGAACATCGTCCGGTGATAGCTGTGTTGTCGCGGGCAGTACCACCGCGCCGAGCTTCATCGCAGCGAGCATCACGTCCCACAGCTCGACACGGTTCGGCAGCATCAACAGCAGGCGATCGCCACGCCCGACGCCTTCTGCACGGAGGAAATTCGCCATCCGTGACGAGCGATCGGCCATCTGCGCGAACGAGAATCGTGTTCCGCCACCCGCGATGTCGTCGACAATGCATAGCGCGGGGTTATCGTTTCCACGCGCAATTACGTCGAAGTAGTCGAGCGCCCAGTTAAATGTGTCGAACTGGGGCCATGCGAACTCATGACACGCCCGCTCGTAATCGGTGCGATGACGCAGCAGCAGGTCGCGTGCGTCGAGAAATACCTTTGTGGAATGGGGGGAGTGGGTCATCGTCATCTCACGCTTTACTATATCAGTGGAGTGCTGCTGAGAAATCTAGCTCACCGTCGGGTTGACTGTGCATCGCCTGGCTGCTCTGTGTGAGTCCATGAATGTGGACTATCGAGTCTTCCTTGCTGTGTTGGTTGTGAAGCTTCGCTCCTTCAGCATGAGGTTGGGGACGAGGCAACCCATATAGCTTCGTCATGGCGGAGACGTTGCGATCGCGAACAGATACGGGTTGCATATCCGTGAACTCCAGTGGAGTCAGGTCAACGTGCCGATGACCCTGTCGAGGACTTTCGGACCGGTCCTGAATCAATTTGCGAGCGCGACGCCAGCCGTCGCGACGCGACCAAGAAGAGGGTCGGCAAGGGCATAGTCGAATTCGGCCTCAGTGCGAACGCTGCCGAACGGTGCGGGAACGACCATGAGATATCCGTCAGCCCAATTTTTTCGGAGAATTGGCACATCTCAGCGTTAACACCATGCATCTTGTGATGCGAAAACTATGCGTCCGACTGGTCTGTCGTTTGGTTATGCAAAGCGATCGTTCTTTGTGCTCTGCGTGGTCTCCGTCCTAATCCAATGCCTCATCTGTACCTGTTCCCGTCGGGCGGCAGCTTTGATCCACACCGCAATGTGTGAATCCGGAAATCGCATCCTCGTCAGAAGAATGGTGCGGTGCGAAATTTTCAGGCAAGCAAAGTTTTTGTGAAGAACATCATAGAGCTTCGAGATTCGACATGCAACATACAGACAGGCCTGTTTGTATGTTATTTTTATAGTGGATTTCACTGATGTGAGGTGATGGCACTACAAGGTAAGGAAGCGATCGTTACTGGTTCTGAGGCCGGTAAGGGCTTCGGTCAGATTCGAATGGTGGGCATACTTCTGGAGAAAAGGAACTTATCGCGTCGCTAGGGAACGTTGCTCCACCTGCATGCGTTTGAGGCCACTATGAAAAACTCAGGCCTGTAGTACATCAGAATGCCAATCCATCAGGGGACGGGATCAGACATCGAAGGTGAGTCGGTCGCTTTGTTCGCCGTTTCATGCGAAGTGATGGGCCTTGCCTCCGGCACAGCGGTACCGTCCGCTTGTGGATTTGAGCCAAGCGCTCTCGACGCAGCAAGATGTGCGCGCGCGGCGACCCAAGCCGAGGGCACTCCTGCACTGGTTCGCACAGACTGGGCCGAACTTGTGAGGTGTTGGTCGTCGAAATGTCCGTCGGATGGGGCTAACTAGCGCGGATGCCCGGCGCCCAAGTGATCGTGCCGCTCCATCGCCCGTCGCGCGATCTCCTGGTGTGGGGCGGCCGCCATCACTTTTTCCTGAGAATGTTTCCGGCCCTGAATATCCAGCGTCGATGGCTCCGCCATCGGCTGCTGAGTCACTGGTATTCCTGCTCCAGCGGACATGGGCGTTGAGCTTTCGAACCACCCCGGGCTGCTATAGCGGTTCCGCCGGTCGTAAGCCGGTTGCCTCCGAGATGCCGTGCTCCGCCACATGCCTGAAAGCTTCATGCCAACCCTGGCTTCCTTCAACGCTCCGATCATCTGTTCTTTAGTGAGTTGCGACTTCTTCGCTACACGCTTTCTTGTGCGGCCTTGCCACGGTCTGCGTGGTGATTTTGTTTGATGGGCTGGGTGCAATTAGGTCTTTTACCTATCCCTCGGGATCAGGCAAGCCGATTGGATCATTCTTGGCGCGTGGAGCCTTCGCCATGTCTGGACCAGATCGCATGCCGCTCTCTGGCCACGTCGTTCTGGCCGGGAAAAAAGTACTTAAGTACTGCTGCCGGGCGACTTTGCTTCTATAGACTCAAATTCAAACAACCGATTCCCATCGGTAGGTGGGGACGGATGGATAACTAACTTTTTTCTAGGAGGAGATGTATGTCCAATCTCGTCATCCCGAATGAGCTTGTGGCCCCGCTGTTTGTCCCTTCGACGTTTGCAAACCGCGCAAGCGTGGAGGGTATGCTGGCTCGCCTGCGTAAGGACTACCCGCTGAGCAAGGCGGAGGTGCCGGGGTACGATCCGCACTGGATTGTCACCAAGTATAACGATGTGCGTGAAGTGTCTCGCCTTGATGACATCTTTCACAGCGGTGACCGCTCCAAAACTGTCGTGTCTCAGGTCGCTGAGCAGATGATGCGCGACTACAGCGGCGGACAGCCCCACATTTTCCGTACGCTTGTTCATATGGACAAGCCGGATCACACGGCATACCGCGATGTGACTAAAGACACCTTCATGCCGCAGAACATCGCGAAGCTCGAGGGGAGCATTCGCGAGACGGTACGTCGCTACATCGAGAAAATGGAGAAGTTCGGTAACGAAATGGACTTCGCTACTGAAATTTCCATGCTTCTCCCTCTTGAGGTGATCTGTACCCTGATCGGGCTCCCGAAGGAAGATCATCCGATGATGCTGCGCCTGACCCAATGGTTCTTGAGTTATGCCGATCCGGACCTCTGCCGCCCGGGATCGAATATTACGGATCCGGAACAGCAAATCAAGACGTGGCAAATCGTCTACGACGAATTCAAGAACTACTACGGCGCCGTAATCAAGGATCGCCAAGGCTGCCCGCGCCACGATATCGCCTCGATCATTGCTAACGGCAAGGTCAATGGCTGCCCGATGGACGAGCGCTCAATGATCTCCTACTTTGTGATCGCATCGACAGCGGGTCACGATACCACCGCCGCGACCATTGCCAACGGTATGTGGACGCTCGCGAAGGATCCGGAGCTTCTCACCCGACTCCAGGCTGATCCGTCGCTGATTCCTGGCTTCGTTGAAGAATGTATTCGCTGGACATGCCCGGCAGTCGCCTTTGTTCGCTCTGCGGCCCAGGACTATGAGTTGTCGGGCCGCCAGATCAAGAAGGGTGACTTGCTTTATATCTCTTACTTGTCGGCGAACCGCGACGAAGAAATTTTCGAAGACGCCCATGTTTTCAAAGCGGACCGCAAGCCGAATCGCCACATCGGCTTCAGCTATGGCTCACATATTTGCGTGGGGCAACACTTGGCTCGCCTCGAGCTGCGCGTTTTCTGGGAGGAGATTATTCCTCGTCTGAAGACGCTGTCGATGGCTGGCGAAGGGAAATGGCAAGATTCCGAATTTGTTTGCGGGCCGAAGTACGTTCCGATTCGCTACGAATTCAACTGAGGAGCATGCGGTGAGTCACCAAGAGTATAAAAAATGGCAATGCGCCACCTGTGGTGAAATTTACGATGAGGAGCTCGGTGCGCCGGACGAAGGAATTGCACCGGGAACCCGCTTCGAAGATATACCGGATACGTGGATGTGTCCGAATTGCGGTGCGTCAAAAAGCGATTTCGCCATCTATGTCGGCTAACTTTTGAAATGGATTTTTGGGCTGCAAATGTGAATGTTTGTGGCTCAAAAATTATTTCAATCTGTTGAGCAATATCCGGTCTATTTATGAATACGCAAAGTGACAAGAATATCGTAATTGTGGGGGCAGGGCACGCAGGGGGATCTCTGGCGGCGTTCCTCCGCCAATATGGATATCAGGGGCGAATTACGTTGATCGGCGACGAGGCATCGGTTCCCTATCACCGCCCTCCGCTTTCAAAGGCGTGGCTGAAGGGTGAAATTGCGCTTGAAGCTCTCTACCTGAAGCCGCAAACTTTCTACGATTCCCAAAATATCGAACTTGTACTGGGGAATCGGGTCGTCACGTTAGACCCAAAGGAAAAGGTCGTTTACCTGTCTGGTGGGGAAAGCCGTGATTATGATGAGCTGGTTATTGCAACCGGCGCAAACTCTCGCCGCCTAAATATTCCCGGATCAGATCTCGGTAACGTGTTTTATCTACGTAACCTTGAAGATGCCAAGAAATTGGCAGAAGGACTCCGAGTATGCAGCAGGCTTGCAGTGATCGGTGGCGGCTATATTGGCCTGGAATGCGCGGCGACGGCACGAGCCATGGGCATTGAAGTCACGCTCTTCGAGCGAACCCCAAGAGCTCTGGAGCGTGTCGCCAGCGAACCTCTCTCGGCTTTCCTCACAAGATATCACGCCACGAAAGGCGTCGAGTTTTGCTTCGAAGCATCGGTTGCTGAAATCCTTGGTGCCGATCGGGCTTCAGGCATCCGGCTTACCGACGGAAGAGTATTTCAATGCGATGCCGTCCTGGTGGGGGTAGGCGCGGTGCCGAACACGGAGCTTGCCGTTGCAGCCGGACTCGAGTGCAGCAACGGAATTGTTGTCGACGAAGACTGTCGCACGGCACTCCCATCGGTTTTCGCCATCGGTGATGTGGCCATGCGTCCGCATCCCTTATTTCAGCGCAATTTTCGTATTGAAAGCGTTCCTAGCGCAATGGAACAGGCAAAGCGGGTTGCATCGTATCTTACTGGAAAAGCTGCGTCGGCTGCTGAGCAGCCCTGGTTCTGGTCGGATCAGTATGATTTGAAGCTGCAGATGGTTGGATTGCTGGGTGATGCTAATCAGCATGTTGTTCGTGGAGATATCGAATCCGGCAAGTTCTGCATTTTTCACTTCTCTGACGATCGCCTTGTTGCTGCTGAAGCGATCAACGCCTCTCCTGAGTTCTTTGCGGCTAAAAAGCTAATAGGCGTGGAACTTGCGGAAGATAAGGCTAGATTGTCTGACATGTCCGTTCCTCTCAATGAATTTATTAAGTGATTAGGCGTGTTTTATGGTGAAAGTACTTTTTCTGCGCAACGACGGTGCCGAGTATCTGGTGGAAGGGGAAGTCGGAATGTCGCTTATGCAGCTCGCCATGAATAATAATATTCCAGGCGTTGATGCGGATTGCGGAGGGGCGATGTCATGCGGCACCTGTAAGGTGCGTCTTGACAATGAGTGGATGGAGAAGGTAGACCCGTGCTCCGAACATGAGCTGCAAATGCTGGAATTCTCTGGGTCAGATTTTCCCGGGATCAGGCTTTCATGCCAAATAAAGTTGGATGATAAGTTGGATGGGGTTCGGGTTTATATTCCGGAGCAGCAGTAGTTGTGTATTTTGATTGATGCAAGTTCGTCAATTGAGTTGTGTGCCCGGAGGTCTGCGGGGATTTTATTGAAATTGAAAATTATTTTCATTTTCGGAGTTCGGTGCAATTCGTGCGTCGAATTTAGTTGTTGATTTTTTGCTTTTGGGTGGATGGAATAGGGCCTGAGAGAACTCCGATGTTTTGAGCGTTTCGTGAAATTTTTTGCAATGCTCATTCGGATCGGCGTGGTGCTGGTTATATTAAAAAATTGGATATTGCAAGTTGTTTGTGCGCCGAGTTTGCTGTTTTTTCGTTTGGCGCAATTGTGCGGTGCCCGAGATTGTGGTGAAAGTTGCAGTATTGCCTGTCGTGAATAGTGCTTGGTGTATCGGCTGAGTGTTTGTTCGCTTGGGGGCGTCTCCAGAGAAATTCCGGGCGGCATTCTGATTCTTGATTGGTCATTCGTAGGGATGCCAGGCGCCGACACCCTGCATTGATTTTAACGGGTTGCAATGAAAATTTCTATGATGAAGTGGGGCGAGTTCAGGCTTTATCGTCGTATGCATCTCGGAATTATTCGTGGCTTTGCGTTCCTTGTGAGTGTGTTCGGCGAAATTGTGTCGATGATTTATTTTGTGTAATTGTTTTGATGGTAGCAAATATAAGCCTGTTACAAGATTTGTCTAAGGAGGCGTCGTGATTGGTGTCGTGGAGAAGCTCTATATTGGCGGGGAATGGCGTGTCCCTGATTCCGAGAAGAAAATTGAAGTCATTAGTGCGAGCACCGGAGAAAAGATCGGGATTGTTCCCGAGGCCTCCCGGACCGATGTCGACGCCGCTGTAGTGGCGGCACGCAAGGCACTGCATAGCAAGGATTGGGGAGGGCTCAGCGGTGCTGAGCGGGCGGGCGTTCTCAACCGTTTTGCTGATGCCGTGGAAAAACGTGGCGACCGTCTGGCCAGATCCGTCAGTATGCAGAACGGGATGCCGCTCCTCATGTCGCAGCAGCTTGAGTCCGGCTTTGTCGTTGGGATGCTGCGCTACTACGCAACCCTGGCGACCACGCTTGTCGACGAGGAACTGCGTCAATCGCCTCTTGGATTCTCCACGTTAGTACGCCGCGAGCGCATCGGGGTAGTCGGCGCGATTGTGCCGTGGAATTTCCCGGTGGCTCTCGCGATCATGAAAATTGGCCCTGCGCTTGCTGCTGGCTGTTCGGTCGTGCTTAAGCCGTCTCCCGAGACCGTCCTCGACTGCTACATCCTTGCTGAAGCTGCAGAGGAGGCTGGTGTTCCGCCTGGTGTGCTGAATTGGGTACCCGGAGGTCGAGATATCGGTGCTTATCTCGTGACTCACCCCGGGGTTGATAAGGTGGCATTCACCGGCTCTACGACGGCGGGGCGCACGATTGCCCAGGAATGCGGAAAAATCCTTCGCCCCGTCAGCTTGGAACTCGGAGGGAAATCTGCCGCGATCATTCTCGAGGACGCCGATCTGGCTAGCTTCCTGAAGGCAATCCCGTCCGTATCGATGTTGAACAGTGGCCAGGCTTGCTTTTCGTGTACTCGGATTCTTGCCCCTAAGAGCCGTTATCAGGAGATTGTCGATGCGATTGCCGCTGTGGTGTCCTCGCTGCCCATCGGCGATCCGCTCGATCAAGCCACTGTGGTCGGCCCCATGGTGACGTCGGCCCATCGCGACCGTGTCGAATCATATATCGAGAAAGGGAAGACCGAAGGCCGACTCGTTGCTGGCGGAGGGCGGCCGAAGCACCTTGAGCAGGGCTGGTATGTCGAGCCAACCGTATTCGCGGGCGTATCGAATCATTCGACGATTGCTCAGGAAGAAATCTTCGGGCCGGTCCTGACCGTCATTGAATATCAGGACGATTCTGATGCGGTGGCGATTGCGAACGATTCGCAATATGGTCTCGGCGGTTCGATATGGACTGCGGACATTGAACGTGCCAAAAAGCTGGCGTGCCAGATCGAAACAGGAACCGTCGGAATCAACGGCTATTTGCCAGATTTGAATGCCCCCTTTGGTGGTGTTAAATCCAGTGGTCTCGGCCGGGAACTCGGTCCTGAATCGGTGTCTGCCTATCAGAAATATAAATCTATCTATCTGATGGGCTGATCAAACAATTACGTGTGAGTATGAAGAGATATGTCCATGAATAATTCCGTTACTGCTCAGGCCGCCGTTCTACGTAACACGGGCGGTCCCCTCCAAATGGAAAGCATCGAAGTTGGCCCGCCGGGTGCCGACGAGGTCCTTGTCCGAATGGTTGGCGTTGGCGTCTGTCATACAGATATCGTATGTCGCGATGGCTTTGGTGTTCAACCGCCGATTGTTCTCGGTCATGAAGGCTCGGGTATCGTTGAAGCAGTGGGTAGCGCTGTGACCTCGCTCAAGATCGGCGATCGCGTTGTCCTGTCATTCAACTCATGTGGTCATTGCGCCAGTTGCGAGGATGACCATCCGGCAACGTGCGCTCAGTTCGTGCCCTTCAACTTTGCCGGGGTACGGATGGCAGATGGCTCCACCCCGCTGGCGAAGGACGGCGAGCCGATTAAGGGTATGTTCTTCGGTCAGTCGTCGTTTGCAACGTACGCAATCGCCCGCGAAGTCAACACGGTAAAGGTGCCGGATTCGGTTCCGCTGGAATTGCTGGGTCCGCTGGGGTGTGGCGTGCAGACGGGGGCCGGCGCGGTAATTAATTCGCTTGCGCCCGGCAAGAAGGAGTCGCTGGTCATTTTTGGCGGGGGTGCCGTTGGTTTGAGTGCGCTGCTGGGAGCGGTGGCGATTGGTCTGAACAGAATTTTTGTCGTGGAACCGAATCCTGCGCGCAGACAACTTGCGAAGGAACTGGGCGCTCACTATGTGCTGGATCCGCGGGATGGTTCGAACGTTGTCGAGACCATTCAGAAGGAGAGCGGTGGCGGTGTGAAATTCGCCCTGGATACTACCGGGATTCCCGCGGTGATCGGGCAGGCAGTGGGCTGCGTTGTCAGCGGTGGGACCGTCGGAATGGTCGGGGTGCCGGCGCCGGGAGGTCAGTTCCCGTTCACGCCGCTCGAGTTGTTGATGAAGGGTGTCGGGCTGCGCCCCATCAGCGAAGGCGATTCGAATCCGAAGACCTTCATTCCCGCGATGATTGAAATGTACAAGAGTGGCGTCTTCCCGTTCGACAAACTGGTGACCAAGTTCGAGTTCTCCCAGATCAATGAAGCGATGCATGCGGCAGAATCCGGTGCCGTGATTAAGCCTGTCCTCGTGTTTTGAGGGGCGATAGCATCTAATTCACGTTTGCCAACAGGTGCTGCCGGCGGTGGCTTCGGTCAACCAATGGCGCACCTTTTCTCGCATCGCAACATCGGACCATTCCGACCCTGATACAAGATGACGCGGCGGTTGATGCATAGCGTTGTCAACGCGCCGGGGCTCTCAAGCATCTCGCCAGCAATCCGGCGCTGCTGCGCTGGATCGGCAGCATTACCCCTTGCCGTACTCGATCAATCGCGACTCGCGATCACTATGGGGGGGGCATCTGGATCAAGCGCCACAAGTTTTCGCCGAATGCTGCCCCTGAGTACATCGTCCCTCACCATTGCGGCAAGCGCATTCCATGATTGGATGGCTTTGTTAGCGCTGCTAGATTGAGCAGGGGGCGAGATGGCCACCTCGCTCGGCGACGCGCGCATGTGGTCTGGAAGGAGTGGGGCGTGTGACATCTCGAATGGCGCTCGAGCTGATTGATCGCTGCAGGCTGTCCCCATGAATGCTGCGCAACCTCGATCGCCACTCGGAATCTGCTATTTCAGACCGCAATTCGTTTTTTCGGCCGGCTTCCGGTGATTGACTTCTTTGCCGTTTTCTTCGTCGTGTCTTCTGACGGCTGGCAAATCTGCTTTACGGCACTCGATATGGCTGTTCGTAGCGATGTCCGTCGTGATGTCGCATCGGGTGCGATAGATATGCCGAAGGGGTTTGCCGCAGTCCATGCTGACGCAAGTGTGATGACGAGCGTCAACAGAAATTCAGGTGGATAGCTTCCCGTGACAATTCCATCAGATTGTGCTTGCCCGATAGCCACGACTTGAGCATCAAGGCTTGAACCCTCGTCCAATGGCCAATCCCGTCTCTGCTCTAGGCCATTCCACATGGCTAGGCGCATCAGGGGGGGGTGATCCATAGCGAAATCGAAAAGCCTCGCGGCGTAGCCAGGGAGGTCGTCGGCAGTAAATCGGACGGTCTGGTACACGTGTGCCAGATGTCGTGCAAGGACCGCCGTAAATAGCTCCTCCTTGCTCCCGAAATAGTCATAGATCAGGCTCTTGTTCGCCTTGGCGGCGCCGGCAATACGGTCAATGCGGCCGCCGGCGATCCCGTAGGCCGCAAACTCGTCCGTCGCAGCCTGGAGGATCCGCTCCTTTGTCCGTTCCGCTTTCGTTTGCTCAACCTTGTTCATACAGCTTCCTGATCCCTTTGACTGGCTTACGTAACGCCGGTATGATACAAAATCAAAACCAACCAACTAGTTGGTTTTGTGCGATGCCGAGTTGCTGGATGCCGTAATCGTTCGCTACAACGCAGGTGGGGCGGCTGGAGCGAATCGGGAACGTGGACTCAGATGATTCACCATACCGGCGTTACCAAGAGTGTTCGACGAAGCGTACTAGCGCGTGCTCGCAGGAAATCCGCCAGCGGAAGGAGTAAGGAAGGTGTCTATCCTCGTCCAGGGAGCGTGTCGCTACTGTATTGAGACAACAGGTTTGCCAGTCCGGCGCGAGTTTGCTTGTACTCGGTGCGTATGGAAGCGCGGGGCGCCGAAGAGAAGCTATCTTGGGTGGTGTTATTCGTGACATTCTGGAAGATGTCTTTGTGCCAGTTCTGATTTCTCGTTAACAAAATCGAATAAGTTAATGCAGGTATCGCATGAGGATGCCGATGTGGAAGATTGCCAGGGTGCCATTGAGCTTTTGAATTTGAAATATCCTCGTTAATTTTGGTGAGGCTGTCGTTCTAGACGCTCCGTCTGGATTTTCGAGTCAAAAAGTTAGAAATGCTTATTGTTAGGTTGATTAAAGGTCTGTTAATTTGAGATTGATGTATGTCAATCGGCGTAGGATGGGTGGATGGATAATGATTTTCGATCCTTCATAAGGTATGCGTTGAGAGCGGTGTGTCATAGCCATATTTCCAGCAGTATTCCTTTCGTCTGACAAGGAGAAATGATGCTCATCAAGCGAACCATTTCAGACCTCGTTCTCGCCCTTGCCTCCGTAACGGCGGCTCCCACATTTGCGCAGCAGGACGATGTTTCCCCGTCAGCATTTCTGCAACAAACCAACGCCGATGCGGGCGCTGCCTTGGAGCAGCAAGTGGGGGCGGGGGGTAATCTCGACACCAATACCGCCCGGTCTTCCATTGTCGGTTTTGTCGAAACGAAGGAGGGTCTGATGTTCGACCTCTCCCTGGCGGGAACACGCTTCACGAAGACGCCTGTTTGATAGCAGTTTGCGCGATGACCGGAAAAGGGGCATCGCGCCGGTCTAGTCGGCGTTTTACGTCAGGATGAACAGGGTGGCGCCTAAATACATGTCAGGCGCCGCATTCGCAGCATTCCATTTTCACCTTGATATTCGCAGGAGAGCATTATGAGCGAAAAGTCATACATACACGATGCCATCACTTGGGCAAAACAGAGGCTTGAAGAGCTGGAAATCACCATCTCTGAACTAGAAAAAATGTCCGGGAATCTGAATGACAGCGCGCGCGAAGAAGCTGATCACGCACTGACCCGCTTGAGGGGGGCGCGTAGCAAGTTAAATGGATATGTGGATGATCTGCGCCTCGAGGCGGTTTCCGCAAAGCAACGGGGCGAAGAGATTCAGAAATCCATTGACGCCGAATGGCTAGAAGTCGAATTAGCTTTCCGCGACTTTCTGTCTGCAGCCAAGGATCAGGCAGACACTGTACGTAATGTCGTTCTTGCGCGAGCGCGGGCTCAGCACCTGTCATGGGAGACTACCCTGAAGAACTTGCACGACCACGCGGCAGATGTTGTGGAGAAGGCGCGCGGAGACCTTGATGCCGCGATGCTGCATCTTGCAGAGGAGGCACAGAAATTCCAGCGGCGGATCGGCGAGGTTAGGGATGCTGGGGACGAATCCTGGTCGGCTGTGAAGAGCGGACTTACAGATGTGAAGGATGTTCACGGCCGTATGATCCAAAAAATCAAAAATGCTTTTTCGAAGCTGCATTGAATGACGGCGCTCAGCGAGCGCGGTAAATCTAATAAAATCCAATAAGGATCCGACATGAAAATTCGTTCGAATATCATCATCTTCTCTATTCTTGCTCAATCGACGCTTATTTTTGTCCCGCCTGCAATCGCGCAACAGTCATCCGAACGGCCTGCTGTCGGCGGCGAAAAAAATCCGTCACTTGCGCGTGAGACCATCGCATGGTCGCAAGATCGGCTTGCCGAACTTGACGCTGCGATTGCGGTCCTGGAGAAGGATGCTGCAAAGCGTAATGGCGAGGCACGTGCAAAGGCAGAGGCGGTGCTCAAAGAGCTTCATGGCAAGCGCGATGCCTATCGGCTCCAGTCCGAGCAGGCTGCTGCCAACGCGAAGGCGTGGACGGACGCGCAGGCCGCTGGTGCTCATAAATCGTTGGATAAAAGCTGGAATGAGTCCCAGGCAGAGGTCGCTAAATATCTTGATTCGACAAAGGCTGACCTTGCCACCCGCCGGGAGGTACTGGACGCAGAACTCAAAGTCCGGCAGGACTCGTGGCGGAAATCAATCAATGAACTGCGTGACGATGCTGGCAAGCTCAACGATCAGGAGCGGGCGGCCGCCGAGGCTCGTATCGACAAGCTCAATGCTCAGATTGACGAGTTGAATACGAAAATGGGACGCCTTCAGGGCGCGTCGCGCGAATCGTGGAATGCGGTTAGCAAAAACTACGCACAAGCCCAGCAACTCTTCTCCAATACCTATGCCTCGATTCGCAAATCGATTGAGAATGCCACGAATGAAGGCGCGACCAACGATGGCAAGAAGCAATAGTATCGGACTACGGTCGCCAATTTCGTAGGCCATAGCTATGCTGCACCGAGCGGCAGCGTGTGAGAGTTTGCCGTGATCAGTTGCACAAGATCACGGCAGGTGCGCTCGAGGTCTTTTCGCTCAGTGAATTTCCCGAAACGAGGATGAAGAATTGATGTTCTTGGAAGCACTAACGGCGATGCGTGATCTCGGGCGTCTACATGAAATTGCCTCGATTCTGGTTCGTTACGGGTTTGGCGACATGGTTCGTCGAATGGGCTTGTCCGATGCGTTGGAACGTGTGGGACAGGCGTTGCATTGGCGTGAACCGGCCGATTTCGCTCACCTGACGCCGCCCGAACGCGTCCGGCGGGCGTTGGAGGAAATGGGGCCGACCTTCGTCAAGCTCGGCCAGGTGCTCGCTACCCGAGTGGACCTGCTTGAGCCGGAGTGGATTACAGAATTTTCCAAACTGCAGGACAGTGCTCCCCCTGCGCCGTGGGCTGCGGTTCAGCAGCAACTCGTGGAGGATCTCGGTGCGCCGCCAGAGGAAGTCTTTGCGGAATTTGAGCGGGAACCGCTGGCGGCAGCGTCCGTTGCACAAGTGCATCGGGCACGCCTTGAGGATGGCGCGGAGGTTGTGGTTAAGGTGCGACGGCCTGGAATCCGACCGATCCTCGAGGCGGACCTGCGCTGGCTTGCCAGGCTGGCGGAACTCGCCGAGGATGAAAGTCCGGAGTGGCGCGTTCTACATCCTCGCGAAATGGTACGCCAGTTTGCCCAGTCTCTGCGAAACGAGCTCGATTTCGCGAGCGAATGCCGCAATGCTGAGCGCGTCGCGGGGAACTTCGAGGGCTATACCGATCCCGATTGCTCCGTTCCTCAGCCGGGCGAAATTGAGTCTGCGCCCATATCGACGTCTTCCATCATCGTTATTCCGCGCGTTTATTGGCAGTGGACCGGTGAGCGGGTATGTGTTCAGGAATTCATTCAAGGTATTTCCGGGCGCCGGCTCCAAGCCGTCGACGAGGCTGGCCTGGACCGCAGGATTCTCGCAAGGCGTGGAGCCCGTGCGGTATTGAAGATGATCGTCGAGGATGGTCTTTTTCACGCCGATCCCCATCCGGGAAACGTATTTTATCTGCCAGACAATCGTATTGCTTTCATCGACTTCGGGATGGTCGGCCGGCTGACCGAGGCGCGACGAGATCAATTGATCCGCTTGCTGTTGGGGTTGGTGAGGAACGATAGTCGGGGCGTCGCGGACGTCATGCTTGAGTGGACGAGCGAAAGCGTAATAGATGACCAGGAGCTGTTACTCGAGATTCAGTCCTTCGTGGATCAGTATCGGGGTGTGTCTCTAAGCCAACTGCGGCTGGGCGCGATGCTGTCCGATTTGGTGGCCATTCCACGCCACCATCACATCGCACTGCCCGTTGACTTTTCGTTGCTGGTGAAAGCATTCGTTACGCTTGAAGGACTCGGCCGCGAACTTGATCCTGGGTTCGACATGGCAAGTGAGGCTCTCCCGCTGCTGGAACGGGCCGTTCACGCGCGCTATACGCCGACAGCCCTTTTAAAACGGGGAGCCCGCGTACTTGGAGACGCATTTTCGCTGATGAGCGGATTGCCTCAGGATCTGTCCCGCCTGTTGCGGGCTGCCCGACGTGGTCGCTTCGAAATTCATATTGATGTCACTCATCTGAAACGAATCGGCGACCAGCTAAACAAGGCCGCCAACCGCCTGACAATGGGTATTGTCGTCGCCGCGCTCATCATCGGTTCCTCCATTGTCATGACGGTACCGGGCGGGCCAACTTTGCTGGGACTGCCATTTTTTGGCCTCGCGGGATTTCTTGGCGCGGTCGTTGGGGGTATATGGCTTTTGCTCTCGATCTTACGTAGCGGTGGAGGCAAGTGAATCGCGGTAGTGTTGGCGGCCCTGTTGCATGTCGTAGTTGCCGAGGGTCACGACCGGTTCAAGCCAGTGGGGCGACTTCGTAGACCGGTGCCCCGCAATGGGAAATGGCCTTCGAGAGTAAAACAATAGCGGTAGTCTAGTCGGCGCAGAGGGATGGGGCTGCAAACTCCTCGAGTCCCATCATACGTCTGATGATTGAGGGGCCGTCTGCGGTTGGAGCAGAAAGGTAGCAAGTGACGTGACCCAATTGGAGGTTGGGGAAGCTTGTGCGATTCTGCGCGACTGCGTTTCATGGCTGACCTGACTTGCGTGTTGCTGCTGTTGCCGAAACACTTGGCTGGACGGCAGCCTTCATTTGCCATTTCCAGAAGGGCATGTTCATGGTGAAATTCGACGTTGACGCTTCCTCTGGTTCACAGCCTGGCGGTGGCCGTAAGATTGGCTTGGCTCTGGGTAGTGGCTCCGCACGAGGGCTGGCTCACATCGGTGTGCTGCGCGCCATCCGGGAGGCGGGAATTGAAGTGAATCTAATTGCGGGCAGCAGTATGGGTGCCGTTGTTGGGGCCATTTTTGCGTCCGGTAATCTGGAAGGGCTGGCCGCGAACCTGTCTCGTTTCGATTGGAGAAATATCGCCGCAATGCTCGACCCCATATTTCCGAGATCGGGGTTGATTGAGGGGCAAAAGATTGCCGAATTCGTGCGGGCGCATATCCCGGATACTCGCATTGAAGACTTGCCAATCCCGTTTCGATCCGTTGCCGTGGACATCACGAGTGGCGAAGAGGTTGTGATCGAGATTGGAGACCTAATCGAGGCGGTACGCGCCAGCATTTCTGTACCCGGAATTTTTACGCCTGTGCGTTCCAACGGCCGCATTCTGGTCGACGGAGGTCTGATTAATCCTGTGCCGGTAAGTGTGGTGCGATCCATGGGCGCTGATTTGATCATCGCTGTCGACCTTAACCATGACATAGTGAGCAGCAGGCTCTCGCGTCCTGGCTCACTTGTGGAGAGCAAGGTTAGTACACCGGCCATTTCGCGCCTCGTCGAGGGACTTGGATCACGCGAAAACGCGGCATTGTCGCAACTAAGGGCATGGTTGAACAAAGAACCGCTGCCGGGGATATTTGAAGTGCTTCTGGCCTCCATTTACATTATGCAAGCGCGCATAACGCAGGTCACGTTGCAGCATGATATGCCTGACATTCTTATCCAGCCCCCACTGGGAGCGGTGCGATTCATGGAGTTCGATCGTGCGGAGGAGATCATCGAAATCGGCTACCAGTGCGCAGCCGATCAGCTATCGGCATGGAATAAGGCCGCGGGTGATCGCGCATGAGAACGTAAGTGCGGCACTGTGATAGCCCCTACGATCTCCTTGTCATGACAAGTTGGGGATTGGACCTGCCAGGCCCGGCATATCTTTCGCCTCTCGTTGCCAATGTCTCGCGGGGACTTGTCAGCGAGCCGGTGGGGGCGGCGATCCGTAAGTGGAGCCTGGCCTGAACATCGTGATGCCGTTCGCAGCGTGGATGCCAAGATTTGCCACCATCATTGGTGGACAATCGCTCATTCTGCGTAAACTGCGATGCGAGAAAGCCAACAACATGACGCCATGGATGTCGTCGATGGTGCTGCTTTCAGGAAGCGTCAATGTCACGCTGGCTCGTTCGAGCGGAACGGAAAGTACCGAGTCGATAGGGCAATTCCCGTAACGATGATTGTGAAATTGACCGACCTGCCAAAGCGCACTTGAGTCACCTGCGCGGGGATGGCAGCACTTTTTCCGCCGAGGCCGCCCCGAGCACGGCAGCGGAAATCAGGGAATTCGTAAGGTGGCAGCGGCAGTCTGAGCATTAGCGGCACAAATGTACTTGTCGCGCAACAAAGTGCGCCGAAATCGATGTGGCGAGCAGCTCGATCGTTGCCAGCAAGGCAAACCGACCCCATAAAATTTCACTGTTCATAGGCTATTTGCCCAAGCAGTACCACTGCTGAACGACCTCGCCATGTTTCGTCGGCGGTGCTTCTTAGGAGTTGCATGGCGCCGCTTACGAAGGAAGCATCAGTCATCTTAAGGTGTTCTTGCTACTGCATAAGCTCTCGGCGCCAAGTCGGGGCGGGGCTTTGATACTTCCCGACAGGAAGATGAAGGCCGCCTCCGTCGTCATGCGACGGCGGGCCTCCTCCGCCCGAGTTTTGCTCAGGGCGCAACAAAGAGTCGAGAGAAGTTGTTGATCCGCTACACGTCGGATGAGCAGAATTTGATTTCCAGTATACAAACAGACTATATTGTTTGTTTGTGGTTGGCTTGCCGACGGACGCGAGGCAACAACGCTCAATGGGTGGAGGGCGCCACCACCGGTGCGGTCATCGGCATGAGCGACGCCAGTACTAGAGGCGTATGCCGCGGAACGTGAAACGGTTGACATTCGCCGAGATCAAGGGGCAGAGATGGGCACCTTGAAGTCCTGTCCAGAGATTGTGATGGGCATGCTCGCTGAGCCCGAAGCTCGATTGTGTTAGATGCTCCGCAAGGGGAGACGCTTCGTATCGGGCCTGAGTTGATCAATCAATATGAGCGTTTGCCGAGGACATGCGCACGTGACGCGTGTGCAGAAAATTCCGGCCTTCGGATGGCGGATGAACTCGCGCATCAAATAAGGGACCGGGCGGTGGGGGCATGCGTTCAGCGCCGCTCCGACTTCGGCACCAAGTGAATGGGCCGCAAATCATCAATGTCAATGGAAGGGAGTCGAATGAAGTGCGGAGTAAATATGGGGCAACCGGTACGCGCCGGTCATGACGCGAAGGAGGGGATGCGAGATTGCCGCGTGGGAGAGGAAAACAGCAAGATCTCGTCTCATTCGCTCTCAAACTGGGCGTGGGCGACTGAACGAGGGCACTACGACTGGATGGATTTGCACACGCTATTTGTCAGTCTTGATTAGAGCTTGAGCGTGGCGAAGATCTCAATTCGTTGCCGCGGGTTTGGATTCTGCTGGCTGCCGTGCCAGCGTGGGGCCACAACTTTTTGAACACCCGGTCGGTTGCATATTCCCGCATGACGGGAACACACCGGTCGAGCTTTCCATGAATTACGGCGTTCGCCTGTGCTTCGACCGTTTCCGAAGCCAAGGGAGCGGCCGCTGCTATCTTCTTGTATACGTGAACAACGCTTCGATCAGATCCCTGTTGATTGCCAACCGCTCGGAAATCGCGATTCGTGTGATGCGCGCCGCGGCGGAAATGAACATCCACACGGTCGCCATTTATTCGAATGAAGACCGTCTCGCGCTGCATCGCTTCAAGGCCGACGAGAGCTACCTCGTCGGCGAAGGCAAGAAGCCACTGGCCGCCTATCTCGACATCGACGACATCCTGCGCGTCGCGCGGCAGGCCAAGGTGGACGCGATCCACCCCGGCTACGGCTTCCTGTCCGAAAACCCCGATTTCGCGCAGGCCGTGATCGATGCCGGCATCCGCTGGATCGGCCCGTCGCCGGACGTGATGCGCATGCTCGGCAACAAGGTCGCGGCACGCAACGCGGCGATTGCGGCGGGTGTGCCAGTGATGCCCGCATCGGACCCCTTGCCTCACGATCCCGAGCAGTGCAAGCGTCTCGCAGCGGAAGTCGGCTACCCACTGATGCTCAAGGCGAGCTGGGGCGGCGGCGGTCGTGGCATGCGCGTGCTGGAAAGCGAGCAGGATCTCGAAACGTCGATCGCGGCCGCGCGCCGCGAAGCGCTCGCGGCATTCGGCAGCGACGAGGTATATCTGGAGAAACTGGTCCGCTGCGCCCGTCACGTCGAAGTGCAGGTACTCGGCGACACGCACGGCAATCTGGTGCATCTGTACGAGCGCGATTGCACGGTGCAGCGCCGCAACCAGAAGGTCGTCGAGCGTGCGCCCGCGCCGTACCTGGACGACGCCACCCGCGCGGCGCTCTGCGATTCCGCGCTGCGCCTGATGCGCGCGGTTGGCTATACGCACGCCGGCACCGTCGAATTCCTGATGGATGCCGACTCCGGCGCGTTCTATTTCATCGAAGTGAATCCGCGCATCCAGGTCGAGCACACGGTCACGGAAATGGTCACCGGCGTCGACATCGTCAAGGCGCAGATCCGCATCACCGAAGGCGGCCGGATCGGCCTCGCCGAGGACGTGCCCGCCGGCAGCGGCGAGATCGTCGAACGCGCCGCCGGCGTGCCCGCGCAGGCGGACATTCCGCTGAACGGCCACGCGATGCAATGCCGGATTACGACCGAAGATCCCGAAAACGGCTTCCTGCCGGACTACGGCCGCCTCACCGCGTACCGCAGCGCGGCGGGCTTCGGCGTGCGGCTCGACGCTGGCACGGCCTACGGCGGCGCCGTGATCACGCCGTATTACGACTCGCTGCTCGTCAAGGTGACGACCTGGGCGCCGACTGCCGCCGAATCGATCGGGCGGATGGACCGTGCGCTGCGCGAATTCCGGATTCGCGGCGTCGCGTCGAACCTGCAGTTCCTCGAAAACGTCATCAACCACCCGGCGTT
>Ga0318572_10000097_pt1 | contig 37914 bp, 24 predicted proteins | sample GRESIP089b5f20_FD_202528 | JGI IMG/M metagenome (GOLD analysis project Ga0318572, IMG submission 202528) | Tropical soil microbial communities from Luquillo Experimental Forest, Puerto Rico - GRE.SIPMG.089b5f20 | ecosystem: Environmental > Terrestrial > Soil > Tropical forest > Bulk soil...
CCACAGAAGATGCAGCTGATCTGAACGTCAGCGCTCGGCTCAGTGAATGGAAAGAACGATGGGAAAAAGCGCGTCTTAACGCTTGATCCGAAGAGTGCCTTCATGGCGTGGTCGAGTGTGCCCTTGAGATCAGAGAAGGTGATGTTGGAGTCGACGCACAGGCCCTCGACCTGATGGAAGATCGGCGAGTGGGTGGCGTCCTGCGCATCGTTGCGGTGCACTTTGCCGGGGATGACGATGCGCACGGGTGGTGGTTGCAACTCCATCGTCCGCATCTGCACAGGCGAGGTATGGGTGCGCAGAAGGAGGCGGTCGCGCTGCGGACGGCGCTCCTGCGCGGCGATGACGAGAGTGTCCTGGGTATCACGCGCGGGGTGGCCCGGCGGGAAGTTCATCGACTCGAAGTTGTAGAAGTCGGTTTCGACTTCGGGGCCGACGCCGACGGAATATCCAAGGGCCGCGAAGACGGTGACGATCTCATTGAGAGTCTTGGTGATAGGGTGCTCTGCGCCAATGAGGTGGCGGGTCCCTGGGAGCGTGATATCGATAGCCTCGGCAGCGAGGGCGGCATCACTGGGGCCTGCTCCGGCAGCCGCGTCGAGAAGAGACTCGATGCGGGCCTTAAAGGCATTGAAGCGTTGGCCGAGGGACTTTTTGGCCTCAGGAGGAGCGGCCTTGAGCCAGAGATCCTGAACAGCCTTGAGGCGACCTTGCTTGCGGCCGAGCCAAGCTAGACGAAAGGCTTCGACAGCATCAGAGCCATTAAGCTCTGCAGCGGCTGCGGCGGCCTGCGCGTCAAGCGCGGCGAAGGCCTTATCAAGCGCGTCGTCATTAAAGGATGAGAGTGTAGGAATTCCGTCTGTGGTCATTGCGTAAACAACAGGATAAATGACCCGTGCGTGGAATGTATCGATATATAGAGTGGCTTGCAGTTGCCAGCCATTCATGTAGAGGCTGGGGCTCCGTATCGTTGCCTTTCTATTTTTGGGTTGGCATCACGAATCATTCAATCCTTTGCCATCAAGTATTTGCTGCATACATTTATCGACTCGCGCTTGTCGCGTGCTGGATAGCTTGGGTTGGGAGAAGTGATAGATATAGGCGCGCTGCCTTCCAGGCGTGAGCGCAGAGAAAGCGGTACTCAGAGCGGGTAGCTTGTCCAGCTTCTCGCGGAGTTCCTCCGGGAGACTGAGGTCTTCGGTCTTCTTGAGCTGAACTCTCAGGCCAGCCTTCTCTACCTGGATAGCCTCGCGGATGTAGGCCTTGATGGTGGGTGTTGCTTTATGAATCTCCTGGACACTGCTAAAGCGGAGCTGACGGCCAGCCTGTGTATTACCGGGGGTTGCCAGGAGGTGCTTTGGGTCTTTCAGCAGGGCGCCTTTGAAAAACAAGAGAGCGCAGTACTCCTTGAATCCATGGATCAAGACCACGTTCTTGCCGTCGAGCGTGTAGCAGGCCTGATACCACTTCAGCTCTTCGGTGAGAGGAAAGCTGAGAGCGATGGACCGTAATGCTTCAAACTCACTGAGCCACTTCTTAGACTGCCGCAGGACAGCGTCGACTTTGGGATTGGTCTTGTTCACCGATTGGCTCGCAACGTGTCACTCGAATTGAGTAAGTTGGATGAGATTGACACATGCAAACACCGCTGTAAAGTGCTTTGATTGCCCCCAATATTCCGTCGACTAGCCCACTGGTCTTTATACGACGTTGAGCTGCCTCTCGTCACGCTCCCTGCAAAACGTGCAGTGTGGTGGCGGATTTCACTGCGCGCACTGGCGGAACATAGTTGCGCGGCACGTAAGCGCAGCAGGGCTCTTCGCCGTGTGGATTGCCTGTGAGCGCGTAGGCGCGTGCGCGTGAGCCGCCGCAAATCTGCTTGAACTCACAGGCGCCACATTTGCCTTCGAGCTTTGCTGCGTCGCGAAGATCGCGGAATAGTGGGGACTCGCGATAGATGTTTGCGAGCGACTGCTGCCGAATGCTTCCGGCAGATACAGGCAGGAAGCCACTGGGGAATACTTCGCCGGTGTGCGAGACAAAGACGAAGCCTTTACCGTCATTAAGGCCGTGCGGTGCGCGGCCAATAGTGTCGGCGACACGATCGGCTGCTGGAAGCAGAGTCCCAGAGGCGCGCTCGGAAGCGCGCTGCTGCAGGAGGAAGCGGCGATAGTGTTGGGCTTCGGTGGTCTTGATATCAAAGCTTACGGTTTTGGAGAGACTATAAAGCTTGGCGAAGATATCTTCGAACTCCTCGGCACTGAGAAGGTCGTTGAGCTTGCCGCGGCCTGTGGGCACGAGAAAGAAGACACTCCAGAGTGTAATGCGCAGGCTTTCGATCAAAGCTACGATGTCATCAATCTCGCCAATGTTGCGACGGCTGAAGGTGGTGTTGATCTGCACGGGGAGACCTGCCTCGTTGGCCCAGCGGATTGCGTCCATTGTCCGGGCGAAGGAGCCGGTGAAACCACGGAAAGCATCGTGAGTCTCAGCGCACGCGCCGTCCATGCTTACTGCGAGCCGTGCGAGGCCAGCGTCTTTGAGCCGCTGAATTTTATCCTGTGTGAGCAGAGGAGTTGCGCTAGGCGTGAGCGAAACACGGACGCCACGAGAACGCGCGTGTGCGATCAGTTCGAAAAGATCGGGGCGCTTGAGCGGGTCGCCGCCTGTGAGTACGAATACCGGGACTTCCAGCGCAGCAATCTGATCGATCAACGCTTTGCCTTCGTCGGTTGTCAGCTCCTGCGGATGGCGATCCGGCTGTGCTGAGGCACGGCAATGGACGCATGCAAGGTCGCATGCCTGAGTGACTTCCCAAATGGCTATGAAGGGGCGCTGGTTGAAATCGACGGACTGAATCTGCGGGTTCATGCAATGATCAGACCTCAGGCACAAGCAGATCGCAGTGACCAAAGTCCCTGCTGGTAGAATTCCCTGCGTGATGCTTCCTCGACCTGATCTTTCCATTGTGCTTGAAAAGACGGCGCTGTTTGCCGGACTCTCTCAACCCGAGCTGAAGATGTTGGCTGCGCGCACTGTGCGTAAGCTATACAGCGCAGGTGAAACCCTATTCTTTGAAGGTGAACCATGTACGGGATTGCACGTGATTGTCAAAGGCAAGGTGCGCATCTATAAGACTTCGGCGAGCGGGCGCGAACAAGTGCTGGCGGTCAATGTGCCAGGAGAATCGGTTGCAGAACTGCCGGTGTTCGACGGCGGTCCTTTCCCGGCGTCAGCTATGGCAACGGAGGACGCGGAGATCGCATTCATTTCGCGACGTGATTTTCAGGCCTTTTGTATCGAGCACCCTGAGGTGTCGCTGAAGGTGTTGTCGGTAGTGGGTGCGCGGCTGCGGCGATTGGTAGGGATCATCGAGGAGCTGTCATTCACGACGATCCGTCAGCGGTTGATTGCCGTGCTAGTGAAACTGGCGCAAACAGAAGGACGAACAACATCCCGTGGCATCGAGTTCCTGCTGCCTGCAACGCATCAGGAATTAGCCAACCAACTAGGTACAGTGCGGGAACTGATCTCGCGTAATTTGATGCGGTTGCAGGCCGAAGGACTGATCGACGTGGACGCGCGGCAGATTGTAGTGAAGGATCTGAAAGGGTTGAGCACCCTGTTGGAAAGCTAACCGAATTTTCTGCGAGTGACCAAAGTCGCTGTGGAGCAACTTTGCTTTGGCTAGTGTGGGCAGTGGAGAGTGATTATGCCCATCGCCACCCAGTCCATTCGTGAAATTGTGACTGCAGAGCCTTCGGCTGCTGCGGTTCTAGAACGCTTCGAGATCAACCTTTGCACACAGAGCGATGCGGAGCTTGCGCAGGCGTGCGCGGAGTTGCAGCTATCCGTAGATCAGGTGCTTGAAAAGTTAGCTGACGCAGAGTTGCGCGCTCACGGCGCTTTCGCACCGAACCTCGAAAGCTACTCAATGACACGTCTGATTCAGCATATTGTGCGTACGCACCATCAGACCGTTCGTCAGGAACTTCCGCGCTTCGCCGAGCTCTCGCAGAGGATCGCGACTAAGCACGGTGGAAAGGCACCGGAGTTCAAGGACGTTGCCAGATTACTCGAGGCACTGCGCGCGGAGATGTTTGCGCACCTGGAGAAGGAAGAACAAGTGCTGTTTCCTTACATCGTGCAGCTGGAGGAGGCAGTCGAGGTTCATGCGAGTGCACCTGCGGCGTGTTTTCGCTCGGTAGGTCAGCCAATTTCAATGATGGTGCAGGAACATGACGTAGCCCAGGGGATTGTGAATGAGATACGTGGGCTGACGCATGGATTTCAAGCACCGGAGTGGGCATGTTCACGGAACAGCGCATTCCATGCCGGTCTTGCAGCATTTGAGATCGACCTGAATCATCACGTGCATCTCGAGAATGACCTGCTGTTTCCGCGCGCAATTGAAGCAGAAGCCCGACTGAACGCTAGGAGGTAATCATGGCGGCCCGAGCGCAGAACGAGTTTGTTGTTGTATCGCAGACATCAGCTCAGGGTGCGGAGCTGGTGACACGCGAGCGGAAGAAGAGCCTGATGCTGCGTGCCTGGATCGTAGCAGGGCTCTTCTTCATGGCGCTGCCGGGCACGTTGCTTGGCTTTTCGAATCTGCTTGCGATTAGCGCGCATCACGGCTCGGCGTTTCTGCCGGCGGCGTGGATGGAAGGGCACGGACACGCGCAGGTCTTCGGCTGGATCGGTAGCTTCATACTCGGCATTGGTTTCTATTCGCAACCGGGACGCGGGCGCAATGCCTTGCGTGTGCCGCTAGCGTGTTTTGTCCTGTGGACGAGTGGTGTAGCGCTGCGGTGGTTCGCCAACATTTACGAATGGAACTGGCAGGTGCTCGTCCCTCTGTCGGCAGGGTTGGAATTGCTGGCGATGTTGCTATTTCTCTCGGCGGCGATGCATCACAAGCGGCCTGAGCAGGCTGAAGGACAGAGCAAAAAAGCCGGCATGGAGTTGTGGATGATTGCTGTGCTGATGAGTACGGTGGGGCTCACGGCTGCGGTGATCTTCAACTTTGTCGAGTGCGTGCGGCTGGCGCTTGCTGGTGTGACTCCATCCTTCCCGCATGCGCTGGACCAGCGCTATCTTGTACTGCTGGGCTGGGGTTTTCTGGCACCGGTGGTGTGGGGCTTTTCTGCGCGCTGGCTTCCGGTCTTTCTGGGACTGGCTCCGCTGCGACAGCGGTTGTTCGGCATGGCACTAGCGCTGGATGCGGCGGGGGTTCTGCTTGGAGAGGCTGGAGCAGTGCGGGCTGCTGTACTGCTCATTGCAGCTAGCGCAGTGGCCTGTGTGGTTGCATTACGGTTCTTTGAGCGGCCGCACGCGGCGGCTAAGACTCTGGGCGTGCATCCAAGCTTCCCGATCTTTGCGCGGTTGGCCTACGTCTGGCTCGTGATCGCCGGAGCGATGAGCGTGTGGGCTGCGTGGGCGGACGTGCATGGCGGCATTTGGGGCGCATCGCGGCACGCGCTCACGGTCGGCTTTGCAGCAACGATGGTCTTCGCGATCGGGCCGCGAATTCTGCCGCACTTTGGCGGAGTGGAGCGGATCTTCAGTACGCGGTTGATGTTGGTGAGTCTGGTGCTATTACAGACAGGATGCACGCTGCGTGTGAGCTCTGAGCCGCTGGCATACGAGGGCATTGCAGCGCTGGGATGGAAGGTGCTTCCCGTCTCCGGCATACTGGAACTTGGCGGGGTTCTAATCTTCGCAACGAATGTGGTTCTGACCTACACCGTTGGACGATCAATATTTGCTGCACGCCGCAGCGCCGTACAAGAAATGGTTTAGTGCACAAGCCTGCGGAGCTAACTACTGCTCCGCAGATGCGTTCTTGCCTGCAGCCTGCGCCCATTCGTAGGCTGCGCCGAGCCATGAGTGCGTTAACGTCGATTCGTCAATGTGAGGCGTTAAGGCCCAGAGGCCGATGAAGGCTAGCCCCACTAAGTTAGGAAAGAGCAGCGGCGCCATGGGCGGAGCGCCATTGACGAGCTTGTCCCACACGCTCATGCCAGGCTCGACCATGTTGGCTTGCACGTGAAACCAGAAGCCGAGGACACCCACGAGAGCCTGCACCAGCATAACCAACAAGCACAGATCGAGATAACGCCGCGACGCAGCGATGATCAGCGGCACAAGTAGGAAGCCAGTAGCAAACGCCGACGAGATGACGGGGATCCATTCTGTTCGTGCGAAAAAGCCGTTGGAAGCGTGATCGGTAAGCGAGAGTACGAAGTTTCCCAGGAAGCCGCCCAGTGCAAGCAGGATGATCCAACGTGCCCACTCAATGGTGCGCGCATCGACCATACGATTGACGAGAAGCAGGAAGCCGAGACCTGCGTACGCAAGTGGCGCAGCAAAGGGTGCAGCGTACGTGAGGCTCTTTAGCGTGTGGTCAAGAAAGAAACGGCTTTCAAGGTGATAGAGCACGCCACCGAGACCAACCAGAATGGAGAGACCACCGATGAGATAGCCAACATCGCGCCAGGCGGCGGAAAGACCGCCTGCCCAGCGAAGTGCGATAAGAACAGCAAGCACAACGGGCGCCGCCATAGAGAAGTACAGCGGGATGTACTCCGCAGATTTGGCGAAGTGGTTGACCGAATGCGCGATGTAGATGTCTGCTGCCAAGACCGCAAGGTTAGAGGTTACGAAGGCCTCCACCCAGAGCACTGGATCGTGCGCCCAGCGCAGACGCGGAGAAGCGATCAGGGCTTGCAGTGGGGCGAGCATCCTATTTACGTCCATGCTCCCTCCGCAGCTCATCGGCTTCGTGCTGCAGTTCGACCTGCTTGGCGAGCATCTCGTAGTTACCATGCCACTGCACGAAGTCGGCTCCACCCATGAAGGCACCGTGCTTGCTGGTACGGCCATCGTAATGCCACATGTTGAAGTAGGTGAAGTCGATGGTATGTGTGAATGGGGGGCCGCTGAGCGTGCCATCCTTATGCAGGCCGTCCATGAGGTTCTTCGCATCGAGCACTTTGGCGTTGGTGCTGGCGATAACCTGCTCGGCCTGCGTATAGACGCGATCGATCCGCGCCTGCGTATGGCACTGCGTGCAGACCTGCTTCATATTGATCTGCGCCTGCATGTAGTTGGGACGGTGGGTGCTGATCTGGTCGGCCAGATACCAGCTCAGCCGGTCTGACGGATTGTGGGTGACCTTGAGGCCGTTGATGCCGCTCATATGGCAGGTGGCGCACGTGGGCACGAACATATCGCGCGTGGTAAGCGTACGCGGGTCTGCCTTTAGATTGAGCAGATTGCGCTGTGCGGCGAACATGATGCCGTGCTTGGACTCGTTATAGATTTCGATCTGCGAGTGATCGGGGCCCATGTGGCACTGGCCGCAAGTGGATGGAAGTCGAGCCAACTCGACGGAGCTGGTGTGACGCGAATGGCATTCGGTGCAGGTGCCGATGGTGCCGTCGTCGTTGGGCTTGCCGATGGCGTGGCACTGCTCGCAGCCACCGGTGACGGCGGGGTGGCCTTCCGGCATGGTGAGGGGGTTCGGCGGACGCTTGGTACCGCCGGGCTGGAACTGCTCGCTGAACGCGACCTGCTCGGGCGAGAGCCCCTTCTCGCCGTGAACCGCAGCCCAACTGGGGGCGGCGTGACGGCTGCGCAGGAACTCCTGGTAGATGCCTTCGTGGCAAGAGCGGCAGTTGCCGGCGGTGAGATGCGTGGCGATGACGAAGCCGTGGTGGTCCATTGACTGCTGGCCTTTTCCAGGCTGATGGCAGTCGAGGCAGTTGATGCCCTTCTTGGCATGGGCGCTCATCTCGTATTCGTGCACAACCGAGTACTGCAGGCGCGCATGACACTCGGCGCACTTGCCGCTGGCACGAACGAAGTCTGAAGTGGGTTGCGCAGTTTCCACCTGCGGACGGGCGCGATTGACGAGAAACGCGCCGAGTATGAGTGCAAACGCCACAACGACAGCGATGAACACTGACCGGAACGACATCGAATTGTTTACCCCTTTGGGGAAGTGGGCTTGGGTCCTGCCTGACGGGGGTTGCCGAACGCGCCCGCAGTTTGGACATAGAAAACATTAACAGGCCTGTCGGCTGGCCGCTATGAATTTTCAGCATGCCAATAGGGGGCGGATTCGCGCAGGGACTTAAGTCACACATAGGGGCGGTTGTGACCAAAGTCCCTGCATTCGTTTCGCAGGCAGCCTAAGTTGTAAATCAGCGACGCGATGCGCGCGAATTTTTCTGAACGCGAATTGAGGCAAACCATGAGTTACAAGCGTTATTGGCTGGCGATGGCCGTGGTCATCCTGGGTTCCTTCGCCGTGCTGGGCGGCGTGGGACGCAAGATGATCAGCGAAGCTCCGCCGATTCCCGATGTGTATACGACCGACGGAACATTGCTGGCCAGCGGCTCGTCGATCACCGATGGGCAGGGTGTATGGCAGTCGATCGGTGGCCAAGAGATCGGCACGGTGTGGGGGCACGGTGCATACGTTGCCCCGGACTGGAGCGCGGACTGGATCCATCGTGAGTCGATCATTCTACTCGATCGCTGGGCACAGCATGAGGGCGCAGCGAACTTTGCCGCTCTGAACGCGGACCAGCAGGCCGTGCTTCGCGCGCATTTGGTGACGGAGATACGCACCAACCACTACGACTCTGCACAGAACCGTGTGGTGATTGATGCGGATCGCGCGGCTGCGTTTCACGAGCTGAGCGCTTACTATGCCGATGTGTTTGGTAACGGGCGCAGTGAGTACGCCATCCCCCGCGGCGCACTAAAAGATGTAGCGAAGCAGCAGCAACTCGCGACGTTTTTCTGGTGGACGGCGTGGGCGGCCAGCACTGAGCGGCCCGGTTCAAACGTAACCTACACGAATAACTGGCCACACGAGCCGCTGGTTGCGAATGGTCCGACACCGGGCGCGATTTTATGGAGCATCATTAGCGTGGTTTGCCTGCTGGCGGGAATCGGCGGACTGGTGTGGTGGAACTCATCGCAGGAAAAAATTGTGCCGCACGGGCCGTATCCGCAACGCGATCCGTTTCTGGGGTTAAAGCCTACACCTTCGCAGCGTGCAACGATCAAATACTTCCTCGTGGTGGTGGCACTGTGGGGCGTGCAGATTCTGATGGGTGCAATTACGGCCCACTACGGTGTTGAAGGTCAGGGCTTCTATGGAATCCCGCTCGATAAGTTCCTGCCCTACGCGATTACACGTACGTGGCATCTACAACTGGCAATCTTCTGGATTGCAACGTCGTGGCTGGCAACGGGGCTTTATGTTGGGCCTGCGGTAAGCGGGCACGAACCGAAGTATCAGCGACTCGGCGTGAATGTGTTGTTTGCCGCACTGGTGCTCGTCGTGGGCGGATCACTGGCTGGCGAGTGGATGGGAATTCAACAAAAGCTCGGCAATCTTTGGTTCTGGTTTGGCAGCCAGGGATATGAGTATGTCGACCTTGGCCGTGTGTGGCAGGTGCTGCTGTTTATTGGACTGGTGCTGTGGCTAGTACTGATGGTACGCGCGCTGAAACCTGCGTTCCGCAACAACAGTGAGGATCGGCCGCTGCTGTCGTTATTCCTTATCTCAAGCATCGCGATCCCGATGTTCTATGCGGCGGGCCTGATGTATGGTCAGCGCAGCCACCTGGTTACGGCGGAGTACTGGCGCTGGTGGGTGGTGCACCTCTGGGTTGAAGGCTTCTTTGAGGTATTTGCCACCGTGGTGATTGCGTTCCTGTTCACGCGGCTGAAGCTGCTGGAAATTCGTTCGGCAACTCGGGCGGTGCTGTTCTCGACGACGATCTTCCTCTCGGGTGGCATTATCGGCACCTTCCATCATCTTTACTTCGCGGGATCGGGCGCGGCGGTGATCGCACTGGGCTCAGTGTTCAGTGCACTGGAGGTTGTGCCCCTGACGCTGATTGGCTATGAGGCGTGGGAGAATCTGCGGTTGGCGCGACCTACGGAGAAAGCTCCGTGGATTGCGAACTACAAATGGCCGATCTACTTCTTCGTTGCTGTCGCGTTCTGGAATCTGGTGGGTGCAGGCATCTTCGGCTTCCTGATCAACCCGCCTATCGCGCTCTATTACATGCAGGGCTTGAATCTGACTCCTGTGCATGGCCACACGGCGTTGTTCGGCGTGTATGGCATGCTTGGTCTCGGACTGACGCTGTTCTGCCTGCGCGTATTGCAACCCGGGCGCGTGTGGAAGGAAGGCGTACTGAAGGCGGCGTTCTGGTGCATCAACCTAGGCCTTGTATTCATGGTGGTGCTAAGCATGTTGCCGGTTGGCCTATTGCAGGCGTGGGCATCGGTTGAACGCGGTACGTGGTACGCACGCTCGGCGGAGTTTCTGCAATCGGACACGATGCAAGCACTACGCTGGATGCGCGTACCGGGCGATGTATTGTTCGCGTTGGGCGCGGCGCTGCTGGGTTGGTTTGTGCTCGGACTGCTGACTGGCCATTCGTATCGTAGCAGTGCGAAGCTGGAGCAAGCTCAGGAAGCGGAGGAGCTCGTTTTGAGCGGCCGTTGAACTCATATGTGTGCGCGGCACAATATCTGCCGCGCACATGCTTTTCTACTTTGCCACAGGAGGACCATATGGAATACACGTTTATCAGCGATTTGGCTCAGGAAGCAGCGATACCGGAAAAGGGCATTCTTAGCAACGTTCTGCACAAGGATGCACAGTCGAATATCACACTATTTGGGTTTGCGGCTGGGCAGGAACTATCAGCACACTCGGCGCCAACTCCGGCCATTCTCTACTTTCTCGAAGGCGAGGCAGACGTGGAGCTCGGCTCCAACACCGTAGCGGCTCATTCCGGTTCATTTGTCTACATGCCTCCGATGCTGCCGCACGGCATCGCCGCGAAGACTCCGGTGAAGATGCTGCTGGTACAGATCAAGGAACCTGCGCAATAATTGCGCGAAAGTCACCAGAAAGTTTCAGGCGTGAGCACTCCCGATTGGAGCTGATCATGATCTTCGTCAAACGGGTATACGAACCGCCAGTCACCAACGACGGAGCAAGGTTCCTCGTCGACAGGCTCTGGCCAAGGGGATTAACCAAGGAAGCAATCGCGATCCGCGCGTGGTGCAAAGACGCAGCACCAAGCCATGAGTTGCGCCGCTGGTATAACCATCTGCCGGAACGATGGGAAGTGTTCAAACATCGCTATTTTGCTGAGCTTGAGGCACACCATGCCGCTTGGCAGCAACTAATAGACGTAGCGCGACAGGGTAATGTGACACTGCTCTATGGATCGCGGCAGACGGAGCACAATAATGCTGATGCATTGAAAGAGTTCCTCACGCGGAAGCTCCATACAGCGGCTGTGCCAAAATCCAAAGCGAGTAGCGATTCACAGTGATGTTTTTGGTTACTGCGCAGAGCTGCGTATCTTTGCGAATGCTGTGAATTGCCACTGACGAACAGCCTTTGCATCAACGCAATGCCGAGAGTCCTCAGTATTCTGTTGATCAGTCAGCCACACCGGCATTGCAGACGCCGTGCGCAAACCGCTACTCAGCAAAGAGCTACTAGAAACAGGTCGCGCGATTGGTCGCGCGGAAGAACTCCCGACCAACGACACCGCAGCAGAGCATGAGAATTAGTGTCGAAGAATCAACAGGTTAGGCTGGTGCCGGGAGGGGGGGTCGAACCCCCATGACCGCAAGGGTCGGCGGATTTTGAGTCCGCTGCGTCTGCCAGTTCCGCCATCCCGGCAGGGGTGGTGGGAAGCGCCGGAGCGGCGCCTCTTGCATTGTAGCAGTTCTCTGATTGGTGGGGAGCGGCGCGGATCGAGGCCCGCTCCCCGACTAGTTATGCGCGTTCGGGATGAGATGCCGCGAGCTTGAACTCCACGGTCTGCTTCCCCAGGCGCGGATGTTTCGCGGTGAGACGGACGGTGCCGGCCTGCTCGCTGGCGCGAACCCAGACAGCACCGGTGCCACCGATGAGCGCGAAGGGGGTGTCGCCGATGAGACGTGCGGGCCCTTCGAGCGTGAGGGCAATGGGGTCATTGGCGTAGGTGCGGATGGCACCGAACTCGTCGGTGACACGAAGAACGACGCGGGTGGTATCGGCACCGTCGGCAACTAGTTCGTGGTCGTCAGCGATGAGGTGGAACTGACGATCAGCACCAGAGCCAGAAAGCGTTTTGGTGGCAACTAGCTTGCCTTCGATGTAGCCCTCAATGCGGAGGTCACCCCACTCGGGATGAAACTTGCTGAGGTCCAGCTTCTGGGTATCGAGCACGAACGGCGGGTACTTCAGGTGTTCGAACTCAGTGCGATTGGGGTCGAGCTCGGCAAGTGGGATCCATGGCGCATCAGCGATGCCGGTTTGACGCGCGGAGAGCTTTATACGTTCACAGTTGGAGAGGAAAACAGCCTTGGTGAAGCCAATGGACTCATCGCTGCGGGCCCAGTGGAACGCGGGCTCGAGCACAACCTCTTCTGACGGATCGCACTGCGATTTGTAGAAGAAGGCTGCGGGCTTGGGCTCGCGGAAGATGTCGGTGACACCGTGATAACAGATGCGATCGCCAGCACCAAAATTGGCGTGCGTGTTGTAGTCGAAGGCACACCAGCCAATGCCGCCAGCGTATTGCGGGTTGGAGGCAAGCTGATTGTGAATTCGCGCATGGCGCAGGGTGTGCTCACGCTGGCGCTCGTCGTCGTCAGTGGTTTTAGTTGGGAAGGTGTGGCCGACGAACTCTGTATTTAGGTAGTGTGGATGGCACGGAGGCTTAAGCGGAAAACCGAAGTCGTTCATAGTGAAGACATCTTCGAGGAACTCCGACTCCTGGAAGTAGCGAATGCCTCCGGTTTGACGTGTGGTATCAAGCGCGTGGGCGAACTTGTTTGTGCTGGTGTAGAAGTTGTGATCGTCGAGGGACTCGTTGATGCGCACACCCCAGAGAATGATGGACGGGTGGTTCCAGTCGCGACGGATCATACGGCCGACGTTGTCTATGGCGACCTTCTTCCAAGCTTCGTCACCAATGTGCTGCCAGCCGGGGATCTCTTCGAGTACGAGCAGACCAATCTCGTCGCAGCGATCGAGGAAGTGGCGCGACTGCGGATAGTGTGAAGTGCGCACGATATTGCAGTGCAGGTCTTTGCGCAGGATGTCTGCGTCTTTGCATTGTGCGCGTGCGGGCATTGCCTGGCCCACGAATGGAAAAGTCTGGTGGCGATCGAGGCCGCGCAACTTAATGATCTTCCCGTTGAGCGAGAAACCATGATCAGTAAAAACGGCCTCACGGAAGCCGATGCGGCGCGTGTCTTCGTCGAGGGCGCGGCCTGACTCAAGCAGGCGCACGTGGACTGTGTAGAGGCGCGGCTGTTCGAGATTCCAAAGCGCGATGCCGCTGAGCTTATCGAAGGAAACAGTGAAGCGGGCTGGGTCTTCTGTGGTTTCAGTGGAAGCGTAAGCGGCTGCATCCGTGTACGGATCGAGCGCGGCGTTGGGATCGCCTGCTGCGGCACCCTTGGCGGTTTTGCGATCGACAGTACGGGAGGCTTTGGCAACCACGCGATCACCATCACGCAGCTCCGCTTCCAGCGTGAGTGTTCCGGCGGACTCGAATTCACCAGTCAGGAAGCAGTGGACATCCAGCGATGGATTGGTGCTGAGAACGTCCTTTGGCTCGGCGAAGATGTTATCGAGGAAGACGCGCGGGACCACACGCAGAGCGACTTCGCGGTAGAGCCCGCCGAAGGTCATGTAGTCGATCTCGTAGCCGAAGGGCGGAATGTCGTTGCGCTCTGTGGAGTCGACGTGGAGAAGTAAAACGTTTTCAGAATTGTCCCGAAGATGAGAAGTGAGTTCGAACGAGAACGGTGTAAAGCCACCTTTGTATTCACCGAGGCGCACGCCGTTGATCCAGACCGTAGTGGCGGTCATGACGCCTTCGAAGTCGACGAACACGCGCTTGCCAGCGGCCTCGGCAGGAAGTCGAAAACGGCGGCGATAGGTACTGACAAACTCGTAGTCCTTGTCGTCGAAGTTGTGCCATGGAAGCTCGATGTTGGTGTGCGGAACGACGACCGGGGTGAAGTGCGCGTCATCGAAGGTTGGCGATGCAGCCTCTTCGACTTTGGAAGGATGGTAACGCCAGTTGCGATTAATGGGAAGAATGATGCGGCCAGCGGGCAACGGCTCGGCCTCGAGAGACTGTGCGGCAGGCATGGCGGTAGCGGCGATAGCCACGCCAGCTGATTTCAAAAAATCACGTCGGATCAACGGAGGTCTCACTTCCTGGCCGGCGGTTTGAGAGCGTGAATCAGAAGCCAATCCGGCACGTGGGAAATATAACAGGCCCGGAACGCGGATTGCGCACCAGGCCTGCGGCGGGCTTGATGGCACCTAGAAGCTGAAGCGTGTACCGAACTGGAACTGGCGCGGCTGGTTGACCGAGTACGTGATTTGGCCGAAGCCTGTCATCAGACTTGGGTCGTCAGCTGCAGACGGGTTCCAGAAGACGCTGGGGTAGCCGAACTGCACGGAGTTGGTGACGTTGTAGGCGGAAACCTCGAAGCGCAGGTTACGCTCCTTTCCCAGCGAGAAGCTCTTGTAGATAGAGGCATCGAGATCGTTGGCTCCGTCTGTGCGCACATGCGAGAGGAACGCGGGCGCAGTGCCAGCGACAAAGTTGCTGGCGGGCTCGGCGAAGCACGTGTAGTTGAACCACTGATCGGGCGTGTGCTGTGCGCCATGGTTGGGATCACACGTCATATCGACGCGCTGGCCGAAGTAGGGATTGCCCGTGCCGGTGGGAGAGTTGATGGGTACACCAGTGCTGAGATAGGCGATGGTATTGACGGTCCAGGAACCGAAGACGGCGTCGGGAACGCCACTGAGATTGAGGGCGCGTCCGCGACCAACAGGCAGATCGTAGGAGACATGCCAGTTGAACTGATACTTGATGTCCTGACCGCTCAAAGAGTGCTCAAGGCTAAGGTTGTGCCAATCCTGCGGAGCACCGGCACCGTGATAACCGATAAAACTGAGCGGCGGGTTGGAGTCGTCTGTTATGAGCTTGCCCCAGGTGAAAGTGGCTAGCGTGGTGAAGTGCTTGGTCATGCGTTTCTCGACCTTGACCTGCAGCGAACTGTACTCCGAATCGCCACCGCCATAGCCATTCACGCCTACGCCGTTGCCTGCACCGTAGTTGCCGTTGCCAAACTGCGGGAAGGGCTGCAGAGAGACCCAGAGGGGCACGGTTGCAGATCCGTAGTTGGCGTTGGTGGCGGGCTGGATAGCAGCCCATTGATTTGGGACTGCCGAGCTGAGTAGCGAGTCCTGATACTTCGCGATGGTTTGCAACGAGAGCGCATTGAGGTCTACCGAACCCATGGGCAGGAAGAGACCGCGACTGCCGACATAGGCCGCGCTGACGACGGTTTGATAGGGGAGCTCGTACTCCACACCGAAGTTGAAGTTGTACGTTGATGGCGTTCGCTGAGAGCGCAGCACTGTGCTGAGAGTGGAACCTAAATTGGTGGAGGCGCCGAGCGAGGAGCCGGTCGGCTGGATCACTCCATCGGGAAACGGATTGCTGAGCGAGTAGCAGCCCGTAACGTCGCCGCTGTTGGCACATGTGGATGAGCTGTTGAAGACGGTGTTGCCTTCAGGAATAGCGTTGCCGTTGCCGCTGTCGTAGGCAGTGCTGTCACCGTTGTACTCGGTGGCATTCCAGTTGGTGATGGTGCCGAAGCCGTCGGAGTTGAGCGATGGATTAGCAACCATGTGCGTGCTGGGGCCGTAGTAGATGCCGCCGCCGCCGCGCACAACGAGCTTCTGCATCGGTTGCCAGGCAAAGCCGAGGCGTGGACCAAAGTCCTTCAGCTTTGACTCGAACGGGCTGCGATTGCCGCTACTGGCGAAACGCTCACCGCCAGTGAGAGAAAGTCCGCTGGCAGTAAAGTCAAAGTTGGGATCGAAGTACTCTTGACGGTTGTGGCGCTCGGTGCGGCCGCCGAAGACATCCCAGCGCAGACCGAGGTTAACGGTGAGGTTGTGGAGCGGATGGAAGTTGTCCTGGAAAAATCCGGCCCAGTGGGGGCTGGCTTCCGCCGCAAACACATCCTTGGTGAAGTTATAGCTCTCCGACCCCGGCGTACTTCCCATACCGAGCAGGAAGGAAGCGAAATCACTGCCGTCACCCGCGTAAGTTATGGAGCTTGTGGCCGTGTTGTCGAAGGAGTACGCACCAGCTGGCGACGGTGGCTGGCCGATATTCATGAACTTCTTCTGATACTCGAGACCAAAGCTCAGCTCGTGCTTACCAATGACATTGGTGTACGTAGCGGTTGCGTCGCTGTTTTCGCTTGCGAAGATAAACGTGTCCCAGTTGCCGGTACCGCCGATGGTAGTGATGGTGCCGAAACTCATGGTTGGGACTTGCTTGTACAGAACTTGGTCGGCAAGCGATTGCGGGAAGCCGAGACTGGTGATATCGAATCCAGCCTGACGCGGGTCTCCGGTTTGATCCTCGTAGTGACGCGTGAAGGAGTAGCGAAACTGCAACACGGCGGTCGAGCTCAGCGTGTAATCGTCGGCGAGCAGGATGTTTCGCGAGTTAGTAATGTTCTGGTAGTAGAGCGGGTCGTACATGTTGCTGCTGCCGTAGAGATCGGCATTACCGAACTTGAGGCGCGCAAAGGAGAACCGACTGAAGATGCGGTTTTTGTCGCCCAAATTATAGTCGCCGCGAATATCGAATTTCTGCGCGTCGTTCGGATCGAGACCAGACGCCACGTAGTTATTGATGTGGTAGGGACCGTCACCCGTCTGATTCGGCTCTGGGAACATCTGTGCGAACTTGAGGGCGATGGGGTTCAGATTTGTACTGGGGATCTGGTTGCCTGCAAAGGGCTGGCGCAGGCCAGTGGTCGGATCGTCGGCGACAAGCGGGTTGTAGACGGTGAAAGAGTCTGCCGAAAAGTCGCCGCCACGCTCGGCGTCAGTTGGCACTGTGAATGATCCGGTCTCAAGCTGGCGCTGCTGCGTGGCTTCGTAGTCAGCAAAGAAGAAAAGCTCGTTGTGCAGGATGGGGCCGCTGATGGAACCGCCTTCCTGGTAACGATGGAAGTCCGGCGTGGTACTGGAGAGACCCTGTGACAGCTGGTTCTGCTTGTTGAAGTACTCGTTGGCGGCGAGAGCGTTGGGGCGGATGTAAACGAATGCTCCGCCGTGGAACTGATTGCCGCCAGATTTGCTGACGAGGCTGATGACGCCTGCGCCACCGCTTGCGTAGGTGGCCGGGGTGTTTTGCGTTTCAACACGATACTCAGCGACGCCATCCTCGGGCATCTGAAAAGCAGGGATGATGCTGGCCGAGTTGTTCTCTGCAACGCCGATGGGACTGCCGTCGAGCATGAAGTAAACAGTGCCCTGAAGCGCTCCGTTGATGGTGTAAGAAGAGACATCGGCGCCTGAGCGCGCGTTGAAGATTCCGGGCGTATCGGCTGCGTTGGCAGTGCCGTTGGCGGGGCTGACGCCAGCGCTCAACTGAACGAGTTCGTAGACATCGCGGGTGACGAGCGGCACGCGGTCAATGGCTTGCGCGGAGATGAGCTGGCCGACAGTGGAGTTGGTGGACTCGACGAGTGCGCTGTTCTCCGTAACGGTTACGACTTCGTTCACGCTACCGACGGCTAGCGCGACGTTCACCGTGATGACCTGGTCAACCGAGACGATTACGTTCTTCTGAACGACAGTCTCGAATCCCTTGGCTGTGGCGCTGACTTCGTACTTGCCGGGTGAGAGCGAGACAAACGAATAGAGCCCAGCCGCACTGGATACAGTAGATATCTTGCTGCCGGTGGCTGCATTCTGTGCGGTCACCTTAGCGCCGGGGATGATGGCGCCTGTGGAATCTGTGATTAAGCCGCTGATGCCGCCACGGCCCGCCTGGGCAGCAGCATTGGTGGCACAACACAGCAGCAGAATCATGCTGATGAAACTCAGCCTGAACAAAGAAGTGGCACTCCGAAGCGACATACGGCACTCCTGGTCAATAGCCCTGATTGAAACGTTTGAACCACTTGACAAAGGACTGTATGATCGATTCACTTTGGTGTCAAGAAAAAAGGCACGGCCGGCTCCTGGATAGACCTCAGTTTTGCGTCTTTCCCGTGCTGGCTTCGCATCGGTCGTGTGTGGCTGTGTCCAGCTGCGGCCGTATCTGCCGTCTAAAGAACTGTGAGGAGGCGCGCCTATGGGACAACGCAAAACCGGCCACGTGACACTGCATGACGTGGCGCGCGCATGCGGCTTTTCTGTCTCGACTGTTTCGATTGTGCTGAGCGAAGCACCCCTGTCACAAAACGTCGCCGCGGCAACGAAGGCTCGCATCCGAGAGACGGCTAAACAACTCGGGTATCACCCAGACGCGCATGCGCGATCGTTGCGTAACAGGCGGAGTCAGACCATCGGTGTGCTCGCTTACGATCTATCGGATCCGTTTTGCATTCCTATCGTGCAGGGCATCCAGCTGGGGCTGCAACCAGCGAACTACTTGCCGCTGCTGATGGACGCGCAGACGCAGCGAAAGCTCTTCGACAACTACCTGAAGATGATCCTCGAGCGGCGCGCCGAGGGCGTAATCGTGATTGCAAGCTGGGTGTTCGAAGAGACAAACCTGCTGGCTGACATCGAGAAGAATCATGTACCAATCGTGATTCTCGGTCGCGACTTGACGAGTCGTAAGGTTCACTCGCTGCTGATTGATAACGAGACCGGCGGCAGGCTAGCCCTGGAACACCTGGTTGCGCTGGGGCACCGGCAGATCGCAGTGATTCGCGGCCCCGAAGAGATGTTTGACAGTGAGCCTCGCTGGGCAGGAATTTGTGCGGCCGCTGAGGCAGCTGGCGTGAAGCTCGATTCCAAACTCACATTTCAACTTCCCAGTCTCGTCGATCCCACGTCAGGATTTGAGGGAGGCATGGCAATCGCACAAAAGATGCTCAACACGCGGCGACCTTTCACGGCCGTGCTGGCGTTTGATGACCTCACCGCCCTTGGCGTGGTGCGCGGACTGACAGAGGCAGGCATGCGAGTTCCCGACGACTGCTCGATTATCGGATTCGACGATGTTCTTCCGGCGGCTGTGGCTACACCGGGAATTACGACGATTCGTCAACCGCTGGTGCAGATGGGGATGACCGCAGCGCAGTGGACGGTTGAAGCAATCGGCGCATGCACAGAGACTGCACAGGCACAGTTGCAGCGCGCTCACCCGGAGCTGATCGTGCGCGGATCGACGACTACAGCTCCGCGCAAGCGAAAAGTCTGAACCTGACCAATCACCACGAAAGTACAGGAGTCTATGAAGCGAATCCTTCTTTGCTTGCTTACTCTGAGCGCGGTGCCCGTGGCTTTACATGCTGCCAGGACGACTCCGCTGGTGGATGGGTGGAGTTTGCAATCGGCGTGCAAGCTGCAGGCTGACGGCAATTCGGTTTCTAAGAGTGGATTCCAAGTGGATGGGTGGATCAACGCGAAGATTCCGGCAACAGTGCTTGCGGCACAAACGGCCGCAGGAATCGTCCTTGATCCATACTTTGGGGATAACCTGCGAAAGATTACGGGCACGGGTTATCCCGTCGGGCAGAACTTCTCTAACTTGCCGATGCCTGCAGATAGCCCGTATGCGTGCGGGTGGTGGTATCGCACAGAGTTTACGGCTCCGGCTGCAGAGCGCGACGGCCGTTACTGGCTGCACTTTGGTGGGATCAACTACCGCGGCGAGATCTGGCTGAATGGCAAGCACATTGCCGATCGTACGCAGGTGGCTGGCGCGTATCGCACTTATGACTTCGATGTTACGGACACGCTAAAACCGGGCGCAGTGAATGTGCTTGCGGTAGAGACCTTCGCGCCGACGGAGAAGGATCTCGGGATCAACTGGGTGGACTGGAATCCTTGCCCACCGGACAAAGACATGGGGCTGTGGGGTGCAGTGGACTTGGTAACAACGAGTGCTGTGACAGTCAAGTCACCGGCGGCATTCACGCACTTCGTCGATGGTTCGATCGATCACCCTGAGCTGACCATCTACGCAGAGTTACATAATGCTGTCGATCATCCGGTGAGTGGCGTTGTATCTGGAACTGTAGCGGGTGTGCGTTTTGAGCAACCGGTGGAGTTGGCTGCGCATGAGGATCGCACGGTTGTGTTTACGCCGAAGGAGTTCGCGCAGCTTCACCTGAAGGATGCAAAGCTATGGTGGCCGCGGCAGATGGGTGAGCCGCACCTGGAGCAGTTGACGGTTCGCTTCAGTACGCAAGGGCACACGCTGGACGAAGCGGAGACGAAGTTTGGCATTCGCGAGATAACGTCGGAATACACGGCGAATGGTAGCCGGCTCTTTCGCGTGAACGGCAAGCCGATCTTGATTCGCGGAGCGGGGTGGTCGCAGGACATGCTACTTCGCACCGACGCGAAGCGGTTGCGCGATCAGATCAGGCTCGTCGAGGATATGCACCTGAACACGATCCGCTTGGAAGGCAAGCTGGAGACGGAAGATTTTTTCCGGCTCACTGATGAGCGAGGCATTCTCGTGATGCTGGGCTGGTGTTGCTGCGATCACTGGGAGCACTGGAAGGACTGGACTCCGGAGGATCTGACGATCGCGACAGCGTCCTTGCACGCGCAGATGCTGAGGTTTCGGCAGCATGCGAGCCTGCTGGTTTGGCTGAACGGCAGCGACAACCCTCCACCGGCAAACGTGGAAAGCGCATATCTGACAGTGGAGCAGGAGACACACTGGCCCAATCCGGTGCTGTCGTCTGCGAGCCAGACACCGACAACGGTGACGGGCGAGAGCGGCGTGAAGATGACGGGCCCGTATGACTATGTAGCGCCAAGCTATTGGTACTTCGACAAGACGAACGGTGGCGCCTTCGGATTCAACACAGAGACAAGCCCGGGGCCTGCGATTCCGTCGCTGGCGAGCAGGAGAAAATTCCTGCCCGATGCAGAGGCGTGGCCGGTGACTGCCACGTGGAGCCTGCACTACGGTGGCGGCGAGTTTGTGAATCTCAAGGTCTTTGATGAAGCAATGCAGGCAGCATATGCAACACCTCAGTCGTCCACAGACTACGAGCGGATTGCACAAACGATGGAGTATGACTCCGAACGTGCGATGTATGAGGCGTACTCGCGCAACAAGTACAACGCTACGGGTGTGATCCAGTGGATGCTGAACAATGCATGGCCGTCGATGATCTGGCACTTGTACGATTACTATCTCGACGCTGGGGCTGGGTACTTTGCGACGAAGAAAGCTTGCGAGCCGCTCCACGTGCAGTATTCGTATGACGACCAGTCGATTGTGGTTGTGAACAGCACGTACGCCCCGGTGGGGAGCCTGCATGCGTCCGTGCATGTGCACAACGCGGCATGGAAGGAGCTGTACACGAGTGAAGCGGAGATCAACGCCGCTCCCGACAGCGCGCAGCGCGTGTTTACCTTGCCGTCCAATCTATTTACTGGCGCTGAGCGACTATTCTTTATCGACCTAACGTTGGCTGATACTGCGGGAAAGATAGTGAGCCGGAATTTTTATTGGGTGCCCGGTACGCTGACATCATTTGATTGGCCGCATACGGACTACACGCACACTCCAGCGCTGCGGCATGAAGACCTGAGTGCACTGGTGCATCTGCCACAGGCGGTGGTGATGGCAAAGGCCGAGATTGCGACAACGACCTATGGACGTGAGCTGATTGTGCATTTGAGCAATACATCAAACGCACTGGCATTCCAGCTCCATCTGGCAGCGCGTACGGATAATGACGATCTCATTGCGCCAGTCTTCTGGTCAGACAACTGGATTGAACTTGTTCCTGGCGAGTCGACCACTTTGACGGCGTTGTTGCCGGAGGATGCGCCAGCGGCGCCAGTGATTCACCTTGACGGTTGGAATGTCACAGCAGCAGTACTCACACCGGTCAACGCAAAGTAGAGGATAACGAAGACGCATGGCCACTGAGACATCACAGGGCACAACCGTTGGGCTGAAACGCTCTCTGCGCTTCATGGACCTAGTGCTCTATGGGATCATCCTGATTCAGCCAACGGCACCGATGCCGAGCTTCGGCGTCATCTATAAGGAATCGCACGGGCATGTGGTGATGGCGATTCTGCTGGCGATGGTGGCTATGCTCTTTACCTCGATCAGCTACGGGCGCATGGCGCGCGTGTATCCGCACGGCGGTTCCGCGTTTCTATATGTCGGCAAAGAGATCCACACCAGTCTTGGCTATTTGACAGGTTGGTGTCTGGTAATGGATTACGTTCTGAATCCGCTCATCTGCACGATCTGGTGCAGTCGCGCGGCAATGAACTTTCTTCCTGGCGTGCCTTATGTTGTATGGGCTGTCTTCTTTGCGCTGCTGTTCACAATGCTGAATTGCAACGGCGTCGAAACGTCGGCACGGATCAACGCGGGAATGGCTGTGGCGCTAGGAATGGTGATCGTGCTGGTGTTGGTGGCGGCGGTGCGCTGGTTGTTGCAGATCTCGCATCCCGGGGTTGCATTCTTTGCGCTGCCATTTTACGATCCGTCTACTTTTCAAATGAATGGGCTACTACGCGGGACCTCAATCGCGGTTCTTACGTACATCGGATTTGACGGTATCTCCACGCTAACGGATGAGGCTAAGGATCCGGCGCGCAGCGTACCACGTGCGATTGTGCTGACATGCTTCATCACCGGCGTGCTAGCAAGTATCGAAGTTTATGCCGCGCAGCTTGTATGGCCGCGCGGGCTCGCATTCCCTGATGTAGACACGGCCTACGTGCATGTGTCGGGACGCATGGGCGGACCGATTCTGTTCATGATCGTGAACGCTTCCCTGCTGCTGGCCAATATCGGTTCTGGCATGGCATCGCAGCTTGGAGCGGCGCGCTTGCTGTATGCGATGGGACAGGATGGCGCGCTGCCAAAGCGCTTCTTTGGCAAGGTGCATCCGAAGAATCGGATTCCGCGGAATAACGTGCTGCTGATTGGAGCGATCTGCCTGATTGGTGCGCTGATCTTTAGCTATCAGCTAGGGACGGAACTGCTCAACTATGGCGCTCTACTTGCATTCATGGGCGTAAATCTTGCGTCGGTTCTGCGTGGATGGCGAACGGGACGAATGGCGCAGTGGTTCCCGATGCTGCTCTCACTGGGCGGACTGGCAACATGTGCGTTGCTGTGGTGGAGCCTGGGACCGCTGGCAAAGTCCGTGGGGACGACATGGGCGCTGGTAGGTGTACTGCTCTGGATCGTGCGACGCAAAGCGACGGTCCTTCCAGGTGAAACGGCATGAACGCTCCGGCACGTAGGTTTGACGTTACGCTAGCCGGCGACATCGATCTTGATGTTCTGCTCTACGGCTTGCCGGAGGAGTTGCCGCTGGAGCGTGAACTGCTCGCGAGTGGAATGGCGATTCGCGTGGGTGGATCTGCCGCGATTACAGCACACAATCTGGCCGCACTTGGGAATTCGGTCGGGTTCATTACGGCTACCGCAAATGACGGATTTGGCGCTCTATGCAGAGATGAGTTGGCACGCGCTGGCGTTGATCTGTCGCGGTGCATAGCTGTTGACAACGACCAAACTGGCGTTACTGTACATCTGCAACATAATGCACTTCGGCACATGTTCACCTACGCAGGAACGACGTTTGCACTGTCGCTGGAGAAGCTGGACTTGGGCTATCTGGCCGATACGCGGCACTTTCACATGTCCTCGTACTACCTTCAGAAGGCCCTGACGCCGCGCATTCCTGATCTTTTCGCGCAGTTGAAACAGGCAGACGTCACCATCTCACTCGATCCCAACGACGATCCAGACAGTAAGTGGGGTCGCGGAATTCTAGATGCGCTTGCGTATGTGGATGTGCTGCTGCCAAATGAGCGCGAGGCGTGTTTGCTCGCTGGTGAGGATGATCTGGGCCGCGCAATCGCGATGCTGCGCGAGCGCGTTCCGCTGCTAGTAGTAAAGCATGGTGCAGCTGGCGCCTCGGCCTACTCGGGCAGCGGTAGTTGGCACGTGCCAGCGCGCAAAGTAGAAGTCGTGGATGCGATTGGCGCGGGCGACAGCTTCAATGCCGGCTTTCTGCACGCGTGGTTGCGAGGCTGGCCACTGGAGCAGGCGCTGGGGTATGCCAACGTTACCGGCGGATGGTCAACCACGACGAGCGGCGGCACCGCCGCTTTTCGCGACCCGCATCAGTTGGAAGCTCTGGAAGCGGAGTGGTCGAGGGAACTCGGCTCTGCCGTGCCTTAGAATGGGAACTCAAAAAGTCCGGCGGCCGAATCACAACAGAATTGACGCCGCGTTGCTGGACGGAACCTGGTAGGAATCGACTCGACATGCCATCATTTGCCGCTCCTTCTTCAAGCGCTACCGTATTACCTGACTCTCCCAACAAGCGCGGGTACAACTTCTTTCTGCAACTGGTCGCCGGACTCGGTGGGCTCTTGTATGGCATTGATGTAGGCATCATCGGCGGAGCTTACCCCTATCTGCAGGCCACCTCGCACCTGACACCGGCGCAGCTTTCGGCGATTGTGGCAGCGGTACTGCTCGGCAGCGTGATCTCCACACTATTTGCGGGCGTGCTGGCCGACTGGATGGGACGCAAGAACCTGATGATTCTGAGCGGCACAGCGTTTGTGGCCAGCATTCCGATCATCGCGTTCTCGCAGAGCTATACCGCGCTGCTCTCCGGACGCATTCTGCAGGGCGTGAGTGCGGGGCTGGTGGGCGTGGTGGTGCCGCTGTATCTTGCCGAGTGCCTTTCGGCTTCGCGCCGCGGACGTGGAACCGGCATCTTCCAGCTGATGCTGACATTGGGAATCGTCGCAGCCGCGTTGGTCGGGATGTACTACAGCTATCGCGTGGCTGACGTGATGCGGACTGGCGATGCGGTTGCGCTGTTCAACTTCAAGAATCAGGCGTGGCGCCGCATTTTTTGGGTTTCGTTGCCGCCGGGATTGCTGTTTGTTCTAGGCAGCCTGTTTGTCAGCGAGTCTCCACGGTGGCTCTACCGGCGCGGAAGGTACGAGCAGGCGATGACGGCGTTGCTGCGCTCGCGCGGGCAGGAGCAGGCCGAGTTAGAGCTGCACGAGATGGCGCAGAGAGCGCGCTCAGCGAAGAACACGACGGCTGGCGCGGCTGTTCGCGAGTCGGTGCTTAAGCGGAAGTACGTGATTCCCTTTCTGCTGGCGTGCGCTGTGCTGGCGTGCAACACGGCGACGGGCGTGAACTCGGTGATTGGCTACAACGTTGGCATCTTGCTCCAAAGTGGCCTTTCCGACCTGGCTTCGCACTGGGGTTACGTAGCGTTTACCTGCGTGAACTCAGTCTTTACGCTTATTGGCACAACACTCGTGGACCGCAAAGGGCGGCGTTTCCTGATGATTCTGGGCATCAGCGGCATTATCGTGTCGATGGTGAGTGTGGGAACACTGTTTCTGACAACAGAGAAGGTCAGTGTCGATGCGGCGACCGCGATTCAACCTCTAGTGGATGGGAAGCAGGAGCTGACGCTGAAGTTCGATCACGATGAAGCAAGCAAGCTGCTGATGGCAGCTGGCGCAGCGGGCGGGAAGATCAGCAGTGATCGCGCTTCGCTAGCCATCATCTATTCCTACGGAGACTACACAGCGGCGACAAACTTTGTGCGCTCAGACGATCTCTCTGCTGAGCCGATCCACATTACACGTGCGGATGCGCTGCCGGCGAACAAAGTCGAGTCGTTCTTCAAAAATCCAGTGGCAAACCTGGATGCTGCGCAAACGGCGCCATTAAAAATCCAGAAAGCCGTGGTGGGCAGCATCCCTGAGGCCAGTCATGGCTGGCTGGTTGCGCTGGGCTTATACGCGTTCATGGCGTTTTACGCTGTAGGACCTGGCGTTTGTGTCTGGCTTGCGCTGTCTGAGCTAATGCCGACGCGTATCCGGTCAAACGGCATGAGTATTGCTCTGGTACTAAATCAGCTTGTCTCGACAACGCTGGCCGCAATCTTCCTGCCGTTCGTTGGTAAGTACGGCTACTCATCGATGTTCTACCTGTTCGCCGGTTTTGCGGCCGTTTACTTTGTCGTGGTCACGTTCTTTATGCCGGAGACGAAGGGCAAGACGCTGGAGGAGATCGAAGCGCACTTCAGCGCGCGCGATGAGAAGGCCTAAGCGCCGGTGAAGGTGAAAAGAAATGCCCGGATCGTTGCTTCGATCCGGGCATTTTGTATTTTGGCCGAGGGCGCAGTACGCTTACTGCTCGACGACTGCCTTGGAGAGATTGCGTGGGCGATCCACATCGACACCATGCTCTAGCGCCATGAAGTATGAGAAGAGCTGGAGAGGAATCACTTCGAGAATTGGCAGCAGGTGCTCTGCGGCCGCAGGCACTTCGACGCAATCGCTGACGAGCCGCTCAACGACGGTGTCGCCAGCGTTGGCCAGAGCGATGACCTTTGCACCCTGCGCCTTCATATCTTCGAGCAGTTGCAGTGTTTTTTCGTAACGCACGACGGAGGTTTCGAGAGTGCGATCAACGGTGGCAAGTACGACCAGAGGCACTGTATCGCTGACCAATGCGTTGGGCCCATGCTTGAGTTCGCCGGTGGGATATCCCTCAGCGTGAACATAGGAAGCCTCTTTCAGTTTGAGAGCACCTTCACGCGCGATCGCGTAATGCACTCCGCGGCCAAGATAGAGGAAGCTGGTTGCGCTTGAGTACTTCTGCGCGAGCATGAACATATGGGCACGCCAGATATCGAGCTGCGCTGCAATGGCAGCGGGGAGCTCGCGCAACGCGGTGATATGCTTTGCGATCTCGGCCACATCTATCTGCTTGAGACGTGCGGCTTCATATAGCGAGAGCAGGTAGAGGACGGCGAGTTGCCCGGTGAAACTTTTCGTAGCCGGAACTGCCTTTTCGACTCCAGCCATCAGCGGCATGGACACATCCGCTTCATTCGCCATGGTAGAAGAAGACGCGTTGGTGATGGCGAGCGTACGATGTCCGCGCTGCCGCGCCTCGCGCAGGGCGGCAAGTGTGTCTGACGTCTCCCCTGATTGCGAAAGGACAACTACGCTCGGACGGCGGCGCTCACTGCCACCGCGGCAACTGTACTCGCTCGCGTACTCGACGTCGACCGCAAGACCGCAGAGGTCTTCGAGCGTGATTTCAGCTGCAAGACCAGCGTGGCGGCTCGAACCGCTTGCCGCGATCAGCACCTCACCATCCGGGTTTGACCAACTGGCAAGGGCTTGGGCAACGCTAGCTTTGAGGCTTGCGCCTTCCAGATAGGCGTCGAGAGTTCGGCTCAACGCCTGCGGCTGTTCGTAGATCTCGCGCAACATGGCGTGCTGGAATTCCGGCATCGTGCTCCCCTGCTACAGACTAGACTGGCTCGGGATGATCGAGCTATGTTGATCATACATTGCTTAATTGCTCAAATCATTGCAAAATATCTCGATTTTGGATGGTATTTTTACAAAATCGGTGCACAAGCCATTCACTAGTTAACTCAAAGCCGTGTAGAATCGGTGCCACGCCATGTCCGACCATTTGAATGAACGCTCGGAACAGATCATCAAGCACCTGCTCAAAGTGGGCACTGCTTCGATTGATGAGATTGTTAATGTTGCCGGTTCCTCTGCCCCCAGCATTCGCCGCGATCTTGCCCGGCTGGAGAATCGTGGGCTGATCCGCCGGACCCACGGCGGAGCTACTCTTGTAGAACCCCTTTTATATGAGCCATTTCGCTATGACAGCTCTTTCCTGGCGCGCGAGCAGCGGCATGCGGTGGAGAAACGTCGCATTGGCCTGGCCGCGGCGGAATTGATCCAGCCAGGCGAGACGATCGGCCTCTCAGCGGGCACCACAACCACGCACATTGGCCGAAGCCTGCGGCATCGCGAAAAGATCCAGGTGATCACGAACGCGATCAACATCGGCATGGAACTGTGCAACCTGCCGGGGATACGTACTTACCTGACAGGAGGTGTGATCCCATGGGCCTGGTCCTTTTCGTTGACCGGGAATGCGGCCCTCACCTTTCTGGATAACGTGTACATGGATAAGGTTTTCCTGAGCGTTACGGGCCTCGATGCTGAGCGCGGCGCCACCACTCTTGAGACGGACGAAGCACTTGTCTATCGCAAGATGCTGAAGCAGGCCAAGCAGGTGATCGTGGTGACCGATTCGAGCAAGTTCGGCAACGTGAGCCCGGCATTCATCTGCCCCGCAGGCGAAATCCACACGCTGATTACCAATCTGGGCGCCTCGCCAGAGGCGCTAGCCCCGTTTGAGCGGCAGGGCGTGAGAATTCTGCAGGTCTGAGAGACCTCCCCACAAAAAACGCATAACTTGTGCTGCACCAGCGCAATGCCGCTGGTGCTCACGGGGACTTTGCGCTCGAATCCTGCGCACAGTTGCGCGCGTCTGCCCTATGATTTGGGCAAATTAGGCAGTTTCGCCGCTAATAATTGATCATTTTTGCCATATTTGTTCATTTTCCCTCTTGTAATTTATCGATTCTGGCCCTATTGTTGCAGAACGAAGAAAGCACCAGCAGTTCTACCGAAGCAGAATTCGTCCGCATTCGACGGATTCAATGGCGGTATTCAACGAGCCGGAGCTACCAGTCCATCGATCCGGTTCGTGTTTGCAGCACCTTGGGAGAACAAGTGAAGCAGCATTACATGAACCTCCTGCGCAGAGGCGGGCCTACCGCCGATGAGTATGCGCCGGAGCCGTTCGGGAGTAGGTCCGGCAACCACCGGAGCGTACGCCTCTCTTTCTGCGAATCCCAGGGTGAACCCGTTCAGGAACAGCTGCTCGTTCAGAGCTTGTAAAGAGCACCCACGGAACGTTTCGACGTTCCGCACACCAGGTATTCAACGAAAGGTGCGATGACGATGATTCATTTCAATCAGGCCATTCAACCGCAATCCCTACCTTCGTGTTCACGCACGAGAATGCGAGGCGCGTCACCGGTAGCAGGCACGCGGCAAGGGATAACTCTGTTGGTTTGTCTGCTGGCACTGCTGGTGGGCACCCTGACTGCGCATGCACAGGAGCTTACGGCCACGTTGGCAGGTAGCGTGACGGACTCGACTGGAGCCGTGATTCCCGGTGCAACCCTCGTTGTGACGCAAAACGGAGTGAACACTGCCGGACGCACGGTGCAATCCGATGCGGCCGGCTTTTACATTGTGACGAACCTCTCTGCTGGCACCTACGGGGTGAAGATCACGGCTGCCGGCTTTGAAAGCTACGTGGCAAAGAACGTGGTGCTCAACGTGGCAGAAAAACACACGCTGAACGTGCAGTTGAAAGCTGGCTCTGTAACGACGACGGTCACAGTGGAAGACAATCCGGTGGCCATCGATACGCAGAGCAGCGCGCAGGCAGGCACGATCTCTGGCGTGCAGGTACGCGAACTGGAACTGAGCAGCCGCAACTTCGAGCAGCTAGTTACGCTGCAGCCCGGCGTGGTGAACGGACTCGGCGATGAAGCCTCCGCTGGCGCAACGGCGCTGGCAATCAACGGCGCGCGCGCCACAGCCAACAACTGGACGGTGGACGGCGCGGACATCAACGACTCCGGCTCGAATGGCACAGTCATCAACGTGCCGAGCGTCGACGCGATTCAGGAATTCACGCTGCAGCGTGGCAGCTATGACGCGGGCTACGGGCGCTCCGGCGGCGGCCAGATTCTGGTTGCAACCAAGAGTGGCACGAGCAGCTTCCACGGCAGCGCATTTGAGTTTGTGCGTAACACTGCTCTGGATGCTAACGAATACTTCAACAAGATGACGCAGATCGCCAACGGCGAGAAGAACAAGAACTCCGTGAACCATCACAATGTGTATGGCTTCACCATTGGCGGTCCTGTTTACATTCCGGGCGCGTACAACACCGGGAAGACAAAGACCTTCTTCTTCTGGTCAGAGGAGTGGCATAAGCAATCGACACCGGGCAGTGCTACGATGGCGGCAGCAAGCACGGCGCAGCTGCAGGGTGTCGTTACAGGCGACTTCACCAACGGTCCTTCAGAGTGTCTGACATACGACTCAACCGCGAACACGACCACAATCGCATCCAGCTGCTATAGCCAGAACTCGAAGGTCTATCTGGATAACGTGTTCAGCAAGTTTCCCGCGAACAGCGGCAGCAACTACTTTTTCTCCTATTCGCAGAAAAATAACTTCCGTGACGACATCGTTCGCGTAGATCACTACTTCAACGACAAGGTTCACCTGTTTGTGCGCGGCATGAATGACATCATGCCTGTGAACTATCCGGAAGGCCTTTGGGCAGGCAGCAACTATCCGGGACTAGTGAACACGCTGGTGGACTCGCCCGGCAAAAACGTTGTGGGCAACTTGACGTGGACGATTTCGCCAAAGGTGGTCAACGAAGTTGAGTTCGTCTACTCGCAGGGCACGTACAACTCGACGATTCAAAGCGGGCAGTTCGCAACTTCGTCGAGCGTGAACAGCGCGCTGACCAACAACTGGGCATACACCGATCCGTACGGGCGCGTGCCAGCGGTTTCGATCACAGGCATCACGGGTTTCAGCGCTGGCTCCGCACCGTGGAAGGAACGGAACCTGGATCGCACGTACTTCGATAACCTGGCACTGACGCTCGGGAAGCATACGGTGCGTCTCGGCTTCCAGATCCAGCAGATGTTGAAAACGGAGAATGCAACCTCTGGCAATCCGAGCTTCTCGTTTGGAACATGGGGCGACTTCCTGCTCGGCAACGTAGCGACCTACTCGCAGTTAAGCCGCGACATCGTACCTGACCTGCACTACGTGAATTCCGAGGCTTATATTCAGGATGACTGGCGCATGAGCAAGCGGCTGGTAATAAACCTTGGTCTGCGCTGGAGCCTGTTCCCTTCGCCGACGGATGTGAAGAACACGCTGGCGAACTTCGACCCGCAGCTTTACAGCTCGCTGCTGGCGCCGGAGATAGATCCCACTTCCGGCAACTTCATCGCCGGACAAGCAGTCGGCGGAATCGAACTGCTGCCCGCTACTTATACAAACGGCGTGATCTTCCCGAAGGGAGCGGCATGCTCGGCGGCACAAGCGATCGGTCCATTGGTGCAGTGCTCGCCGTGGGGCAAATACATCAATCCTAACCACACCGCGAACTTCGGCCCTCGTATTGGTTTCGCTTACTCGCTCGACAGCCAGAACAAGACGTCGATCCGTGGCGGCTTCGGCATCTTCTATGACCGTGTGCTGAACGGCATCTGGGAACAGAACGCGTTCTCTGATCCACCGTTGGCACAGTCATCGACAGTGAACAATGGCTCATTCGATGCTGTGCTCGGCGGAACAGCTTCTGTTTCTTATGGGCCGAATGGATTGGTCGCCTCAGGCACGCCGACCTTCCGGGTTCCGAACTACGCGAACTACAACCTGTCAGTGCAGCGGCAACTGTTGCCCACTACTACGCTGGAAGTTGCCTACGTCGGCAACGTGGCACGGCACCTGCTGGGTGACGTGAGTATGAACCAGCCGACGGTGGCCGCACGCCTGGCTGTCAATGGCGATTTGACGCCTTACACAGCTACTACAAGCGTGAACTACATCCGTCCCTACCAGGGCTATGCAGGAATCAAGAGCCGTGAGCCAGTGTTCACGAATAACTACAACTCATTGCAGATCACATTAAATCACCGGTCATCGAAGGGCCTGACCGTGGGTCTCGCTTACACCTACTCGAAGGACTTGACCACCAACTCGAACGATCGCGACTCGGTAGCAACGAATACCTACAACCTACGCCAGGATTACGGTCCGTCGTCGACGAACACGCCTCAGATCTTTGAGGCAAACTACATCTACGATCTGCCGTTCTATAAGGCGCAGCATGGACTAACCGGCAAGCTGCTTGGTGGCTGGGAGCTGTCGGGCATTACGTCAATGGTCTCCGGCTCGTCGTTCCAAGTGACACAAGCTTACGACCCGTGGGATCCGAACTCCAACAACGTGGGTATCGGCCTTGGCTCGTCGCGCGCGGATCAGGTTGCATCCGTGCAGAAGACCAAGAAGCTGTCGCAGTGGTTCTCCACCAGCTCGTTTACACAGGCTGTGGGTCATTTCGGCTCGGAAGGCTCGAACCCGCTGATCGGACCCGGCTATCAGAACTGGGATCTGGCGGCAATCAAGAACCTGAAGTTCGCCGAGCGCTACAGCTTCCAGTTGCGCGGCGAGTTCTTCAACGCATTTAACCATGAAAACTTCAGCGGCGTAGACTCGTCGCTGGAAGACGGTAACTTCGGTCAGGTTACAAGCGGCCACCTGCCGCGGCGTATCCAGATCGGCGCGAAGTTTAACTTCTAACAACTTGACTTTACGGTTCAGGACCGTAGGCCGGGGCTCGCGCCCCGGCCATTTTTTGTACAACGGAATCTGCAGAATTGATCAGGGCTGCGGCATCGGCTTCTTTTCAGGGAACGTGGACATGATCTTCAAAAGTCGCTCGTTGGCGGCTTTATTCAGGTCACCAGTCTTTGCGAACTCTGCTTTCGCATCCTCTGTTCGACCCATCGCTCGATAGAGGCGGCCTAGCCGCCAGTGCACGTTGGCGTCGTTGGGCGAGAGCTTCGCCGCGCTTTGATATTCACGGATCGCTTCGTCGTAGCGTTGGGCTTCTGCATAGACAATGCCGAGATCGAGGTGCGCTTTGAAGTCGCTGGGGGCGCTCTTGACGAGTGCTTCGAGCAGCGGTCGCGCATCCTCCATTTTGCCCATCTGAATCCGTGCGTCAGCCAGGTAGAGTTGCGCGAGCGAGTGCGCGGGATCGTTGGCGAGTTCTGCGGCAAACTCCTGCGCCGATTCTGGATACGCAGACTGCGTCCAGAGCAAGTACCCTAGGCCGAAGTGAACATTTGGCGCGCTTGGGTCGGCTTTGACCGCGGCGCGGAATTCGCGGATTGCACCGTCTTTGTCTTTCATTGCGTCGAGGGCTTCGCCGACGAGCATGTCGGACTCGGCGGACTCAGCGTTGAGCGCGACGATGCTGTGGTAAGCGTCAACCACGCATGGATATTGGTTGGAGAGCAGACAGGCGTGCGCGAGGGTGAGGAGCAGCGTGAGATTCTGAGGATCGCCAACTGATGCGCGCTGCAGAAACGGCGAGGCCTGCGTGAACTGCTCTAGACCATAGTGTGCCATGCCCATGAGGATGTTAAGACGTTGATCCGCAGGATCTGCCTTCTGCAGAGGTTCTAGCATGGCGAGTGCGTCTGTGTAGTTACTTTGCTTGAAGTAGGCAAGCCCAAGATTAAGCCGCAGGCCTGGCATGGACGGAGCGATCGCAAATGCTTGCTGGTAGAGGCCAACAGCGTCGGCGTAGTGCCCCTGGCGCGCTTCAAGTAGGCCGAGGTGTGCGTAAGGCTCGGGATTGCGCGGATACTGCTTTGCGAGCGCACCCCATGCGGCTTCCGCTTCGGCGGTCTTGCCGTCATGCTCGAGAGAGCGCGCTGTCTGCGCTGGGTCAGTTTGTGCTGCGAGCGATGCACTGCAGCCAGACATGATGACTGCACATAGCATCCGCTCGATTTCGCGATTGAGCCTCAACGCTGGTCCCCTCAGAAGAAAGTCTCGACAGCATCAACAACTTCAAACTGCGCATTCACAATCGGCAGCACGCGCCACTTGTCGAAAGTGAGGCAGGGATGCGCGATGTCGAAAGCAAGCATATCTCCCACACGCAGATCATTGCCGGGCTCGATGCGCAGGTATGCGTGCTGATCCATCATCTTGGTTATGGCCCAGTGTTTAGGTGCCACAATTGGCGCGGTCTGACCGGGCCGAAAATGCAGTGCCGGAGTAGGAAGGCCGGAATCAAAGGCGGCATCGCGCTTGCCCAGGCCGATAATTGCGCGATCCGGCTCGGGCACGGACTGCACGTAGGCCCAGACGTGAAGTGCAGGCTCGAGGCCGGTAAGCATGGCACGCGCGATGGGGTTGTGTGCGAGGGTGCGCGACTGAGCTGTGCGATACGCGCCTACATCGTGAGTAAGATAGCACCCGGGACGAAGCACTACTTCTACTGCTGCGCCGAACCCGGCTTCGGAGAACTCTTCTGCAACTACGTCGTACCATGCTGAGCCTGCGCCACTGAGCAGCGCTGGCGTGCGCACGAAGAGGCGATCGGCTAACAGGCGGCGCGTTACAGAAATGGCACGGCGGAGGAATTCTCGGATAGAAGCTTCGTCTTCGAGCACGCCTTCATAGAGCTCGACGCCGCAGAGTGCGAGTGCGTCGGTCCACTTGTCGAGAACGGAGAGGACTGCTGTTAGCTGATCATCGTTGCGCACACCGGCTCGGCCGTGTTCAACACTGAGCTCAACGAGTACCTGAAGGCGCAGCCCTGCCGCGTGGAAGTACTGCCCCAACTGCTCTACTTGCTCTGCGGAGTCGACAAGGCAGTAGAAATCAAACTCCGGATTTTGGAGCAGTTCGGCGATGATGGCCATGTTTTGCCTGCCAATAAGTTCGTTCGCCATGAGGACGCGGCGCACGCCGTGGGCCTGTGCAACGCGGGCCTGCTGCGCAGTAGCTACGGTGATGCCCCAGGCTCCTGCATCAAGTTGCATGCGGAAGAGGGCTGGAGCCATGGTGGTCTTGCCGTGCGGCGCGAGGCGCATGCCATACGACTCGATGAACCGCTGCATCCAGCGGAGATTGTGCTCGAGTTTATCGGCGTAGAGGACGGCGGCGGGGAGGCTGATGTCTTCGTGCAGGAGGTTCCAACCAAGGCGGGCAATGTCATCGCGTGAGGTTGCTGATGCGAGCAGCCCGAGGCCCTTATTGAGGGGAGAAATCGTCCCTATTGATGCGGCTTTGGCGCTATCCTGAACTGACATTCATACCGCCTGAAATAACTTCGTGTTGAGTGCGATTTCCTGCGCTGAATCACGCTATCAATAGTCTATAGTTTGAAGCAGCGCGATGCCGAGTTGCGACACACTCATTCGAAATGCCGCGGTTTTCGATGGCAGCGGCAAGGACCCGGAAGCCGCGGACGTCGCGCTCAAGGACGGGCGGATTCTGGCGCTCGGAGCCGCACTTCCCTACACTGCTGAATCAACGCTAGACGCACGCGGGCTCGCACTAGCGCCAGGCTTCATTGATGTGCATACGCACGATGACACGATCGTGTTGCGCGCGCCGGAGATGTTGCCAAAACTCTCACAGGGCGTGACAACGGTGATCGTGGGAAACTGCGGCATCAGCGCATCACCGGTAACGCTGCACGGCCCTGTCCCCGACCCGATGAACCTGCTCGGCGGCGCCGAGGAGTTTCATTTTCCTACGTTCGCTACCTATAAGGACGCGGTACATGCGGCCAAGCCTGCCGTAAATGTGGCCGCGCTCGTCGGGCATACTGCGTTGCGGGCAAACCATTTGGATCGGCTGGATCGCGCGGCAGCACCGAGTGAAGTAACAGCGATGCGCGCTCAACTGTTTGAGGCGCTGGAAAACGGTGCGCTCGGCCTGAGCACTGGACTTGCCTACGGTAATGCGCGTGCGGCCACGACCGAAGAGGTTCTGACGCTGGCAGAGCCGCTGGCCGCTGCGGGTGCGCTCTACGTGACGCACATGCGCACGGAGACCGAGAAGATTCTGGAGGCGATGGAAGAGACGTTTGCGATTGGGCGCGGGAGCCGCGTTCCAGTAGTGATCTCGCATCTGAAGTGCGCAGGGATTGCCAACTGGGGGCGAAGCGAAGAGGTGCTGCATGCACTGGAAGTAGCGCGCGGAAAGCAGCAGGCTGGTTGCGATTGCTATCCATACGCTGCCGGATCAAGCACGCTCGATCTTGGACAGGTGGACGACCGCGTGGAGATCACGATTACGTGGAGTGAGCCGCATCCCGAGGTTGCTGGCAACTCATTGGGGCAGATTGCAGAGCTATGGGAAGTAACGCAGCTTGAGGCTGCAAAGCGGCTGCAACCAGCGGGTGCGATCTATCACAGCATTAGCGAAGAGGACATGCGACGCATCCTGGCGCACCCTGCAACTATGATCGGATCGGATGGATTGCCGCTCGATCCGCGGCCGCATCCGCGCCTGTGGGGCACTTTTCCGCGCGTGCTAGGGCGATACAGCCGTGATGAGAAGTTGTTCTCAATGGCAGCGGCGATTCACAAGATGACTGCAATGCCCGCGCAGCGATTTGGGTTGGAGAGACGTGGGCGCGTCGAGATGGGGTATCACGCGGATCTGGTTCTTTTCGATCCGAAGACAATTATCGATCGTGCAACTTTCGCCGAACCGGCGCAGGCAGCGGCTGGCATTAATGGTGTGTGGGTGAATGGAGTGCTCTCGTACACAGCGAACGGTGCGACGGAACAACGCGCGGGACAGTTTCTGTCGCGCGGGCAGACTGCGTGGATTCAGTAGCGAATCTGAGTGAGGAAGCATGAGCATTAAGCGGTATGGCGTGGAAGGCGGCAAGGGGACGGACGGGCAGCATCTTCCCTTTGCGCGTGCGGTTGAGGCCGACGGTTGGCTTTATGTCTCCGGGCAGGTGCCGATGGTGGATGGCGAACTCGTTGCGGGCAACGTGGTTGTGCAGTCGCATCAGGCGATCAAGAACCTGCTTGCAATCCTGACAGAGGCGGGCTACGGACCGGAGCATGTGGTGCGTTGTGGCGTATGGCTCGACGATCCGCGCGATTTTCAGTCGTTCAACGGAGTGTTCCGGCAGTATTTCGGTGAGCATCCACCGGCGCGGGCGTGTGTGGTTTCGAGCATGGTGGTCGATTGCAAGGTGGAGATCGACTGCGTTGCTTACAAGGCTCAATAAGAAGTAATCGGACAGCGGCGATTGCAGAACAGCGAGGGCAAGATGGATTCACACAGCATCTATTTGTTGGTTTCGGCGTTGGCCGCCGTGGTGTGCCTTGTGCTGCTGATCGCTGTGGCGAAGCTGAATCCATTCATCACGCTGTTTCTTGCGTCGTTGGGCCTGGGAATTGTGGCGGGCATGCCTGCGTCCACGCTGGTGCGCTCGTTTGAAGCAGGCGTTGGCGCGACACTGGGGCACATCGCCGTGGTTGTGGGCCTGGGCACGATGCTCGGCAAGATGATGGCTGAGTCCGGGGCCGCGGACCAGATCGCCGAGACGCTGATCCGGGTCTTTGGCGAGAAACGCGTGCACTGGGCGATGCTGTTGATCGGAATCGTGGTGGGTCTGCCGGCATTTTTTGAGGTCGGCTTTGTGCTGCTGATTCCCATTGTGTTCACAGTGGTGCGGCGGACGGGCAAGTCTCTGCTGTTTGTTGGACTGCCGATGGTAGCTGGGCTCTCAGTGGTGCACGGGCTGGTGCCTCCGCATCCGGCGGCGCTGTTGGCGGCAACAATCTACAAAGCCGACGTGGGGCGGACGATCTTCTTCGGCCTGCTGATCGGCGCACCAGCCGCGATGCTGGCGGGGCCGCTATGGGCTAAGTTCGTTGCGCCGCGCGTCGTGCTTGCGAACGAAAACCCGATGGCGGAGGACTTCGAAGAGCACGGCAGGGAGCGCAGCCTGCCGAGCTTTGGAGTGGCGCTGGGAACGATTCTTCTGCCGGTGGTGCTGATGCTGGTAGGGAGTTGGGCCGAGATGGTGTCTGCTCCAGGCACGGGTCTGAACCAGGCGCTGCACTTTGTAGGCAACGACGATATTGCGTTACTGATCGGTGCGCTGGTCGCTTTCTTTACGTTGGGACAACAGCGCGGCTTCTCGCGCGAGACGATTCTTCGCTTCACGAACGAGTGCCTGGCTCCGACCGCGACAATCACGCTGCTGGTGGGCGCGGGCGGTGGGTTTGGCCGCGTGCTGCTGGAGAGTGGCGTGTCGCAGGCACTGATTG